>JACCDU010165587.1_pt1 | contig 18661 bp, 9 predicted proteins | sample 7446081 | NCBI WGS metagenome assembly JACCDU01 (sample SAMN15323447, study PRJNA562643) | freshwater metagenome | isolation source: river surface water | place: USA:Blue River Watershed | collected 2017-08-17
ACCAGTGGATGCACGAAATTCTCGCCAGCCATGGTTTTGGTGGCGATCGACTCGCCATCCTTCATGGTGGCATGCCGCAGGATGAGCGCGAGAAGGTCAAAGCTGCCTTCCAAACATCGCCCAAGGATTCAGCTGTACGCATCTTGCTGGCCACCGATGCTGCGTCCGAAGGCATTGACTTGCAGAACCACTGTAATTGCCTCATCCATTTGGAGATCCCATACAACCCCAATGTGATGGAGCAGCGTAATGGCCGTATTGACCGGCATGGTCAGCGCCAGAAAGAAGTCTTGATCTGGCACCCAGTCGATGGCGGGGAGCAGGGCAAAGTAACCATTGGTGGGCACGGTGACGACATCATCCGAGCACTGCGTAAACTCGAATCCATGCGAGCGGACATGGGCAGCGTCAACCCTGTCATCGCGCCGCAAATGTCGGGACTGATCGAAGGCTCGCTCAAAGACCTCGACACCCGTCTCGCTGAAGCCAAGAGCGCTAAGGCCAGACGCTTTGTGCGTGCCGAGCGCGATCTAAAAGACCGCGTCGCCAAGCTGCACGAACGGCTCCTTGCTACGCAGCATGATTTTCACCTCACGCCAGAGCACATCCTCATGGCAGTCAAGACGGGTCTTGTGTTGGCAGGACGTCCGCCGCTTGAACCATTTGCCTTGGCGGATGCTCCAGCAGGAACGGTATTCAAGATGCCAGCGCTGTCGGGTTCTTGGGCGCGCTGCCTCGAAGGGCTGCGCCACCCCCACACACTGCAAATCCGGCCAATCACTTTCGATCACGCTGTCGCCACTGGGCGTGACGACGTGGTGCTGGTTCACCTGAACCACCGGCTGGTGCAAATGTGCTTGCGCTTGCTTCGCGCCGAGGTCTGGGCGCAAGACGATGTGAAGAAGTTGCATCGCGTCACCGTGCGTTCGGTGCCAGACGCACTGATCGACGGGCCTACTGTCGTTGTCATCTCGCGACTGGTCGTCACGGGTGGTCACCATCATCGACTTCACGAAGAACTCACAGTTGCAGGAGGCTACCTGGGTGACAAATTGTTCCGCCGAGAGGAGGGTGTCACCAAAGTCCAGCAATGGCTGGATCAGGCCAAGCCGATAACCGCCGCTGACTCTTTGTTCGAAGCTATCCGTGTACGTTTCGATCGTGCACAAAGCGCTATCCTGCAGGCGGTCGATGCCCGTTCCAAAGACCGGCTCAAGTTCCTGACCAACACACTGCAATCTCGCAAGCAACAGGAAGTGGCCGACATTGGCACAGTGCTTGATGAGCTTGAAAAAGCCATCCAGCTTGAGCTGAAAAAAGATCAACAACCGACTCAGTTTTCCCTGTTCTCGGAAGATGAACGAACACAGCTCAGGCGTGATACCGTAGCACTGGAGGCGCGTCTTGCACGCATTCCAGCCGAGCGCCAGCAGGAGGCCGAGGCCATCGAAAATCGCTACGCCAGACTCAACGATCGCACCTTCCCGGTCGCCGTGATTTTTCTGGTGCCAGCATCTGCCGTTCAGGGAGGTGCAGCATGAGTGCTCCCAACGTGCATGATGATTGGCTGTCGCTGATCGAGATCTCCGGCCCTTTTCTTGCCGTTCCCGTTCTGAAGGAAGCCTTTCCGCAAGGGCTGGAAGAACTGGATGCCACCAGGCGCAAACGTCTGCGCCAAGCTTACGAGGAATGGCGCGAGGCGCTGGAGCAGGAAGATGCCCAGTTCGACGAACTGCACGTTGCCTGGATCGACGAGGTGCTGTCGCGTGGCCTCGAACTTGATGAGGACCGCAAAGGCGACGTTCTCAAGCGTGCCGACTGGTGTGCTGCTAACCTCCAAGCCACCTTGCCCGAACATGGCGTGACGCTTTCGCCTGATCTTGCGGTAGTTGACGAGCAACGCGCCAGCAAGCCATTGCTGCTGATCCAGACCTATGCGCAGGATATTGACCTCGACGCCACCCTGAAGCAAAACGGCTGGGCCGCCACACCCGCCGATCGCATGGTTCAGTTGTGCCGTTCATTGGGTTGTCGACTCGGACTGGTGACCAACGGCGAGCGCTGGATGTTAGTGGATGCCCCAGTGGGTGCCGTTACCACCTTCGCCAGTTGGTATGCCCGCATCTGGAGCCAAGAGCCCATCACCCTGCAGGCCTTCGTGCACCTGTTCGGCATTCGTCGTTTCTTTGTCGACGAAGCCGAACAATTGCCCGCGCTGTTCGATCGCTCCCTGAAGTTCCAGGACGAAGTCACCGACGCCCTGGGCGAGCAAGTACGCCGCGCCGTCGAAGTCTTGATTCAGACACTCGACAAAGCCGACCAGGACCGCAATCGAGAGCTCCTGCACGACGTCAAAGAACCAGAGCTGTATGAGGCCGCGCTGACGGTGATGATGCGCTTGGTGTTCCTGCTCTCCGCCGAAGAGCGCGGACTGCTGTTGATGGGCGATGAACGCTACGAGGCCAACTACGCGCTCTCCACCTTGCGCATGCAGTTGCGCAAGGAATCCGAGGAAATTCTGGAGCGCCGCTGGGATGCTTGGTCGCGCCTGCTGGCGATCTTCCGCGCGGTGTTTGGTGGCATTGAGCACGAAAACATGCGCTTGCCTGCTTTGGGTGGTTCGCTGTTTGATCCGGACCGCTTCCCCTTCCTCGAAGGCCGTGCCAAAGACTCGAACTGGCGCAGCGATACAGCCAAGCCCCTCCCCATCGACAACCGCACGGTACTTTTGTTGTTGGAGGCCATTCAACAATTCCAAGGTCGCACGCTGTCATACCGTGCACTTGATGTTGAACAGATTGGCTACGTCTACGAAGGTTTGCTCGAACGCACCGTCAAGCGCACCGCCGAGGTCACGCTGGAACTCGACGCCACCAAGAGCGCCCAGTTGCCTTGGGTGACGCTGGCCGAATTGGAATCGGCGCTGCTTGACGGTGCAGAACGACTTGCCGAACTGCTTCAGGAGCGTTCCGGCAGTTCCGCAAGTCGGGTGCGTAATGATCTGAGACGTCCCGTGGACGATGTGCTCTCCGATCGCGTTTTGACGGCCTGCAATGGCAACACAGCGCTGCGCGACCGCATCAAACCATTCGGCCATCTGGTGCGCACCGACCCTTGGGGCTACCCGCTGATCTATCCCACCGGTGCTTTCATCGTCACCGCCGGCTCCGATCGGCGTGAGACCGGGACCCACTACACGCCAAAGTCGCTTACCGAGGCCATCGTCGCTGAGACGCTCACGCCCATCGCCTACGTCGGCCCGGCACAAGACACGCCTCGCACGGACTGGGCGCTGAAATCACCCGCCGAACTGCTTGACTTGAAAATCTGCGACCCGGCTATGGGTTCGGGCGCATTCCTCGTGCAAGCCTGCCGGTGGCTGGCCGACCGGCTGGTGGAATCGTGGGCGCAGGCCGAGGCACAGGGTCGAGCGGTCAGTATCAATGGTCGGGTGGTGGATGCCGCTGCCAGCATCGAGGCGCTGCCGCGCGACACCGAGGCGCGCACCGTCGTTGCCCGTCGCCTCATCGCCGAACGCTGCCTCTACGGCGTCGATCTGAACCCGCTGGCGGTCGAACTGGCCAAGCTCTCCATCTGGTTGGTGACGCTGGCCAAGGGGCGCCCCTTCGGCTTTCTTGACCACAACCTGCGCTGTGGCGACAGCCTGCTTGGCATCCACCGACTGGATCAGCTCACCCAGCTCTCAATGAGCCCTTCCGGATACGGGCAACTGCGTCTATTCGGCCAGAACATCGAACGGGCAGTGCGAGAGGCTATCGAACTGCGGCAACGGCTACGAGAGATGCCCATCCGCGACATCCGTGATGTGGAAGCGATGGAGCATCTGGACGCCGACGCGCGTCGCAGGCTCGAAGTGCCGGAAAGTATCGGTGACGCGTTCATCGGGGAAGTGTTCGCATCAAGTCGCAATGGCACGGGGTTGGAGAACGCATTGGCGTCGCTGACCATCCAGGCCGGACAAATCATCGACGGCGATCGGGACATGCTCGCCTTGATGCGCCGGAGGTCGATCGACGCGCTCTCGACTGATTTGCCCGGCGATAAGCCCGCGCGTCGGCCTTTCCACTGGGCGCTGGAGTTTCCCGAAGTGTTCGCGCGCGAGCGCGGCGGCTTCGATGGAATCGTCGGTAATCCTCCGTTTAGTGGAGGGCGCTGGATTGGCCGTCGGTTTGGCCTGACGTACCAAGAGTATTTGAAACTGATACGCAACGGTGTAGTAGGCTCACCCGACCTATGCGTCTTTTTCTATTTGCGAGCCTTTTCGTTACTTGGGTCGGACGGCTGTTTCGGCCTATTGGCCACCAAGTCGATCACGGAAACTGGCTCCCGTGTTGTTTGCCTGGATCAGATCATCAGTAACAGTGGAGTTGTTTATCGCGGATACTCCCGCCTCCCTTGGCCGGGAAACGCTGCCGTATTCGTGTCGATCGCCTGGGTTGCACGTAGCAACTGGCAAGGTAACCGCATTTTGGATGGCAGGGAAGTATCAGCCATAAATGGCGCATTGGAAGAGGATTTTCAACTAAAGCGACCAATGAAACTGAAGGCGCTCAAGGGACGATTCTCTCAAGGTCAAAATCTTCATGGCGTCGGATTCGAGTTGACCGTCGATGAACGAGCTCATATGATTTTTGACGATCCAAGGTCTATTGAAGTCATGCTCCCGTTATTTAATGGACAAGACTTGAATACCATGCCGAGATTGGAGCCCTATCGCTGGGCGCTCTACTTCCAAGATTGGTCAGAAGAAAGAGCCCGCCAGTACCCTGCAGCATTCAATCGCCTGAAGGAGACTGTCAAGCCAATGCGCGATGCATTGACAGGACAAATACATCAGAAGTGCTTCTGGAAATTTTGGGATTTACGTCCAGGACTAATCCGAGAAGCGGGCGAGAACGAATACTTTCTTGCTTCGGCGATGGTGACGAAGTATGTGTGTTTTCGGCGCGTGCCAACGAGTAATATTTACAACCACAAAACAATTGTCTACTTCCTTTATGAGTGGCGCGACTTTGCGATTTTGCAGTCCAGCCTCCACTTGGAATGGGCGTACTGGAATTGCGGAACGCTCGGTGCGTCGACACTAAGCTACTCAACGTCAACTGCCTTAGAAACATGGCCTATGCCCGTGCAAAGCACTGATGATCTGAGTGAGCTTAATCTTCTCGGGAAACGCTACCACTCGGATCGAGAGGCACTATTGGAAGGTAATTCGATCGGCCTTACACAGTTCTATAACCGCTTCCACGACAAGTCAGATGATGATCCCCAGATTGAGGAACTGCGAATCCTTCATCGTGAAATAGACCAGGCAGTCGCTCGCGCCTATGGCTGGGACGATCTCGACCTGGAGCACGAGTTCCATGCAGTTCCGTATTTACCCGAGAACGATCGCGTTCGCTTCACCATAAGCGATCGTGTGCGCCTCGAAGTTTTGCGTCGTTTATCAGAACTGAACCATCAACGGTACGAGGAAGAGGTGTCCAAAGGACTGCATAGTAGTAGCGGGACGCGAGCTCCTCGCCGCGCTACCGGCACTGCGTTGACTCAACCTTCGCTCGACTTCGAGCCAAGAGTAGCGGCCACCGTCAACGATGCAACGCCAGCTTCGGCAATCCTCAGCTTCCTGGGCGCACACGATGGCTGGCACGCTAAGGCCGACGTCCTCGCCGCCACCGGCATCACGGACGGGCAGTGGAACGCCGCGATCTCCGACCTGATCTCTGGGGGCAGAGTCGAACGCCAAGGCGATAGGCGCGGCGCACGCTATCGCATCCAGCCCGGCCACCGGGACGCCCATCACGAAGGTACGTCATGATACGAATTCTGACGTTCGAGCTGACCATCGCCTCAATGAAATCGGATTGCATATGGAGACCCGTTCATGACAAAACCAAGCACTGACACAGCTCAGGCGAGCCCGACGAAACAGTTCTTCGTGTCGATGCTCACCCGCGACATCAGTCTCGCCGATGCGATCCTCGACCTGCTCGACAACTGTCTTGATGGCGCAATGCGGATGGCGAACGGCCAGGACGTCGATTACGCCAAGCATTTCGTGAACATCGAAATCGCCGAAGACCACTTTTCCATTGCCGACAACTGCGGTGGCATCCCGCGCGCCGTTGCCAAGAACTACGCATTCAAGATGGGGCGAGAGCCCGACGATGACCGCGATTCAGATGCTGAAACCATCGGCATGTATGGCGTCGGCATGAAGCGCGCGATCTTCAAGATGGGGCGCAACGCGTTGGTGCGCACGCGGCATGGCGAGGACACGTTCGAGGTGCCGATCACATCGGAATGGCTTGATGCCAAGAACTGGGACCCGCTTCCCATCAATGAACCGACCGAGGCAAAGGAACGGCTCGACGAGCACGGAACCACGATCTACGTCGCCGATCTTTACGAAGGCGTCTCGCGGCATTTCGCCAACGAGTCGTTCGAGAACGAGGTGCGCACCGCGATCGCGGAGCACTTCACGATGTTTATTCAATGGGGCCTAAGGGTGAGACTCAACGGAGCACCCGTGGAGTCAGTCCGTGTAGAGGTGCTCGTTTCGACAGATGAGACGCGTCCGGCCCCGTACATCTACCAGAAAATGATAGACGGCGTGCTCGTCTCAATCACCGTTGGCCTCAATACGGGGAAGAGTCTTGGTGATGATGAGGAGGACGACGCAGGATTCGAACGCGACCGTTCGTCTGCGACTGCGGGCTGGACGGTGCTGTGCAACGACCGTGCAGTCATCGTGGGAGACAAAGGCCGTCTGACGGGCTGGGGCGACAGCATTCCGCTGTACCACCCGCAGTTTGCCATCATCACAGGCATCATTGAGTTCCGCTCCAAACACGCTGATCAGCTACCGGTCACGACGACGAAGCGGGCACTCGATACGTCGTCGAATGTCTGGCTAGAGTCTCTCGTCAAGATGAAGGAGGGTATGCGCATCTGGATTTCTTACACGAACCAGTGGAAGAACCATCCGCGCGCCGATCAGTCGAGTCATTGGGAATCTGCCAAGCCGATGCCGTTGAGCCGGGCCATTGAGGTTGTGTCCGCTCGCAGCGCCACCAGAAGAGTTGCTGACGCGATCGAATTCAACCCACAGAAGGCGAAGGTCTTACCGGAGCCGGAAGATAAGAGGCCATCGTCCCGAAAGATCGTTTTCTCGCGCCCTTCCGAGGACGTGCGGCTCGTCTCGAAGCTACTGTTTGATGATCCGGACGAAAAACCCGGCATCGTCGGCGACAAGTGCTTCGAGATGCAGCTCACGAAGGCCAAGAAGCAGGGGAGCTGAACGATGAGTGCTGGTTCGTCGCTGCCGTACCGGTTACGGCCCAACAAAGCCGTGGATCGGGAGCTGTTCTTGTCGCTGTTGATGCGATTGGCCCCGAAATTCGCGCTCGAAAAATATCACTACGTCGGTCTTGGTGGGCCCTTCCTCGAAGATTTTCGGATGATCCACGGTCGGCTCGGCATCGCAAAGATGACGTGCATTGAGACGGAAGAAGATGTGCACAAGCGTCAGCTCTTCAATCGCCCTGTTGCGTCCATTGATTGCGTCCACAAGAGCCTTGAGGACTACCTCGATGAAACCGATTTTGATGATCCCGCCATCATCTGGTTTGACTACACGGAGCCCAAGGGAATTACGATGCAAATCGAACGATTCGCTCGCACCATTGGCGTAGTGCCGATCGGCAGCGTGTTGCGCGTCACGCTCAACGCCAACCCCGCATCACTGGGAAAGCCAGACTCCAAGGAAATCTCAGTCGAGGCTGATGGAGAAGCCTCCGAAGACCGAGACCAGAAGCCGACGATTCAAGAGTGGCGACTCGCACGTTTCAAGGAGCGCCTCGGCTCGCTCTTTCCGAGTGGCTTGACTGCCGACGGTATGAACTTCAAGACCTTCGGCAAGAGCTTGCTTCGGGCTGTCAAGCTGGCGGTCGAAAAGGAAGTGCTCAGTTTTCGGGATCGCCGGATCGTCTGGGCGCTCGCCACGCATTACGCCGATGGTCAGGCGATGGTGACCGCCGCGCTTGTAGTCTGCAAGAACGATGACAAGACCATGGAAGAGTTGGTTAAGGGTTGGGAGTTCTACGCGACGGCTGATGCCCCGCATCGCATTGATCTGCCCGCACTTTCGACTCTGGAGCGGTTGACGATGGAATCGAACGTCGATGCCAAGACCATGATGGGCTTCGAGTTGCCAAAGTCGGACATGGGCGAGAACCCGTTTGAGGTATTCAAGAAGTTCTACCGCATCTATCCACATTTCTCGCGGGTCGAACTTTAATCTGTGGATTCGAGGTCCCAAAACATGATAAAAACACTTAATGCATGGATCGCCATAGACAATGGCCTTGCTGCTGATCTCACGGTGGCACCGTACACGTTGCGATTGACAGGCGAGCGTTCGCTGTATCAAGCCATCGCCGATGATGACTGGATATTGATCCTGAACACCACTGCCCACATCACGCGGGTTGGGCGGGTCCTGCGGGTTCGTTCTGATCTGGAAACCACCACGATCTATTTCGATCGCATGTTGTTGGTTGATCCGGCAATCTCGATTGGTCTTACCTCGCTCACTCGGCCATCCTCCGGCAGCGTTGGCCGTATTCAATGGACAGATTTCCTTGAGTCTCTCTCCAAGGCACTGCACAAGACCATCGCCGAAGTGCCGACCATTGAGAATCAGGTCTACATCCGCGAACTTCTGCAACTGGCCGTGATGGATGACCTGTTGGGCCCCGCTGGCGGCCCCCGTGAACGCATAGTCGACATGGGTGTGCGCGACCGCTACTTGGTTGGCAAACTGGCACCTCGTGAGGCTGCACAGGGCGGCATTGAAGGGCTGGACGGGCCACTGGCCAATGACGACGCCGAAGAGCCCGCGGAGGCCAAGACTCCCGGACGTCACGAGCCGGGTGCGGAGTTTGGAACCGCTACCGGGCGTGTGGAGCCAGAGTCGGACTCGACTGATGAGATCGACGCTGCCAGCAACCAGTCGCTGGTGCCTAGCAGCCTTGGCATGACCTTCTGCGTGGATGGTGATGCTGATCGGATAGAGATTGAAGCCCGCTGGGGCCGGTATGAGCGCAGCGACGAACACGAGATATTCCGCACTCGCAAGAACAAGGAAACCGGTGTCGAAGTGCAGACCAAGGCTAAGGTCTGGCAACGCATTCCTTGTGGCGGCAAGATCGTACTGCCTCTGACCGAAGGCGTCATTCCGCATCAGGCACCTGACAATGAGTTCCCTGAAGTGCGCGTGCAGGGCTCCATTCGGGCTAAAAATGCTAATGGCGATCGGCTAGTCACCTTGTTTCTGGTGAATGCACAGGAAGAACCAGACACGAATCGCGATTCGGCGTGGGTGTTCCAGCCCGAACTGATCGCTCGTTCGGAGAAGGAAGCAGCCAAGCGCGCCATCTTCCGTCGTCGGCCTGTGCTTGATGCAGACGGCATGGACCCAGAACGCGAAGCACTGGAGATGATCTACCGCAACCGCGTCGAATTCGCCGTGGGCCATGGCGTTGCCGTCCATGCCGAAACGGCAGAGGACGAGACGTTGGCCACCGAAGTGCGCACCACGGTGATGCCGCAGTACGAGGTTCAGGTGACTGAGACGCCCGGGCTTGATCCATCCGATCGCCCAGCGATGCGCGAGATGGTCAGCAGTGGTCTGCTCGATATGCAGCGCCTGGCGACTTTGGACATCGAACCGCTGGTTGACGCCCTGAGCATGCTGACCAAGGACTACGCCGCGTGGATTGAGGAGCAACGTGCTCGCGTCGGGGCTGAAGTGACCGGCTACGAAACCCAGTCGCAACAAGCGATGGATCGTTGCCAGGAGATCCACTCACGCCTGCAGCAGGGTATCGACACGCTGAAAGACAATGAGAAAGCGCTGGCCGCGTTTCGGTTTGCCAACCGGGCGATGGCGACGCAACGCGTGCGCAGCCAATACGCGCTGGCCATGCGCCGGGGCGAGGATGTCACCATCGATAAGTTCGATGTTCTGAAGAACCGCAGCTGGCGTCCATTCCAGTTGGCGTTTCTGTTGCTCTCGATTCCGTCACTGGCAGACCCTAGTCACCCGGATCGCGTTGAACCCGTCGAGGCATACGCCGATCTGCTGTGGTTCCCCACCGGTGGCGGTAAGACCGAAGCCTATTTGGGCGTGGCGGCCTTCACCATGGCTATCCGACGCATGCAGGGCAATCTGGGCGGGTTTGATAGCTCGCGCGGCTTGGCCGTGATCATGCGTTACACGCTCCGCTTACTGACGCTGCAGCAGTTTCAGCGCGCCACGGCATTGATTTGTGCCATGGAAGTGCTGCGACGCGAGGCTTTGGACAAGGGCGACAAATCTCTTGGCACGGAACCTTTCACCATTGGTCTTTGGGTGGGCAATAAAGTTACACCGGGAACGACCGAAGACAGCCACCGGGCCATTGAAGATGTGCGCAACCCCGGCAAGTACAACGCTGGAGCGGCATCCCCTGCGCAGCTCACCAGTTGCCCGTGGTGTGGCTCGGAAGTGGCTCCAGGACGAGATGTGGAGGTCGACAAAGGCTCTGGCCGAACCTTCGTCTACTGCGGCGACAAGAAGGGTCGCTGCGATTTTTCCAAAGGCAAGTCGAGTAAGCAACCGCACCCAGGTCTTCCAGTGCTCGTCGTTGACGAAGAGATCTACCACCGTCCACCGACGATGATGATCGCCACCGTAGACAAGTTCGCCATGATGGCGTGGCGTGGTCAGGTACGCACACTGTTTGGTCGCGTGGGGCAGGAATGCGAGCGTCACGGCTTGCTTTGGCAAGGTGCCGATTGCAATGGCAATCACCAAGCGGGGAAGGGCTTTCCTTCATCAAGGGTAAAGACCATCAACCCGATTCGCCCGCCTGACTTGATCATTCAGGATGAGTTCCACCTGATCAGTGGGCCGCTCGGCACCATGGTCGGTTTGTACGAGACCGCCGTGGATGAACTGTGCGGCTGGACGCTCAACGGTAAGACAGTCAAACCGAAGATCATTGCCTCTACGGCAACGGTACGCAAAGCCAAGGAGCAAGTGAACAACGTCTTTATGCGCCGTGTTTCGGTTTTTCCACCGCATGGCTTGGATGTTGAAGACAACTTCTTCTCGGTGCAACGACCGATCGAAGAAAAGCCGGGAAGGCGTTACCTCGGGGTGTGCTCACCAGGTAGTTCGCGCCCCGCCATGTTGATTCGCGTCTACACCGCGTTCTTGACAGCAGCGCAGGAGCTTTTCGATCACTTTGGGGAACCCGCTGACCCGTACATGACCATGGTCGGTTATTTCAATTCCTTGCGCGAGTTGGGTGGGATGAAGCGCTTGGCCGAGGACGATGTGCAAACGCGTTCCTATCGCGTGCAGATGAGCATGGTGGAACGGCCAGCACTGGCACAACGCAGCATCAGCAACATTCGCGAGCTGACGTCTCGGGTATCGAGTCAGGATATCCCTAGGTACCTCGACAACCTGGAGGTCAAGTTCAAGTCCGAGTTCGATACTGCAATCGGCAAATACGTGACTCGCTGGCAAGAGGGCGACACGCGCGCCATTGATGTGGTGCTTGCGACCAACATGCTGTCCGTGGGTGTTGATGTGAACCGACTCGGCTTGATGGCCGTAAATGGGCAACCCAAAGGAACCGCCGAATACATTCAGGCTACCAGTCGTGTGGGGCGTTCCTTCCCCGGCTTGGTCTGTACGGTGCTGACATGGGCCAGACCACGCGATTTGTCGCACTACGAAACCTTCGAGCATTACCACGCCACGTTCTATAAACACGTTGAAGCGCAATCAGTGACACCATTTTCGCCACGCGCGATGGACCGGGGTTTGACGGGCGCGATGCTGAGTTTGATGCGTCTTGAGAACGATGTTTTCAGTCCGAACGAAGGCGCTGGACAACTGAGCATGTCCAATCAGGCCGAGATGACGGATGCCATCAAGATATTGGCGACTCGTGCGGGCAATGTTGCTGAAGACAACTCGCGTAAGCAGTTGGCTGAGTCTGAACTGAAAGAGCGCGCCGACGAATGGGCGAAAGAAGTCAGCAAGGGCGGACGAATCTTGGCGTACGAGAAACGCGGCCCAGAAAAAGATAAGACCGTTGCATTGATCAAGTCACCGGGACTTCAAGCCTGGGACAACTGGACCGTACCGATGTCAATGCGTGAAGTAGAGCCTGGCGTCCGCTTGATTATGAACACGAGCCACATCACGGACGATCACGATTGGAAGCCTCGTCCCGCAACGAGGGACGAGGATTGAACATGACTATTAACAACAAAACCCCAGTCGGAGAAGTACGTCCCAGCCAGTTGTTGTGGACCTATGGGCCCGGTGCGCTGATCGACCTGCCAAGTCTGTCTGTAGTAACGCTCGGCATCGATCGATGGGAAAAGGACCGCTGCCAGCCGATTCAAGAGGCGCGGCTGCTCGCTGCTGTACGGAAGGTTTTGGGAGGGCAGGTCGAGAATTTGCGGATGCCACCATTCCAGAAGAGTGAGCTCGTTGACGTCTGGTCGGCTGAAGCCAACATTGGCGTACCCGTGCGACCATTTCCACGCTGGATGCGCTGTGTGAAGTGCGGCCTGCTGTCTCCCTTTGATGCGGGTCTGTTCGAAATCAAGGAGAACCGCTTCCGGCCAGAGAGAACCCGCTTTGTTCACAAAGGATGCCGTGGCTCAAATGGCGACAAGCCTGCGAAGGATGCAGATGCCGTACCAGCACGCTTCTTGTTGGCATGCCGCGATGGGCACTTGGATGATTTTCCGTGGCATTACTTTGTTCACGGCGGCAACAGTTCTTGCAAGGGCACACTCAGGTTTTACGAGAGCGGAGCTTCTCTTCAGACTGAGAACCTGTGGGTCAAATGCGATGCCTGTCGTGCGTCGAGAAGCTTGGCTCAGGCCTTTGGTAAAGCTGGCAAAGAAAACCTTCCGGGTTGTCGAGGACGCCATCCGCATCTGGATCACTTCGACAACGAATGCACCGAGGAAGCGCGCGCGGTTCTATTGGGAGCCACAAATAGCTGGTTTCCGATTACGCTCTCTGCGCTGGCGATTCCTCAGACCAAAGATCCCCTTAGTCAACTGATCCAGGATGGCTGGGAGTTTTTCGAAGATCTAGATTCCGAAGCCGAGGTGTCGGTGACAGTGAAAACCTTGAAGAAGACAGGGGCGCTGCCAGGAATCGACAAGTATCCGGCGGAGTCAATCTGGTCGGCTATTGAGGCCCTCCGCAAAGGCGACGGACAGGAGGCTGTGGGTGAGGCTGACATCAAAGGGCCCGAGTGGGATGTGCTGACAGAGGCCAACCCGCCCACAGACTACCCGCACTTCATGAGCAAAAAGGTCGGTACACCTCTGGGATTCGAAGGCCATATCAGTCGAGTATTGCTCCTTGAGCGCTTACGTGAAGTGAATGCTCTGCTGGGCTTCACTCGGGTCGAAGCACCAGAAGAGTCTGGCGACCCGAATGAACGTCCCCAAATGGCAGGCCTGTCGCGCAACAAACCAGACTGGGTGCCAGCCAACCAAGTTCATGGCGAAGGGATCTTCGTTCAGTTTGATGAAGCCGCGCTCGTCAAATGGGAGGCTTTGGATGGCGTGAAGAAGGTCGACCAGATGCTCCGTGGTGGTCATAAGGGATGGCGCAACTCACGCCATCTTGACCCAAACGAGGGATACCCCGGCATTCGTTATGCAATGCTGCACACGCTATCTCATTTGTTGATTCGCGAGCTGGCGCTGGAGTGCGGATATAACGCCGCGAGCATTCGAGAGCGCATTTATGCCGATACGTCGGGCGATAGCCCGCAGGCGGGCATCCTCATCTATACCGCAGCAGCAGATTCAGACGGCACGTTAGGCGGTCTAGTTGATCTTGGTAAACCAGAAAACCTTGGTCGCCTGCTGGAACAGGCACTGAATCGTTCGAAGATCTGTTCATCAGATCCGCTCTGCTCGGAACACGACCCCGAAAAAGATCGCTCTTTGCATGGGGCTTCTTGCCATGCCTGCTCTTTAGTGGCAGAGACCTCTTGCGAGCGGGGCAATCGCTATCTGGATCGATCGCTGCTCGTGCCAACACTCGAACGTGCTGACGCTGTTTTCTTCAAGGGTTTCTGACATGAACGAACTCTTGGAAGCTATAGCAGCCTTGGTCTCTCTGGTTTCACCTGAGAAGGTACAGGCCATTGCCGCTAGCGTCCGTGGCATCAATGCCAGTAAGGCAGCGACGGCGTTGCCGAACGTGGTTGGTACCCCTGTGGCCAGGGCAGTGGTCGAACAACTTGCGCTTGCCTGGCAAAACACCACAGTCAGTTCAGCCGAATTGGCATCAATGCTTCTGGCTGCTAGTCACGTTTACACCAAAGCCACCTCTGAGCAATCTACCGAACTTGTATGGACTGGCCCGACGACGCCTTTCGTATCGGCTCGTCGAACAGAGCAAGCGCTATTGCAGGTCATCAACTCCGCTGAAAAGTCACTGTTCATTACTAGCTTCGTGGCCTATGACGTGTCGACCATCGTCAAGGCATTGAATGTGGCAAATGATCGTGGGGTCCTCATCTCAATGCTGCTCGAATTGTCTCAAGATCACGGCGGCAGCATCACTTTTGATGCGATAGGCAAGATGAAGATGCTGGTCCCCGCAGCCAGACTCTATGCTTGGCGCGACAAGGCTGATCCGTTTTCAGACGGACGTGTCCACGCCAAAGTTGCCGTCGCGGATGGAAGAGTGTGTTTTATTACCAGCGCAAACCTGACCGGACATGCAATGGAGAAAAACATGGAGGCCGGTGTGCTTATCTCTGGTGGCCAGATTCCCAAGCGGTTACTCGACCATTTGCAGGCGTTGGCTGATACGAAGACGGTGTTGCCGGTCTGAATCTACGTCACCGGTAGTCATGTGCACGCCGTCCTGGAAGTAGTTCAGTCCCAGACGATTTCACATCCAAGATATTCACGAAGCACGATCTTTACTCTTAATCCGTTGGACTGGTTGATTTGAAAACGGTAGTTGCCCTCCTGCACTACCACCCAACCTTGACTGAACAGATCCAGCCCTGAAACGGCCACTCGCTGCATTGCCCGGCTACCAACTTCTGGCCAAAGTTCGATTGCTTCGTCTTGGTTTTCGAAGATTGCGCGTTCATCTTCCATCATGAGCAGTAACGGTTTCACGATGATCTGTGCAGATTCTTCAAGTTGTGGCTCGTTGAGTTCGAAAGCTGCGTGACAACGTGCCAACTTCAAAACAACGCGATTCACTCGGTCACTTTCGACCATCCAGACCGGTCCGTCTTTGCCTTCTGTTCGCGCTTGTTGCAAACGAGCCAGCAGTGAGTAATTTTTTGACAGGATTCTGGTAATTTTGACTCTGTGCAACTTTTCGGGCTCGGTGACCCCGGCAAGGACACACTCAAGCAAACAGGCTAGGTACTCTTCATCCAGGGAGAGGCTGTTGTTGCACTCACGGCATGCTGGGGCGGCCATGAGGTTTTCTGGATATGGCTCATCCAAGAGAACCTTTGATGGGACGTGATCAAGCGTTTCGCCTGGTCCGCCGCAATGCACACAGAACCCTTTGTTTCGATCGTCTCCATAACACCGCAATTGCTGCATTCACTCAGCCCTCCATATCTGCACGCGCCATCGCTAGGTCTATGTGCGAATTCGATGGTCGAACGGCGGTTACACGTTAGTATCTTGCACGAAATCCTCGATGCGACTTCAAACCTAGCGGGCGAAATGAGCGAAATCAGCGAAATGTGTTTCGCCACAATGGTTTAGACGTGGCCAAACCTGGCGAAATGAGCGAAATCAGGTCGAGACTTCCTGAACAAGCAAGCTGTAAAACCGGGTGGGTGAGCCGGGGGCGTCATTTGGGCGTTGCTGCCACTCGACGCAGATTTTCGGTGGGGTTGTTGAGAGCAGGTAATCCAGGCATGAATCAATCTGTGCCTTGGATGATTTACCTTTGAAGCAATCTGAGCTGATTTCACTTCTGGAGGCCTTGCCATGCGCTGCCAGGTAGCCCAGCAGCCTTTGCGCAAGGTGCAGCGCATGCGACATCTTCGCCTCGTCGGTGGCGCTCACAAAAACGTATCGAACTGACTCCATTGCATATCGGATCCAGGCTGCGGCGGCTTCAATGTGTGTCACGTTGATCTGCGTTTGCAAATCAGATAGCGCGAAAATCATGGCCATGCGCAAGAGCATTGGGGCACGCCTTTCGAGCATTGCACTGATCAATTCGTTGCCAGGGTCATCAGACAGTTCCGCCCGGTACAGGTGTGAGTACAGCCAATGGGCCTGTGGTGCGAGTTCCATCCGGACGCGATCCCTGCGTTCGTGATTGTCAGCACCGACAAATTGCAGGATCTGACAAACGCGTTGTGCCAAATCGTTAACTACGGATTGCGAGGTGGCCTTCGGGAAAGGCAGTATTCGGCTTCGTTCGGCCCATATCATCATGAAGCGATTGGCAAACCCGTTAGTCAATTCCCGTGAGTTCATCAACGAGGTAAGTTCACTGGGGGATATTGCTCCGCTGAGGCAAACGTGTGGATGACTCGCATAAAGTCGATTTGATTTGGTTGCTGGTTTCAGGCACACGCCATCCCAACAGTCACGCAGTGCGGCAGACAGCGTGTTGCCCTCTCGACGACCTTGGTGCAGCACATTGGCAAATTCCGATTCAACAACCCATAGGCGTTTATCTTTTATCGGTGGAACCTCGTTCTTTCCCTGCTGATAGCCATCGTGCATCAGCGCCACCAACCCTTCGCGGCTGGATAGCCCACCTCTATGAATTTGCGGTGCGAATGTCGGTTCGATCTCTCGAAGTGCTTGATCAAGGCGAAGAACCAAGGAGAGGGCGTCACCCTTGCGCCCGCGCCCAGACCTTCCAATATGAAGAAGGAACATGCGGGGATGGTGCCAAGTGTTTCCGATGGGCAAGTACACCCCACGGCCAATCGCGCACGACAAATATGTCATGAAGTTGGCGGAGATGGCGTAGGGATTGGTTTCCGTTTCTTCGCCGCCCACCCGTCCAATTTCACCAACTAATCCATAGAGGCAGGCTGGATCTGGTCGCGGTGGATTTCTGTGGACATCAATGTCGATGGAGTCATCCACGTGAGGCTTTGCAAGACCGTTGGTCTGGCCAGCCATTTTGGGGGACTGCTGCATGACAGGTGCCTCTCATTTGTCTAATGCCACCGTTCTCACAATGTGCTCGAATTCAACAAGCTCATCGGGATGGTTGTGGGAAAGGTACCGAATGACGGCTTCGTTATCCAGTAGCTTGACGAGATAGCCCTTTGCCAGGACCAGATTGAGAACGTCTTGCCCGTAAGTTTGTTCAACCAGTTTGAACTGCCCCTGTAGATTGCCCATCTCCCTTTCCATCTTGGCCATCTGTTCTGGCGTCAGGCCGCCGATTTTCTTGGGCTTGACCTCGCCAACCAGCAAATGGCTTGGCGTTGCTGCCAGCAAAGCCTGGGCGTAGGACACGGTGATGTTGTTGGTGGCCACCATCAACTCTACGCACTCAACTTGCCGAGTTGGTTTGAGTTTGCGAATGACAGCCCCAACGTTGGCAGAAAACTGTTGATCCTTGAGCAGCTCTGCGGCCTCAGCGCAGACGCCATCAAGAAGGTTCATCTTCTTGATGATTTGGCTGATGTCCACGCTCAGTGCCTGCGCCAGACGGGCGGGTGTCACGCCGCGTTCCACCGCCCGACGGATCATGAAGTGCTCTTGGATTGTGGACAGTCGATTGATTCGATTGTTGTAGGTATAGGTTTCATCGTCGGTGGCCACCAGGCACGGAGCATCTTTGAAGCCGATCTGCTTCATGGCGAATAGCCGGATGTGGCCATCAAGCAAAACATGCATGCCCGTGGTTTTGTCTGGCTTGCCTATGGTCAAGGGCTCAATCAATCCAACGGCATCAATGGACGACTGAATTTGTTTGAATTTTCTGGACGTGAGCAGACCTTCTGGAACTTTCCGCGAGGGCAATAGCAAGTCCAGTGAAATAGTCAGCGGATCCGGAACGAAGCCAAGGGGCATTTGTGTCATGCTGCATGTCCCCCGTGCCAAACGCGTTCGGCCAGGTATTTCGGCAGCGTGTCCAGACCTTCTGCTCGCAGCAGATTGGTGAAGTTTTCGTTGACCAGCAGCTGGCGCATTGCTTCGACAACAAACAGTAGTCGCTGCTGAGCAAACTCAGCCTTCTTCACCATCAGTTTTTGCCGCTCAACTTCTTTCTGGTAATTGCGAATCAAACTGGATGAGGTCACCTCTTCAGTTGCCTTGCGCGGAGTCCCCCGAGCGATGGAGCGGCCAAGGGTCCTTCTGCGCTCGATCACACGGCGCGCTTGGATGAGTTGCTTGCCCCGCAGCTTCCCCGATTCATAGGCTTCTTGCATCGCTGCCTGTATCTCTTTGTCGTTGCCAGCCCCTGCAATGGAGAGCGCCGCGTTCAATGGAATGCGGCCACTTTCAACAGCAACCAGCAATCGCTCTTCTCCATTTTTCAGTAATTGCAGGATGCCGTTCACATAGTCGACACTCAGGC
>JACCDU010067303.1_pt1 | contig 18654 bp, 18 predicted proteins | sample 7446081 | NCBI WGS metagenome assembly JACCDU01 (sample SAMN15323447, study PRJNA562643) | freshwater metagenome | isolation source: river surface water | place: USA:Blue River Watershed | collected 2017-08-17
AAAGCTTGCTCCTGGAGCGAATTTCGTGAAATCAGGAACGCTCATGTTTGCCCGAAATAGCGCTCAAGAAATCCGACTCAAAGATAGCCAGGATGAATTACATATTTGGAAAGATAAAAAGGAACTTGAAGAGTTAATTCGAGTTAGTAATGCGCGAGGTGGTCTTTTCAATTCTGAGTGCGCAACCATCAATCCCATGGGTCTCGTTGACGGCCTTAAGAAATATCTAATATCGAAAGGTGTAACTATTCGTGAAGGCGTCTTCGCAACTCCATCGGAGAGTGGAGTCTTTGCCAATAGCTCATTTGTTGGAGCTTCAGTCGTTATTCAAGCCACTGAGGTTTTTGGGGACCCGGGCCGCGAGCTCATCCCTCTTTATTCATTAATGGTTGCAACCGATCCATTGGCCGATTCACAATGGGAAAAAATTGGCATTGATTCACGTTTCACCTTTGCTGAGGCTTCACATCTCATCAATTACGCTCAACGCACAGCAGATAATCGCTTAGCCATCGGTGGACGAGGAGCAACTTATCCATTTAATTCCACTTTACGCGCGGAGAAAGAAATGACGAGCTCGGTACACGAAAATCTTCGTAGGCTTGTGAAATCCTGGTTTCCTAATGTTAAAGAAATGAAATTTACTCATGCTTGGGGAGGCGCAGTTGCAATTACTCGCAACTGGGAGCCTTACGTTCAGTTTGATAACGCACGTAGCTTCGGACGTTTAGGTGGTTACGCCGGGGATGGAGTAACAATGAGTTTCTTGGCAAGCAAAATTCTCGCTCAATTGGTAACGGGACGCGAAAGTGAACTCACCCATCTTCACTTTGTGAATAAGAAGATTCGCAAGTGGGAGCCTGAACCCTTGAGATATCTCGCGGTGAATAGCATGGTGAAATTAAGTGGTATTGCAGATAAAGAAGAAGCTAGAACCGGGAGACCAAGTTTGGTCTCAAGAATTATTGCGCCGCTGATTCTTCGATAAGGCGTGAGGTCTCGTCATCGATACGAGTTGCGGCGTTTGCAAGACCTTCTTGATACTTCTTTGCGTGATGACCACAGAAGAGCAATTCGAAACCATTTGCCATTACAGCGCGAACATATGCTTGGGCGCCGCAGCGATCACAACGATCAAGGGCATTAAGCGGCGTGGAATCGAGTACTACGTTCTCGGTCATTTCTAGCCTGCCTTTCGTATCTTTTGCTGGAGTGCAAGTGCCTACAGTGGAACATCAAACCACCTCTTACTTATTCCCCGCAGGTTAAAATCGAATAATTTTCCAATTCTCGCCATATTCTGTGAAATTATCGACAAATTCTCAGCGTGCTCGGCGCGTAATACAAGGCTCAATTGGTGAGATAGATACCCTTGCGCATCGTGGCCAAGGTAGATGACAACGCGGAAAATCGCAGCGTTGAAAAATCATATTCCGCAAAAGATCTCTCAGTTCTTGAAGGTCTTGATGCGGTCCGTAAGCGCCCCGGAATGTATATCGGTTCGACAGATGGTCGAGGCCTTATGCACTGCCTCTGGGAAATCATCGATAATGCCGTTGATGAATCACTCGCGGGTTACTGCAAGAAGATTGAAATTAACTTAGAAAAAGATGGCTCAATAGAAGTTCACGATGATGGGCGAGGAATCCCAGTAGATAAAGAACCAAAGACTGGCCTCACAGGTGTTGAAGTAGTTATGACAAAACTTCATGCCGGTGGAAAGTTCGGTGGCGGTTCATATGCCGCGACCGGCGGTCTTCATGGCGTTGGCGCATCCGTTGTAAATGCACTTGCATCACGACTTGATGTGGAAGTAGATCGCGATGGCAAGATTTATTGGATGTCCTTTAAGCGTGGCGTAGCTGGGATATTTGAAGGTGATGGACCAAATGCAACTTTTGAACCCCAATCTGGCCTTCGGGTAATTGGAAAAGTTTCATCTAAAGTAACAGGTACTCGAATTAAGTGGTGGTCAGATAAACAGATCTTCCTTAAAGATGCACAATATGACTTAGAAGAGATTTACACTCGCGCCCGCCAAACTTCTTATTTGGTACCTGGTCTAACCTTGATTGTTAATGACAATCGCACCAAAGAGAAAACCTCTGAAACCTTCTTCCACAAAGGCGGAATCTCTGAGTACTGCCATTTCATACAGCCCGATGAAGCTGTTGGCGATGTCATACGCCTTACTGGAAAAGGCCACTACCAAGAAACTGTCCCGGTGCTCGATGAAAAAGGCCATTTAGAACCACAAGAAGTTGAACGCGATATGGATGTAGATATCGCGGTTAAGTGGGGAAATGGCTACGAAACAACAGTTCGCTCCTTCGTCAACATAATTGCGACCCCCAAAGGTGGTACCCACGTTCAAGGATTTGAGCGCGCGCTCACCAAAACCTTTAACGAATTTCTCCGCGCCAAAGGCGTACTCAAGAAGAATGAACAAGATGTCATCAAAGACGACATCGTTGAGGGTTTAACTGCAGTCGTCACAGTACGTATGCAAGAACCACAATTTGAAGGTCAGACAAAAGAAGTACTTGGAACTCCTGCGGTTACTAAGATCGTCCAACAAGTCGTCTCGGATGAGCTAAAGCGATTTTTCACTACAACCAAAAGAATTGATAAAGCAAATGGTTTGTTAATTCTAGAAAAAGTAGCGAACGCTTCACGAACTCGTATTTCATCACGGGCGCATAAAGAGCTACAACGACGCAAAAATGCCCTAGAGAGTTCTTCGCTGCCTGCGAAATTATCTGATTGTCGTTCCGAAGATGTATCCCGTACCGAACTTTTCATAGTTGAGGGTGAATCTGCTCTCGGCACCACAAAGGCTGCTCGCAACTCTGAGTATCAAGCGATCCTTCCTCTCAAAGGAAAGATTCTTAATGTTCAAAAGGCCTCACTCTCACAGATGCTTGATAACGCTGAATGTGCTGCGATTATCCAGGTGATAGGAGCAGGTTCTGGAAAGTCGTTCACCTTAGAAGATGCGCGTTATGGTCGAGTAATTCTCATGTCCGATGCGGACGTTGATGGAGCACATATTCGTTGCTTGATGCTGACGTTGCTTTACCGCTACATGAAACCCCTTATTGATGATGGTCGTGTATTCGCAGCAATTCCACCACTACATCGAATTGAAGTAATGGGTGGCGGCGGCAAAAAAGGCGAAGTTCATTACACCTACTCTGATGATGAGATGAAGAAACTCCTTGCCGATCTCAAGAAGCAGGGTAAGAGGTGGAAAGAGCCGATTCAGCGCTATAAAGGCTTAGGCGAAATGGATGCTGATCAGCTCCGTGAAACAACTATGGATCCTGACCATCGGACGCTGCGTCGCATTACGATTAAAGATGCAGCGGCTGCAGAGAAGATGTTTGAGCTCCTGATGGGTAATGAAGTTGCGCCACGTAAAGACTTTATCTCCACTGCAGATATTGATCGCGAAAGAATTGACGCTTAAGTTACTGAATTAAGCGATTAACGTACGTCTCGGAGTCGCAAATTTAGCCTCGACCTCCGTGAGTTCATCAGCCACTTGCTTACGAAGCGCTTCATCGCTCTTAAGCAGGGCAGTCAACTTGGAGATTGTTGACTTAAGTTCTTTCTGCTCTGTCTCAAGTTCAATCTTTGACATCTTAGTAAGTCTTCGAAGTGGCATATCTAGGATGTAAGTGGCTTGCTCGTCGGTTAGTTTAAAGCTCTTAATGAGTGAGGCTTTAGCCTCATTGGCATCGTCGCTTCCACGAATAATCTTGACTACTTTGTCGATATCGATGATGGCTTTGAGCAGGCCGTCGACTAAATTCAAGCGGGCTGAAGCTTTATCTTTACGGAAGTTTGAGCGCCGAGTGACTACTTCAATGCGGTGGTCAACAAATACTTGTAGAAGTTCCTTAAGCCCAAGAGTCTTCGGTTTTCCATTAACGAGTGCAACTGCATTGATTGAGAAAGCATCTTCTAATGGGGTGAGCTTGTAGAGATTTTCAAGGACTTGATCAGGCTCAAATCCATTCTTAAGCTCAATCACAACTCGAGTTCCAGATTGTCCATCGGTTAAATCGACGATATCTGAGATTCCCTGGATCTTCTTTGCTTTGACGAGATCGGAGATGCGCTCAACTACTTTCTCAGGGCCGATATTGAAAGGAAGCTCGGTAATTGTGATTCCTTGTTTACGAGTTGTTACTTTGCCGGTCTCAACTTTGGCGCGGACTTTAAAAGCCCCTTTACCGGTTTGGTAAGCCTCAAGAATTCCTTCTTTACCGATAATCGTTCCGCCAGTTGGGAAATCAGGGGCTGGTACAAATTTCATCAATTGCTTGAGTGTTGCAGTCGGATTTTCAATTAGGTGCTTTGCAGCGGCAATCACTTCGCCAAGGTTATGTGGCGCCATATTTGTGGCCATGCCAACTGCGATACCTGTTGCGCCATTGACAAGAAGATTAGGAAAGGCAGCGGGAAGCACAAGTGGCTCTAATATTTGGCCATCGTAGTTCGCCCCAAAGTCAACGGTGTTCTCGTCAGTCTCTTCGACCATCAATAAGGATGCGTTTGCTAACCGCGCTTCGGTGTATCGCATTGCTGCGGGGCCAGCATCAAGTGATCCAAAATTTCCGTGACCATCGACGAGAGGTAATCGCATGGAGAAGTTCTGTGCCATACGAACTAGCGCGTCATAGATTGCGCCATCGCCGTGCGGATGCAACTTACCCATAACTTCACCAACAACACGCGCGCTTTTCACATGTCCCTTATCAGGGCGAAGTCCCATTTCAGACATCTGGTGCAAAATGCGGCGATGTACAGGCTTTAATCCATCTCGAGCATCAGGAAGAGCTCGTGAGTAAATAACTGAATACGCATATTCTAAGAAAGAGTCAGACATCTCCGATGAAACATCGACATCGACAATTTTGCCTGGGAACTCTCCAGGTTTAGGACCTACAACTTTCTTCTTTGATCCTGCTGATCCTTTAGCTTCCGCCTTTGCCATGGGCGCGATTCTGCCAACTAACTATCGAATTACTGGGGATTGACGCTCGGTCTTGCTCCGATAATTGCGACACATTGGCGGGCTAATTCATTTCCTGCTTTCATCGAATCTGCCAAATCTTTGCTGGCGATCCATTGAGGTATAAAACCCGCTGCGAAAGCATCTCCGGCTCCTGTGGTATCAACTGGATCGATTTTATTGACAGGAGATGTGATGATTTCTGAACCAGTTTTCATCGCGATTGCACCTCTATCTCCACACTTAATGACTACAGCAGGACAATAAGTTTGTAATTCTCCAATTGCTCTCTCTATATCACTTTGATTAGTGAGATAAAGCGCCTCTTCCTCATTAGGCAGAAGGACATCCATCTGCTTCAAGTATGTCAGTGCGCGATCTCGATCAAAGTGCGAGATTGTTCCAACCGATGCAGGATCGAAAAAGAGCGGAATTTTGGCTTCTTTGATTGCGGTAATCATCGTCTCAACTCCAGCAGTTGAATCTCGATTAAATAACGAATACCCCGATAGAAAAGCAGCGTCGAAATTTTCCAGGGATGGAAGATCGTCAAGTCCTAACCCAGAGTTAACGCCCGAATCAGGAAACATTGTTCGCTGTCCAGTTTTATCTACAATCACTACAACAACTCCAGTTTTCCCGCGGATATGGCTCATATCTTTATGTTCAATACGCCAAGCATCGAGTTCAGAGAGAATTGCACTTCCGGCTGCGTCATTGCCAATACGTGAGACGAAGAAAACTTGATGTCCTTGGTGTGCCATCCAGGTTGCGGTGTTTGCAGCGGCGCCTCCGCCGTGAGTAGTTATATGTGCGGGAGTATCGCTTCCGTAATGAATATCAGAATCAATGAGCGCTACTACATCAAGCATGGCATCGCCGATGCAAAGAATTCTCGCCATTGTTACTTTCTAGCTGCTGCAATCTGCGCTGCTAGAGCAGCGTTAGATTTAATAATCTCAATATTGACGCGGAGCGACTCACCATTCGTATGGTTGTGAAAATATTCAAGCAAGAATGGCGTCACCGCCTTTCCTTTAATGTGCTCGCGCTCAGCAGCATCTAAACCTGCGGCGAGAGTTTTTGCGTGCAAATCCGGATCCATCTGATTGACGACAGGATTTGCAACCACCATCCCAGAGCGAGAGATATTGGCGCTATTACGTGCGCGCCATATGGAAGATATTTCTTCAGGTGAGTCAGCACGATATTCAAGATCGAAACCAGAGTCTGAGAGATAAAAGCCAGGAAAGCGATTTGTTCGGTAACCAATAATGGGAACCGAGAGAGTCTCAAGTCGTTCCAATGTTGCGGCAACATCGAGAATGGATTTCGCACCTGCACTCACCACCATCACTGGAATGTTCGCCAAAGAATGAAGATCTGCAGATTCATCCCAGGTGTCTTGTGCGCCGCGATGAACTCCACCGAGACCGCCGGTAGCAAAGATTGAAATTCCTGCTAAATGAGCAATATGTGAAGTAGCAGCAACCGTTGTGGCAGCGCTCATCTTCTTTGCAATAACAACAGGTAAATCACGAATAGATGCTTTTGCAATATTGGTATCCGTTGCAATTCGCTGCAGTGCGCTTTCTGCAAGTCCGACATGTATTGCTCCATCAATGACGGCAATCGTGGCTGGGGTAGCGCCATTTTCTCTAACAATTGTTTCAACATCGGAGGCAACCTCAATATTGGTTGGTCTGGGAAGGCCGTGGCTGATGATTGTTGATTCGAGAGCCACAATGGGCTCATTATTTTTCAGCGCAGCTTGCACCTCAGATGAGTAATGGATCACGAGATGGAAGATTACTGGAAAGATAGGCGGGTGGCCTACTTGCTCTCAGATTTATCACAATCGGTATTTGCCACTCTTGGTCTCTCATCTACTTCAAATATCCTTGAAATCCCCGAAAATCCTGCGCAACGCGAGTGCATCCTCCTAGTAGATGGAATGGGAGTAAATGCGTTGCAACTTTCAGCGAAGAATCACCCAATCTTCTCTCAGATCAACAGTTTCTCATCCCTTAAAGCAACTTTTCCTTCCACAACTTCAACAAGTTTGACTTCGTTGGGAACCGGTAGTGCTGCTGGGCAACATGGCATGGTTGGCTACACGATGCGTGTTCCCCATAGTGGAACCCCTGAACGTTTATTGAATGCTTTGAAATGGGATGAAAGAGTCGATCCCTATATCTGGCAATCAGATGAAACTCTCTTTGAACGCGGAAAGAGAGAAGGAATCAACGTTTCACATATCGCGGCAAAGCGATATGAAGATACAGGCTTCACTCGCGCCGCGTTACGAGGTGCTTTATATCGCGGGGCAAATGTGGTCGATGAGTTAGTCAACGAAACTAAGTCAGCGCTGCAAAAGGAACGATCTTTTGCTTATGTTTATATCAATGATGTCGATGATGCGTCGCATCGCGATGGCATTGGTTCACCGCGTTTCCATGTTGCGATGGCAAAAGCAGCAGAGCTCATGACAAAACTAATTGAAAATCTACCGAGCGGAACCAGGCTCTGGATTACAGCTGATCATGGGATGATTAATCGGAATGATTTCTGTGTTCTTGGCAAAGATAATGACTTGCTTCGGAATGTTGAATTGCTCGGAGGAGAACCTCGCGTGCGCTATCTCTATGTAAAAAATGGTGCGCTTTCTGAGACTAAATCACAATGGGAAGAGTTCTTCGGAGAGAAAGTGCAAGTGCTCACTCGCGAAGAGTCTGTTCACAATGGATTTTTTGGAACTTCAGTTTTGGAAAAGAACCTTGAACGTATTGGCGATTTGGTAGTGATTGCCAATGATGAATTTATTCTTGTGGAGCCTGACCGTGAAGAATTGCAACTTGCAATGGTCGGACATCATGGCGGAATTACTGAAGCAGAGACAGCGATTCCCTTGTTGACTCAGACTATCTAATCTAAGCCTTACTCTTCCTCCGAGTCGTCCTTCTTCTTGCTTCGTCCAAACATAATGTCATCCCATGATGGAATTGAGATACGTTTTGTTACGCCATCCTTCTTTGCATCAGGAGTAATTTCTTTAACTTCATTCGGTTCATCATTGACCATTGGGTCAGTTCGGACTGCTACTAAGCGAGGAGGTTGGGGAGTTTCACCTTCAACTGGAAAGAGGACGCCATGATCGCTCAATCGATCAGGTCGAGCAGTTTGCTTTGCAGGTAACTCTTCGCCATTGATCCATCGAGCGCCGTCATCTTTAGACGCGAGAGTGCGTTTGTTGGAGTCAAAAATCCATGTTGCTTCTGATTGTCCTTCTCGTGAGGGATAACTCAAAACTAAATGCCATGTTCCATCATCAAGTCGCCAGGTATTCCAAGAAATCTGATTCATGTTTACGCCGCGGGGAGCAAGTCGCTGAATAACGAGATCAGAGAGCGGCAGGGACGTTCCTTTAGGAGAAGATTTCTCTGCTAATTCAATTATCCAAGCACGCTCTTGAAGAATAGGGCTGGCATATCTTTCAATTTTTTCCAGGGAGAGACCCGAGATGCGAGATACGTCAGCATAACTCTCACCGGCCCGCAAACGAGATTGAATTTCTTTGATTGAAAATTGAGGAGCAGCTTCAACTACGGGAGTTAAACGACGTTCATTTACGGCTGAACGCAGTAAATCAGAGACACGGACGGTGAATTTATTTCCATCGTTATCAACCATCTCTATGTGGTCGCCATCTTCAGTACGGCCAACTAGACGTAATTCAGTCACGGGTAAAGATTGCCATACGAAACTACAGATTTACGGGAACCTACGCTGGTATTTGATGGAGTTTACGGCGCCATATTGCAAAGAATGGCAGTAATGAGAGTAGCGAAATTGCCATACAAGCCAACGGAACAATAAATGCGACAGATGAGCCATATGTGTCAATGATGTAGCCAGTAATCGCAGTAGGAATTGCGCCCCCAAGATTAAGGGCCGCAATTGCCCAAGCTAGAACTTCTGTAGTTCGTTTTTCACTCACAGATCTTTCTGCAACCGCAAGTCCTGCCGTAAGAAGTGGCGCGATAGCAAGCCCATTAAAGAAGAGCGCGACAGCCAACATGTAGAGGTTACCTTCGTAGAAAAGCGCTGCAAGGGTAATGGGAATGGTCAATCCAAAGAGCGCAACTAATGAATAGAGAAAACGGCGCGTCTCATTCATCTTCCAGTGAATAGATCCGCTCACAAAAGCTGATAGACCTGAACTAAATGACCAGATTGCAATAAAGAATCCACTACTCTCTCGAGTTCCAAAATCATCGAGATAACCCACGATAACCAGACCAGTTGAACTGAAAAACGCTCCACACATCATGAGTGGAATAAAGAGCGCTTGAATAAATCGATCTCGAATCAGAAGTGAGTGATCATCACCTGGCTCTTTTGGATGAGCTGGAGGTTCAGTACGTTTTTGAGTAAGGAAAATGAGAGCGCCAACTATCAAGAACCCCATGGCAGTGAAAATTGATGCAGCTGGAAAGAAATAAGATGCAACGAGCGTTGCGATGACCGGACCGGTGGTAAAGATTATTTCATCGACTAATGCTTCGAAAGAGTAGGCGGTATCGATTAGTTTGCGATCATCACCGATCGCATGAATCCACCGACGGCGCACCATTTGTCCAGAACCAATTACAAATGATTCAAAAACAATTGCGCAGAAAAACCAAACCCAGATTGGCGCATCGCTCTTTACAAAATACACAAAGAGACCGAGAAATAGAATGTGCACGGGTGCGGTGATGGAGAGTATTTTGTTCTGGCCAAATTGATCCGCTGCGCGGGACCAGAGTGGAGTAGCAATCGCAAGAACTATAGAAGAGACCATGGAAATTGCGCCTGCGAGTGAGTACGAATCGGTCTCTGCGACGACGAAGAGAACTATCGCCAAATACAACATTGAAATTGGTAAGCGCAATATGAATCCCGCTAGAGAGAATCGCCAGCCTCCAGGAATTGCGAATAATCGCTTGTAGGAAGTCAGCACATGGGGAGTGTACTTGTTCACTGCTAATTATGATTAGATAGGCATATGACCTTAACCAGCGAATTACTTGTTTTAGCAGAGTCAATTGCAATAAAAGCTGGAGAACTTCTCGTTAATCGTCCTTCTAAATTTGAACTAGACCAAAAAAGTGGCGTTTTTGACTTCGCTACACAGATGGATCACGAAAGTGAAAAATTGATTGTTGCAGAAATTCTGACTGCGCGTCCTGATGATGGGTTGATTGGCGAAGAAGGTGCAAATCGCGAAAGCAAATCTGGAGTTACGTGGGTTATCGACCCAATTGATGGCACAGTAAATTATCTTTACGACATTCCAGGTTGGTGTATAAGTATTGCTGCAAAAGATAAAGACGGTGGTCTCGTTGGCGTCGTTTATTCTCCCGCTACACAATCGCTTTGGAAGGCAAGCCGAGGTGGCGGCGCATTTCTCAATGGGAATCCAATTAAGTGCAATGATCCAGTTGGCTTAGATAGAGCCTTGGTTGGTTCGGGATTTGCTTACGACATAGAAAAGAGAAAAATTCAAGCAGCCCTTGTTGCTCGACTACTTCCACAGATTAGAGATTTAAGAAGACTCGGTGCATGCGCGGTAGATATCTGTCATGTCGCAAGTGGTTCGCTTGACGCCTATTTTGAAGCTGGAGTAAACGAATGGGATTACGCTGCGGCGGGTCTCATTGCCACCGAAGCGGGCGCAACTATCTCGATCGACACAGGAATCTGGAACGGCGAGAAGAACATGGTGATTGTGGCCGGACCAGCGCTACATCCTGCGCTCAGCGCCCAGATTCGGGCTGGTCAGGCGTACTAATCCCGCGATTTAGCGCTTCGGGAGTAGGTGTGGCAAGATACGCCGAGTTATTGAGCGTTAAGCGTAGAGACTAATTGTTAGGACAAACCATGAACGTGCTTGATGCGGTAGATGCCGCTTCCCTCCGTAAGGACCTTCCTAATTTCCGTCCCGGCGATGAACTGAAAGTTCATGTCCGCGTCGTTGAAGGTAACAAGAGCCGTATCCAGGTCTTCCAAGGTCTCGTCATCGCTCGCCAAGGTTCTGGAGTAAGCGAAACTTTTACCGTTCGCAAGATTTCCTACGGCGTGGGCGTCGAAAGAATTTTCCCGGTACACGCACCTGTTATTGAAAAGATTGAACTTGTCCGCAAGGGCGAAGTTCGTCGCGCAAAGTTGTATTACCTCCGCGATCTCCGCGGCAAGGCAGCAAAGATCCGCGAACGTCGTGGAGCTGATGATCTCGAAACTCTATATTCAGCGACTCCCGCAGTCGCGGCAGAAGCTGAAGTCACAGACGAAGTTCTTGTTGATGTAGTCAACGAGCCTGCAGCTGCGCAAGAAGCTGTGGCAGAAGTTGTAGCGGAAGAATCAACTCCGGAGACAACTGAAGAAAATTCTGCCGAGTCTGAAGTTAAAAACTCCTAAAGTCGACTCATATGTCGCGTAAAGCGAAAGGCACCAGCCTTCGCGAGTTACCCATACTTCTTGTTTCAGCCCTGGTCTTATCTATCATCGTTAAGTCATTTCTTATTCAATTTTTCTACATTCCATCTGGTTCTATGGAGAACACTCTCCAAGTCAATGACCGCGTTGGGGTAAACAAGTTCGCCGCCCTTTATAGCGATATTAAACGTGGGGAAGTAGTTGTGTTTCGAGATCCTGCTAGTTGGCTATCAGAGTCCTACGATGACAGCACGGGTATACGTAAATTAGTAAAAGATTCTCTTGTCTTTGTTGGAATACTTCCAGACCCCTCCAAGCAGTACCTGATTAAACGAGTAATTGGGGTGGGCGGTGATCGTGTGGTTTGTTGCTCGAAAGATGGAAAGATCGAAGTCAATGGGGTAGCGGTCAATGAGCCTTACGTGTTTGATGGCAATAAACCTTCCGATTCCAACTTTGATGTAACAGTGCCAAAAGGATTTATCTGGGTAATGGGTGATCATCGTGCTGCTAGCGCGGACTCTCGTTTTCATACAGATGACCCAAATAAAGGAATGGTCCCGCTCGATAAAGTTACAGGACGAGCGCTCTTTGTGATCTGGCCATTCAAACACCTTGGCGTTTTGGAAGCCGGCAAAGATCTTTCTCAAGTTCCCATTAAACAAAATAAATAACACTGACGCGGATGATTGAAGAGCGACTCATCGCTGCGGGGATCTCCAATATTGCTGGCGTTGATGAGGCAGGACGTGGCGCATGTGCAGGTCCTCTCGTGGTTGCAGCACTCATTCTCAAAGATCCTTTGAGTCCGCGCTTGAGTGAAGTCCGTGATTCAAAAGAGCTAACGCCTCAAAAACGAGAAGTTCTCATTGATTTGATTGTCTCTGAATCAACATCCTTTGTAATAGTTGAAATTACACCCAGAGAAATCGATGAGATAGGTCTCCATAAAACTAATCTTGAAGGAATGCGCCGCGCGATTAGCGCTTTGAAAACAGAGCCTCAGTATGTTTTAACTGATGGCTACGCGATTGCAGGTTTGAATGTGCCATCACTTGCCGTGTGGAAAGGCGACCAAGTTGCAATAACTATTTCAGCGGCCTCGATTTTGGCGAAAGTTCACCGCGATCGGATTATGGATAAGTATGACAAGGAATATCCGGGTTATGGATTTGCTTCACATAAAGGATATGTAACGCGGAGCCATGAGAAATCTTTATCTGAACTTGGGGTGAGCGCAATTCATCGCCGGTCATATGCAAATATCGCAGCTCTTATCAACAATTAAATTTATACACAATTTTAGTTTCTGGTCGAAAGCAATTCGTATTTCGACTTAATCTCCCACAATGGCCTTGAATGCACGAGCGGCAAAAATCGGAACTATCGGAGAAGAGTTCACGGCGAAACATATTGAAAACCAGGGTTATAAAGTTCTTGACCGAAATTGGAGAGTGAAGGAAGGCGAGCTTGATCTCGTTGCGCTATCCCCAGATAACGAGATTGTCTTCGTAGAAGTAAAGACTCGCTCTAGCGCCGCTTTTGGAGATCCGCTGGAATCAATTTCAGAATTGAAACTCCATCGCATTCAGCGTTTAGCCCTTGCCTGGCTAGCAACGCACCAGAAATTAGGCGCCTCGTATCGAATCGATGTTGCAGGTGTATTGCTTGGTCGCTCAGGGGAGATCACGATTGACTATCGAAGTGGAATTTCATGAGCGTTGCCACAACACGAGGAATCTCACTGACAGGTTTAGAGGGAGAAATTGTTCAAATAGAAGTTGATGTGTCCAAAGGTTTGCCAGGTTACCAACTTCTTGGATTACCAGATGCAGCACTTAACGAAGCACGAGATCGCATCCGGTCGGCAATCAACAATTCAGGTTTGAGATGGCCCCAAACCAAAGTCACGGTCTCGCTTTCTCCAGCATGGTTGCCGAAAAGTGGTTCTGGATTTGATCTCGCGATTAGCGTTGCAATCTTGAGTGCGACGAATCAAGTTCCAAAGAGCAAACTTGATGAAATAATTTTGATTGGAGAGCTCTCCTTAGAAGGTTCGCTACGTCCTATTCGAGGAGTTCTTCCTATGCTCATGGCGGCGGCGAAGCACGGAGTGAAACTAGCCATCGTTCCGGAAGAGAATTTTCAGGAAGCAACTTTGGTATCTGATATCTCTGTAGCGCCCGCGGGAAGCTTAAATGAGGTTTTAGCAATTCTTTCGGGGGTCTCTCAACCTAGAAATATTCCTTTGCTGAATCATGAAGAATTTCTCAGCGAAATGGATTTTGCAGAAGTCGCGGGACAAGAAGACGCAAAGTTTGGTCTCGAGATTGCCGCTTCGGGTGGACACCATCTCTTGATGATGGGACCACCAGGAACTGGAAAAACCATGTTGGCAGAGCGACTTCCTACAATTTTGCCTCGCTTAGATGATGTTCAAGCAAGAGAAGTTGCTGCTATTCACTCCATTGCAGGTACACAGAGATCTCAAACTTTAGAATTCAAAACGCCACCTTTTGTCGCGCCGCACCATACGACCACAACTGTGGGCATGGTCGGAGGCGGAACAAAGCAGATACGTCCAGGCGCCTGTTCACTCGCACATAACGGTGTTTTATTCATTGATGAAGCTCCCGAGTGTGCAACTGGAATTCTCGACGCTTTACGTCAACCACTTGAGTCTGGCTCGATTGAAATCACCAGAGCAGTGGGAAGTACACGTTTTCCTGCAAAATTTATCTTGGTATTGGCAGCAAATCCCTGTCCCTGTGGCCGTTTCAACGGGAGGGGAAGAGGTTGTCAATGTTCATCAATCCAAGTTCGGCGTTACCTAAATCGATTATCGGGACCACTTCTCGATCGAGTTGATCTACGACTCAAAGTTGAGAATCCAACACGTGCGGCATTAGCACAATCAGAACCCAGAGAATCAAGCGCCAGAGTTCGGGCACGTGTAGTACATGCGCGTCAGACTGCCGCTGACAGGTTTGCGGGATTAAGTTTCAATCTCAATTCGCAAATTCCATCTAATCAACTTCGCAATAGATTTCGTCCTCATTTGAAAGCAATGAGCGCGCTTCATACTTTGCTGGATAAAGACGAGATTACCGCCCGTGGTTTTCATAAACTTATTCGTCTCTCTTGGACCATCGCGGACCTTAGAGGAGTCACTACTCCAACACTGGATGAATTAGAAGTTGCGCTAACCCTTCGATCTGATTCAGAGCGAGCGGCATGAGCTCTGATTTAAGACTTCGACTCTTTAACGCAATTGAAGGTGGCTCACAATTTTGGAGCGAAGAATTCATCAAGTTTGGCCCAGCGGAGTTGATTGATCGAATTGAACATGGATTTTACGATAGGCAAAAGAAGTCAGCGCTTCGAATCAAGGAGAACTTACTTAATAATTCGGTAGCGGAACTTTGGGACGAGATTAAATCAGCTGGTGCTCGGTTTCTTTCTCCTGAGTCAGATGAATGGCCACCTCTCGTCAATGATCTTATTGCTCCACCATTTGGATTAATTATCAAAGGAAGTGTCCTGCCAAAGCGAGCTGTCGCAATTGTGGGTACGAGAAATCCGACCACTTACGGCGCTCGCATTGCGAGTGAATTCGCATCAGGGTTCGCAGATCGCGATTGGGCAGTCATCAGTGGCGGTGCATATGGCATCGATACCCATGCTCACCGCGGTTCGATTGCCGCTGAAGGTGTGACATGTGCAGTGCTTGCTTCAGGAGTTGCCGTGAATTATCCATCGGGTAATGAAAAACTTTTTCTGGAGATTCAAGAATCTGGGGCGCTGATTTCGGAGGTAATGCCAAATGTTCGAGCTCGCCCCGAACGATTTCTTACTCGCAATCGTCTTATTGCCGCTCTCTCACTTGGAACTATTGTGGTGGAAGCTGCTTTCCGTAGTGGTTCACTTCGAACTGCGAGAGATGCTGCTGAAATCTTACGTATTGTCATGGCCGTCCCCGGTCCCATCACATCCCCAACAAGCGATGGTTGTCATCGATTAATTGGTGAACGCTGCGCGGAAATAGTAACTTCGGTGTCAGATGCGCTGGAATTGATGTTGCCTGTGAGCTCTAATATTGCAGGTACCCTTAGCGGTGATGACTCATAAATCAGCCTTCGTTGCAATAGTTGGACGCCCAAACACCGGTAAATCGACTTTAGTAAATGCTCTAGTTGGGGAGAAAGTGGTTATCACTTCACATCATCCCAACACAACTCGTAATGCAATTCGTGGCATCGTGACTCGACCCGGATTCCAACTCGTTGTGGTTGATACACCTGGAGTGCATAAACCTAAGACTCTCTTGGGCGGCGCTCTCAACAGCATGGTGAGCGAAAATATGGATTCAGTTGATTCGATTGTGCTGTGTATTCCAGCAGTAGAGGCAATAGGTGCAGGAGATTTATTTATTGCCAAAGAAATTGCTAACCATAAATCTGCAAAGAAAATCTGCGCAATCACGATGATAGATATGGCAAGGAAAAGTGAAATGCCAGAACAATTGATGGCAGCAAGCAAACTAGCTTCCGATGCAGGGTTTCAGTGGGACGATATCGTTCCACTTTCAGCAAAGACCGATGATCAAGTTCAACTTCTAATCGATCTCCTTGCAAAATATGCTCCAGATTCACCACCTTTTTATCCTGCGGATATGACCTCCGACCAAGAGTTGACCACCCAGATTGCTGACTTAATTCGAGAAGCTGCGATTGCGGATGTATTTGAAGAAGTTCCTCACTCAATAGCGGTAATGATTGATGAAATCTCGGAGAGAGAGAAGCGCACTGAAGGTGAGCGACCATTCTTCGATATTCATGCTTCCATCATCGTTGAACGGGATAGTCAGAAAGCCATCATTATTGGGGCAAAAGGGGAACGTCTCAAAAACGTTGGCATCGCAGCTCGCGGTGAGATTGAGAAGAAATTGAAGGGAAAGATCTTCTTAGGACTTCATGTCAAGGTGATGCCAAATTGGCAGAGCGATGCAAAAGCGCTCTCGAAATTAGGATTTACTCAGCAATAACTAACTGGTAATAACTAGCCAGCAATAACCGGCGCACTTGGCTTACGACTAGCGAAATATGAACCGAGAAGAACCATAGGTAGCCCAATTGCTATAGCAAGAGTTAATTGCTCATCGAGAAGTAAAATTCCCAATACAACTGCCACGGCAGTATTCGGATAAACAACGAGTGAGGCTCGTGCAGCTCCAATTTCCTTGAGTACGATAAAGAAAACCCAGAAAGCAAGAGCCGTACAGATGACTCCAAGACCAATTGTGGCAAGTATTGCTTTGCTGGAAGGCATCTGACTCGGAAGATGAGTGAAAGCAAAAGGTGCAAAAATCACTGTTGATAATGCTATTGCGATTCCATTGATAGCAACGCCCGATGTCTCAGGAGCTTTACGAGTAATCATATTTACTGCAAAGGCATAAGAAGCAGATGCGATGAGTACTTGAATCAGTGCTCTGATATTTCCAACATCATTAAGTGACTCAAATCCAACGAGAAATACGATTCCGATTAAACCTAATGCAATTCCAAAAATTCGTGTTCGATGCGCAGCAGTAGAATCCCCAGTGTGATGCGCAAAGAGAGTTGCCCAAATAGGAACAGTCGCGACAAGAAGTGCAACCACGCCCGAAGAGAGATCTTTCTGTGCGTTTGTAATGAGGCTCCAGGGGATGACCATCTCGGCGATTGCATAAAGAGCAATATATTTCCAATATTTAAGAGCGGGACGCAAAGTCTTCTCGTAAAAAGCTAACGGAACTAAAACTACTGCGCCAATTAAAAGTCGAGAGAAAACGATGACTGGAGTGGATAGCTCTTCAACGGCTACCTTCATAAAGAGATAAGGAACGCCCCACAGCACTCCCACGAGCGCGAAGAGCGCCCACCCTTTACGTGACATGTGCTAGATCAGACTCCGATATAGGTCGACTGTAGAAGTTGCAACCTTATCCCATCCAAAATCTTCGACGGTGCGAATTCGCCCTGCTTTACCAAGTTTATTCGCTAGTGATAAATCTGACATTACTTGGTTTATCGCTGCGGCAAAATTACTTTCAAATATCTCACGATCATCGTCAAGCTCAACCAATAAGCCAGATTCACCATCTACAACAACTTCAGGAATTCCACCTACTTTTGAGGCAACTACGGCAGTTTCACAAGCCATCGCTTCAAGATTCACTATCCCCAGAGGTTCATAGATTGAGGGGCAGAGAAATACTCGTGCATGGCTAAGTAGTGACGTCAACTCATCGTGCGGCAACATATCTTTTATCCAGTGGATATTTCCGCGTTCAGCAGATAATTCCTTGATAAGGGTTTCGACTTCTGCGCCAATCGCAGGTTCATCTGGACTTCCCGCAGCAAGCACTAGCGAATATTCAGAAGGAACTTGGCGCCAGGCGCGAAGTAAGTGAGCCAAACCTTTTTGACGCGTAATTCGACCAACGAAGAGTGCGAATGGTTCTTTAATTCCATATTTGCCCAATGTTGCAGAATTTAAGTTTGGAGCGAATTTAGCGGTATTAATTCCGTTAAGAATCACATGTACTCTCTTTGAATCGATAGACGGATAGGCTTGTAGAATATCTTTTTTCATTCCAGCGCTCACAGCAATAATTGCATCTGCATTTTCATATGCGAGCTTCTCTACCCACGATGAAATTTGGTAGCCGCCGCCAAGTTGCTCAGCCTTCCACGGTCTTAGCGGCTCTAAAGAATGGGCAGTCACAACATGAGGAATCCCAAACATCTTCGATGCCAAATATCCCGCCAAATTTGCATACCAGGTGTGCGAATGTGCAATATCTACGCGATTTAGTTTGGACGCAATGTCGCTATCGATTAAAAGCGCTTGTAGCGCAGGATTTACCTTGGCGAGATCGCCAGCCAATTCGTAATTGAAGGCATCGTTGCGCTTGGGTCCAAAGCAATGCACTTCTACGGAAGTGCCTGAAACTTCGCTGAGAGCGCTCACCAGATTTGAGACGTGTACACCAGCACCGCCATAAATGTGAGGAGGCCATTCCTTGGTAATCATGCCCACCGCGACCTCTTTATTACTCACGTGACAAGAGTATCGTTAGACCATGGCGCGCTTAGATCTACCACTTGGAATAG
>JACCDU010939190.1_pt1 | contig 18647 bp, 29 predicted proteins | sample 7446081 | NCBI WGS metagenome assembly JACCDU01 (sample SAMN15323447, study PRJNA562643) | freshwater metagenome | isolation source: river surface water | place: USA:Blue River Watershed | collected 2017-08-17
TGGGCGTTGAGTCCTCAGGGCACGGAACATCTGATTCCGTGTCATACGTTACCGCCAGGATATATCTGGGGGCGAAAGCGCTTTGTGGTTAAACGGAGTATTAAAAAAACGTTTTCACCCGATCCCTACACAGTTCCTGCTGAGGCGTTAGGCTAATTGATACCCAGCTCCCGCCAATTTCTGCTTTGGCAATATCGTGAGCATAGATACTGCCCATTTCGGTGACATACCCCTCTACCGTCGCCAGGCGCGTATTCCCGCGCTGGTTATCTTCTAGCGTCGCATACCAGCCGTTCTTGAGGAGGATGCGGGTGCCCTTCTTGAGGTCGTTCGTCTTGATCAGGCTCATAATAGTCTCCAATATAGGATTAAGGATTAACGGACAATCTGACGAATCTGTTCCCACACCGTAAGCGCTTCCTGAATCTGTGCTTCGGTGTAGCCCCGATACGTAAAGGAACTAGTAAAGGAACTTGTTACGGGCTGAACCTTTCGTGAACCGCCGCGATTAAAGGCGGTGATATCCAGGCGTGATGCCTGCTTCTGCAGGGACTTCGCGCTTACCTTGGATCCGAAAATCTGAGCAGATGACTTCGCAATATCGGCATATACTTGACGAGCGGACATACCCTGATTGGCACGGGTACGGATAGCATTCTGAAACAGGCTGACGTTGTGGGGATTCTTCCAGCTAATACGCATAGTGTGCTCCTTGAGAATGTTGGGACGATGAGTTCGAAGGGTTGCATCTTGTACATCATGGTGCGGTGGACAATACCAATTCACATTTGTAATATACGGATTTCGCCAATTCCCATCTTCATGATGGAGTTCTACATACTGCGTGCTTTTACACACTTTACAGCATTTCGGTTTATACGTCGCCACAAGTTTCAAATACCAGGAGTCGTTGCCACGGCGGCGATATTCCATCGTTTGTAGTCGCTGAGCGTACTGTATCAATCGCTGCTGGTGTTCAACCCGGATCCGCATGGATTAGCGAGCGTAGAGATAGCTACCATGGGGATCAATTACAGCGCGGAGCTTCGGCATATCGGTGTTCAGATTATAGCGGACACCCTTGGCTGGCGTGGCCCAGCTTGCCGCCTTATACAGATTGTCCGAGGCGTCAACAAAGCTGTGAACATGCTGGCGCCCGTCCTTCTCTACGCAGACAATCTTATGAAACTTGGATCCCGACTTGACCGCATAGGTAGGCGCCGTCAGGTTGGGTAGACGCTGGGCATAGTAGTCATTGGTCTTATCCTGCAAGAGCTTGACATAACTGACCAGCGCGGTTGTCTTGTCGATCATGATATTCTCCGTTGAGGTGTATATATGTAATATAACACACTCTCACCAGATGTCAACCGCCGCTATAAAGTTTTTTTAGTTCTGCATTATAGGGAATTTTTCCGCGAGATTTAGATAGTTCCGGTACAGGTCAGAACTATGATCCTGAGCATCTGCCCACAACATACGTAGTAGGCCGCGACTCTTTAAGAGATTCATGAGACGGTGACCGAGTTTCGCTTTGTTATAAAACGGCGTAACATATCCTTCCGCATCAATATGATGCATGCTGCCGCTATGATAGAACCATGGCGCAAACGGAATCTTGGTAATAATATCGCCGTCATTTACCCAGCGATGATGTTCATAGGATAAGGTATTAGTATAATTCACAAAGGCCCGATTGCCGACACGAGGACTCCCATACGTGAATAATGCTTTCGGTGCAGAAAGGGTATCATCTGTGGCAAAGCGATATGCAAGAATCGTTGCCATTGCTGCCCCTAAACTATGTCCCGTCATCCAAATCGCTTTTTCTTTCCAGCACGCGCGCTTTCCTTGTGCAAGGATATTTTCCCAGATATGATCCACATAATGATTAAAGCCAATATGCAATTTAAGTTTGCCAATGCTAGTACGCGCAATTCCTAAATCCGCACGAACATCAGAAAATTGTTTCACTTCCGTGCCACGACATACGACAATGAAATCGTTGGCATTTTCTAATGTATAGGCATCAGACCCGTTATGACTAAAATACTGAATCGTATAGCTAGGAAATTGCACACGCATAAACGCTAAATCTTTATAAGCGTAATTACTGAGGGTTGCAAAGAACGCACTCTGTTCAATAAATGTCATCTGGGAAATTGTCATAAAGTCAACCGTGATCCAATTAATATGAAGTTTAAAGCTTTTTGTCCAGGACTCAACATCACGCGATGTGCTGTTGTCATGCCAAAACGCCGTGTTAGTTTATAATCCCATCCACTACCCAACATCATCCCTACGCCTGTACTAGTCGTGAATCCTATGACACTATTATATGAAACAGGACTGGACATGACAAATACTTGTGGTGAAACTGTCAAACGAGGATTAATAATAATCGGCGGATGCATCCAAAATGCTACGGCTGACGTTGCCCAACTCGTGTTATATCCATGTGTCTGTACCACTAAACTATCTGGCATGTACGGCAAAGGTGTCTGATATTTATCAAAGAATATGCGGCGAATTTCTGTACTATCCGTAATGACACTTCGTTTTCCGTTGGGCATGAACAAACTGATGGTACCTAAACTTACGCCGTAAACGCCATATTTCGGATTCGGTTTGACCCAGGTGTATCCCGTCATTTGCATTAACGTACCTTTCAAATAGGCACTGGTGCTACCAAAGGAATGAATAGTATTCAATTTTCCTTTTTTGAAACTCATCTTGGTGTACGATAATGACAAGGCACCCTGATCCAGACTTGACCATAACATGCTCGTGGCACCGTAACTCTTATCGCCTGCTAATGAGGATTGTGACACACCTACGGTAATAATTTGCGATACTCCGCCGCCTGGATTTTGTCCCGTGGTTAAGTCAGACGCCACCATGATCGGATTGACTCGCGCTTCATTCTTTTTCTTTTCATCTTTTTTATCGTCTTTCTTTTCTTCTTTTTTCTCCTCAGATTTTTCTTCAGACTTACTTTCAGACTTTTCTTCAGATTTGCTTTCAGACTTACTTTCTGATTTACTTTCGGAGCTACTTTCTGATTTAGCTTCTGCTTTAGTTTCTGTTTTCGTTTCGCCGCTTGAACTACTTGAACTACTTGACGACGAACTACTTGACGATGAACTGCTTGAGGAAGAACTACTTGACGATGAACTGCTTGGCGCAGGGCTACTTGGTTTAGGAGCAGGTGCCGCTGCAGGAGGTGCTGTGGGAGCTGCGGATGCTGCTGCACTTGACGCAGCGCCTGATGCCGCGGAGCTCGCTGAACTACTTGCTGCTCCTGATGCGGCTGACGTTGCAGCACTTGACGCCGCGCTTGATGCCGCTGATGACGCGGCGCTTGACGCAGCAGAAGATGCGGCACTAGATGCTGCAGCACTCGCGGCGGCTGCGGCAGCTTGTGTCGCGGCTTGGTTAGCAGCTTGTGTCGCGGCTTGTTGTACCACTGGATTGTTCGCAACAGGACACGGGGTACTCACAATCAATTGATTGATCCACGCCATCAATTCACCTGCCGCTGCTTGTTGTGCCGTGAATATTTTTGATTGGTTACGAAACACCACAGTGACCCCAACATTTCCTATGGGGAATGTTGCAGTTTGTACTGCTGCAGTACATGGATCAATCCAAGTTTGTACAACTACTTGTGCATCAACTTTTACAGGAAATAACAACAATAAAAAGAAGAAAAGAAATTTTTTCATTTGCGAAGTTTCATCACACTATCTATTGTGACAATGTGCGTAGTAAAAGATTGTGTTTTCACGGGAACGTTTTCAAACACAAAGGCAGTAGTTTCTTTTGTTGCACGTATTTTTACAATTTTCCAACAATGGGTAGGAACAGCAACAGTTTTGATTTGTTGACGAACGCCAACACACCCTGCTTGTACAAAGACGCTATCATGTTGTAATGCTAGTTTGCGAATATGTTCTTCTAATGCTTTCCATTGTCCACGGTTTAATCCAGGATATTGAGGCGCCATGTTGGTGAAATAGAAGCTTTCTGCCATTACTTCAGCCCCTAAACATTGCTGATCTGCGGCAGGCGCAAGATGCCCACGATCAAAACCTGATCCTACATAATCATCAGCGATATTACTTTCTGCTGATAATTTAGGATCAGGAAGAAACTTATCATTGCGCTTTACTGGATTAGCGCATTGAATTTTTTTAGTTGTTACCCACCATTCAACAAGCACAGGATACTTTTTACTCTTGGAAAACACCGTTTCATAATTGCTGTGTTTCACACGAACTGTATCCTGTGCTTGTGCTGTAGACACACATGCTAATAATAACAGAATGTATTTCATATTATTTTGTGAAAATTTTCTTCTTAATCATCCGGACAAGAATTTTTGCTGATGCATCTTCCAAAGCTTTTTTGGTCGTGGTGCCAATCGTACTTTGATTGAACTTCACTTCCCCGAAGTTGTCATCATTCATCAACGTTAATTCACGCACTGTTTTGGCGTCACCTAATCCTGATCCTGTGAAGTATTCGCCGGTTTCAGCATCCACGAATTTAATTTGTAACCCGAGGCGTGTCACCACTTTGTTCTTCACGCCGTCTTTTAAATTCACTGTTTCATCTTCAGATACAGAGAAGTCATACACTTCTGCATACACAAAATAGCGAGCCAATTTAATTTTTCCACGCCCGTCTAATTTGTTTTCTGTAATGCCTGATTGTGATGCTTGAAATTGCTTCACCATACGATTCTTGATTTCTGTCTTATCTTCGGTGAAGGTGAACCGATTGGTTTCTTCCAAGTATTCAACAATGATGTTGGTGACACCTAACCCAACACGCTTATCCTTGAGTTCAGGATACATGGCAAATACTTCTTCATTGATTCCAACATTCAATAATTGAATAGGAACTTTTGGTCCTTCATAATCCATTAAGGAATCAATATTGATTTTCTTTTCAAATGATGCCTTGTATTCTTCTGTCTTAGTTGAACCTACTACCTGGGCATTAAGTAACGCAGGTAGTAGGGTTGCGATAACAAATAACTTACGCATCTTCGTTTGTCGCTGTTTCTTCTGTAGCACGCTTTGCACCCGCAGGTGAGAACTTTTCTAATCCAGCGATGCCGAATGATCCTAATGTGATGTACATGAATGAGTTATATACAAATTCATGAATTTCTAATGTAATACCCATTACACCTGTAACAATATCCACAGTTGAATAGATTGTCATCATAGCAAACGCCATGAAGCCAATAACCGTCTTTTCATTGAAATGATTAGTATCTTTGAAAATTTCAGAAAATTTACTGAAGATTCCTTGTTGTATTTTCTTTGCGTCCATTTTATCCACCTAATGTGTTTGAGAGTGATTGCCCATCTTCCTCATCCATCTTTTGCACTAACATTTTGTCTTTGTCTGTGTCACTGAACCAATAATCAATAATCTTCCCATAAGACCCAATGAAGGCACCTAGCATCAAAAGAAGAATTTCTTTCCATTCTTGGTCGAGCACTGTTTTCCCATGTACTGCCATAGCAATACCTGCGGCAATGAACAAGAATGTTAATAGTACCACCGCCGTGATACCCCACCGGCGGGTCATGGTTTGACTTAATAGTTGTTGAAACTTACTGTCTGATTCTGCCATGTTACATTACCACTTTGGTTCAGCTTTTGTCCAATCATCCTTCTTAGGTGCTGGCTTTGGCGCTGGGGCTGCTGCAGGTGCTGCACCACCACCACCTGACCCGCCCTTTACAGAATTATTGTTTTCAACATTTAAGTTGATTACAGGAGCAGCAGCTGCTGCTGGTGCCGCTGCGGTTTCTTCACCCATCATCTGTTTACCAATAACACCTGCCACCGCAGTGACAATGATGGTAACTAATCCGATGATGGCGTTCTTTAATCCACTTCCACTTGATTCGTCTGACATGTGTTCCCCTCGTTAACGTTGAATGATAACAGCCACTTTCAATAAGCGACCTGTGTTGTCCATAAGCACTAAGTCATAAGCACCTACGGGAATGGTAGAATAATTTAATGGAATACTCATTGTATTACTTGTAGCAGTAAATCCATGATTATGAAGAACAGTCCCATTGATGTGTGTTAATTGAAAACTATATGTGGCACCAGGTGTAACATTTACCGATACAGTAAATGGGCCTGTGGTTACAACGTTTGACGTTGAGACAATGTTCATACCCGTTGAAGCCACTCCTAGAGAAAGTTCAGGACTGGGTTCACCCCCTCCTGTAACTGTTGGTATGGTTGGATATACATCACCCTTACATCCGATAAGGACTAACAACGCTGAATATTTGAGAAGTTTTTTCATGGTGTTTTGAAGAAGTTGGCACCGACTAATTTAATAGTGGTGGTGTTGAAATTGATTCCTACTTGATTACCTTTATCGTCTGCTGCATCCATCGTGGGGAAAATTTGTACTGATGAATTTAAATCCACACCAGGTTGAATGGAACTGAATTGTAATTTAAATGGAACCAGCGTTGCACCTGACATGAAATTCTTGATGTCACGATCAAATGCGCCAAAACGAATCACACCTTTATCATCATTTACGAACGAAATCCAACTAGGTGTATTTACTTCTAACTTTTCAAATTTCACTTTTGTGGGATCATATTTCACTTCAAATTGTAATCCTGATAATTTTAATCCCTTGGTGTCTACATTGAATGGGATGGTGATATTATTAGTTGTGACAATTACATTGTTTAGATTTACGCCGATACTACTTGCACCTGGAACCACAAAGTTTCCCATTCTAAACGCAGCCGCTTGTGTCACTGCAGATGAGTGTGAAAGATTTACATCACCGCGTAAAACATACTTTAATGTAACCGTTTGATCTGCATTAGTAGTTTGTAGTTGTACATACGAAGGATTGGCGTATGTTTTCCATGCCGTAAATCCTAAGGTATCATATACTTCACCACGAATTGCAGGTATTCCCACCATACAACTTCCTGAACATCCTGCCGGAGCTTTTAGTAGAGTATCTAACCCTGACACGGCATTAAATATTTTTTGTACATCACCACCGTCAAACTGACCATTCATGTTTGCATCAGCAGCCCAGTATTTAATACCTTTATCAATGTTCTGATTCTTAAAGGTCTTATCAAGATTTTGTGTGATGAATTCTTGCACCGCCATGGTGTAATCAGATACCGTGATACTGGATCGACTTAATGCGGCAATACTATCACTAGGAACCATGAGTCGCATTCTATACCAAGTGTTGCCTTGTAATTGCTGTGCGAATCCAAACGCCCCAGTTACGCCGACTAATGTACTGGACGCCTCAACAGGTTGTGCAGCTGTATCCGTGACTGATAACCGTATCATTCCTTGAAGTCCCGCAGATACATTGGTTCCGTGCTTCACCAAGCCAGATAATAAGTTATTAGCGCCAGGAGCTAATTGGATCCATACACCCTTCACACCAGTATTTTGTGTATTTGTCATGGTGGCACCTGCTGCATCATACCCAACCGCAAAGTTCATGTAGATGGAATCGTATGGAAATCCTGCTCCTACATTTGCAATTTTGAATCGTACTTTAATATAGGTGGCTTGGTCAAGATTTGCAGTACTTGCCACGTTCACCATTACACGGTTAATTGCATGATGTGGAACGGTCGTGCTGTTGCAAGTATAATTGGAATTCATCCAGTTATCATACCCAACTAATGTTGTATTTTGTGCGGTACGATTGAATTTACAATTCGGATAGTAGTTGTTGGTGTAACTAAATGATGCCGCTGTGGGAATTGCCGCACCGCGTTGAACATCTAAAAATTGAACGGCTTCTTTTTGATGTTGAAAATCAAAAAAGACAGAACGAATAGTAGAGAAGTTGGGATTGAGTTTTACTTCAATGGAAATAGTATCATCTTTGACAATGGTACCCCCATTGACATCTGTGGTGACATTGTTTGTTGCCCACCACAAGGCAGGTTGTGCCATCACTGTTGAAGGGAGGCACAACAACAAAGCTGCAAACAGGTGTTTCATGTTACTCCGTAAGTTTAGTGATGAGTGTAACGCTGGCTTTCTTCAATGCGTTACTTAAGCTAGTTTGATTGAACTTGCCGCCATTATCAATGATGAGTGTTGACATGGAAATTTCCGCAGAACTTTCTTCTACGACCACTTCCTTTACTTTTTTCCCATTATGTGTCAATACACCTTTCATCCGTATAACGACTTCTTCACTGTTCTTATGAAATACCGAAATGTTTTTCTTCGTGGTCAATACATCTAAATAGATGATGTCTACCTTCACCTTTAATGGCGAGGTAGGATTCAATTCATATTCCTTTTCTAATAAAGCTTCTTCTAGAATGTTTTTCACGCCAAATTCTAGATTTCTATTACCTGCAATAGCGCCAATTTGTACTTTGTTTTCAACTTTTTCAACAGAAATAACTTTTTCTTGTTCAAAATTCAAGGAGTGTACATGAGATAACATAACGATACCGACTAGTAAGCGTATCATATTTTCTCCTAAAAAAAAAGAAGCCCGTAATGAATTAATTCATCACGGACTTCTCATACCTTTATTTATACGTTTTTTGTGATAGATGCCTAGGAAAGCATTGTGGTTACATGTTACTTTTGTGACAGTAATACTTCCTTTAATCTATCTGCAGCAAACGAGGCGGCGAACGCTTCAGGTTTAATTTGTGGCGTCATCTGACATACGCCGCGGATATAGCCAATCGCTTGCTGTACAACTGCATTACTGGCATGTTCTTCCGCGGGATTAATGTCTAGATGAATTTCTACATGACGATCAACCAATGCTTCAGCTAACTGCAAGTAGAGATCCGCTACCTTATATACTTCAGTCATGAGGCGTAAAACGGGTTTATCCTGACGCCCATCATAATCAATTTCTGTTACAACTTCACCAAAGATTTTACACCCATGACAGCCATCTTTATGCACTACTACAGCTAACGTATAATCTGCATACCATTTTCCTTTTCGATTATAGCGTTCTGAATCAGCTCCTAAATAGATACGGGTTTGAGGTGTTTGTTCATTAATATATTCAATAACCCTCTCAATATTCATTCTTTTCCTCATAACGCCGCCTTATTTTATGGGATAATTACCACCTTTGCTGATTTTGTTTTTGTTCCTACAGTTGCAGTTACTGTTGTTTCTCCAGGTGTAATACCTAGGACTAATCCTGTATTTGATACAACGGCTTTTGTGTTGTCACCTGTTGTCCAAGTAACATAACGACCATTCATCGCGGCAGGTGACAAGAAAACGCTATCTGCGTCAAAGGCTCTGACAAAAAACTGCTTTGTTTCCCCGACCTTTACATCTGCACTGTCAGGTGTTACAGCAAGATGATTGATAGCGACTTCCGTTACGGTGACATTTAACACCGCGACCTTGCCTTCAACCACACAAGTAATAATTGTTGTGCCCGCTGCTAATCCTGTAATGACGCCAAGATCAGAAATTTCAGCAATGCTATCAACACTACTTGCCCACAACAAAGAACGCTGTGTAAGAGGTAAAGTTGTGTTGCTTGCACTACGCAATGTGGGAGTCACTGTAACAGTACGACCAATTTGTGCTGTACCAGCTAGAGCAATAGAGACACGAGCAACAGGCACTAATGTAACTGTTACATTTAATGTTCCCGTCTTTCCACCAGAAGTAGCACTAATAACTGTGGTTCCTGCGCTGACTGCTGTAATCAATCCTGTGGATGATACCGTGGCTACTGCTGGAACACTAGATGTCCAAGTCGTTGCAAATGATGTCAATGGGTTGTTAGCACCATCACGAGCAACGGCTGTAGCTTGCAATGTCTGACCAACAAAAAACGTAGGCGGGACGGTTGCAGTAATCGTGACAGTCGCTACGGTCGGGTCAACTACGAACACCGGTACTGAAGTCGTCTTGCCGTCCACGGTTGCAATGATTGTGGCATTGCCCTTTGTGACTGCTGTTACAATAGCGGTCGTGGCGCCTGCAGTAATCACATTTGCCGCTACGGTAGCAACAGGTGTGTTATTTGAGGACCATGTCACCGTCTTACCTGCCATTACGGAATCACGCTGATCCTTGACCACGGCAGTTAGAGTTGTGGTGCGCCCTACTTCAAGTTGTGATGCACTGGGTGTCACTACAATAGTCGTGACTTTGGGTTCAAATACAGGCATGGTGACTTCATCCTTACATGCCATGAGTGAAAGTGATGCAACTGCAACAAACAAAATACGTTTCATATGTTCTCCTAAGTTAAATAAAAAATACGGTGTAACTGTGCGCCAACTGCGGGAAAATACTATTTATAGGCGCTTAATCCCGCAAAAGGACAGAGCCGGATTCGAACCGGCGTGGAGACTTTCGTCTCAAAGGATTTGCAGTCCTCTGCCTTCAGCCACTCAGCAATCTGTCCACCTATTAATTTTGGTGCGTATTAATTGACTGTTGAATGTCTCCGCCTGGGAGGAAATTGTCATCAACATAGGTCAATGTTTTATACGCTACGACTAATCCTGTAAAACATATCACACAGATAACAGCTAATGCAATCTTTTTTGTATTAAACATAATTCCCCTCAACCGGAAGATATATAAAATATAACACAATAGCGCTAGATGTCAACCACCTAGCGTATGCGGTCCCACTCGAAATATGTACCTGGATCCTTTTTCCTACCACGAGGATAGGCGACATCCTTGTGACCCAGAATTTGACGCATGGGTAGATCAGGATAGCGATGATATAATAGAGCAATTAATCGCTTTAAACTATTATATTGTTCATCACTGTATAGTGATTTATCACTTCCCTGTAAACATATCCCAATACTAAAATCATTCCAATCAATTAAATTATGCCAGCGAGATATTCCTGCGTGGTTTGCTTTTAAGTGCACTGGAACAAAATTATATATGGATCCTGCTTTATCAATAAAATAATGATATTGTAACCGGCGTCGTTTCAATGTTTCAAATACAGAATTTACCGAACTATTGGCGCCGTCATTATGAATAACAATATGTGAAATAGTGCTATCACGGATTTCCTTTTTTCGTATCGGTAAAGGTTTTTGTATTATTTGTAATTGTAAAACTAAAAGGAATATCATAGGTCATATAGCCAATAATTCATCAATATTTAGAATACGATAATTAGGTCCAATCACTGACCGGTGCATATGTCCACAATAAATTTGTGGATTTCCTAATTTATCCCAGATAGTTTGAATCACATCCATGTTATGATCATGCCAATCCTTGCCTACACCAAACCATAACTTGGCACTATCATCAAAATGTGCTTTTGTTACTGACGTTGGTGTATCGTGTGTAATCAATACATCAATTGTTTTATCTTTGGCATTTTCAAATAACCGTAACACTTCTGACGGATCAATGTTTTCATATTGATCCCAATGCCATCCCTCATGTAGTCTCGTTGCTTTATCAATGCTGGCTGCACCACCCATGAAGGCAATCATCCGTCCATCAATCTCCATCACCGTACCACGAGGAACATAAAACAAGTTCCTATCTTCCCAGATGCGAGTAACTTCACGGAGTTGAATCCATCGCTGACAATCATCATGATTGCCTTCAATGAAGTAAATGGGAACTGAATTATATTTGATAGCTTCACGAAAAGCAGGTTCTGACTTTTTAAACATGCCAAAATCACCCACTTGTATTAATGCTTCAGCTCCTACATCATTAGCGGTATGAACAGCTTTTTTTAAAACATTCGTATCACCATGAATATCACCAAGTAATAGAATCATAGTAGTCACCGGAATAAGATTAGAATAGCGGAAGGTGAGGGATTCGAACCCACATAACCTTTCGGTCGGCTGTTTAGTAGACAGCTGCAATACCATTATGCGAACCTTCCAAAGCGCCCCTGGCAGGACTCGAACCCACAACCAAGAGAGTAGAAATCTCCTGCTCTTCCAATTGAGCTACAAGGGCAGTCGTCCCTCAGGGAGTTGAACCCCGGACCTTCCGTGTATCAGACGGACGCTCTAACCAGACTGAGCTAAAGGACGATATGGGAACGGATGGACTCGAACCATCGTAGGCTTGCGCCGGGAGATTTACAGTCTCCTGCCATTGCCGCTAGGCGACATTCCCAACTGATTGTGCAATAAGCGTTTTAAACTTTGTTGTTGACCAACCATGGTCCCGATTAATCCATCGAATAGATATACCTAATTCCCACCCTGTATATTTTTTACCGATGTAATCTACACCTAGAAATCTAACATCAGGATTTAATGTTGTTAATATATGTAACAAATCTTTTTCTGTTTTATATGTAATCACAGAATCAATATATCGTATTCCTAATAAGATTTCTTTGCGTTCATCAATAGATAACACAGGTGGCAACTTTTCTGGAAATTCTAATGATGAATCTTCATGTAATAACACTATGAAATTATCACACTGTTCCTTACACTCTTTAAACATTTTCATGTAACCTGGATGTATTACATCAAAGTTTCCTGCTATCACACCTGTTGTCATAACATCTCCTGCTTTTGTAACACACGTATTAATATAGTAAGCTTTTCATCATCTGTCAACTTCTTCCAATTTTTAATTTCATCAATATGACGAAAACACCCAACACAATAATTGTCTTGGAGTTTACAGACTTTGATGCAAGGTGATTGAACTTTCATAAACGGGATGGACGGGGGTCGAACCCGCGACCTCTTGAGTGACAGTCAAGTGCTCTAACCAACTGAGCTACCACCCCTTTACTTCATTATCGAATACCTAGATCATGATACACATCAATTTTCACGGTATCCAAATATTTTTGCCGTTCCTTATCATCAACGAAAGGTACACTCCAGAATTGGCGTGTTTTTGTCCTGAACCATCCGAACACAAATGAATACACTCCCAATACTAAACGTAATTTCACTGCATTGAAGTATAACAGATATACCGGGAGTGCTGGCGCGCCATGTGTTAAATAAGTACGCACTTTCTTGTGTGACAACAATGGTTTCGGATAGCCATATTTAGGAATCAAAGGCATAAACTTATACGCAAAGCCAGGCGTGAATACCACATCGAAAAATTCTTCAATTAATGGCGTGCAACGGAACCACCAGACAGGTGATACAATGTAAATGCGATCTGCCCAAGTCACCAATTCTTTGTACTGTTGGATGACTTCTTTCTTCTTAATGGACAAATCATCTTTATATAAATCAATCACTTTGACATGCTCATGATGCTTTTCTAATGTATCTTTAATTGTTTTAAAAATCCCGTTATAACAAAAACTCTTTTTGTCGGGATGTCCGATTACAATTAAATTATTCATACATGGAACCAGCGATATGCCCCGAGCATGTCAATCAACAACCATACCGCGTTCACAATCACCATGGGATAATCTCGCTTGTTCCAGAAACTATGCAACATGCCCCCGTGTCCAAAAAAGAATAACACATATGGAATGAATACGGGAATATTTGGAACACGACCCGCTAAAATCACACCACCAATGATAAGCAATATAACCGCCCACCATTTACGTTTCACGATAACGTGTTCTTCTGTTTCTGATAAGGTTTTCGGTTTTGCGAATAAAATATCTTTCATATGTTCTCCTAAAGTAAGCTCCCAGAGAGGGACTTGAACCCCCGACCCGGTGATTAACAGTCACCTGCTCTACCGACTGAGCTATCTGGGAATAGATGCCAAGAGACGGAATTGAACCGCCGACACGCGGTTCTTCAGACCGCTGCTCTACCAACTGAGCTATCTTGGCTTAATTAATTTTCCGCCACCCATAGATTATCTTGCCGCTTAATGTGAGGAATACCTTGAATATCCGTGAAACTTGCTTCATGAATTAATACACGATCTTGTGGGAGTAACATGAGCGCACCGTCCCGTGCTCGTGCTATAATCCACAAATGCTTATGTTGACTGGGTTCATCACTAAACCCATTATCAATAAAATCAATAGCAAACCACATGATACCTGTATCTGTGGTCATATGATGTTTACTATTTAATACTTTACATGATAACCCACTAATGTAAGGGGGTTGATATATTTCAACGTTCCATCCATAACAATCCCACGCCACAACATCTGACAATTCAACTGCTGTGTCAATAGGTTTCCATCGTAATGCATGTAACGGTAAATCCACAATCATAGCCCCATTTTCCAATAACACATGACAGGAAAGACTACGCTGTGGAGTAGACCCAATGCCGAACCATACGGCAGGAATAAGTGACTGTGTTGAATCTTTTACGACAAAATCAGCTACCACGTACACATAACGATGAGTCGGTAATGCTACGTTGTGTGCCATATTCCTCTTGTGTGTGTGAACGACTAATCTTCTTCTTTTTCCAAAAAATTTGCAATATACAATGTTCCACCAACCGCGGCGATGAATACTACACTGAAAATTAAAATCGCGCTAATCATTAATCCCATAACCCGTGATAATATTTACCAAACAATTCAAACCCATTTTGAATTCGCATATAACGCAGTGTGACTTCAGGAGAACTTAAATCTTCACATTGGTCAATCCAGTATGTCAACTTGCTTTCAAATGCGAAAATCATTTCATCCATGACATAATCCCACCGCTTGAAATAATTATCGTCGGTTTCATAAGCCATCGTGGGAACTTCTGTTCGTCTGAGATGCTGTGGCACATCGTCATCATCAACATCCGGCGCGCCGTGCTTCGTTTCCTTTAACTGCTTCAACATCGGGACAATGATATGGGCAAGGGTAATATCCATACTCCACGTATCCCAAGGATCAATCTGAACTTTAATTTTCTGTTCTTTGTTTGATTTTTTTGGATAGGGACCAATTGTTACTTTCATGATTTATGATGTTTTACTGTTAAAAAGGTTCCTACATATGCACCTAACGCAGCAGGTATAATTAACCACCCATCATGTACATAGGCACGAGTTGTTATCGCGCCAAACAAAATAATACATGAGGAAAAGATTCCTGCTTGTGTAGCTTTCTTTTCCGCAGTGGCTTGAAAATATCGTGTCCAAAAGAAATCAACGATTGCGACTCCAAAAAACACGATAATAGATTGAATAAGAAAATTCATATATCTCCATAGGGGATGAGGGATTTGAACCCCCGACCTCTTGCTCCCAAAGCAAGCGCGATACCAGGCTACGCTAATCCCCTAGAAGCGAGCGAAGGGACTTGAACCCTCAACATCCACCTTGGCAAGGTGGTGCTCTGCCAATTGAGCTACACTCGCACCAGAGCCACAAGTCGGGCTTGAACCGACGACCGCCCGATTACAAATCGGGTGCTCTACCGCTGAGCTATTGTGGCAAAAACTTATTTATGCAAGCACATGGCGGGAGTCGAACCCGCGTCTCTAGCTTGGAAGGCTAGGATAATAGCCGTTATATGACATGTGCATTTTCAAGGTTATCTAATTACAGTACGCCACCTCGGATTTGAACCGAGCATCTCCTGTATATAAGACAGGCGCCGTCAACCTAGCTGGCTCGTGGCGCATATGGTCCCTGTCGGGCTTGAACCGACGCACTCCCGATTATGAGTCGGGTGCTCTAACCGACTGAGCTAAAGGACCTTTGCTACAATGCACCGCCTGGGACTCGAACCCAGAACCTAAAGATTAAAAGTCTTTTGCACTAACCAGTTGTGCTAGCGGTGCGTATGCTCCGAGTCGGAATCGAACCGACAAGCCTTTTGGGCGGGAGATTTTAAGTCTCCTGTGTTTACCGATTTCACCATCGGAGCGTTGTGTTTTCAATTAACATTATTAATATACATTAGTTGTTACTATTTGTCAACCATGCGCCAAGAGGGACTTGAACCCCCATGCCTTGCGGCGCCAGATCCTAAGTCTGGTGCGTCTGCCAATTCCGCCATTAGCGCGTATTTTCAATTAACAATATTACAGGGATTCACACGCTTCAATTTCTATATCGTCATAAAAAATAATTTGACAATCTTCTATTTCCCACCCGGCATCATCAGGATAGTCAGCGCTCTCTAATAACTGCTGTTCCTTTTTCGATAATTCGTCAATGCCAATACGGGAACTGTGACAACCATCTGTTAAATTCGCATCAACTCGTGAAAAATCATCACTGATTAATGGGTCACCCGCTTCCCATCCATTTTCGCGGGGGTCATCTTCTACAATCACTTCACCCCAACGATACGTCATTTCTTCTTCAAAATAAATTCGACTACCATTCTTTAATGTCTTAACCCACGTAATTTGTTCAACAACATTTTTCTTTGTGGTATTTGTAATTTTAAATGGCATCTGTACCTCATTGTTTAAATGCACGCCGGGAGGGAATTGAACCCCCAACCCCCGGTTTTGGAGACCGGTGCTCTACCAATTGAGCTACCGACGCACTAAAATAAAATGTGTGCAGAAAATTGACAAGATTTTCTGTACTGATGAATGTGTATAGTAGGGCGCCGAAGAACCTGTACTATCTGATAACATTCTTATCCGCCGTTCAGTGGACAGCTATGAGTCACACACATTTTATTAAAACGGACAGTGAGGGATTCGAACTCTCGGTACCTTTCGGCACGGCGGTTTTCAAGACCGCTGCATTAGACCACTCTGCCAACTGTCCTTATGCTCTCGGTGGGGGTCGAACCCACAAAACTAGGATTTTGAGTCCCATACGTATGCCAGTTCCGTCACAAGAGCAAACATGGGTAGTGAGGGACTCGAACCCCCGACCCTCTCGGTGTAAACGAGATGCTCTAACCAACTGAGCTAACCACCCAATATGGAGGCGAAGGGAATCGAACCCTTAAGTGTGCCTTGCAAAGGCACCAGTTTACCGTTAGCTTACGCCCCCGTGGGCAAGTCCCGAAGGACTTGCTTTTTATTTACTTAGCTTCTGTTGCAGGCGCCGTAACTTCCACAGGTGCGAGGCCTTCGGTATGAAGTGTGTCTGTGGTGGCAGCAGGTGCAGCGACTGCTGTATCAGCAGCGGTGCTATCAGGGGCAACTTCTTCCGTCTTGGAACAAGCGACAAGACCAACAAGTGCTACAGAGAAAATCATCTTACGCATATTTACTCCTGGTGAATGTTTAATAATGTCATGATGAGGGTACTGCATAGGCCCACATGGAATCGAACCATGATATGCGGATCCAAAGTCCGCCGTAATAACCGTTATACTATAGGCCAATAGTGGGATGGGAATTGTTAGATACTTTCCATGGCATCTAGTAGGTTCCCAAATATTGTTAGCCATTCAATATTTTTCCCAACCTGTTCCACCACTAAGCTGGTGCGACCACTCATGATTGTACGGCGTCATGATTCCGCATATGTTTTATTTAACGTCCACCTTATATGTAAACGGACGGGATACCGCGTATGGGAATCGAACCCATCTTACCAGAGTGAAAGTCTAGCGTCCTAACCGATAGACGAACGCGGCGTATGTTTTGTGTTCATCGTTCATTACTTATGTAATATACAAAGGTGGAGCCTGTTTGTCAAGCCCCACCTTGTACTCTACTGAAAAAATGCTTAAGATTTAATCTTTTTAGTAGTTTTTTTAGGGGGGGAACTTTTATCACTTTTAGGACTAGGGGCGTCAATCTTTACCCCTAGTGTTGATAGCACATCGTACATATTTGGATAAAATACAAATAATTTCCAATCTTTAATCGCGACCATAAGTTGTGCTTCTTTCCAGTGTAACCCTTCAAGCATTTGTATCCAAATAGTTTCACGGCGATGTGCAGGAATACTTTGCATACTTCCTAACTTATAGAAATTTTTAAATCTACGTAATTCCTGACGAGCCGTGGTGTGTGCAATCCCTTCAGGCATATCCGTTTCAGGTTTGTACGTGTCGGGCATCCCTTCAGGTAAACCAATAATACGTTCATCTTCAACTGATGCCATACGCATGATGGTCACAAAGGTGGGGTCAAGTTTAGCGACTTCCTTTGCGCGAGCACATTGATCGTCTAATGTGCTCCCTTGTGCGATGTAATCAAGCTTTTCATGCAACAACATATTTGCCGTGACTCTCATTTAGAACTCCGTAATATGCTCAATAAGATTTTTCATTTTGTGTGCAATGAAATAATTCAAAAGTTGACTCTTATCACGAGCCGTCTTTTCTATTTCGTATATATGTATAATACTTTTTTCTATGTGTTCAGGAATTCTTCGCAAATCAATAATATCTAAATTACGCTTGACGTTATTCCAATGCGGCGTTGTTTCCCAATGTTCAATAGGCAACTTCTTCCATTCCTCAAGATCCTTCTTTCGAATAGGACGTTGACGCGCATCGGTTACAAACGTATCGTCAGCCGACAAAAAGTTAGGAATCCCGTCACCCTTGTCGCCCGTCAAGACATGTTCCATCAATACAACATCGGGTGAGGACTCTGGCTTCAGCCACTTCTTGTGAATGGAACTATACTGACGGACATTCGAATACCGCTGTAACTGTACAAAGTCATGATCACCTGACAGGATTAATACAGGTTGCGATACAATGTCCAATCCTCGCTGCACCAGGTCATTATCCTGGGTATACTTACACA
>JACCDU010180560.1_pt1 | contig 18630 bp, 17 predicted proteins | sample 7446081 | NCBI WGS metagenome assembly JACCDU01 (sample SAMN15323447, study PRJNA562643) | freshwater metagenome | isolation source: river surface water | place: USA:Blue River Watershed | collected 2017-08-17
AATACGTCAAACGAAGAACTTTCTCCGCCTGCTTCGTCAATGGAATGTTCAACATACTTTGCTTATCAAAGCTAGACCGACTGGTCGATGCCGTCGAATGCTCAATACTTTGGCGCAACTGATCCAATGAAACTCCTGATTTGAGTAACAATTCAATCCCTGGACCTTCCCCGTCTCGGATAATACCCAACATTAAATGCTCGGTACCAATATAATCATGCCCCAATCGCAATGCCTCTTCACGAGCCAATGCAATCACTTCCTTCACCTTATTCGAAAACTTAGCCTCCATATTTCCCTAATTAATATTATTCAAAACGCACCTAAGCCTTTATTTGTTCAAACTCTTTATTAAAATTTCTCGCGATTCAATTCCGTAATTCATAATTAAATCCAAAACGGACAAATTAGCTACAAATTCTGTGCCAAAACATTGTCGGTAAGGCACAACCTCGTAAATATTTCGCTTACTAAATTCAGATTTAGAATCAATCACATTCCAATAGGAACCATCACATCCCGCTTGAAACGAATCTGTGAAGGAAAACTGGGGCTTTTTTTGTAAAAAGCGCGCAATTGTATTCAAAAATTGAATATTTAAATCTACTAAAAATTTACTTTTTTTCGCAAATATCTGTTCGATAAATGGATCCACATGTTCAAAAAATGGAGCCTTTCCATAGGCCGCTTGAATTGCTCCTCGATGCCGACGAATCCAATCTTGTGAATAATCAATTTGAACATCTTTTGTCAATTGTTTAACAGAACTGGAATGGATGACAGGCACGGATAGCAATTCCTTCCCGTTAGCACCCAAAATATAGCTCCGGTTACGATAGGTTTGTTTGGGGAAATTTTCATAAACCTCAAAGGAAACACTTGTCTCCGAAAAGATCAACGCGCAATATTCTAAGGAAGGTAAGTAATGAATATCAATGTGCATTCAAAAATAAAGTGGATATTTGCAAAAATAGCAGATAACAGCGATTAACTCGACACATTAGCAATGATGTTTTTATATAAGTTTTTAGGGAAACTACCCCTCTTCATTTTGTACACACTGGCCACAGGTGTCAAATGGGTGTTTTATTTCATCCTTGCTTACCGCAAGAAGGTTATATTTAACAATATTTCTCGGTCGTTCCCTCAGCTTAATCACAAGCAAATCAAAGACTTAACCTATCAATTCTACGGATACTTGACGGATCAACTCGTTGAATTTTTTTACGGCGTATCCATTTCGAAAGAGGAAATGCTTGCCAGAGTCGAAATGGTTAATGAGCATTATATTTCGGATTACCTCCAACAAGGCACGCCGGTTGTTTTGGTAGCTGGACATCAAGGAAATTGGGAATGGGCGATTCATCGTCTCGCTTTATCCAATAATTTATATGATGTAGTCTACCAAAAATTAAACAATCCTAGCTTCAATAAATTCACTATGCAAGTAAGAAGCAGGTTCCCAGGGGTAACATTACTCGAAAAACGGGAATCCATCGTTGCAACGCGTGATCGGAAACATATTGCACGAGGCATTTGTCTAGCTGCGGATCAAGCCCCTCAAAAGCCTGAATCAGCCTATTGGACAACATTTCTCAATCAGGATACCGCCTTTTTCACAGGCATGGAGCGATTTGCGAGAGACTACAATTACCCCGTGGTATTTGTAGAACTTATTCGCAAAGAACGCGGTAAATACATTATGAGTTTTGAACCTATAGCGAATCCCAATTATGATAAGCTTCCCAAAGGTGAAATAATCGAACGTTTCGCACGAAGATTAGAAAAATCAATTGTTCAATACCCAGAGCAATATCTCTGGTCACATCGACGCTGGAAACACACGAAACCCGAAAATATTTTGATAAAGTGGTAATTAGTTGAAATCACTAACATCACCCGCACCCTCACGAATTACCTCAAACTCGTCCTCATTGATTTCAATAACCGATGATGGCAAGTAGCCACCAAATCCTCCATCCAAAACCAAATCAACTTGGTTTTCATAGCGATCAAAGATTAAACTTGGGTCGGTATATTCTTCCACGGCTAAATCCGTTTGCAGCAACGTAGTTGTTAACAGAGGATGACCTAATTGACGAACAATTTCCAAAACGATTTCACTATCCGGGATTCGAATACCTACCGTCTTTTTCCCTTGAACTAATACCGAAGGAACCTTCGAGCTTGCTGGCAAAACGAATGTATAGGGACCTGGCAAATAACGCTTCAAGGTTTTGAAGGCAAAATCACTGACCTTCGCAAAATTAGAAATCGAACTTAAATCAGCACAGATAAAACTGAATCGGTTTTTAGTAGGCTTAATCTGTTTAATCTCGCAAATCCGATTAACGGCTTGTTGGCTCTGAATCGAACAGCCCATCGCATACATAGTATCCGTCGGATAAATGATAACCCCACCCTTTTCCAACACCCGAACAACGTAATCAATCAACTCCTGTGGGTTGTTTCGTTCATATACCTTACGTATTTCAGCTGCCATCTTAGAAATTTAAAAAGAAATCAGAGCCACTTTGCTCTTCTTCCGACTCCTCAATTTTTACTTGATCAATACTCGCGTTTATTTCAAAACCCACAATTAAAATCAGAGCCACAAAATAAAGCCAAACCATCAGTGCAATCAAGGAACCAATCGATCCATATACCTTGTGATAAGAGGCAAAATTGACCAAATAATAAGAAAATAAATTGGAGATAAGAATGGTCAATACCGAAGCTGTTATACATCCAGCATTAAAAAACTTCCAACGTTTATGAATGGCAGGTGCGTAATAATAAATCAATGAAATGGTAAAAAAGAAAACCGAAAATATCACAAAATAGGTCAAGGCCTTTGTTAAATAAAAGGTAAAATTATACTCGAGAATCCCTTCTTTAGCGAGGTATTTTACCACAATATTCCCTAAAATGAAGACTAAAAAGGAGGTAATTAATACGAAGGTCAACAACACATTAAGTCCGATAGCCACTAAACGCTCCTTGATAAAACCCCGATTCTCACTTGTTTTGTAGGTAAGATTAAAGGAGCGCATCAAAGCCATAATCCCACTTGTACTCGCATACAAGGCAAAAAGGAAACCAAAAGACAAAACCCCTCCCCGCTTTTTGGTAATAATCTCTGTAATGAGTTCTGTCACATCACTTTGAAGATTTTTCGGCACAGTCGCTTTGATAAAACTAATCGTCTTTAAATCTAAATGATCAATAGGCAAGTAGGGCAATAAAGAGAATAAAAAAAGAATCGTAGGAAAAACGGCTAATGTAAAGTTGTACGCTACCGCTGCGGCCCGCACATCAATATCAAACTGAAATACCTTTTGGTATAAAATAGATATGATACGAACTAAGACATAATGCTCTTCGTACTCACGCCATATCTGCTTTATTTCATTCAGTAAATTTCTTCTCATATCGAATAATATGGCTGCAAAGCGTTTACGATAAAATCGGGAGCCTTAATTACCTTCTTCGATGCCAAATCAATGAATACTAGGGTAGTTTTCCCCTCATTGATTAAATGGCCCTGTTCATTCTTAATTTGATAAGCGAATTCAATCTTCGCAGAAGGCATTCTCTCCACCTGACATAAAACCGTCAACTCATCATCATACAATCCTGGCGCGATAAACTTCGTATAATGCTCTGCCACTGGCAAACCAATTCCATTATCCTCCAACGACTTATAACTTACGCCTAAACTACGCAATGTTTCCACTCGAGCAATCTCATACAAACGCGCATAATTACCATAATAGACATAGCCCATCTGATCCGTATCCGCATAACAAACTCGATATTTAACCGCGTGTGAGTACATATTAGTTAATTTTACGAGCATCCAATGCAGCCTGAAACTTGGCAGCATTCAACATGTGCTCCTCGTAGGTTACGGCAAAATTATGTGTCCCTGAGAAGTCTTCTTTCGCGCAGAAATACATATATGCATGCTTTTCAAGATTCAAAACCTTATCTAACACCTCTACCGGAGGGATAGAGATGGGGCCCGGAGGAAGGCCAACATTCTTATAGGTATTATATGGCGAATTAATTGCCATGTATTTACCCGAAACTCTTTTGATGCTGAAGTCCTTCCAAGCAAAAATGACGGTAGGATCTGCCTGTAATCGCATCCCCGTTCTAAATCGATTCCAGTAAACCCCTGCAATTCTAGCTTGCTCACCTGCATACTTACTTTCTCCATAAACAATCGATGCCAAAATACCGGCTTGAACGGGAGTTAATCCTAAGGCCTTTGCCTGGTTCACTCGCTTCGAATTCCAAAAACGTTTATTGGCCTTCAACATCTTTTTCATAAAATCATCAAATGTTGACGTCCACAAAACTTCATAGGTATCAGGAATAAACAAACAAGGGATTGTTTCTGGTGTAAATCCGTATTGCTGGGTAATCTCAGCAGAATCCAACATATTGTAAATGTAAACCGAATCAAAGGCCATTACCTTTCCCAATTTTGATGCTATATCCTCTTTTAAGCGTAGATTATTTATTGTGATACGCAAAGCATCTTGTCGGCCATTTCGCATTTTTCGCAATAACTCCCAATTCCCAGACTCAGGATTCACCAAATAACGACCCGGCTTAACCTTTTCGGCCACACCCAAGACTTTAGCCAAAAAGCGAAAGCTCAATTGATCTCTTACCAAATCATGCTTTTGTAAGGTATCCAAAACTTGATTAAAATTGGCTCCCTTGGGAATTAAAATAGCAAAAGAATCCCCCTTCACATTAAAATTAGGCGTTTTAAATACCTGCCATACGTAGTAAGAAAACATGGCCGAAACCAATGAAAATACCAATATGAAAATCTTAATTTTTTTATTCGAAACCATATTATTCTATTTTAAAACCGATTGAAAAACGCGACGCCAAGGCTTGTAAATCCGCAACTACCGGATCAAGCAAATCGATACCATCTCGTTTACGAATTACTTCCAACTCACGTTCCGGATCCCCCGGAATAATCACTTGCTTCCCATCTATCGCATCTGCACTACGGAAACGCTTAATCCATTTGTCCATGTCCGACTTAAATTCCTCCGCTGGACGAAATGCATCAATTCGCATGGCACCTAGAAAATGTCCTGTCCCATTCCCAACGGTCTCTCCTGCGGACATAAATCCAGCCGTCGCAAATGGAGGCACCCATGGACCAAAATTGGCACCCGACAAAACGCCCGACAAAATATCGACAATTGCTCCCAAGGCATAACCTTTGTGAGAGCCATGCTCACGATCACCACCTAAGGGCAATAATGCTCCCCCATTTTTAATCGCAAACGCATCTTGACAAGGATTTCCATCTTTATCTTGAACCCAACCTGTTGGGGTATCCAAACCTTTTCGTTGTAAAATCTCCAACTTACCATAGGCCACTGCCGTTGAGGCAAAATCAGCCAAAAAAGCAGGTTCATTTAGCGCTGGAATACCAACGGCAATGGGATTGGTACCCAATAATTTCTCACGTGAAAATGTAGGAGTCACCAAAGGTGCCGCATGCGTCATGGCCCAACCAATCATATCCTTCTCCACAGCCTTCATCGCATGATAACCCGCTATACCAAAATGATTGGAATTCTGAACAGCTACCCAACCGGTCCCCGCTACAGCCGCTTTTTGCGTAGCGATCTCCATCGCTTTTGGAGCAACCACAAGACCTAAGCCCCGGTCACCATCCACCAAGGCCGTTGAAGGACTTTCATGAAGAATACGAACCTGAGGATTGGGATTTAGACGGCCATGATCATACAAACGCACATATCCGGCCAATCTCGCAACCCCATGAGAATCAATTCCTCGAGCATCCGCAGATACAAGAACATGAGCTGCCAATGCGGCATCCTCCGCAGGACAACCTATTGCCTCAAATACGGAACTAACAAAATCAGATAAGCGTTGATAGTCTGCCTTCATTAATAAATTTTAACAACAAAGATAAAAATAAGAATTGGGAAAAATTCATCAAATTTGCGCTAAAATCATCAACAAATGGAAATCACTAATCTCATAAATTCAATTTGGTTCTGGATCATTCTAGTGCTGCTCGCTGTCGTCATTCGCGATGTGTTTATTCAGAAAAGCCATACAATTACTCACAATTTTCCCATCGTCGGCCACATTCGGTATTGGTTAGAACAAATTGGACCTGAACTAAGGCAGTACATCGTGGCAAACAATCGGGAAGAATTACCATTCAATCGACAAGAACGTTCTTGGATTTATGCTTCTTCCAAAAATGAGAATAACCTGCAAGGTTTTGGAACCGATCAAGATTTCAATACACCTGGTTATATTTTTATCAAAAACGCGATGATGGGCTACAACCCACCGGCTGATCATCTAAGCAAAAAAAATCCCGGGGTCATTCCTGCCACCAAAGTCATTGGCTTATACCATAATCGCAGACGACCTTTTCGTCCTTATTCCGTAATCAATATTTCAGGTATGAGCTACGGCTCACTTTCGGCCAAAGCTGTCGAAGCATTAAACAAGGGCGCTAAAATTGCCGGCTGTTACCACAATACGGGCGAAGGTTCACTCTCCCCTTACCATCAGTTTGGAGCTGATGTGGTTTTGAATATCGGGACAGCCTATTTTGGTGTTCGGGAATTGGATGGAACCTTCTCCATGCAAAAGCTGAAACAGAAAGTTGAGGAAAATCCCCAACTACGTGCAATCGAACTTAAGCTATCGCAAGGGGCAAAACCTGGAAAAGGCGGAATGTTGCCCGCATCCAAAATCAATCAAGAAATTGCTGCCATCCGGAATATTCCATTGGGTAAAGATGCGATGTCGCCAGCTTTTCATTCTCAGTTTAAAACCGTGCCTGAAATGGTTGATTTTATCGAAGCCATGGCCGAGGAAACTGGCATACCCGTAGGAATTAAATCAGCCATCGGTAAACTCGAACAATGGGAAGAACTCGCTGCCTATATGCTGAAAACGGGTAAAGGCCCCGATTTTATCACCATTGATGGAGGTGAAGGTGGAACGGGAGCTGCACCACATGCATTCGCCGATCACGTATCCATGCCATTCAGTTTCGCCTTTGCCAAAATTTATCAAATCTTTCAGCGCCATGAACTGACAGATAAAATTTTCTTTATCGCCTCAGGTAAACTAGGATTCCCTGAAAAAGCCCTCATGGCCTTTGCCATGGGTGCCGATTCGATTAATGTGGCTCGTGAAGCCATGATGTCAATTGGTTGCATTCAGGCCCAAAAATGCCATACGAATCATTGCCCTACCGGTATTGCCACGTCCAATAAATGGCTACAGGCAGGCATTGATATTACACTCAAAAGCGAACGTTTCTACCGTTATCACTACACCTTGGTCAAAGAAATCGCTGAAATAACGCACGCGTGCGGCTATGAACATCCTAGTCAAATGACCATGGATGACATCGAATTATCCATGGGTGACAACAATCGGACAATGACTTTGGCTAAAGCCTATGGATATCACAAAACCGCTATTCCCTATCACGATTTTAACGAACTCGTGGCATGTCCTTATTTAGGTGGTCCAGATGCTCGAAATCGTTTAGAAATTAAGGCTGATTGATTGGAGATAAACGATTATCTTTGCACCCATGTTATCAATATCCAATCTAAATTTCTATTTCGGTAGTCGGGCCCTCTACGAAGGTGCCAATCTTCACATCAAACCCAAAGCTAAAATTGGCCTCATTGGAGCCAATGGAACAGGTAAATCAACGCTTTTGCGTTTAATTTCGGGGGAATACACACCCGATGGTGGAAATATCTCCAAATCAGGGGATTGTACGATTGGATTCTTGAATCAAGATTTATTATCCTACCAAACCGATGATAGTATTTTAGAAGTTGCCATGCAGGCTTTTGAACGCCAATTGGAACTTCAGAAGGAAATTGACCAGGTCTTGCATAAAATGGAGACCAATTACGAGGATAAGGACGTCGACCTACTCGCTAAACTTCAAGAGGAGTTTGAGCGCCTCGATGGTTATACCATTCAGTCTAAAACGGAAGAAATTCTAGAGGGTCTCGGATTTAGTACCGATGACTTGACTCGTCCTTTGCGCTTATTCTCTGGTGGATGGCGGATGCGGGTGATGTTGGCTAAATTGCTTTTACAAAAACCGTCGCTACTCCTACTGGATGAGCCGACCAACCACCTGGACTTACCTTCCATTGAATGGGTAGAAAACTATATTCACGATTACGAAGGTGCCATTGTCGTAGTTTCGCACGACCGCTATTTCTTAGATCGGACCATTGATCATATCGCAGAAGTATCAGGTGCAAAGATTACCTTGTACCCGGGTAACTATTCGTATTACACGGAAGAAAAAGCCTTGCGGAATGAAATCCAAAAGGGAGCCTTTGAAAACCAACAAGCACAAATCCGCCAAACCGAACGATTTATTGAGCGATTTAAAGCCAAAGCTTCGAAATCCCGCCAAGTACAATCTCGGGTGAAAGCATTGGAAAAAATCGATATCATCGACGATGTCATTGATGAAAAGGCTAAAGTTAATTTCAAATTCAATTTTGGAACAGAACCTGGTCGATTCATTTTATTCTTGGAAAACATTTCCAAGGCCTACGGCGAGAAAGTTATCTTAAAAAACACCTCTGCCACGATTAACCGAGGTGATAAAATCGCTCTAATCGGTGCGAATGGTAAGGGTAAATCCACATTATTACGTGTCATCTCAGGTAGTGAAGAAATCGGTGGAGAACGACGGACGGGGCACAATGTGATCGAATCCTTTTTCGCACAACACCAATTAGAGAGTTTGAATGTCGAAAATACGCTAATCGATGAGTTGAAAGCCACCGGCACAACGAAGACCGAAATGGAATTGCGTAGTGTATTGGGTTGCTTCCTATTCTCGGGCGAAGAGGTATTCAAAAAAATTAAAGTATTATCCGGAGGTGAAAAATCGCGGGTGGCCTTGGCGAAGGTTTTGATTTCGGAGGCCAACTTCCTATTACTCGATGAGCCGACTAACCACCTTGATATGCAATCCGTGAATATTTTGATTCAAGCCTTGCAACAATATGAAGGAACGTATGTGGTCGTTTCTCACGACCGTTATTTCGTTTCGAACATTGCGAATAAGATTTGGTACATCGAAGATCATGAAATCAAGGAATACCCGGGTACGTTTGATGAGTATGAGACCTGGATGGCGAGTAGACCTGTACAAAGTACTTCAGCCAAAGCGGTAACAACAAAACCCAAACCTGAATTAGCACCTATTGAACACAAGCCGGTGAATGTCAATTCGGCCAAAGCCATTGAAAAATTGGAAAATCAAATCATGGAATTGGAACAAGAAATCGAAAAAATTGAACTCGACATGGCCAATGCCGCATCGGAATCAAAATTCGATATCTTAAAGGATTTGGAGAATAAACGACAAGCGGTTCAAATCAAATTGGAGGAAACGACAACCGAATGGGAGTTATTAATTGGGTAACATGCGCTACATAAGCCTCATTCTTCTTTGGAGTATTTCGTTGAACGCATGGGGACAGTTTCGCAATAAATCTTTTAATCCATCCATTAAATCCGTTTATATCGGCCAGATGACTCCTCGGGAGATTATCCAGGCACAACCCGTATTTGATATTTCGAATCAAATTGGCCAATTAAACTTTGATGATTTATCCTTAGCCAATCGAAATGGATTATACCTACGGGTTGTGCATTGTCAGGCCGACTGGACAGCATCTCCCCTTTCCGACATCGAATTCCTTCAGGACTTCAACGATGTACCTGTTCGTGATTCACAAGCATCGATGGGTACCAAAGTCCCTTACCGACACTATCAAATTGCCCTACCGCGCGTCAAATTAGCCGGTAATTACTTAGTCATGGTGTATAATCGTGCGAAACGAGACACCTTGTTGACGCAACGCTTTTGCGTTTACAACAACGAACTCACGGTGGCATCTCAGGTACGATTTGGCAGAAATAATTCATTGCGAAATACACATCATAACCTGGATATCAAGTTGAAATATCCGGGCAATTACATGATTAATTCGGCCGAGGATTTCAAGGTATATGTCAAGCAAAACGAAATACTCGAAAATCAACTCCCGAAGCTTCCCTTGGGAATGATAGAACCGATGTCCCAAAGTATCAGCTTCCCGAGCTATGAGAACGAACAAGCCATCGCAGCGGGAAATGAATACCGTGTCATCGACTTACGAAGTACCCAGCAAAAATTAAACTTTGTAGACCATTGGGATGTAAGAGAACAAGAAACGCTCGTGTATACCATGCTAGAAAGCCCACAGGGAAATTATGCATACGTCCAACGCAATGATTTTAATGGTGCTTACGTTATTGAGAACTATGAAAACAACTACAATTCTTTGTATGCCGACTATGTGAATTGCGTATTTAGTTTAAAGGTACCTAAACAGAATGATCCCATCTATGTTACAGGGGCATTTAATAATTACCAACAAGCTTCTCAGAATCAAATGCAATACAATGAAGCATTGGGCTTGTACCAGGCCAGCATTCTGATGAAACAAGGCATTTATAACTATCGATTTGAAACAAAATTCCCCTCCAGTTTTCTGGAAGGGAATTATGCACAAGCTGAAAACAACTATGAAATCTTCGTTTACCTCCGTAAACCCGGCAAACGATATGATGAATTAGTGGGCTTTCAAAAAATCAATACGGCTCCTTAAACGTTGAAACGGAAATGCATGATATCGCCATCTTGAACGACATAATCTTTTCCCTCAACTCCTAATTTACCTGCTTCCTTACAAGCTGACTCACTTTTGTAGGTTTGATAATCAGCATACTTAATTACTTCTGCACGAATGAAACCACGCTCAAAGTCGGTATGAATCACTCCAGCAGCTTGTGGAGCCTTCCAGCCTTTCTGAATCGTCCAAGCTCGAACTTCTTGAACTCCGGCCGTGAAATAAGTTATTAGATTTAACAAAGCATATGAGCTTCGGATTAATTTACTCAATCCGGATTCCGTTAAACCATATTCTTCTAGGAACATTTGACGCTCATCTAAATCCTCAATCTCTGAAATTTGAGCTTCTAATGCGGCACAAACAACGATTACCTCCGCATTTTCCGCCGCTACATTGGCACGTAAAGTATCTACAAATGGATTACCTCCGGCTGTCAATGAGGCTTCGTCGACATTGGCCACATAGATAACCGGTTTATCGGTTAATAAACACAAATCCCCAATAGCTGCTTCCCGTAAATCAGGATCCATTACCACAGTTCGAGCTGATTTACCTTCCTCTAACGTTGCTTTAAATTGCTGTAATGCCGCAAATTCCTGTTTTGCTTTAGCATCCCCTGCTTTAGCCGCACGTTCTAATTTTTGTATTTTCTTATCGATCGATTCAAGGTCTTTCAATTGCAATTCCATGTCGATGATTTCCTTATCACTAACAGGATTGACACGACCTTCTACGTGAATGATATTTTCATCATCAAAACAACGTACCACGTGGATAATGGCATCCACTTCACGAATATTGGCAAGAAACTTATTTCCCAAACCCGCACCTTGCGATGCCCCTTTCACCAATCCAGCAATGTCTGTAAATTCAATGACAGTAGGCAAAATACGATTCGGCTTAACGAACTCTGCCAAAACATTTAAACGCTCATCAGGTACCGTTACAATCCCAACATTGGGTTCAATGGTACAGAACGGATAATTAGCCGCTTCGGCTTTGTTTGATGATATCGCACTAAATAAAGTTGACTTTCCTACGTTGGGCAAACCAACAATTCCACAAGTTAATCCCATATATTCATTTAAATAAGTCACAAAAATACGTCTAAAAATGAAAAAAGCCTCCGATTTCTCAGAGGCTTTTTCAAAATAGATCAATTTATCTTATTCCCATTTTAAATCAGAACCACCAAACTCATCCTCATCCCGATTAAACTGTGTAAAATCAACATCAGGCATTAATTCCGTCTTCACATGATTCACGGCTTCATTTAAACCCTCAACAAACTTGTCGAAGTCCTCCTTGTACAGGAACATTTTATGCTTTTCATAGACAAACCCATCTTCTTTTTGGTGACGACGACTTTCCGTAATCGTGATGTAATAATCTTGAGAACGTGTCGATTTAACATCAAAAAAATAAGTTCTTTTACCCGCTCTGATTCGTTTCGAAAACAATTCTTCTCTATCTCTTTCTTCCACTGTTAAAAATAATTTGGTTTGACAATGTGTAAATCTACTATTTATTCTTATTCACTCAAAAATATTAGCAGGAATTTAAAGGCCTAAATTGATAAAATTTAGGATTATTTTAACAATATTTTTAATTCCCGTAATAATAACTAAACTTTGAGTACCTGTTTGTCATGTATAAATGTATAAAAGTCTATTCTTTTTCCTGTTAATAAGCATCTTGACTTTGTTTGAGAGCTTTTCCCAAGAATTGGGTGACGACAGTTATGGTATAGCCTCCTTTTATTCGAATTACTTCTATAATCGAAAAACAGCTAATGGGGAAATTCTAAAAAAAACAGAATTCACGGCGGCTCACCGGATTTACCCTTTCAACACGCTGATTGAAGTAACTAATCTTGCTACGAAGCAAACAGTTGTTGTTCGCATCAATGATCGTGGGCCCTATAAATATGGCCGAATCATTGATTTAACCTATGCAGCGGCTAAAAAAATAAATATTCACCGTGCTGGACTTGGAAAGGTAAAGATTAAAATTATCGGATTTGAGAATGAATTAATGCTGATTCCTTATCACCAATTGGAGTTAGAAACACCCCCCAAATTCAGTTCCAAATTTTATCAAAAAACACGTTTAAAGTACAAAAAGAAATACCGTATCAAACGGAAAATCAAAAACAAACGCTACCTCAAAAAAGGTAAGAAGCCGAAGAGCAAATTGCGCGTAAAAGCTAAATCTTAGCCTTGCTCTCGTAAAACTTGATAAAATCCTCAATCTTATCGACCGGAATACGCTTCCCAATTATCTTTTTGTTTTTATCAACGATATAAATAACGGGTGTTGCATACGCATCATAGGTATTTAAAAAATCAGTATAATATTCCTCCTTCCCTGTTTTAGCATTGATGTGAATATCAATTCCATTCTTCCAGTGCTGTATTTTAAAGGTTTCAATAAATTCACGCCATAATTTCTTATCCCGAACCAAACATGCCGCATAAACCGCAATGTTCTTTTCTTTGAAAAACGAATCCATTTTCAATAACTTAGGAGTCTCTTCCTTGCAATGACTACACTCAGGATCGTAAATAAAAACAACCGTATAATTTGCCTGAACCGCAGACAAGGTCAATAATTTACCCGCAGGATCAGTCAAAAACATATCTGGAATTCGCTTTCCAATCAACAAAGGTTTAATTACTTTGATACGTTCCTTCATCTTCCGAATCGTCGTTGTATCCCATAATTTCGGTTCACCGAGGTAATACTTTTCAGCTAGGTGTACAAAAGCGCCATCCGTTCCTACCACGTTATGATTTTCATAGGTACTCGCAATTTTATAAACCACATATTTCCGCATGGCCTCATTCTTAATTCCAGCCAATATACGATCCGCATCCTTTGAAACAGAATCGGATTCTTGAACAACTAAATCTTCGAAATACTTATCGATTTTCTTTTGTAAAAAAGGAGTCCGAATAAAGCGTTCATCATTCAAATCGATGTTATCAAAATAATGCTTCTTGTAATAAGTATACTGATATTTATACAAGTCGGCACTATCTTTTGCATTCTTGATTGGTTTCGTATTCGCTGGAATTTCAGGCTCAAAACTTGCTTTAATTAACTTAGAGACAAATAAATTACTGTGCTGATTGACCCAAACATATTGTTCCTTCAACATTTGAGACCGAATCTGATCAGGGGAAACTGTACCCTGTAGCCTTTTATACATAAGTCCCATGGACTTTTGAAATTCATAAAAAGCCTCGTTTTCAGGGGAACCGCTAATCTTCATTTCCCCAACAATATCAGTGGTATCTGTTTCGAAAGAAAAATCCGTATTTCCGATAACCAAATCAAAAAACTTATTATTCAAGAAAGTAACCAAATAAAGACCTTGATCCAATGACTCATTCCCTTTAAAAACAAATGAACCATTCGCGTCCACTTGAGCAGTATCCTTAATAACTTGTTGATTAGAACCAAAATAATGCGCCAAATAAACGTCGGTATTCACCAATCCACGAATCTTTCCTTGTATCTGAAAGCCCACACTTTTAATCGCTGCCTTAGGAGCACGATAAGGCACCACCCCGTTGGCCTTACTATTCTGTGCGACCGCAGAAAAACTCAAAACAGAAAGAAGTACTATTTGTAGAAGGACTTTCATAAAAATTAGGCTAATTTTAATTTTAACTCGTCAAAAATACAATGTTTTTCACGCTATCTAAAATTATTGATTTCATACTTTTACCAATAAGTTGGTTAATAGGATTAAGCCTGATCAGTCTTCTAGCGAAATCAAATAAAACCAAACGAATAGCCGGAATTAGTGTATTAGTAATTCTACTTTTGGGAAGCAACGCCTACTTCGTAAATAAGTTGATTTCCGCCTATGAGATGCCTCAAATTTCCCTAAAACCAACAGACCATTTTCCTTTAGCGATCGTTCTTGGAGGTGGAATGATCCGACCTTTGCAAGAAGACCCCCATCGAATCAATCTAGCAGAAAGTTCTGATCGTTGCATACAAGCAGCACTCCTCTATAAATCAGGAAAAATTGACCGAATTTTAATTACGGGGGGGAATACGTCTATCGGTTCCTTAAAAATAGACGATAGCAATGAAACGGAACTTGTAAAACGCTTATTGATCCAATTAGGGATACCTCAAAACCGCATCATTACCGAAAAAAAAGCAAAAAATACGCGTGAAAACGCTATTAATTCCAAAAGATTATTGGACTCCATGAGGATACAAGGACCAGTCCTATTGATTACCTCCGCGTACCACATGCGACGTGCAGACGCTTGTTTCAAAAAACTAAACGTCCCCGTTATTCCTTATGCGGTCGACAACAAAAAAAAGGACACCCAACAGGGTATCCTTGAAATCTTAATGCCTTCCGAAAAAGAGCTGAACAAGCTCGCTATCCTAATCCGTGAAATGAGTGGTTACCTCATTTACAAAGTCATGGGTTACGCCTAGGTTGAAAGAATTTCGACCATACGGATTAAATCTTCCGATACAGGCTTTTTCTTAGTAATCGTATCATGAAAGGGTGTATAAACTAATTGATTGTTAATAACTCCTGCCATCACATTCTTTTCTCCTCGTAAAAGCCCTTCCAAAGCACCTAATCCCAAACGAGACGCCAAGATACGGTCATAGGCTGTTGGAATACCTCCACGCTGAATATGACCCAACGTGGTTACTCGAATATCAATCTTATTCCCCATCTTCTCACGAATCTTCTTCGCGACAATCTGCGCATTTCCTTCCTCATCCCCCTCCGCAACGACCACAATCGAAGATGATTTTTGCTTCGCAAATCCATTATTCAAAATCGTAACGATATCATCTACCGGCGTTAAATTCTCGGGAATCATTAATGCTTCAGCACCACCCGCTATACCGCATTGAACTGCAATATAACCCGAATCACGACCCATTACTTCAATAAAAAACACACGATCATGAGAATCCGCTGTATCACGAATCTTATCAATCGCATCTAAGGCTGTATTCACCGCCGTATCATATCCGATCGTATAGTCAGTACCGTACAAATCATTGTCAATTGTACCCGGAGCACCTACCGTTGGAATTTTAAATTCATTGTAAAAAATCTCGGCACCCGTAAATGTTCCATTACCTCCGATGGCTACTAAGCCCTCAATTCCGAACTCTTGTAATTTATCATATGCCTTTTGGCGGCCTTCTGTAGTCATAAACTCTTTGGAACGAGCCGATTTTAAAATCGTACCACCTCGTTGGATGATATTACTCACCGACTGCGAATTCAATGGAATAATATCCCCCTTGATCATCCCGTTATATCCACGAACAATTCCATAAACTTCTACTCCATGATAAGCCGCACCGCGCACGATCGCACGAATACAAGCATTCATTCCGGGAGCGTCACCACCTGAGGTAAATACAGCTATTTTCTTCATCAATCTATTTTTTTAAACATGTTTCCATGAAAACCGACCAAAAATACGATTTTAATCGTTTAATCCATAGATTTACCTTAGATTTTGAACTGATTTTATACAAAATTCATCTATAAAGTTTTGTAATTTGCAGCATTAAAAAACTATTCAACATGTCGAACACAGCCAACGAATTCTTATACACCTATTTAAATAATGCCTCTCCTACCGGCTTTGAGTCTTCGGGCCAACAAATTTGGTTGGACTACCTAAAACCCTACATTGATGAAAAAATCATCGATACATACGGAACAGCAGTAGGCGTGATCAATCCAGGTCAAAAATACAAGGTTGTCATCGAAGCTCATGCCGATGAAATTTCTTGGTTTGTGAACTACATCGATGACAATGGTTATTTATTCCTTCGCCGCAATGGGGGTTCAGATGCACTCATTGCACCTTCTATGCGAGCGAATATTCATACGAAAGAAAAAGTAGTCAAAGGCATTTTCGGTTGGCCAGCCATCCACGTTCGTGATCTGGCCAAAGACAAAGCTCCTTCCATCGATGATATCTTCATTGATTGCGGGGCGGCCAACAAAAAAGAAGTGGAAGAAATGGGCATCCACGTGGGAACTGTCGTAACCTTTGAAGATGGCCTAACCGAATTAAATAACAAGTTTTTGGTGGGGCGTGCGCTCGATAACCGCATCGGTGGCTACATGATCGCAGAAGTAGCTCGTAAACTGAAAGAAAACAAAATTGAATTACCCTATACCTTGTACATCGTCAACTCCGTTCAGGAGGAAATCGGGTTACGCGGTGCGGAAATGATTGTGCGAAGATTAAAACCCGATTTGGCGTTTATCACCGACGTGACCCATGATACCCAATCCCCGATGTACAACAAAAAGACCCAAGGTGATATGTCGTGCGGAAAGGGCCCTGTCATTTGCTATGGCCCAGCGGTACAAAACAATGTCCGTGATTTCATCATCGATGTAGCCAAAGAAAAAGGAATTGACTTCCAACGCCAGGCCGTATCTCGCTCAACAGGAACAGATACTGATTCATTCGCCTATGCGACCGAAGGTGTGGCATCTGCCTTAATTTCCTTGCCCTTAAAATACATGCACACTACCGTGGAAACCATCGCTAAAAGCGACATGGAGGCAGTTATTGAATTGATTTATCAGTGTTTACTGAAGGTGAAAGGGAATGAGGATTGGAGGTATTTTAGTTAGTCGCTAGTCACTAGTCTCTAGTCTCTTATATAATATTAATACTCCAAATTTTGATTGAATTAATTTATTATCAATCTAAGCTTGACAGTATAATTTATGACTAGCGACTAGTGACTAGTGACTAGAGACTAGCGACTAGAGACTAGTGACTAGTGACTAGTGACTAGCGACTAGTGACTAGCGACTAATTTAAATACCTCGCAAAAAACTCCCAAGTCCTCAACATCTGATCAATCCGCTGGCGGTTATTACCCGCACGCGTAATCTCATGCGATGCACCCGGATGACGAACGTATTCCACCGTTCTGCCCATTTGTTTTAAACTCTTGTACAACATCTCGCTTTGAATCACACCCGTCCGTAAATCATTCTCACCATGGAAGATGATTAAGGGTGTCTTGATTTGCGAAACATAGGTCATCGGCGATTCACGATCCAAAATGGCACGCGTTGCCTTTTCCCACGGATATCCCCCAAAATAATTTGGTACCAAACGCCAAGCATTTCCCTCTCCAAAGAATGTCGATAATTCATATACACCGCGCTGAGAGGCCGCCACTTTAAAGCGATTCGTATGTCCCACGATCCAAGCAACCAAATAACCGGCATATGAACCTCCTGTGACCGCCAAACGCGTCGTATCAGCCCAACCTTCCTTAATCGCTAAATCAGTCGCTTGCATCACATCCGCCATCGGTCCAGCTCCCCAATCCTTCACATTACTCGCCATAAATGGGGTTCCATATCCTCCACTACCCCGCGGATTACAATACACAACGCCCCATCCTTTGGAAGTATAATATTGAAACTCATGCCACATACTCGCCTCACCCGTTCCCCACATGGCCGTTGGCCCACCATGTATCTCGACAACCAGCGGATATTTCTTACCGGGTACATAGCCTGCTGGTTTCATTACCCAATAATCTATCGCTTGGCCTATTTTATTCACGAATGTATGCTTCTCCGCTTTGGTAATTGACTTTTCTTTTAACCAATTCGCATTAAAATCCGTAAGAACCTCCTCTTTTTTATCAAACATTCGATAAAGTTCCGATGGATTGTCAATCGATGTTTTGGCATAAATCAACTCCTCGCCTTCTTGATCAAAACCCAAGACCCCATCCGCCGAAGAAGTCAATGTTTCAAATTCCCCCCTCGGAATGGAATAAGCCATTAAAGTTACCGCTCCGTGATCCTGCACCG
>JACCDU010322384.1_pt1 | contig 18630 bp, 18 predicted proteins | sample 7446081 | NCBI WGS metagenome assembly JACCDU01 (sample SAMN15323447, study PRJNA562643) | freshwater metagenome | isolation source: river surface water | place: USA:Blue River Watershed | collected 2017-08-17
TGGTTTCGGCCTTGTTTGCCGTGGCCGCATGGGTGCTGTGGCGCAAGTTGCGCAGCCAGCCTGCGCAGGCGGACGCCTTGGAGGCCTCGGGCTTCATGGCTTATTTTTCCAACACCTTTCAGTTGTTGCGCACTCGGCGCGTGCGTCAGGTGCTGACGGTCACCGCCATCGAAGGTGCTTTGGTGTTCGGGGCGATGGCCTTCATCCCCACGCATTTGCATCAGCAGTTCGACATGAGCGTGGTGCTTGCCGGCTCGGTGATGATGTTTTATGGTGTGGGTGGATTGATCTACAGCCGTTTGGCCCGCCGCTGGCTGGGCTGGTTGGGCGGCGAGCGAGGGCTTGTCAAAACCGGTGCCGGTTTCATTGTGCTGGGGCTGTTGACCTTGGCATGGGCGCAGCAAGCCATGTTGGGCATGCTCGCTTGTCTGGCCACCGGCTTTGGTTTTTACATGCTGCACAACACGCTGCAAACCCAAGCCACCCAGATGGCCCCTTCATCGCGCGGCACGGCCGTGACCTTGTTTGCCTGCCTGCTGTTTTTTGGCCAGTCGACCGGGGTGTTGCTGGTGGCCGAAAGTGTGGACCGGGGCTGGTTGCCCTACACCTTCAGTTTGGCCGCGTTGGGTGTGGCGGTTTTGGGGGGCTTTGTGCACCGTTTGGTGGGCAAGCACTGAGGGGCTTGGATGAACCCTGTCGGGGCTGAAGCCGCTGACCTACGGGCTGGCGTGGGCCGCGCTTGAGTTGCGATGTGAAACGGTGTCGATGGCCGGCGTGCCATCCCCAAAGCCGAACAAACGCCTGGGGGTGTCCCACAGCACGGCGCGTCGGTCTTGTGCGTCTGGCAACCAGTCGCGCACCAGCGCTTGCAAGGGGCCATAGTCGATGCGGGCCGGAGCGCGCAAAAACGGCCAGTCGGATGCCCAAACCAGCGCCTGCGGCGTGAAGGCATCGATCAGCGCATCCACATATGGCCTGGCATCCGCATAAGGATAGGGCAGGGCCGCGAACTTGGCGCAGCCCGACAGCTTCACACAGGCGCGGCCAGTGGCACCCCAGGCCAGCAGAGCCTGAAAGCCGCTCTGATTCAGCCCTGCGGCGGCATTCGGGCGACCGCAATGGTCGAACACCATGGGGGTGCCGCTGTCTCGCAGCAAGGCGTTCACGGCCACCAGCTGATCGCCTTCCACCTGCACTTGTGCCCACATGCCCAGATCGCGCAGCCGCTGCAAGAGGGGTGCAGTGTCGGCATAAAAGTCGGTGCCCAGCAGTGCCACATTGAAGGCCACGCCCACCACACCCGCGGCTTGCAGGTCTTGCAGCTCGGTCCGGCTGGCGTCGTTGGCCACGACGGCGATGCCTTTGTAGCGCCCCTGGCCTTGTGCCAGCGCGTCGAGCAAACACCGGTTGTCCAGCCCATAGCCCGAGTTGGGTCCGACCAGCAAGGCATGCCGCACATGGTGTGCGTTCAGCACCTGATCGAGCAGCGCTGGGGTGCCGGTTTCGGCAGGCGTCGGCACATACCAGGCATCGCGGGCATAGGGAAAGCGCTGCGGGTCAAACACATGGACATGGCAGTCGATGGCGGGTTCGGGCAAGGGCATGGGCGGGCGGGATGGACAAAATGCCATTGTGATGGTGCTGTCAGCTTTTTGGGCCTGCCGCAGCGATAAGATCGGCAGATTGTTTGCTGGAATTTCTCATGACTGACCGTTACGCCGTGATCGGCAACCCCATCGAGCAGAGCAAGTCGCCGCTCATCCACACCGCGTTTGCCTCGGTGACCGGGCAAGACATCGCGTACACCAAGGTGCTCAGCCCCTTGGGCGAATTTTCGAAGACGGTGGATGCGTTTCGCGCGGCCGGGGGCCGGGGCATGAACGTGACGGCCCCTTTCAAGCTGGATGCTTTTGCCTACGCGACCGATCTGGCACCCAGCGCCCAGATGGCCGGGGCCGTGAACGCGTTGAAGTTCGAAGGCGACAAGGTCTGCGCGGAAAACTTTGATGGCGTGGGTCTGGTGCGCGATGTGGTGCACAACCTGAGTTGCCCCTTGCAAGGGCGTCGGGTGTTGATTCTGGGGGCCGGTGGGGCCACGCGGGGGGCCTTGCTGCCCATCTTGGCACAAGGGCCTGCCGAAGTGGTCATCGTCAACCGCACCGTGGCCAAAGCCCAGGAGCTGGCGGCCTTGGCACGCCAACACCAGACGGGCGCGGTGCCCGTGCGGGGCATGGGTTATGCCGATCTGGGGGGGGCGACGTTTGACGTGGTGTTCAACGCCACGTCGGCCAGCCTCACGGCCGAGTTGCCGCCTTTGTCTGCCACGGTCTTTGCGCCCGGTTGCCTGGCTTATGAACTGGCCTATGGCAAAGGCCTCACGCCTTTCCTGAAACTGGCCAGCCAGGCGGGTGTCACCCGCTTGGCCGATGGCGTGGGCATGCTGGCCGAGCAAGCCGCCGAGGCATTCGAGTGGTGGCGTGGTGTGCGGCCCGACACCGCTGCGGTGATTGCACAGCTCACCGTGCCTTTGGTGTGATCCTCAAGGTGCTCCGATGACCGGGTCGGCATCGGGGGCATGGCGCTCAGTTGTAACAGTGCACGCGGGACACTCGACATGGGGTGCTGCGGCGGATCAGAGGATCGGTGTATGCACAATGGTGCTGAGAAAAATACCAATGGGTTAATGGTGTTTGGAGCAGCCATGCGGGACGATGAACGTTTGGGTCATGGGATGTAAGCAAGGCCATGTGCCTTACTTCTTGTTACGGCGTGTTGCAGCGCTGCCAGCCCAAAATGGGCCCATCGTTTTTCCAGGAGCACACCATGCAGACGCAACACACATCCAAGATTTTCAAAACTTTGTCATGGACGGGTTTGGGGCTTTTGGCCTCGGGTCTGGTCGCTTGTGGTGGAGGATCGGGCACATCGTCCGACGGCACACTCAACTTGTCCATCACCGATGCACCCGCTTGCGGCTATGACCATGTGTTCGTGACCATCAATAAAATCCGTGTGCATAAGAGTGCAACGGCTGATGGCACGGAGTCTTCGGGTTGGAGTGAATTGATCCTGTCTGAACCAACACGCATTGATTTACTAACCCTCAACAATGGCGCGTTTCAAGCACTGGGCTCTTTGCCATTGCCTGCAGGCACTTACCAGCAGGTCCGCTTGGTGCTGGCAGACAATTCATCTACCGCCAACTCACTCGCCAATGCGCTGGTGCTGTCGGGTAGCACGCCCCCGATTCCTTTGAACACACCGAGCGGTCAGCAAAGCGGCTACAAATTGCAGGCGCGTTTTGACGTGTTGCCGGGGCAGGTCGCTGACATGGTGCTGGATTTCGACGCTTGCCGCTCCATTGTCAAGGCGGGGTCTTCCGGCAACTACAACCTCAAGCCGGTGGTGTCGGTGATCAAACGCTTGACCACCGCCATTGAGGGCTATGTCCACCCATCGATCGCGGCCAGCGTGCAGGTGTCCACGCGCGACCCCGACAACAACTTGCGGGTCACGGCACCCGACCCCACCACGGGCAAGTTCACATTGGCCTATTTGCCAGAAAACACCAACTACACGGTGGTGGTGGCCGGGCAAAACCTGACCACAGCGGCGGTGACGAATGTGCCCGTTTCACTGCTCACCGGTGTCACAGCGCTCAACACCGCGTTGACCCCGATTCAGCCCGCTTCTTCCACGATGGCCACCGTTTCGGGCGGGGTCACCAACAGCAGCAGTGCCTTGCTGACGGATGCCCACGTTGCTGCGCGCCAGACTTTGAGCACCGGGCAGGTGCTGGATGTGGCGTCCACCGGCGTGGATGCCACAACGGCCGATTACAGCCTGAACTTGCCCTTGGCGGCAGCGGTCAAAGCTGCATATGTTTCGGGGGCGCCCTTGGCCTTCACCGTGGACAGCATGCAGGCGGGTCGTTACAACGTGACCGGAACCGCCACGGGCTACACCACGCAGACCACGGATCCGGTGCTGAACCTGGGCTTGGCAGGCAGCACCACGGTCAAAAATCTGGTCTTGACACCCTGAGTCAGAGTCTGTTGGTCAAGCAGCTTGGCGCTTGACCAACAGCCCGATCAACTCAGGCACCAGTGCATTCGGGTCCCCTTCTGCGCAGGCCGCTTGCAGTGTGCTCTTGACCGCCTGCGCCACCGTGTGGTCGGCATGCGTGTCGATGGCCATCTGGTTGTAATAGCTCAAGTCTTTGAGCGCGTTGCTCATCGAAAAGCGCAGGCCCGAGGTGTCGCCGGTGGCCAGCGTGGGCTTGAGGCGCTCCAGGGCCGCGCCCCAGCCGCCGCCCATGGCCAGCACATCCACAAAGGTTTGGGCGTTGACGCCAGAAAGCTGCGCACAGGCCGCGGCTTCGGCCAGCAAGGTCACGGTGCCCAGCGACACGTAGTTGTGCAAAAGCTTCATGCGGTGGCCCGAGCCGATCGGGCCGGTGTGCACGATGTTCTCTGCAAAGCACGACAAGATGGGTTTGCAGGTTTCAAACAGTGCGGCGTCACCCCCCACCAGCAAATTCAGTCGGCCTTCGGCCGCCTCTTTGGGGGTGCGCGTCATGGGAGCATCCAGAAATTGGCCCCCTTGAGCGATCACCATGGCCGCGACTTTTTCAGTCGAGGCGGGCACGGCGGTGGAGCAGTCGATGACGATGGCCCCGGGTCGCATGCCCTTGAGCACACCGTCTTCACCCAGCAGCACGGCCTCGACTTGCGGTGTGCCGGTCACGCACAGGATGATCACGTCCGATTGTGCCGCCAGGGCCTGTGGTGTGGTGCAGGTGCGCGCGCCTGCGGCCAGCAGGGCATCGAGTGGCTGGTTGCCCGGGTGTTCGAGCACCGTCAGGCTTTGCCCATGCTTGAGCAGGTTGCTCGCGATGCCGAGTCCCATCATGCCGATGCCGATCATGCCGATTGTTTTCATGGGTGCTTTCAGTGAGGTGTGTGTTGGGGTCAATTTAACCACTGCGCAGAACTTATCAGGGCTTGCCCTGATCAGTCGACGAGCCAACGCCGCCTATACTCGCTGAATGAACCAGTTGGTACATTTTGAGAAACCCCAGCCCATCGCATTGGAGGCAGCCAAGGAAACGGGCCGCACCAACGACCCGGCGCGCACCATGGCCGAGATCCTCACGGTGGCCACGCACGAGTTTGCGGACAAGGGTTTGACGGGCGCGCGCATCGACGAGATCGCGGCGGCCACGCGCACCAGCAAGCGCATGATCTATTACTACTTCGGCAGCAAGGACGGTCTGTACCTGGCCGTGCTCGAAGAGGCCTACCGGCGCATGCGGGCCATTGAGTCCGATTTGCACCTGGACGATCTGCCGCCCATGGCGGCCCTTCAAAAGCTGGTGGAGTTCACCTACGACCACCACCGCGACAACGAAGACTTCATCCGCCTGGTGATGAACGAGAACATCCAGCGGGGCGACTATTTGCGCCAGAGCCAAAGCATTCAGCAGCTCAACAGCAACGCCATCCAGTCTGTGCGGGCGGTGTATGACCGGGGCGTGGCGCAGGGCGTGTTCCGGCCCGGGCTGGACCCGGTGGACATCCATTCGGCGATCTCGGCTTTCACATTCTTCAACGTGTCAAACCGCCATACTTTCGGGCTGATCTTTCAGGACCGAGCCAGTCAGAACAAGGCCAGCACCCTCAAAAGAGAGCATGTGGTGGACTTGATTTTGCGCTTTGTGAGCCATCAAATTTCAGCATAACAGCTAGGCTTTTGGTGAATTCTTTGATCAGGGAAACTACCTAGCCTCTAAAACTAACCAGTTCGTACATTAACGGTAGCCCCTTTCAGGAGATGCATGTGGTGAAAAAATTCATTGAAGGTTATTGCTGGTTGCTGAACCAGCTGACCGCGATCAGTCTGGCGATCATGGTCGTCTTGGTGTTTGGCAACGTGGTGATGCGCTACGGTTTCAATTCCGGGATCACCGTGTCCGAAGAGTTGTCGCGCTGGTTGTTTGTGTGGCTGACTTTCCTGGGGGCCATCGTGGCCATGAAGGATGGTGCACATTTGGGCTCAGACACCCTGGTGTCGCGCTTGCCCGTTGCAGGCAAGAAGGTCTTTCTGTTCATTGGCCATGCTTTGATGTTGTTTGTCTGCTGGCTGTTGTTCAAGGGCTCGTATGAGCAGTCGGTCATCAACTGGGAGACCACCAGTGCGGTGATGGAAACATCGATGGCCATTTTTTATGGTTGCGGCATGGTGGCTGCCGTGTCGATCGCCGTGATTTTGTTGCACAAGTTGTGGCGGCTGTTCACCGGTGATTTGTCCGAAAACGAGTTGGTGGGTGTGCGCGAATCGGAGGAAGAACCGATCGATGTGCCTGCGCCTTTGAAATAAGAAGAAAGAGAAACATCATGACCATCGCCGTTTTTCTCGGTTCCTTGCTCGCCGCCATGGCGCTGGGCATTCCAATTGCTTTTTCTTTGTTGCTGTGTGGCGTGGCCCTCATGTGGCACATGGACATGTTCGACGCCCAGATCCTGGCTCAAAACCTGATTGAAGGCTCCAACAGTTTCCCTTTGCTGGCTGTGCCGTTTTTCATGCTCGCCGGTGAAATCATGAACACAGGCGGTTTGTCCCGACGGATTGTGGACTTCGCCATGGCCTTGGTGGGCCACATCCGTGGCGGTTTGGGTTATGTGACCATCGTGGCCGCTTGTTTGCTGTCGGCGCTGTCGGGCTCAGCCGTGGCCGATGCGGCGGCCTTGACAGCGCTGCTCTTGCCCATGATGGTCAAAGCCGGTCACGACAAGGCCCGCAGCGGTGGTCTGATCGCCGCGTGCGGCGTGATTGGCCCGATCATCCCGCCTTCCATTGGCTTCGTGATTTTTGGTGTTGCGGCCAACGTGTCGATCAGCAAGCTGTTTTTGGCCGGCATTTTCCCGGGCATCGTGCTGAGTGCGGGCTTGTGGATCACCTGGGGCTGGTTGACGCGCAAAGAGCAGCTGACCCCACCGCCACGCCAGCCGGCATCCGAAATCTGGGCTTCGCTGCGCCGTGCCACTTGGGCCTTGATGTTGCCCGTGATCATTTTGGTGGGCTTGCGCATGGGTGTCTTCACACCCACTGAAGCGGCTGTGGTGGCTGCGGTTTATGCGCTGTTTGTGGCGGCTGTGGTTTACAAAGAGCTGAGCTTGAAACAATTGGTGGGGGTCTTCCAGGCCGCCGCCAAGACCACCGCTGTGGTGATGTTTCTGGTAGCAGCGGCCATGGTCTCGGCCTGGTTGATCACGGTGGCCAATTTGCCGCAGCAGGTCATTGCCTTGCTGGAGCCCTTGCTCGGCAGTCCCACCTTGCTGATGTTTGCCATCATGATCTTGTGCATGATCGTGGGTACCGCCATGGACATGACGCCCACCATCTTGATCCTGACGCCGGTGCTCATGCCGCTTGTGTCGGCTGCGGGCATTGATCCTGTTTATTTTGGCGTGATGTTCATCATCAACAACTCGATTGGCTTGGTCACGCCACCCGTGGGCACCGTGCTCAACGTGGTGGCCGGTGTGGGCCGCATGCGCATGGACGATGTGACGCGTGGCGTCATGCCCTTCATGGCGGTACAGTTTGTGGTGATGTTCCTGATGGTGCTGTTCCCGCAAATCGTGATGGTGCCAGCGCGCTGGTTCTATTGATTCCTGGCCTTGTTGTCTGACCGGGTACGCCAGACAACAAGCCTCTTGATGGCAAGCGTACGTCCGATTCACTTTATTTTTGGAGACAACTCATGAAACGTGTGTTCATCAAGTCCTTGATTGCCACCGTCGCTTTGGCGGCCGTTGGCGTGGCATCGGCCCAAGACAAAACCATCAAGTTCGCCAACCAGAACACGGCGGGTCACCCCATCGTGCTGGGCATGGAAAAATTCAAAGAAATCGTCGAGAAGAACTCCGGCGGCAAGATCAAGGTCAACGTGTTCCCCGGCGGTGCCTTGGGCAGCGACCAGGCCAACGTGTCGGCCATCCAGGGTGGCTCGCTCGAAATGGCAGCCATGAACTCCGGCATCTTCGCGGCGCAAGCCAAAGAATTCGCCATTTTTGACTTCCCCTTCATGTTCGCGACCGGCAAAGAAGCCGACGCGGTGGTGGATGGTCCTTTTGGCAAGAAGTTGCATGCCAAGCTGGAAGAAAAAGGTCTGATCGGTCTGGGCTACTACGAGCTGGGCTTCCGCAACATCACCAACAGCAAACGCGCCATCAACAAGGTGGAAGACCTGGAAGGCCTGAAGTTGCGCGTGATCCCCAACCCGATCAACGTGGACTGGGTCAAGGCCTTGGGTGCCAACCCTACGCCACTGCCTTTCCCTGAGCTGTATGCCGCGTTGGACCAAAAAGCCGTCGACGGTCAGGAAAACCCTGTGGCCACCATCAACGGTGCCAAGCTGTACGAAGTGCAAAAACACCTCGCTTTGACCGGCCACCAGTACAACCCCCAGTCGGTCATCATCAGCAAGAAGTTCTGGGAAAAGCTGTCGGCTGCCGAGAAAAAGATCGTGGCCGATGCCGTGACCGAATCGGCCAAGTTCCAGCGTGAGAAAGCCCGCGCTCTGGAAGCCAGCATCCTGGACAACCTGAAGAAAAACGGCATGCAAGTGACCCAGTTGCCAGAAGCCGAAATGGCCAAGCTGCGCGACAAGATGCGCCCTGTGACCGCCAAGTACGGTGTGACCGTGGGCCAGGACCTGATCAAGGAACTGCAAGCTGAAATCGACAAGGTGCGTTCGGCTGCCGCCGCACCTGCCAAGAAGTCGGGCAAGTAATTGCACGCCAAGGCTTCGCCGCATGTGCGGCGGAGCCTTCTTTGTTTCTCCATAAGGATTTGTCATGAAAGTCTTGATGCTGCACGGCGTGAACCACAACATGTTCGGCAAACGCGATCCCAAGCAATACGGCACCATCACCCTCGATGAAATCAATGCCAGCCTGCAAACGCTGGGCAAAGAGTTGGGTGCCGAGGTCGAGTGCTATCAGACCAATCATGAAGGTGACATGTGCGAGCGCATTCACCAGGCTTACTTTGACAACGTCGATGCCGTGCTGATCAATGCCGGCGCCTGGACGCATTACAGCTACGCCATCCGCGATGCCTTGGCTGTGCTGACGTGCCCCATCGTGGAGCTGCACATGTCCAACATCCACGCCCGCGAAGAATTTCGTCACCACTCGGTGTTTGCCGAGATCGTCAAAGGCCAGATCTGCGGCTTTGGCGCTGACAGCTATTTGCTGGCGCTGCGCGCAGGTGTGTCCGCTGCGCAAGCGGCTTGATCTGACACATGGCTGGCCCCAGCAGGCCAGCGTTGTTTTGACCTGAACATAACCGACAAACATTTATCCCATGATCAACGGCAACACCGAAATCATCGCCCACATCGGCTACCCCACGCACACCTTCAAGTCGCCGATGATCTACAACCCGTACTTCGAGTCTGCGGGCATCAACGCCGTGGTGGTGCCCATGGGCTGCAAACCCGAGAACTACCCCCAGTTTCTCAAGTCGGTGTTCACGCTCGAGAACATCCGTGGCGCGCTGATCACCATGCCGCACAAGGTCACCACCGTGGGCCTGCTCGTCGAAGTGACCGCCACCGTGCGTGTGGCCGGTGCTTGCAACGCGGTCAAGCGGCTGGCCGATGGCCGCTTGGTGGGCGACATGTTCGATGGCGCTGGTTTTGTGCGCGGTGTGCAGCGCAAAGGTTTTGATTTGACCGGCAAACGCGTGCTGGTGGTGGGCACCGGCGGCGTGGGTTGTGCGATTGCCGCATCGCTGGCGGGTGCAGGCATTGCCGCGATCAGCCTGTTCGATGTCAACGCCGCAGGCTGCGAAGCCTTGGCCCAGCGCCTCAAAACCCATTACCCCCAGATCGACGTGCGCACCGGCTCCAACGACCCCGTGGACCACGACCTGGTGGTCAACGCCACGCCCATGGGCATGAACGAAGGCGACCCGCTGCCGATGGATGTCTCGCGCCTGTCGCCCGAGACCTTTGTGGGCGAAGTCGTCATGAGGGCCGAGACCACCGCATTTTTGGCGGCTGCGCAAGCGCGTGGCTGCCGCACCCAGGTGGGCACGGACATGCTGTACGAGCAGATTCCGGCTTATTTGGAATATTTCGGCTTGCCCACCACCACCGCAGAAGTGCTGCGCAGTGGTGCCAAGCTGAGCTATTGAAACTGAATGAATTCCCTCACGGAGTGCTGAGATGACCTTGAACAAAGTTGACCGCGAAGCCGTCCCCGAGATGCCCAACCGTTTGGGCATCGCGGGCATTGAATTCATCGAATACGCCACCAGCCGTCCCCAGGCGCTGGGCCAGGTGCTCGAGAACATGGGTTTTCGCCCAGTGGCACGCCACCGTTCGCGTGAAGTGACCTTGTACCGCCAGGGCACGATGAACCTGGTGGTCAACGCCAACCCCGACGACGCCCGCGTGAGCGGCACGGTGGATGGTCAACCCGTGATCTCGGCCGTCGCGTTCCGTGTGCAGGACGCGCTCAAGGCGCACAACCGTTGCATGGAGCTGGGGGCCTGGAGTGTGGGCAGCCATGCGCAGGCGATGGAGTTGCACATTCCCGCCATCCATGGCCCGGGCGGCAGCCGCTTTTACTTTGTGGACCGCTGGCAAGAGTTTTCGATCTATGACATCGACTTCAAGCCCATCCCGACCGTAGACCCGAACCCACCCGCATTGGCGGGCATGAGTTACTTTGGTGTGGTGCAGTACATCGGCGCTGCCCGCAGCGCCGACTGGCAGACTTATTACGAACACATGTTCGACTTCAGCCCCATTCCCGACGAAGAGCGCTTTGGCATCTTGCCCAAGGGCAAGCTGATGAAGAGCCCTTGCGGCACTTTCCTGTGGCAGCTGATCGAGCCCGATGTCTGGATGGACAGCGACGACAGCCCCGAATGCCTGCAGCGCATCGGCTTTGGTGTGCCCAACGTGGCCGAGGCCGTGGCGGCGCTCAAGGCCCGTGGCGTCGAGTTTGTCGAGTCCACCCGGCTGCACCCCGAAGACCGTGGTGCGCTGACGCGCGCTGCTTTGGGCTCGGTGGCGTTCGAACTCGTCCACAAGTAAAAGGAAGGTCCTTATGAACTTGCTCGACGGCTACGGGATGGACACCATCACCATGGCAGGCACCCTGGAGGCCAAGCTGGCCGCCATGAAGGGCGCAGGCTTTTCGCAGGTCATGCTCATGGCCCGCGATCTGGTCACGCACCCCGGTGGCGTGAAAGCGGCCGTGGCGGCCGTGCACGAGAGCGGCATGCGGCCCACCGGCTTTCAGGTGCTGCGCGATTTTGAAGGCTTGTCAGGACACCTGCACAGCTACAAACTCGACATTGCCAAGGCCATGCTCGAGATGTGCGCGGCCACCGGCAGCAAGGTGTTGCTGGCGTGCTCGTCCACTTCGCGCCATGCCACCCAAGACCTGGACCAGATTGCCGCCGACCTGAAAAAGCTGGCCATGCTGGCCGTGCCTTTGGGCATCAAGGTGGCCTACGAAGCCTTGTCCTGGGGCCGCACGGTCAATGAATTCCCCACCAGCTGGGACGTGGTGTGCCGCGCCGATTGCCCCAATCTGGGCATTGGCATCGATTCCTTCCACATCTTTGCCGCCAAGACGCCGCTGGACGCCATCGAAGAGCTGGACCCGTCCAAAATCTTCCTGGTGCAACTGTCCGATTTCATGTGGCAAGAAACGCCCACTTTTGAAGAACGCATGACCACGGCCCGCACTTTCCGCGTGTTCCCGGGCGAGGGCGTGCACAGCGAACAGCTGGCCGATCTGGTGCTGCGCCTGGACCGCATTGGCTACCGGGGCGACTACAGCTTTGAAGTCTTCAACGACGACTACCAGCAGCTGCCGCTGGAGACCGTGGCCGAACGCGCCCGCAAGAGCGCCACGTGGCTGCACCAGGATGTGCTGCACAAATCGGCACCGCTGCCTGAATGGACGCGCCAGCGGGCCTGAGCGGTGTTGGCATTCACGCAGAAAGTCCTGTCCGGTGTGCATCTGGCAGGACTTTTTTCATGGACCCCGATCGCCCTGTTGGGGGCAAAATCTCCAGCCCGATGAACGACACGGATCACGCTCATGAATCCTGAACGCTCGACCACCGCAAGCTTGACCGCCTGGATGGCGCGGTGGGTGCCGCCAGCCTTGACCACGTCGCGCACCGAGCGCTTGCGGGCCGTGTTGGGCGCTTGGCTCGGACTCTTGCTGACAGCCCTGTTGAGTTTTTGGCTGGCCCCCGCAACGACCGTCTGGCTGGTTGCACCCATTGGGGCCAGTGCGGTGCTGGTGTTCACAGCACCCGCCAGCCCGCTGGCCCAACCCTGGTCTGTGGTGGCGGGCAACACCTTGTCCGCGGTGGTGGGTTTGGGCTGCGCGGCCTGGCTGCCCGATCCGGTGCTGGCCGCTTCTGTGGCGGTGGCCCTGGCGATGGCGGTCATGATGGCTGGGCGATGCCTGCATCCGCCAGGTGGCGCGGTGGCCTTGCTGGTGGTGTTGACGCATGAGCAGCACGGCTGGTTTGTCTTGTTTCCAGTGCTGACCAACTCGGTGCTGCTGGTCTTGATCGCCATGCTGTACAACAACCTGAGTCGCCATCCCTACCCGCACAGGGCATCTTCGGCACCCGGTGCATCGGCCTCGGGGCAAATTGAACGGGCCGATCTGGACGCGGCCTTGGCCAATTACGGTCAGGTGCTCGATGTGGCCCCCGATGAGTTGGTTCATTTGCTGCGCCGTGCGCAAGGTGCTGCGGCTGAGCGCTTGTGGAGCACCTTGATGTGCCGAGACATCATGACGCCCGACCCGGTGGTGGTGGATTTCAGGTGGTCACTTGCTGAAGCACTTGACCACATGAAGCGTTTGAGCATCAAGGCACTGCCCGTGGTGGATCAGGCCAGGCATGTGACGGGCATCATCACCCAGACCGATTTGCTGCGCTCGGCCCAAGGCGGCGCGGCGAGCCTGCACCGTCAAAGTGTCGGGGATGTCATGACCCGGCAGGTTCGCGTGGCCAGTGCGGACAGCCATGCGCTGGATTTGTTGCCCCTGTTTTCGTCAGCAGGGCATCACCATTTGCCCGTGATCGATGCAGACAAACGTCTGGTGGGCATCTTGACCCAGACCGATCTGGTCCGTGCCCTCAGCAACGTCATGCAGCGTCCAGAGTCTGGTCACAGTCGGGTGGGCGCGGTCTGACGCAGGCCGCTTGAAGCCCTTGCTGGGCTTTGGTGCCACACAGGGGACAATAGCGGTTTGTTCATGCATCACGACCCTGCCCATGCCCCGTATCCAGTTTGACCTTCCCGAACGCTTCGTTTTTGCGACCGATATCCAGATTTACATCAGCCATGTCAACCAGGGCGGACACCTCGACAATGCGCAACTGCTGACGCTGGTGTCCGAAGCGCGGGTGCGCTTTTTCAAGTCGCTGGGCTACACCGAAGGCAATGTGGCGGGTTTTCCGATTGTGGTGGGCGACATGGTGGCGCAGTACAAGTCCGAAGGTTTTCACGGAGAGACCATGCGCGTGAGCATGGTGCCGCAGGACTACAACAAGTACGGGTTCGATCTGGTCTACCGCATGGAGTGTCTGGACACGGCCCGAGAAGTGGCGCGCGGCAAGATCGGCATTGTGTTCATTGAACGCGCCACACGCCAGGTGGCCCCTGTGCCGCTGGAGTTTTTGCAACGCGCCCATGCATTGCCTGCTTGCTGACCCCCCCTGTTGCCATTGACCGCGCCACCGAGAGATCGCCAGAACATGTCCGACATCACCATCTACCACAACCCCAACTGCAGCAGCTCGCGCAACGCACTGGCCCTGATCCGCGACAGCGGTGCCGAGCCGACCGTGGTCGAGTACCTGAAGACGCCACCCAGCCGCGATGAACTGCTTGCGCTGGTGCAGCGCATGAGCGGCAGCGTGCGCGATGTGCTGCGCCAAAGAGGCACACCCTATGACGAGCTCGACCTGGGCAACCCGAAGTGGACCGATGCACAACTGCTGGACTTCATCGCGCAGCACCCGATCTTGATCCAGCGCCCGATCGTGGCCACACCATTGGGTGTGCGCATCTGCCGCCCGGCCGAGACGGTGCTGGAGATCTTGCCCCAGGCGAAGTAAGCCTGGTTGAACGCATGCTGTTGCCCCTGATCGACACCCCGCGCTGCACCGGCTGTGGCTGGTGTGTGGCGGCGTGTCCACCGCATGTGTTGAGTTTGCAAGCCGATGGCTGGCGCAAGCATTCGGTGCTGCACGATGCGTCAGGCTGCACGGGTTGCAGCCAATGCGAGCGGCGTTGCCCCTTCGGCGTGATCTCGATGGTGAAAACAAAAAAGCCTGACGGGCGTCAGGCTTGATTGCATGAGCGCCGTGCTTCAGGCCTTGAAGTGCGCGCTGTCCATGACCTGCAGGTTTTTGGCCACCAGCGGTGCAAAGTCCATCTGGTCCAGCACATCGCGCTGCAGGTCGATGCCCGGCGCGATCTCGAACAGCTCGATGCCTTGTGGCGTGAGGCGAAAGCTGGCGCGCTCGGTCAGATACAGAACTTCTTGCTTGCGCACCAGACCTTGCGGGCCGGAGAAGGTGATCTGATCGACTTGCTTGACCAATTTTTTCACAGCACCTTGTGCGGCCACCCGCATCTGACCGTCACCGGTTTGCAGCTTCACGCCCTTGGCGGCCAGCGTGCCGCAGAACACCACTTTCTTGGCGTTTTGCGCGATGTCGATGAAGCCGCCGGGGCCCACGGTGACACCGCCCAGGCGCGAGACGTTGACCGAGCCTTCTTGGTCGAATTCGCCAAAGCCCAAAAAGGCGATGTCCAGACCGCCGCCGCCGTAAAAGTCGAACTGCGTGGCGGCGTCCAGCATGGCGGTGGCGTTGCGGGCATAGCCAAACAACACGCCGTCCATCAGCGTGCCGCCGTAGGTGCCGTGTTCGATGGTCTGGTAAATGCGGTGTTGCTCGTTGCGCGCCGCAATCAGCTTGGCCACCGCGTCGGGCACGCCCACGCCGTAGTTGATGACGGGACGGGCCTTGCCGGTGTTGAACAGTTCCTGGTAGGCGCGGCGCGCCACGGCTTGGCGTTCGCTGAAGGCTTCTTGTGAGGCCGCCACTTCGCGGGCGTGGTCTTCGGCTTCGCTGGCCGCACGTTCAGCGCCGGTCAGCTCGCCGCTGAAAGCCGGATCAAACGGGATGGCGTAGCTGGTGGACTGCTCAGGATCGACCACGATGGCGTCGACCCAGGCCGATGGGATGCGCACTTCGCGGGCCTTGAGGGCACCTTTGGGCAGGCGTTCCTTGACCTGCACGATGACCACGCCGCCGCTGTTGCGCGCGGCCAGTGCCAGCGATTGGGCATCCAGGTTGGCTGCTTCGTGCTCAAAGCTGATGTTGCCGTCTTCGTCGGCGCTGCTCGCGCGCACGATGGCCACATGGATGGGGAAGGGCTTGTAGCGCAGCCATTCACGGTGGTCGATGGTGACGACTTCGGCCAGGTCGTCTTTGGCCGCGTCGTTCATGCGCCCGCCGCCGTGGCGCGGGTCGCACACCGTGCCCAGGCCCACGTGGCTGATGAGGCCGGGGCGGCCCGCGCCGATTTCGCGCATGAGCTGGCTGCTCACACCGGCGGGCAGGATGTAGGCTTCGATTTTGTTGGACAGAGCCAGCTGCTGCATGGCGGGCGACCAGACCCAGTGGCCGCCAATGACGCGCTTGACCAGGCCTTCGTGCGCGAAGCAGTTCATGCCTTTGGTCTTTTTGTCGCCAATGCCCAGGGCGTGCATGACGGTGAGGTTTTTGGGGTGATGCGTGGTGAGGAAGCGTTCTTGCACCGCTTCAAACAGGTGGGTCGCTTCCATCAGACCACCGCCGCCGCCCATGAGGCCCACGGTGTCGCCGTCTTGGATCAGTTGTGCCGCCTCTTTGGCGGTCATGAATTTGGTTTGCATTTTTTTGCCTCGTTCGCGTTGTTCAGTTCATGCTTTGGTGGTGTGCTGCATCGTGATGGAGGGTGAGGGCCTCGGCCTCATACTGGGGTACCAGAAATCGGCCGAGGCCCTCACCCCCCATCCCGGCCTTTCAGCTTGCGCCAAGACACAGTACGCAAGCAGACCCCTGATCAGCGATTCACATCAAACAGCACAGCCCCCTTCTTGAGCGCGCTCTTGGCAATCACGCCCCGGTGGATCTCGCTGGTGCCGTCAAAGATGCGGTAAATGCGTGCATCGCGGTAATAGCGCTCGATGGACAGCTCCTTGCAAAAACCCATGCCGCCAAACACCTGCACGGCACGGTCCACCACGCGGCCCAAAGTCTCTGCGGCGTGTACCTTCACCATGGCGATCTGCTCGCGGGCGTCCATGCCTTGGTCCAGCATCCAGGCGGCGTGGTAGACCATCCAGCGGGCCGCGTTGATCTCGATCACGCTGTCGGCGATCATCTGCTGCACCATCTGAAAATCGCCAATCTTGGTGTTGAACTGCTTGCGCTCATTGGCCCAGTTGACCATCAGCTCGCACACATGCGTGGCTTTGCCCACGGCGCGGGCGCCCACTTGGGCCAGCCGCACCACATTGAGCGCGCCCATGGCCAGCTTGAAGCCCTGACCGGCTTCGCCCAGCAAGGCGGCGTCTTCGAGCTGCACATTGTCAAAGAACAATTCCAGGTGCGGCGTGCCGCGCAGGCCCATCATCTTCTGGTCCTTGCCCACGGTGAAACCGGCCAGGCCTTTGTCCACCATGAACATCGAGATTTCCTTGTCACCGGTCTTGGCCGACACCAAAAAGAAATCGCTCCACTCGCCATCGCTGATGAAGTGCTTGGTGCCGTTGAGCACCCAGCCCTTGTCATTCTTTTTGGCGTGGGTCTTGATGCCTGCAGCGTCCGAGCCCGCGCCAGATTCGGTGATGGTGATGGCGCAAGTGCGTGTGCCGGCCACGGCAGGTTTGAGCCAGCGATCAATTTGCTCGCCCTTGCAGTGCAGCAGCGGTTCGTACACGTTGCCAAAGGCACGGCGGATCAGGATGTCGCTGGTGTGGCCGAACTGCTCTTCGCACAGGATGCGGTCGATGTTGGACAGACCGCCACCGCCCAGCGCTTCAGGCATGTTCATGCCGTACAGGCCCAGCGCTTTGGCTTTGTCGTGGATGGCTTGCGCTTTGGCATTGTCCAGAAAGCCTTGGTTCTCGATCTCGTCTTCAAGGGGCTGCAGTTCTTCGGCGATGAAACGGCGCATCGTTTCGATCATCATTTTTTGTTCGTCGTTGAGGGAAAAGTCCATGGGGTGCTCCAGATGTTTGAACGTGTTTCAGTAGGCGTTGGGTTTTTTGCAGGTCGGAGCTTCAGCTCCGACAGGGTGGGCTGTCGATGCTTGTCGGGGCTGAAACCGCCGACCTACAATTGCAATGACCTGCAACTGTTCAAGCACTGCTGAACCAGCGCGCCCCAAAGAAAAAAGGCAAGCGGGAGAGTTTTTCAAAACGCGGGAACATGGCTTCAGGCTTCCACAAAGGGGCGGCTTTTGGCCAGGCATTCGGCGGCCCAGTCCTGGACCGGTGTGTGGGCTTCTCGGCCAAAGTTCACCACCTCCACGCTCACCGGCAGGTCAGCGGGCAGGGCGTCAAACAGGCCTTGCACATCGATCGTGCCGTCGCCGGGCAAAAGGCGTTCGCAGCGGGCGGTGTGGATCATCTCTTCGGTGCTGAAGTTCAGACCGGCCTGGGCATCGCAAATCTGCGCATAGTGCAAGAGTTCACGCGGGATGGCGCGGATGTCATCGAGGGTGGTGGTGGAGCGGCCAAAGTGCAGCGCATCCACCAGGATACCGGCGTTGGCAGGGCTGCCCGCGTTTTGCACGATGCGCAGCGCTGACTGGGCATCTTGCACCGCGGTCCAGGGCATGAACTCCAGGTCGGCGGTCATGCCAAAGGGCTTCATCACCTCGCACAGGCGGGCGTAGTTGTCGGTCAACCGTGCTTCGTTGGCATCGTCACCGGCCACCAGAATGGCCTTGGCTTTGAGCGCTGCACCTGCGTCGTACAAGGCATCCCAGGTGTGCGGGTCGAACTGTTCGCCGATGCGGATGATCTCCAGATCGAACACCCCCACGCCCGTGTCACGCTGAGCGGCCAGGGTTTCGCGCAGGGCTTCAGGCTGGCCCAGCAGATGCTGCTGCGGCGCGCCCGCAGCGTTGGGCCACAGGCGCAGGCCAACGAAGCTGTAACCGGTTTGGGCGGCCACCTGGATCGCTTGTGCAGGTGTGCAGCGGTGCGAACTGAGGTAAGCGAGGGAGTAAATGCGTTGTCTCATGGCGGTTTTTTGCAGGTCGGAGCTTCAGCTCCGACATCACTTCAGGTCTACAGCGGATGTCGGGGCTGAAGCCGCCGACCTACAGGAGACCTACGGGTTATGGGTTCATTCCAGTGGCGACACCGCGGTAGGCATGGCGATGGTCGAGACCATGTTGGTGGTCAGGTGGGCCGGGCCGCCTTTGGGGGGCCAGATGCCTTGGGCCACGGCTTCACCGCGGATCTGGCTGCGGGCGTTCAGGCTGTCGTAGGCCCAGATGTTGGTGAA
>JACCDU010356908.1_pt1 | contig 18622 bp, 17 predicted proteins | sample 7446081 | NCBI WGS metagenome assembly JACCDU01 (sample SAMN15323447, study PRJNA562643) | freshwater metagenome | isolation source: river surface water | place: USA:Blue River Watershed | collected 2017-08-17
GGTGCTGCATGGCGACCTGGAGCCGGCCTTCCAGCGCTTTTGGCAAGACACCAAGGACCGCCACCGCCTGGTCGCGGGCGACCCCGAACGGCCGGTGCTGCCGCCCGAAGCGCTGTTTTTGAGCGCCGAGCAGTTCTACACCCACGCCAACGCGCATGCCCAGTTGGCACTTCGGCCCGGTACGGATGATGTACAGGACAACGCACTCGCCCAGCCCCTGCCCGAACTGACGGTGGTGCGCGGCGCGGACGATCCGCTCTCGCGCCTGCAGGCCCACCTCAAAGCCAGCCCGCACCGCCTGCTGATCCTGGCCGAAAGCGACGGCCGCCGCGAAAGCCTGCTCGACTTCGTGCGCTCCAGCGGCCTGACGCCGCCCGTGTTCGACAGCCTGCAAGAGTTCCTCGCCAGCGACGAAAAAGTGGGCATAGCCACGGCCGCGCTGGCCAGCGGTTTCCACTGGTTCGAACACGGCATCGACCTGGTCACCGAGACCGAGCTGTTTGCCGCAGGCGCGGTCACCCGCCGCCGCAAGAAGCAGGAGCAGGTCAGCGACGTCGAAGCGCTGATCAAGGACCTGAGCGAGCTGAACGTGGGCGACCCGGTGGTGCACAGCGCACACGGCATTGGCCGCTACCGAGGCCTGGTCAACATGGACCTGGGCGAGAAAAATCCCGACGGCACGCCCGCCTTGCAGGAGTTTTTGCACCTCGAATACGCCGACAAGGCCACGCTGTATGTGCCGGTGAGCCAGTTACAGCTGATTGGCCGCTACACCGGCGTGAGCGCCGACGAAGCGCCACTGCACAAGCTGGGCAGCGGCCAGTGGGAAAAGGCCAAGCGCAAGGCCGCCGAGCAGGTGCGCGACGCCGCCGCCGAGTTGCTCAACATCTACGCCCGCCGCGCCGCGCGCGAGGGCCATGCCTTCCGCTACAGCCCGCAAGACTACGAGACCTTTGCCAACGACTTCGGCTTTGAGGAAACAGCCGACCAGAAGGCGGCCATCCACTGCGTCATTCAGGACATGATCAGCCCCCGCCCCATGGACCGGCTGGTTTGCGGCGATGTGGGCTTTGGCAAGACCGAAGTGGCCCTGCGCGCCGCCTTTGTGGCCGTGACCGGCGGCAAGCAAGTGGCCCTGCTGGCCCCCACCACGCTGCTGGCCGAGCAGCATTACCAGACGCTCAAGGACCGCTTTGCCAAATGGCCCGTCAAGGTGGCCGAGATCTCGCGCTTTCGCTCCACCAAGGAAGTCAACGCCGCCATGAAAGGCATCGAGGACGGCACGGTGGACATCGTGGTCGGCACGCACAAGCTGCTGTCTGAAAAGACGAACTTCAAGAATCTGGGCCTTTTGATCATCGACGAGGAACACCGCTTTGGCGTGCGCCACAAAGAGGCCATGAAGCAGCTGCGCGCCGAAGTCGATGTGCTCACGCTGACGGCCACGCCGATCCCGCGCACCATGGGCATGGCCCTGGAGGGTCTGCGCGACCTGAGCGTGATCGCGACCGCGCCGCAGCGGCGCCTGGCCATCAAGACCTTTGTGCGCAACGAGGGCACGGGCGTGATCCGCGAGGCGGTGCTGCGCGAACTCAAGCGCGGCGGCCAGTGCTACTTTTTACACAACGAGGTCGAGACCATCGAGAACCGCCGGCAAAAGCTCGAGGAAATCCTGCCCGAAGCCCGCATCGCCGTGGCCCACGGCCAGATGCCTGAGCGCGAGCTCGAGCGCGTGATGCGCGACTTTGTGGCCCAGCGCTACAACATCCTCTTGTGCTCGACCATCATCGAGACCGGCATCGACGTGCCCACGGCCAACACCATCGTGATCTCGCGTGCCGACAAATTCGGCCTGGCCCAGCTGCACCAGCTGCGCGGCCGGGTGGGCCGCTCGCACCACCAGGCCTATGCCTACCTGCTGGTGCCCGAAATCGAAGGGCTCACGAAGCAGGCCGCTCAGCGCCTGGACGCGATCCAGCAAATGGAAGAACTGGGCAGCGGTTTTTATCTGGCCATGCACGACCTGGAAATTCGCGGTGCGGGCGAGGTGCTGGGCGAGAGCCAGAGCGGCAACATGATGGAGATCGGTTTTCAGCTCTACAACGAGATGCTGTCCGAAGCCGTGCGCAGCCTCAAGGCGGGCAAAGAGCCCGATTTGCTCAACCCTCTGACGGCCACCACCGACATCAACCTGCACGCCCCCGCCCTGCTGCCCAACGACTACTGCGGCGATGTGCACCTGCGCCTGTCGTTTTACAAAAAGCTGGCCACCGCCAAAACCAGCGAGCAGATCGACGCGCTGCTCGAAGAGCTGGTGGACCGCTTTGGCAAGCTGCCCGCGCAAACGCAAACCCTGGTGGACGTGCACCGCCTGCGCGTGCTGAGCCAGCCCTATGGCGTGGTCAAGGTCGATGCGGCCCCCGGCGTCATCCAGATCGGCTTCAAGCCCAACCCGCCCATCGACCCGATGGCCATCATCGGTCTGATCCAGAAGAACAAGCACATCAAGCTGGCCGGCAACGACAAGCTGCGCATCGAGCGCGAACTGCCCGACCCCAAGATGCGCGCGCAGATGGTGCGCGACATTTTGCGCAGCCTGGGCACGCCCAGGACCGAGGCCGCGACCGCCTGAAGGCCGGGCTCGCCAGCTCTTCAGCGCAGCTGGATGCTGCCGCTGACGCTGATCTGCACCTCGGCCTGCCCCCCTTCGAGCGGCACAGGGCTTGAGGGCGCATCGGCCATCATGACGGCACGCGCGGCCATCGCCATCGGCATGCCAGGGATGGGCTGGTCGACCGAGCCGACCGTGACCTGGCGCAGGACGTAGTCCTTGAAGCCGAAGTCCTTGGCCAGCTGCTGCGCGCGCTCGCGAAAGCGTTGCACCGCCTGGCTTTGCACCTCGGCCTCGAGTTTCTGGCGCGCCTCGCGCGACAGCGAGAACTGGGCCGATTCGACCGCCATGCCCGGCACCCCGCCCGCGAGCTGGCCGATCTTGGCGAAATCGCGGCCCTCGATCACCAGATCGGCCTCGCCCTGCCAGCCCACCAGGCGGCCCTTGTCGTTGTGGCGCGGGTGAATGCCGAAGGCACCGCTGCGCACTTCGAGCTGCCGGGGCTTGGCCTGCGGACGCAGCAGCGCCAGGGCCTCGTCCACGGTTTTCTTGAGCTGTGTCTGTACGGCCATCGGCTCGGTCCCCTCGTGGCGGGCGCGCACCACCACGCGCAGCCAGTCGTGGGGCGCGAGCTGCGAGGCGCTGGCGCTGAGGTTGACCACCTGGGTGGCGTCCGCGCCCGCACCGGCGGTCTGCGCGTTCAGGCCCAGGCTCAAACCGCCCAGGGCCAGGGCCAGGGCGCTGCGTGCCAAAGAAGGTCTCATCGTGTGCTCTCCCATCCAAGTCCATCGGCTGTGCCCGCAGGGGCACCGCGCCATTCTGGGCCGCCCCGGGCATGCCGCGATAATCGCGCCATGACTTGTGTAACAGAATTTAGCCCGGGTCTGGTGATCCAGGGTTTCACCGCACCGTTGGCCCTCTCACAGTTCAAGCTGATCGCCTTCGACATGGATTCGACGCTGATCAACATCGAGTGCGTCGACGAGATCGCCGATGCCGTGGGCCGCAAGGCCGAGGTGGCCGCCATCACCGAAGCGGCCATGCGCGGCGAAATCACCGACTTCAAGGACAGCCTGCGCCGCCGCGTGGCCCTGCTCAAGGGCGTGACCACGGCCGACATGGAGCGCGTCTACACCGAGCGCCTGCAGATCAACCCCGGCGCGGCCGAGCTGATCGCCGCCTGCCAGCAGGTGGGCATGAAGGTGCTGCTGGTCTCGGGCGGCTTCACCTACTTTGCCAACCGCGTGAAAGCGCGCCTGAAGATCGACTTCGCGCGCTCCAACATCCTGGACATCCAAAACGGTGAACTCACCGGCGGCCTGGTCGAACAAAGCTGGGGCGACATTTGCGACGGCGCCGAAAAGCGCCGCACCCTGCTCGAAGTGGCCAGCCTGCTGGGCATCGCGCCGCATGAATGCATCGCCATGGGCGACGGCGCCAACGACCTGCCGATGATGGGGGTGGCCGGTCTGTCGGTGGCTTACCACGCCAAACCCAAGGTGCGTGAGCAGGCCATGGTGGCCATCAACGAAGGCGGGCTGGACCGCCTGCTGGAAGTCGTGCGCCCCTGAGGCTCAGCGCCGCAAGGGCTTGAGCAGGTCGCCGAGCCCGTTGTGGTCGATCTCCTGCATGAGCTGCAGCAGACGGCCCACCTCGCCCTTGGGAAAGCCCTCGCGCGCGAACCAGTTGAGGTAGTTGCCCGGCAGGTCGGCGATCAGCACGCCCTTGTGCTTGCCATAGGGCATGGGCGTGCGCACCAGCTTGAGCAGGTCTTCGGCTTGCATGCGTGTCTTCGGCCGCGGGGGCGGCCTCCTACAGAGACCAAGGCCTCGTAGGAGCGCGCCCCTGCGCGCGAATCACAGCGCCTTGGCCAAGCGCGCCACACCTTCGAGGATCTTGTCCTCGGCCGCCGTGGCAAAGCTCAGGCGGAAAGTGGCGTGATCCGGGTTGGCGCAATAGAAAGGGGTGCCAGGCACAAAGGCCACGCCCTGCTCGATGGCGCGCTTGGCGTACACATTGCCGTCGCTCACCTTGCCCCCCGCGCCCGTGAGGCGCGCCCAGACAAAGAGGCCGCCTTGCGGCGGCACAAAGCTCACCGCATCGCCCAGTTCGCGGCGCAGCGCATCGCCCATGGTTTTCGCGCGTTGCGCATAGACGCTGCGCACCTGGGCCAGCGTGGCAGGCATGCGACCGGCCTGGAGGTACTGCGCGGCCGTGGCCTGGGCAAAGGTGCTGGTGTGCGCGTCGCTGAACTGCTTGCACATGGTGGCCTTGGCCAGCAGCTCGGCCGGACCCACCATCCAGCCCACGCGCAGACCGGGCGAGAGCACCTTGGACAGCGAGCCGCAGTGCACCAGGCGCTCGCGGCTGCCCGGCACCTGGGACGTGAGCGCCAGCAGGCTGGGCGGCGGCGCATCACCGAAATACAGGTCGCCATAAGGGTCGTCTTCGACGATCAGCGTGTTGTATTGCACGGCCAGCTCGAGCACGCGCTTTCGGCGTTCCAGGCTCAACAGGCCGCCGCTCGGATTGCCAAAAGTCGGGATCAGGTAGACGAATTTGGGCTTGTGCTCGGCGATCAGTTTTTCGAGTTGGTCGACCTGCACGCCATCGGCGTCGATGGGCGCGCTGATGAGCTCGGCGCCGTACAAGCGGAAGCACTGGATCGTGGCCAGAAAGGTCGGGCCTTCGACGATCACCTTGTCGCCGGGGCCGATCAGGGTTTTGCCCAGCAAGTCCAGCGCCTGCTGGCTGCCGGTGGTCACGATCAGCTGTTCGGGCGCCACGTCCTTGGCGCCTTTTTGCGCCATGAACTGGGCCAGCTGCTCGCGCAGCGGGCCAAAGCCCTCGGTCGCGCCGTATTGCAGCGCGGCGCCGGGGTCTTGCGCCAGGGCCGCATTGCTCGCTTCGCGGATGCCGTCCACGTCGAACATGGCGCTGTCGGGAAAGCCGCCGGCAAAGCTGATGATGCCGGGCTTGCCCAAGAGCTTGAACAGCTCGCGGATGGCCGAGGTTTCGACGTTGTTCAGGCGATCGGCAAAAGGGATGGAGAAAGGGGCGGACATGGGGACACAATCTCGGGCATGAAACAAGCATTCATCGAGCCGTTTTTCGCCACCCTCCAGGCGGCCAATCCGCAGCCCAATACCGAGCTCGAGTATACGAGCGTGTTCGAGTTGCTCGCCGCCGTTTTGCTCTCGGCGCAGGCCACCGATGTGGGCGTCAACAAGGCCACGCGCCGCCTGTTTCCCGTGGCGGGCACGCCGCAAAAAATCCTCGCGCTCGGCCTGGAAGGCCTGGAGGGCCATATCAAAACCATCGGCCTGTACCGCAGCAAGGCCAAGCACCTGATGCAGACCTGCCGCATCCTGGTCGAGCAGCACGGCGGCCAGGTGCCGCGCACGCGCGAGGCCCTGGAGGCCCTGCCCGGCGTGGGCCGCAAAACCGCCAATGTGGTGCTCAACGTCGCCTTTGGCGAACCGACGATGGCGGTGGACACGCACATCTTTCGCGTCGGCAACCGCACCGGCCTGGCCCCGGGCAAAACGCCTTACGAGGTGGAAATGCAGCTCCTGAAGCGCGTGCCACCCGCCTATTTGGTCGACGCGCACCACTGGCTGATCCTGCACGGGCGTTATGTGTGCCAGGCGCGCAAGCCGCTGTGCCCGCAGTGCGCGGTGTCGGCGTACTGCGACTTCAAGCCCAAGACGCGCTCCTGAGCCCGCGCACCCCCACCGCAGGCCACAGGCGCTCGCCCAGAGCCGGTCGAAGGGCCCGCCACAGGCGGTAAAATTCCCCCACATCGCGCCAGGCATTTCTCGCCTCACGGCCCCGGCCGACGCGCACCCCCACCCTCCCGCCTGACCCGGCCCCGTCTGGGGCAGGCGCTCCACTGGCCCCGTTGAAACCGAACCGTCCATGACGCGCGCCCTGCCCCGCGCCAGCCTCCACAGTGCCCCGCTCGTGCGTTTCCTGGCCGAACGCGCGCTGCTCGAGCCTGTGCCCGCCCCCGACCACGTGGGCGAGCGTCTGGGCCAGTGGCTGGACTTTCGCCAGGCCATCCCCTTGCACGCGCTGCTGCAGGCGGGCGATCAGCCCGCAGCGCCCGCGCCCAGCCGCGCCGTCGCCGATGCGGCCACCGTGCGCGCGCACGTCGACAAAACCCGCGCGCTGCTGAGCGCATCCATCCTGCACGCGGCGCCCGTGCCCGGCACGCCGCGCATCGCGCTGCCGGCCGATGCGCCCGAGCGGCCGCTCAAGCTGGCCTCGGCCTGGGAGCCGTACCGGCGCTACCTGGTCACGCACCAGCGGCAGATGGAGTCCAGCCTCGAGACGCTGCGCACCCAGGTGCGCGCCACCGTGGCGCACGCCAGCAGCGCCTTGCACCAACTGGCCCTGCTCGACGCCGCTTACGAACAGGCTCTGCGCGAACGCGAAACGCGCCTTTTGGCCAGCCTGCCGGCCAAGATGGAAATCCGCTTCATGCAGCTGGCCGGCTCGGCCCCCGCCGAAGCCGTCCCCGAACCCGAAACACACATGCCCGCGCGCGCCAAAACCCAAGCGCTGCCCCAACCCGAAGCCAAACCCGATTGGCTGCTGCAGTTCGAATCCGAATTGCAGCAAGCCCTGCTGGCCGAACTCGATTTGCGTCTGCAGCCCGTGCTCGGGCTGGCCGATGCCTACCAAGCGACACACCCATGAAAAAACACCTGTTCCCCCTCGCATTCGCCCTGGGCCTGCTGGCCGTGGTCTGGGTGGCCGCCACCGCCCTGGGCGGCAACCCGCTGGTGCTGCTGATGACGGCCGTCATCGGCGGGGTCTTCGTGGTCGGTGCGCGCGAGCTGCAGCAGTTTCGCGCGCACACCGAGGCCCTGGCCGAAGCCGTGCAGGGCGCGCCCGAGCAGTTGATCGACCTGGGTGAGTGGCTGGTCCGCGTGCCCGAGGGCTTGCGCCCCAGCGTGCGCCAGCGCGTCGAGGGCGAACGCGCCGCCCTGCCCGGCCCCGCGCTCACGCCCTACCTCGTGGGCCTCTTGGTCATGCTGGGCATGCTCGGCACCTTTTTGGGCATGGTGGTCACCCTCAATGGCGCGGCATTCGCGTTGCAGGGCGTGAGCGACATCCAGGGCATCCGCAGCGCGTTTTCCGAGCCCATCAAGGGCCTGGGCCTGGCCTTTGGCGCCTCGGTCGCGGGCGTGGCCACCTCGGCCATGCTGGGGCTCATGTCCACCCTGGTGCGCCGCGAGCGCCTGGCCGTGGCGCAAGGTCTGGACCAGGTGGTGGCCACGCGCTTGCGCAGCTTCTCGCTGGCGCACCAGCGCCAGGAAACCTACCGCGCGCTGCAGCAGCAGTCGCACACCCTGCCCGCCGTGGCCGCGCAGCTGCAGCAACTCATGACGCAAATGGCGCAGATGCAGCAGCAACTCGGCGAGCGCCTGACGGACAACCAGGAACGCTTTCACCGCGAAGCGCGCGAGACCACCCAGGCGCTCGCGCAATCGGTCGACCAGAGCCTGCGCGCCAGCCTCACGCAAAGCATGCAGGTCGCGGGCGAAAGCCTGCGCCCGGTGGTGCAAGCGGCCATGGACGGCCTGGGCCAACAGGCCGAGGCCGTGCAAGCGCGCCTGGCGCAAAGCACCGAGCAGCACATCGCCGCACTCGCCGAACGTTTTGGCCAGACCACGACCCAGGTGGCCGAGCGCTGGCAAGCGGCCCTGGCCCAGCACGAGCGCACCAGCCAGGACAGCACCGCGCGCATCGGCCAGGCCCTGGACGGCTTTGCCCAAACCTTTGAGGCCAAGGCCCAGGCCCTGCTGACCAGTGTCGAGCAGACCCAGGCCAGCCGCGAAGCCCAGCTCAGCAGCCTGCAAACACAGCAATTGCAAGCGTGGCAGGCCGCGCTGCACGCCACGCAAAGCCAGCTGCAGCACAGCTGGCAGGACACCCACGCCCAGCAGCAAACACAGCTGGCGCAGCTTGGCGAGGCCCTCGCACACACCGTGGCCTTGCTGCGCAGCGAACTCGGCGCCCTGCGGGAGGGCGAAGACCAGCGCGGCCAGGCCGCCGTCGAGCGCCTGGGCCAGCTCGAAGCCGCTGTGGCCGAACACCTCACGCGCCTGGGCACCGCGCTCGAAGCGCCGCTGGCTCGCCTGATCGAAACCGCCACCGAAGCGCCCAAGGCCGCCGCCGAAGTGATTGCCCAGCTGCGCGAGCAGATCAGCGCCAGCGTCGCGCACGACAACGAGCTGCTGCAAGAGCGCACCCGCACGCTCGAAACCCTCAACGAACTGCTCAGCAGCATCCGCGCCTCGGGCCGCGAGCAGCGCGAAGCCATCGACAGCCTGGTCGGTCGCTCGCAAGACACCCTGGCCCAGGCCGGCGCGCAGTTCAGCGCGCAGATGGGCGAAGAGTCGGGCAAGCTCACCGAGCTGGCCAGCGAGGTGCGCGCCAGCGCGATCGAGGTCGCCAGCCTGGGCGAGTCCTTTGGCCTGGCCGTGCGCACCCTGCACGACTCGCACGAAAAAGTGCTGGCCCAGCTGCAGCAGATCGAAGGCGCGCTGTCCAAGTCCATGGCACGCAGCGACGAGCAGCTGGCCTACTACGTGGCCCAGGCGCGCGAGATCATCGACCTGAGCCTGAGCTCGCAAAAAGACGTGCTCGATGCGCTCAGCCGTGCCTCGGCGAAGCCGGCCTTGCGCACGGCAGCCGCTGAAGAAAGCGCCTGATGACCGAGCTCGACACCGATCACGAGTCCAGCGCGCCTTCGTGGATGGCCTTTGGCGACCTCATGTCGGGGCTGCTGGGCGCCTTTGTGCTGCTGCTGGTGGGCGTGATGGCCGCGCAGCTGGAGCTGGCCTCCAGCCTGGAAAGCGAGATCGCCAAACGCCAGGCCGAAGAGCAGCGCCGCCAGAGCCTGGAACAGGTGCTGGCCGTGCCGCTGGCCACAGGCCGCATCACGCTGAGCAACGGGCGCATCGGCATCAGTGGCCGGCTGCTGTTCGCGCTCAACTCCGACCAGCTGCAGCCCGAAGGCCGCCAGCTGCTCAAGAGCCTGGTCGGGCCGCTCAAAGGCTATCTGGCCGAGCGCAACGAGCTGCTCATGGTCAGCGGCTTCACCGACGACAAATCGATCAAGAACGGCAACCGCCAGTTCGAAGACAACTGGGAACTCTCGGCCCAGCGCGCCCTGACCGTCACACGCACGCTGATCGCCGAGGGCATGCCGGCCGACAGCGTGTTCGCCGCCGCCTTTGGCGAGCAGCAGCCGCTGGTGCCCAACGTCAACGACAAAAACCGCGCGCAAAACCGCCGCGTGGAAATGGCGCCCGTGCCCAAGGCCGGCGCGCCCAAGAAACCCTGAGCCCGATGAGCCTGCGCGCCGAGCTGACCGAACGCCTGGATGCGCTGGCCGCGCAGGGCGCCGCCACGCGCGCGCCCTTGGACTGGCATTTCGCCACGGTGCTGGCCCAGCGTGCCCAGGCCGAAACCGGTGCGGTGCAAGCCAGTCTGTCCGAACGCCTGGCGCAGGCCCTGGCCCGTGTGGAGGCACAGCTGACCCGCCCAGCACCCGCAGCAGTGCCAGCCAGCTCCCCCTCCCCCTTGGCCGAATTGCTCGAAGACATGGGCGCCGCGCTCCTCGCACCGCCGGCGGTGGCCACTGGCGCTGGCCAAAGCCCCCGCGCGGCCTCGGCTGCGCCGCGCAAAGCGCCCAGCCCGCGCCCCGAGCTCAAGAGCGTGGGCCGCATGCGCAAAACGCTCTCGCGCCTGAAGGTGCGCCAGCAGGTCAGCCAGGCCCTGGCTCAACCGCCCGAGCATGCCGGTCCCATCAACTCGCAAATGCTGGTGCTGCGCTCGCTCGCGCTGATGCAGGACATCTCGCCCGAATACCTGCACCGCTTCATGTCGCATGTGGATGCGCTGATGACGCTCGAAGACGCGCAAAAGCTGCCCACACCGGGCCAGACGCCGGCCAAAGCGGGCAAGGCACCGGTCAAAGCGCCCGGCAAAAACGCCAAGCGCTGAAGCTCAATCGCGCAGGCGGGCCAAAGCGCCGGCCTCAAAGTGCTGCTCGATGAAGTCGGCCAGCCCCTCGAACACCGTCTCCAGCGTCGGCACCTCGGCGCCAAACAGGGCTTGCAGCACGGCGGGCTGTTCAAACAGGCCGTGCAGGTAGGTGCCCAGCACCTGGCCGCTGCCGTCTTGCCAGGCCAGGCCTGGCATCACCTCGTGCAGCGTGTGGCCCGCGGCCAGCATGGCGCTGTGGCCCTGGCTCTGGCCGTGGTGGATTTCGTAGCCGCTCACCGCCACCCCCGACAGCGCGGCCCAGGGGCCGGTCAACGCGCCAAAGCGGGCCGTGGTTTTTTGCACCGTCTTGTCGGCCGCGAACTGCGTGACCAGGGGCAGCAGGCCCAGGCCGGGCGCGTTGCCGTCAATGCCGTGCAGGTCGATCATGGCCTCGCCCAGCATTTGCAGGCCACCGCAAATGCCCAGCACCGCACTGCCCTGCTGCACATGGCGCGCGATCGCCGCGTCCAGCCCGCGCTGACGCAGCCAGGCCAGGTCGGTGCTGGTGTGTTTGCTGCCGGGCAGGATGACCCAGTCACTGGCCTGCAGGCCCGCCAGATCAGCAGGGCTGCGCGCCCAGAGCAGGCGCAGGCCCGGCACGTTTTGGAGCGGCTGAAATTCATCGAGGTTGCTGATGCGCGGATAAGCGATGACGGCCACGGTGCGCGTGACGGTGCCGCTCGCGTGTGTGCTGGCATCGAAAACGCCATCTTCTTCGGGCAAGCCGTGCTGCCACCACATGGGCAGCGTCGCCACTGTGGGCACGCCGGTGCGCGCCTGCAGCATCTCGGGCGCGGGCGCGAGCAGGCTGGCGTCGCCACGGAACTTGTTGAGCACAAAGCCGCGGATGCGCGCGCGGTCGGCCTCGGGCAACCAGGCCCAGGTGCCGTAGAGGTGGGCGAAGGCGCCGCCGCGGTCGATGTCGGTCACCAGCAGGCAGCGCGCATCGGCATGGCGCGCCACGCGCAGGTTGACGATGTCGCTGTCCATGAGGTTGATCTCGGCAGGCGAGCCCGCGCCCTCGATCACCACCACATCGTTCTCGGCACGCAGCGCGTCCAGCGCGGCGGCGATCTGCGGCCACACCTGATCGCTGCGCTCGCGCCAGGGCGTGGCGCTCAGCTCAGGGCTCACGCGGCCCATCAAGACGACCTGGCTGCGCGTGTCGGCCTCGGGCTTGAGCAGCAGCGGGTTCATGCGCACATCGGGCTCGGCGCGCGCGGCCAGCGCCTGGAAGTATTGGGCCGAGCCGATCTCACCCTCACCGTCTGAGCTGGCCACGACCCGCGCGTTGTTGCTCATGTTCTGCGCCTTGAAGGGCGCAACTTTCAAACCTTGGCGCGCGTAATGGCGGCACAGCGCGGTGGCCAGCCAGCTCTTGCCGGCCCCACTCGAGGTGCCCAGGACCATGATGCAGCGTGCGCTCATGCTGGCCTCAGGCTCGGGGCAAGACCACCCACTGCCCGTCCACGGGCAGGATGCGGATGCGTGCGTCAAACACTTCTTCAACCGCTTGCCGCGTGGCGGCTTCAAAGGGTGCGCCATGGTGCACCACGCGCCCCTCGCGCATGACGACCAGGCTGTCGGCGTGCAAGGCCATGCCAATCTCGTGCAGCACGCTGAGCACCGTGGTGCCCTGGGCGCGCAGGCACTGCACCTGCTCCAGCCAGTCGACCTGGTGCGGCGGATCGAGGTTGGCCAGCGGTTCATCCATGAGCATGAGCGGCGCATTGCCGGCCATGGCGCGGGCCAGCAGCACGCGCTGGCGCTCGCCACCCGACAGCTCGCCCAGGCTGCGCTCGCGCCAGTCCCAGGCTTGCGTGGCCTGGAGCGCGGCCTCGACCATGGCCTGGTCTTGCGCGCTGGGCGCGGCCAGCCAGTCAAGGTGGGGCAAGCGGCCGAGCATGGCCACGTCATGGACGCGCAGATCGAGCGAGGCGGCCTCGCCCTGCCCCAACCACGAGAGCATGCGGGCGCGCTCACGCCGCGGCAGAACCTGCCAATCGCGGCCTTGCCATTGCACCTGGCCCTGCGCGGGCAGCAAGCCTGCCAGTGCCTTGAGCAAGGTCGATTTGCCCGCGCCGTTGGGACCAACCACGCAGGTCCATTGGCCGGCGGCAATGTCCAGATCGACGCCGTGCAGCACCTGCCGGCCGCCGAGCGCCACCTGCACACCTCGGGCCTGCAAGGCCAGGGGCATGGCGGCGCTCACGCGTGGCTCCCGTTGACGCGCTGCATGCGCCACAGCAGGTACACACCGCCGAGCACCGCCGTGAACACGCCCACCGGCAAATCCTGTGGCGCCAGCACACCGCGCGCCAGCACATCGGCGGCCTGCAGCAGCGCGCCGCCCATCAAAGCCGACAGCAGCAAAAGCCCCGCGTGCGTGGTGTGCACGCGCGAGCGCACCGCGTGCGGCGCGGCCAGGCCCACGAAAGCGATCAACCCGGTTTGCGCCACCGCCGCGGCCGTGGCCAGCGAGAGCACGGCGATCAGGCCCGCGCGCGCCGCGCCCAGCGGCATGCCCAGGCTGCGCGCCGTGGCCTCGCCCAGCGTGAGCGCGTCCAGCACGCGCGAGAGCGCCACCGCGACCAGCAGGCAGAGCCCCAGCGCGCCGGCCATGAGGCCGCAGGCCGTCCAGCCCACAAAAGCGGTGCTGCCCAGCATGAAGCCCTGCATGGCCTGCAGCACCTGCGGCTGCAGCAGCGTGGCCAGCGAGGCCAGCGCCCCCAGCACCACGCCCACCACCACGCCCGCGAGCAGCAGGCGCAGGGTTTGCTGCACGCCGCGCGCGAGCAGCAGCGTGAGCAGCACGGCCAGCACCGCGCCGACAAAGGCGGCGCCGGTCATGCCCAGGCGCGGCCACCAGGCGGCACTCAGCAGCGAGCCGCCCACCGTGCTGAGGTACAGGCTCACGCCCAGCGACGCGCCCGAGGCGCTGCCCAGCAAATACGGGTCGGCCAGCGGGTTACGAAACAGGCCTTGCGCCACCGCGCCGGCCAGGCCGAGCAAAGCGCCCGCGAGCCAGGCCCCCAGGCTGCGCGGCCAGCGGATGTCCCAGACGATTTGCCGCTGCACCGCGTCACCACCGAGCACGCCCGTCCATTCCCAGCCCTGGCTGCCCACGCCCAGGCCCAGCGCCATGACGGCCAGGCCCAGCCAGGCCAGCGCCAGGGCCCAGCGCCAGGTGTCGCGAACGATGACTTGCGTCATGGCTTGGCCCTTGGCGCTGTGGCGGCCGTGCGGTTGAGGCACTGCACCATCAGGCGCGCGCCTTCGGCCATGCGCGGGCCGGCACGCACGAGGATGTCGGCCTGCTCCTGCGGAAAGGCGCAAATGCGCGCCTCACGCAGCGCGCGCATCTGCGCCCAGCCCGGGCGCTGCACCATGCTTTGGCGCGAACTGTCGCCGATCAGGATGGCGTCGGGCTGCGCCCGCACCACGAATTCGGGGTTGACCTTGGGGAACGGCCCCATGGCGGCGGGCAGGATGTTGGCCACGCCCAGGCGGCGCAGCGTCTCGCCAATGAAAGACGACTCGCTCGCGCCATAAGGCGCCGGGCTGACCTCCACATACACGCGCTGCGCACGCGCGGCCGGCGTCAGCGCCTGCGCGGCGGCCTGCACGCCCGCGTCGATCTCTTGCCAGACGCGCTCGCTCTCGGCGCGTGGCACACCCAACGCGGCCGCCACGGTGTGGAGCACGCGCTGCGTGTCCACATGGGTGCGCGGCTCCAGCTGCAAGACCGTGAGCCCCAACGCCTGCAGGCGCTCGATGCCGCGCGTGGAGCCGGCCAGCAGCACCAGATCGGGCCGCGCGGCGACGATGGCCTCGATGTTCGGGTCGATGCCGCCGCCCAGGCGCGGCAGGGCCTGCACCGAAGCCGGCCAGTTGGAATAGCGGTCGATGCCGACCAGGCGGCTGCACGCGCCGAGTGCGCAAACCGTTTCGGTCAGCGAAGGCAAAAGGCTCACGATGCGCTGCGGCACCCTCGCGATTTCGACCGCTTGCTGCGCATCGCCTTGGACCGTGATGGCGCAGGCCAAGCCGGGCACGAGGCACCAGGCCAGCAAGCACGAGCGCAGCCAATCAGCCATGTTGCGCTGCCCATTGCTGCACGATGCGGTGCAGCTGCGCCACGCCATCGGTGAGCGCGGCCGGACCGGGTTGCAGGATGTCGGCCGATTTGATTTCGAAGAGATGGCCCTCGCGCACCGCCGGCACGTCTTGCCAGCCTGGGCGCTGCGCGACTTTTTCAGGCCGGAACTTCTTGCCGCACCACGAGCCAATCACGATGTCTGGGGACCGCTGAACGATGGTCTGCCCATCGGCAATGATGCGGTCCTTGCCCAAGGACTGCAGCGCCAGCTCGGGAAAAATATCGTCGCCCCCGGCGATGCCGATCAGCTCGGACACCCAGCGGATGCCGCTGATGTGGGGCTCGTCCCACTCTTCAAAAAACACGCGCGGGCGGCGCTTGAAAGCGGCCGCCTGCGCGCGGATGGTTTGCAGATTGGCCTGCATCTGCGCGATGCGCGCGCTGGCCTGCTCGGCCTCGCCCACCATGGCGCCCACCTGGTAGAGCATCGAGAAAATCTCGTCCACGCTGCGCTGGTTGAACACCGTGACCTGCACACCCGCACGGATCAAGGCCGCCGCAATGTCGGCCTGCAGGTCCGAAAAACCGAACACGCAATCGGGCTTGAGCGCCAGGATCTTGTCGATCTTGGCGCTCAGAAACGCGCTGACCTTGGGCTTTTCTTCACGCGCCCGACGCGGGCGCACCGTGTAGCCCGAAATGCCCACGATGCGCCGCTCCTGCCCCAAGAGGTAAAGCCACTCCGTCGTCTCCTCGGTGAGGCAGACGATGCGTTGGGGGCCGGGAGCGGCGAGCGTCATTGCTTGGGACTGTATTGCAACGTCACGTACAAGCCACGACCTGGCGTGTTGTAGCCGTAGGCCAATTGGTATTGCTTGTCGAATGCATTTTCCAAGCGCACACGGGCTATCCAATGGTCGTCGATCTTGCGACTGGCATAGAAAGACCAAACAGCGTAACCCGGCAACGAAACGCCAGGATTGAAGTTGCTGTCTGGACGCGCCCCTGCCGCGTAGACCTTGACGCCAGCCTCATACCCCAAAAGACTGCGTGAAATGTCCAGAGACCCGTAACGCTTCGCACGACGAGCCTGCGGTAAATTCTGGGTCACATCGCGAGGATCTTGCAGCGTGACAGAAGATTTAATGGAAAAACCATCGACGTTGGCACGGCCGCTGAACTCCAAGCCCTCATTATCGATGTTGCCATTGATGTAGGTGTAGTTGTTGTCGTAGATGATCGCGTCAGTGGCCTTACTTTTGAAGTAAACCATGCGCAGCAGCGCGTCTCTCACCTGATACACAGCACCCGCCTCTTGGCTCTGATGGCGTTCAGGCCTGATGTTGGGATTTGAACTCAAGGCATCAGCAGTTGGTGCGCTGAAGCCGCTGGAAAAAGTGCCTGTCAGTCTCCATGCAGGCGTCACTTGATACCCTAAGCCAACCAAGCCCGTATTGGCTTCATAGTCTGCCTTGGTTGTACTGTTTTCCTGCTGCAAATGGTACCGCTCATGACGAACATTGATCGCGAGATTCATGCGCCCGATATGATTGTTCAGACCAGCATAGAGTCCTCGATTGCGTCTCGACAGAGCATAGGCCAGCTGAGAACCAGTGCCAATGAATTTGTCCTCGCTGACATCTGCACCGAACACAGCCTTTGTTTCCGGCCGGACTTGGTAGCTGTTGTTCCAGGACAAGGCGTTCTGAGAGCCTTTAAACAAACTGTTTGTATAGCCATTGCTTGGCCAAGCTGCGCCGTTGCGGGTGTCTTCATACGTGTACTCAGAGCGGGCTACTGTCAACTTGCTTTGCCAGTCGGCACTCAGCGCTTGGTTCACATATCCCGAAGCTGACTCGTTTGTCTTTTTAAATCGGTGGGTATCGGCTGGAACATCCTGCCAGCTGTAGCCACTGTCGTAGCCTACGTCTTGCACACTGTGGTTCAAGCGGCCTCCGATCTGGATGTCGGGTGAGATTCGCTTTTCGAAACGGGCGGATGCGTAGTCGTTTTGGTGTGAGTCCTTGTCCGGGTTCGCATATGTCTTCTGGGCCGTGTTCATGGCGGAAAAGCCCGCCGACCTGTTTCGGCCCAGGTTCAAGTCAAAACTGATGTCGTCCACTGTGCCGCCATAACCTGCAAAAGCTCCAGTGGTTCTGTAAGAACCCGCTGAGAAACTGCCATAAGCCTTGGGCTCACCCAGACTTTTGCGTGTGACCACATTGATGACGCCGCCGATAGCAGCATTCCCATATAGTGCACCCGCATTCCCCTTCAAGACCTCAATCCTCTCGATTTGTTGGAGAGGAAAATCCGTGATTTGGATTGCGCCAATTTTGTCCGTTTGGGCTTTGACACCATCAATCAACACCACTGTATTGGTACTGTCTTGTCCTCGCAAAAAAAATGAAGTGGTGCCGCCGGGGCCACCATTACGCCCGAACTCAAAGCCAGCCTCTCCTTGCAAGAGATCAGCCAAAGTCATTGCTTGGGATTTATCAATATCCGCTCGGCCGATCACCGATACGGAAGACAGCACTTCCGACAAGGGCTGCTCCATCCGGGAAGCAGAAATCACCATCGGACTGATTTCAATGGCCTGCGCATGCGCTGTGGAAATGACAGCAAAAGACAAAGCCGGCAGCGCAGGAATAACGTGCTGCGCCCATAGAGAACACTTTTTCATTTGAAACAAACCAATCAAACGCCCTCACCGCCTTCCCCGACAGTGCATGGGCTTCACAGCACGCTCCTGAGAGCGCGCCACCTTGTTGGCCGGTATCCGGGCTGGCAGATGCGACCTTCATCACCTTCCCGGTGGCCTGTTTCAGGGCCGCCAGTGGTTTGTGAGATGAAAGCGGAGCTGGCCTGGGCCAGACTCGTCTGCTTACCGTTGCGGGGGCAGCGCAGGTTAGGCGCACGCGTGGGGCGCGCACCCTCCTGCTTCCCGTTGAACTGGGGGCCGCGAACCGGCCCCACGAGCACCAACAAGGACAAATTATACGGGCCGGCGCGGGCCGAAGCTGTCTTGAAGCCTACAAAACGGGCCCCAAAGCCCAGGCCCTACAATGCCCCATCGCCTCAGACGCCCCGTGTGCCATGGCCAACAACGACCTCATCGACCAGATCGCCGAACGGGTGGAGCACCTCTTGCTTCGCCATGAAGAGTTGCAGCGCACCAACGCCCTGCTCGCGCAGCAGCTGCAGGCCATGACGCAGGAGCGCGACCAGCTCAAGTCGCGTCTGTCGGCTGCGCGCGCGCGCGTCGATGCCCTGATCGAGCGGCTGCCCAGCAACCCATCTTCTGAGGCCAGCGCATGAGTGCCAAACAGATCGAGGTCCAGATCATGGGCCAAAGCTATTTGCTCGGTTGCCCCGACGGCGGTGAAGAGCGCCTGCTGGCGGCGGTGGGCCGCGTCGATGCGGCGATGTGCAAGATCCGCGATGCCGGCAAGATCAAGGCGCGCGACCGCATTGCGGTGCTGGCTGCGCTCAACCTGGCCTTTGACCAGGGCGAGGCCTCCACCGCACCTGCCCCTGCGGCTGCGCCTTTGAGCGAAGACAGCGACGAGCGGCTGCAAGGCCTGCTCGCGCGGCTGGACCGCAGCCTGCGCCAAGATGGGCAATTGCTCTGAGCGGACGGGTCTGCCCGCGCCTCAAGCGCCTACAATGACAGCCGTCTGCGGTGCGCGCCGGGCTTTATATTTCCTTGAACCAATGCTCTTTGAGCTCGGGCTTGGTACATCGGCTGATGAGCGTGATCGTCTCGCGTCAGATGAACCCAACGTCAGTCTGCCCTCGCCCACCTGAACCCCCGGTTCAGGATGACGGTCCGGCGGCATTCGCAGACA
>JACCDU010849768.1_pt1 | contig 18620 bp, 21 predicted proteins | sample 7446081 | NCBI WGS metagenome assembly JACCDU01 (sample SAMN15323447, study PRJNA562643) | freshwater metagenome | isolation source: river surface water | place: USA:Blue River Watershed | collected 2017-08-17
CCTGCTTGCAGGTCTACAATCAGGCAGGCTTTACGATAGAGTTCGCAATGGTTCGCAGCAGCCCGCAGCACTATTATTGCGTACTTTCAATAGTCGTTTGGTGCCGGGTGCTGCCCCACCACCAACTCAGTTAAAAAACCAACCCTCCGGTTGGTTTTTTTTCGCCTACTACCGCGTGTTTGCGCGGATTCCTTTGGGTTCTTACGGACTTCAAAGCTCGCCATTTCTGCCAGCAAACGGCAGGCTTTACTCTCCGTTTGCGCATTCTCTCTTGGACCCTCCCCACCCAGTGCAGGCCGAAGTCCGGAAGGCACGCCTGTAACTCTTATATAAATCAGCGGGCTACGCGCGGACGAATCAATCAGTTTTTTTGTGGTCTTGGTAGGCACTGGGGACGGTGATGTACTCTTGCGGCTGTCTGGGTTAGACGCTTATTGAACAGCAGATTCAAGATTTCTCCAAAACTTACGCTAACGCTGCGCTTGAGTTGGCGGCTGATTTTCAAAATAGGAAAGAAGATGTCACTGCAAAAGATAAAAGAGCATTTGCTCAAGCTGCTTGATGACGCCGACAATAAAGTGATCGCGTTGTCCGGAAAGTGGGGTACAGGCAAGACCCACCTACTGGGCGAGGTCATGAAAGCGTCGGATGACGAAAATGTGAAAGGTGCGATGTACGTGTCTTTGTTCGGTCTGTCAGGCATCGATCAGGTCAAGAGGAAACTCATCGAGTCGGTTGCACCAGGTGCCGAGGCTCACCCCAAAATTTGGGAGACAGCCAAGCAGGCTGTGAGTTCAGGCATTAAGGTATTAGAGGGCTTCCACAAGGGATTCGCTGCTCTGAGCGACTTGAACCTCCTATTACTTGCCCCTGTGATGCTTCGAGAGAAGGTCATATTGATCGATGACATCGAACGCAAACACGAAAATCTTGGCATTGATGAGATATTGGGCTTTATTGATGAGTACACTCAAAGGCATCACGCGCGATTCGTTCTGGTGCTTAACAGCGATCAGTTAGCCAAGCGTGAAATATGGGACACCCTACGCGAAAAAGTAATTGATCAAGAGTTGAAGTTACTGACCACGCCAGATGAGGCTTTCTCAGTCGCCGAAAAGCTGTTTCCTTCTCGCTACTCGGAGGCCATCAAACGCGTCTCCGGCGCCTGCGGTCTCACGAACATCCGCATCATTGGGAAAGTCATCAAAGCCGCTAATCGAATATTGGGAGATCGCGAGCTAGAGGATGCGCTGCTTGCCAGGGTGGTGCCATCGATTGTCCTGCTTTCGGCGATCCACTACAAAGGCCTCGAGGACGGACCGGACTTTCAGTTCGCTCTGAGCATAGGCTCGCCCAGCGACATTGGTGACCTCTTCAAAAATAATAACAAAGAACCAACGGAAGAGGAAAATCGTCGAGCCAAATGGCGGCTGCTTATAAAAGAATTGGGTATCCATGGGTGCGATGAGTTTGAGGCCTTAGTAGTTGAGTTCTTGGAGTCGGGCTTGTTTGACGACAGTAAACTCGCGCCAATAATTGATCGCTACGTCGTTGAAAAGCAGAACGTCGAGGCTCGCGAGAGCGCCAGCCGGTTTCTGGTCAAGCTGTTCTGGGATCACCGCCTCAACGATTCTCAATTGTTGGAACTGGCATCTGAGCTTCCCGCCATAGCTGGCCTGTTAGACCCGTACATGGCGTCAGAACTGGACATGGCCTTGGCAAAAATCCCGGGCGGCGTAGAAATTGGCCAGGCAATCGTGAAAGGATGGATCGCTGACTTCAAGGCAAAGAATCTCGATCGGATCATCGATGACAACCCTTTCAATCGACCACTACACATGGCGATTACAGCAGAGTTCGACGCAATTAATACCCAAGCTCAGGCGCGGACCACCGTCCTTGATGCTTGTATGTATGTCACAGAAAACTCTGGATGGGGGACAATGCAGGAAGTGGCCATGAGGAGCGCAACGGCTTCAGACTTCGAGTCTGCCATCCGGAACATGGACATCGATAAATTGAGGCGTTTCATGCGGCGCATGATTGACATGCGTCTTCAAAGACAGACCTTCGACCCTCACTTCGGGACGGCTACCGATCGATTTGTTGAAGCATGCAGGAGTATTGCGAATGACAACTCTTCGAGCAGACTAGCTGAGTTAATTAAACGACTTTTTGCTGGGACGGCGCTTGCGTCAGAACTTTCTCTATCGCAAGTTCAGGCTGCACCTCTACCTAAAGCAGATTCTGCTGCGGTTGCTCCTAATACCTGAAGTTGGGATGTGTAGGTCGTTCAGCAGATTGCCATTTAAGTCAGAAGTTTTCACTCATTGCAATTGATTGCCCTCATGATTTCTGGTCGGAAATCATGAGCCGACGTTGCTTCTCCCACAACGCAGGTGGATCCACCGCAATATCAAATAGCGTGACATGGTTTGGTAGCGTGTCATCCAAGATGGCAGCGACAATATCGGGTGCCAGCGAGGTCAAGTTGACCATCCGGCTGACATAGCTGTTATCGATTCCCTCCAGAGTCGCAATCTCCGTGAGGTTCTTTACCTGTCCAGATTCCAGCATGGCCAGCCATCGGTAGCCTCTGGCCAATGCCATTTGTATTGGCGTTGGCTCACCATCCCAATCGCGAGGATGAAAGTCCGTACCATCCGGCAGCATTACTGCCTTGCGTCGCCCCCGGCGCGTGATCTTGATCGGGAAAGTCACGTTCAAGCTGCCATCGCTGGCCACCACCACATCCGCTTCACCGGCGGCTTTGATCTTGATTTCGTTCACGCCACCACCTCTGCAGCATCTTCCTCGACAACGGGAAGTCTTAATTCCGCCGCCAACCGCTCGATACCATTCGGCCGAAATTGCAACTCAATATTGTGGGCCGTGACCACCACCTTGGTGATCAGCAGGCGAACAATGCGCTCTTGTTCAACCGGAAAAAGCTGATCCCAGATCTTGTCGATCTGCAGCATCGCGATGCACACCTTAGCTTCATCGACTTGCGAGTCTCTAGCAGTCATGAATTGAGCCACCCGGGTCTTGAGATCAGGCGCGCACAAGATACGGCGCAGTTGCGCCACGACATTGGCTTCCAATTCGATCGCCGGAAACCGTGGCAAACCCGATGCGCCAGCGTGCTCCTTGTTTTCGCGGGTGTGGATGTAATACCGGTACAACTTGCCTGCCCCCTTGCGTGTCCAAGCGGCTGTCAATGCGCGCCCATCGGCACCCTCCACGATGCCCTTCAGCAGAAACGGAACAGTCGCGCGCGTGTAGTTGCCTCGCATGCGGGGACTGATCTTCAAGACCGACTGCACAGCGTTCCAAGTGCTGGGTTCGATCAAGGGCTGATGCTCGCCCTTGAACCATTCGTCCTTGTGCCGCAACTCACCCAGGTAAGTTCGGTTGCCCAAGAGTTTATAGATCAGACTTTTATCAATCAGCTTGCCCGCGCGGACGTTTCCATCTTGCGTAGTCCAGGCTTTGGAGGTCACACCATCCAACCGCAATTCCTTCACTAGCTTGGTACTGGAGCCGAGTTCTACAAACCGCTTGAAAATGTGTTGTATCACCCGGGCTTCGCGCTCATTCGGAATCAGACGGCGATCCTTCACGTCATAGCCGAGTGGTGGGATACCGCCCATCCACATACCCTTTCGTTTGGAGGCGGTGATCTTGTCGCGAATCCGCTCGCCGGTGACCTCGCGCTCAAACTGCGCAAAGGAGAGCAAGACATTCAACATCAACCGCCCCATAGATGTGGTCGTATTGAACTGCTGCGTCACCGACACGAATGACACCCCGATTCGCTCGAACACTTCGACCATTTTTGAGAAGTCCGCCAAGCTACGGGTCATGCGGTCGATCTTGTAAACCACGACGATATCGATACGACCGTCTTCGATATCAGCCAATAACCGCCGCAGGCCAGGTCGTTCCATATTGCCACCAGAGAAGCCGCCATCATCGTAATCGTCAGCGACTGGAATCCAGCCTTCGTTACGCTGGCTGGCAATATAGGCGTGGCCTGCTTCCTTCTGCGCATCAATCGAATTGAATGTCTGATCCAATCGCTCATCACTCGACACACGGCAGTAGACAGCGCAGCGCTGGCGTCGCTTGAGAACCTCACTCATTACCGCACCCCTTTCTTTACCACCGGCTTAGGTGCTGTAGAGGATTTCAATCCAAAGAACACTGGCCCTGACCATGCGGTACCGGTGATTTCTTTGGCGATGCGGGAGAGGCTTCGATAAGGACGTCCCTCGAATTCATACTGGCCATCGACCGTGACCATGATCCGATATTCTTTCCCCTGATACTCGCGGGTGAAAACCGTACCGGCCATCAGACGTATATCTCGGTCGCGTTTTTTGTTTTGTCCCGAATCGATGATTTGCTGAATGCGGCGCTTATTTCGATCCATCAGCGCACGATCAACTTTGCGGAATTCAATTTCTTGTAGCCGGTATGCGATGCGTCGCTCAAGAAACTGTCGGTTGTGCGTCGGGGTGTCGTTGCCAAACAAGCTTTTCCAGAGCGATCGGATGTCGGTCATCGGCAGATCGGGCAATCCGGCGATTTGGGCCAATACAGAGAGTGGCGTGGCATAGGGCGATGATGCAGTGGTCATTTGGACTCCGTGACGGTGTTTGTCGGGTCCGTATGAACGCTCTGGTTACCGGAATAGCCAAGTACTAAATGACTCTTTGAAACCCTATTTGCGGACTTCGCAACAGGCTTTTCCCATAGGCGGGACATACCCCTTACCAGCAGGGCAGATACCTCGTCCATGCGCTCTGCAACGGTCATGGATTCTGGGGGGCGGCGGTTGATTTCGTGCATTGGGTACCAGTCATTTAGGTTCAACGATACAAGGTAGAAATTGTGGGCGAGAAGCCGCCTGAAACCCATCAGCAAGTTGCTAACGGATGCGGAAAGGTGCGGAAAAATGCAACAGCTATTTGTTAAATTGAAACTTCTGTGACAAGTTGCAAAGAGAACGAACGTTCTCTAGAATATAGCCGTGAAGAAAGCTATTAACGACAGAGAACACCTTGCCACCCTGCAGAGCTACTACGCCGAGCATCGTGTGTTGCCCTCGTACGCCCGTTTGATGACCCTGCTTGGTTATGCCTCCAAGTCGGCAGTCAAAAAAGCGCTGGAAAGGCTTGAGGACGCTGGGTTACTCGACCGCACGCCAGATGGCGACTGGTCACCTAGCGAACGCTTCTTCGAGCGGGCGATTGCAACCCAGCCTGTGCCAGCGGGGATGCCCATCGCAGCTGATAGCGATATGCATGAACCGATCACGATTGATCGGTTTTTAATCGATCAACCTTCAAAAACCGTACTCATTCGGGTGAAGGGCGACAGCATGGTGGACGCCGGTATCCACAGCGGTGATTTAGCCGTTGTAGAACGTACCAGCGAGGCCACGCCGGGGGACATCGTGGTCGCAATCGTGGACGACGAATTCACATTAAAAACACTAGCGAGAGACAAAGTCGGATATCACCTGCTTCCTGCCAATGCGAATTACGCCATCATTCGGCCAGCTGGCAAGCTTGAGATTTTCGGTGTCATGGTTGGACTAGTGCGTAAATACTCATGAGGACAATAAAAATTGAAAATATTCTCAGCCACCCATTTTCTACGCCACGTATCTAAATCAGCGCTGCATGGTTTCACACAGGCTCATCCGATCTTCCCTCGCTTAACCATTGACTGGGAGTGTTCAGAAAATTCATTAGCAGACACCGTTCATGCCGCCATCGAGGTACTGCAAACATCTCTGCTCACAACTGATCTTCCCGAAAAAGAAAAATCGGCAATCGCTGATGATTTAAATCTCTGGCACGATGATCTGCGACGTGTGCACCTCCTCACCAACGAGCTCGCAGTCAATGAATTTCATCTTGGCTGTGCTAACGACGCTGAGGCGTTAACTGCTTTTGACGGTCGTGATGCCCTCGAAAAAGCGCTGTGGGTCTTTCATGCGCGTAACAAATTATTCCGTGATGTCGAACTACACCTGGCCTTCCAAGCCAAGGCCAATGGTAAATACTGGAAGAAGCACAGGATTGAACCTGGTCTGAATTTGACCAATGACCGAGCAAAGCTGGAAGAGTTCAGTCAGGAAGTAGCCAAGCTCTATGAAAAATCTGGTTGTGGCAAAAGTACACACATCGAGCAGAGCATCCTTGTTTCTGATGGCAGCATCCAACTGACCATCTATGTCGAAGGCCCACTGACAGCCGTGGCGTACTTCACCGAAAATAAATTTAAACGCGTTACCACCCGTATCGCTCTTGAAACTGCCGTCGTCTACCAGCCAGCTACAGGCGTGATCGAGAGCGTCGTCAAAGGCGGTGCAAAGGCTCATCAGGCTGTATTGCAGCTTTTCGGCAGATATGTGGTCGGGCGAGATATCAAGCCAGAAGAAATTGAGAAGACGCGCTTTAAACTTAATGAGCTGCGCGAGGGACTGGAAACATTTGAAGACCTGTCGCACATTGGGGTTGAGAAAATTCGCTTGCGCCGCGCACAGTTCAGGCCGCGCGCGAGCACTGGCATTTCCATTCGTATCGAAGCCTCACCAGAACAACATCAAGATGACGCGATCGAACTGGCGCGCAGCACGCTGCAGTTTCAGCATACATTCGAGACTGAATATGATCTCGATGGTGCCTCAGTCCTCGTTTACTTGGCAGCGGTGGGCGGTCATCAACCCAAGCGATTCAGCTTCGACGTGTACTCAACTGGGTCATCCACTATCAAAAATCTCTCAGAGAAAAACCAACCCATTGCCAATGCCGTATTGCAGTCGCTCAATGTCATCGAGCCCGAAGAGGAAGTCGCTTGAGCAAAACCCTGTTGAATGCGACAGCGGTGCTGTGCCATTTGCTGGAGCAGGCTAAGCCGATCGTCAATGGCACCTCATTGCTTGGCGGCGCGTTGGGGAAAGGCGGACACGAACTCATTCGCGAACGCTTGCTGGTGCTTGGCCCAACCCTGAATTACGTAACCTGTCCAGACTGTGGGGTCAACACGGCGCGCGTCGCGCGAACGGTTAGTGTAGAAAAGATTTTGCTCAACTGCGATGAATGCGGAGAAGTCGATGCAGAACGCACACTGCTACAAACTTATATGGTGAGCCTGCCGAGGTTCATCGATCGGTTGATCAGTAGCATAGAGTTGCCGCCAACTTCTCGAAAAGTGATTGATATCGATCACTGTTGGCGCCTCGGCACAGAGGAGCACAAACGTGGGAAGGCACAAACGTGGTATTTCGCCCGGCACTTGCATGATCATGCGATAGCTAAGCGTCTGCTCGAACAGATACGCGCTGACAACGCTGCGCAATCGGCCAAAATCATTACCAGCAGCGACACGCCCCTACCAGATGGTTCGCCGCTTAGCGGATATGGCGTCATGAATCTGGCAGCTGTCGCGCGGCTGTCGCAGAGTCGATTTATTTTCTTCGATGACAGGGTCGAGGTAACTCTTTCGCAGCCTGATGAGGAATCGATACCTACCACTTCTTTGCGCTATGTCCGTGAGAAGGCATGGGCCTACGTTGATGGCGTGAAGTATGAGTTGGAAGGAATGCAGCAAAAAATTCTGCTCGCGCTAATAGATGCCCATGCGCATCGTCTCGAAGGCAATCAAATCGGCGATCGGTGCGGCTCCACCGCTTTTCCATTCCAGCCTTCGAAACAGTTTGGTCGTAACAAAAAAGTTCGAGAAACCTTCATCCAATATGTCCCCGGCGACAAGGTCTACGAATTGATTATTCATCCCGAAGATCGCGAATGGCTCTGATGCCCTAGAGACAGTCCCTTCTATCGCCAACACCCGGCTCCTGCCCGCAGGAGGCCGGGTTTTTTGCTTTTTATCCGCACGAATTCGATTTGCAGAACCCTTCTGCCGAATCTGCCGAACGTGTTGCAGAACCCGCCTTGAAATACTTCAAGCACTGGTTAGCGCTGCTATCAAGCCGCACGAAACAGGGCCTTTTTCACCTTCAAGGAGACTCAATTGCAACACTCAGAACCCGTTATTCGGCATCTCAACCAACGGCAGCTTGCCGAACGTTGGGATCTCAGCGAAGCCACCCTTGAGCGCTGGCGCTCTGATGGCATCGGCCCTATTTTTCTTAAACTGCAAGGCCAGGTTCGTTACCGGATCGAAGACATCGAATCCTTCGAAGCCGACAGCCTGCGTAAGAGTACTTCTGAGCGTGAAGTAGCCCGAGGTGCAGCATGAGCACCCCGACAACCTTCACGCCCGAACAGGTGTTAGCCACTCCGGCCGGAACCCTGGCGCAACAACCCGCCGAACTGCTCTTTAGCTTTAAAAATTCAGCAGATGATCTTCTGACCGATGCCAAATCGCTGTGTGATCACATTGATCAAGCCATCGATTTTAAGTGGAACGAACGAGCTCGCTTTCTGCGCCACGAGGTAGACAAAGACACAGGCGTTGTGCATTTCGATGACGGCAATGTACGTATCACTGCTGATCTCCCGAAAAAAATCGAATGGGATCAGACGCGCTTAGCTGAAATCGCGCGCCGTATTAGCGAGAGTGGTGACGACCCTAAGCAGTACGTCGAAATCACCTTCCGCGTGAGTGAAACCAAGTTCAACGCCTGGCCCGACACCCTTAAGTCCTCTTTCAACGCTGCCCGCACAGTTAAAACCGGGAAGCCTTCCTATCGTCTTGCCCTAATCAAGGAGTAACGCCATGTTTTTCAGAAAAGCTGCCATCGACAAGCTTCGTCAACGTGCCGAATGGGGCATGCGCGACCTGCCCGACACCATCCGTGTTCCAGCCTTGGAAAGCTATCGTCCCCACGAAGTCGTTATCGCATTAGAAGAGTCCACATTGGATGATCTGGCATTTGCCATGATCGGCATTGAATCGCAAATAGCAGAAATGCGCCGTCCACTGGTTGGCTTGCGTGAACTGTACGAGCAAGCGCGCAAACGTGGCGGCGTGGGCTCGAACACCGTGTCTGAAGTGTTTTTACAAAATCACTCAGCGGAGGTGCCCAAATGAGCTTGCCCATCATTACGGCCGACCAGCGTCTGGCTGAACGACGTGGCGTTAAAGGTGTGTTGGTTGGCAAATCCGGCATAGGAAAAACCTCGCAGCTCTGGACTCTCAACCCAACCTCAACACTGTTCTTCGATCTGGAAGCTGGTGACCTTGCTGTTGAAGGCTATGCCGGAGACACTATTCGCCCTCGTACCTGGCAGGAATGCCGTGACTTCGCTGTGTTTATTGGCGGAGCTAACCCAGCACTGCGAGAAGACCAGCCTTACAGCGAAGCACATTTCAGCGCCGTTTGTGAGCGTTTTGGAGACCCGGTTGCGCTCGACAAATACGACACCGTGTTCGTCGACTCCATCACAGTTGCCGGGCGCTTGTGTCTGCAATGGTGTAAAGGGCAACCGCAAGCCTATTCCGAAAAAACCGGCAAGCTCGACAACCGTGGAGCCTATGGCTTGATGGGTCAGGAAATGATCGCCTGGCTGACTCATCTGCAGCACACGCGACGCAAGAATGTCTGGTTCGTCGGCATCCTCAATGAGGCCTTGGACGATTTCAACCGCCGGGTTTTCTCTCTGCAGATCGATGGCTCCAAAACTGGGTTGGAGTTACCCGGCATCGTCGATGAAGTCATCACACTGGCCGAGGTCAAAGCTGACGATGGCAGTAGCTATCGTACCTTCGTTTGCCACACCCTCAATCAATGGGGTTACCCAGCCAAAGATCGCTCTGGTCGTCTGGATGCGATTGAAGAACCGAATCTCGGCCGACTGATGCAAAAGATCGCCGGCCCTGCCCGACCTGCGACCGAGCGTCTCGACTTTGCGCGACCACCCGTAGCTGCCGACGAGCCCGCCCAACCCAAACCTCTATCCACTATTTCTTTTCAGGAGTCCTGATCATGACCTTTTTCGATTTCAACTCTGCTGCCGAGCAAGCTAACTACGATCTCATTCCCAAGGGCACCATTGTGCGCGTTCGTATGACCATCAAACCAGGCGGTTATGACGATGCCTCTCAAGGCTGGACTGGCGGCTTTGCAACCTGTAGCCAGACGACAGGCTCGGTGTATCTGAACTGTGAGTTCGTGGTGCTCGATGGTCCTTTCGCTAGACGCAAGATGTGGTCACTCATTGGTCTCTACAGCGCCAAAGGTGCCGAGTGGACCAATATGGGACGTACTTTCATCAAAGCCATCCTCAATTCTGCGCGTGGCATTAATCCGAGCGACAACAGTCCGGCTGCACAGAATGCTCGCCGCATCAGCGGATTCGCTGATCTGGAAGGCATCGAATTCATTGGCAAGGTCGACTGGGATAAGGATCAGAACGGTCAGGACAAGTGCGTCATTAAATCCGCCATTACTGCGGAACATAAAGACTATGCCGCCTACGTGAACGGCTCAGCACCCTCTGTATCCCCAGCGCCAGGAACACCGACTGTCAACGCCTATGCACAGGCGACCGGACGCTCGCCGGTTCCGGGTCGCCCCAGCTGGGCGCAGTAAGGGAGAGCAACCATGATCCTTCGCCCCCGCCAAACGATGCTTGTGCAGAGGACCCTTGCGGCTCTCGGCAAGCATGGCAATACCCTGGCCGTTGCACCAACTGGATCGGGCAAGACCATCATGCTGTCGGCTGTGGCCGGCAGTCTGTTGGCTGAGCCCGATGCCAAGGCCTGCATTCTGGCTCACCGCACAGAGCTAACTGGTCAAAACCGCGCCAAGTTCGAACGCGTCAATCCAGGTCTAAAGACGTCGGTCTATGACGCCAATGAAAAATCCTGGGATGGGCACGCCACATTCGCGATGGTGCAGACACTATCGCGTAAAGCTAATCTGGATAAGATGCCAACGCTGGACCTGTTGGTAATCGATGAGGCGCACCATGCTGTCTCGCCCAGCTACCGCGAAGTCATCGATCAGGTGCTAGTGAAAAATCCCAAGGCTGCAATCTGCGGCTTGACTGCCACCCCAAACCGAGGCGACGGCAAGGGACTGCGCGAAGTGTTCAGCAACCTGGCCGACCAGATCACACTGGGTGAGATGATCGCCAGCGGTCATCTGGTGCCGCCCAGAACTTATGTGATCGATGTCGGCACGCAGGAAGCACTGAGCAAGGTGCGCCGCACTGCGATCGACTTCGACATGAACGAAGTCGCCTCCATCCTTAACAAGACACTGATTACCGATTCCGTTATTAGTAACTGGAAGGCTAAAGCTATTGATCGCAAGACCATCGTGTTTTGCTCAACGGTCGAGCATGCCACCGATGTGTGTAGTGCCTTCAATCACGCTGGCGTTCATGCCGTATTAATTCATGGCGAATTGGTTGATGCCGAACGCAAACAACGACTGGCAGCGTTTGAAAATGGTGATGCCCAGGTGGTGGTTAACGTCGCTGTGCTCACTGAAGGCTACGATTACACGCCAACGTCCTGCGTGGTTCTGCTGCGCCCGAGTTCCTACAAATCTACTTTCATTCAGATGGTGGGCCGCGGACTGCGTACCGTCGATCCGCATGAATTTCCCGGATTACTGAAGAGCGATTGCATCGTCCTGGACTTCGGCACAGCCAGCCTGATGCATGGAGCACTGGAGCAAGAAGTTAATTTCGACGGTCACAACCGCGATGGTGATGCGCCCACAAAGGATTGCCCAGAGTGCGGCGCTATCGTGCCGCTATCCGTGAGGGCATGCCCGTTTTGCGACCATATGTGGGAGCGCTTGGAAAACTCTGAATGCGACGTCCTCGATAAGTTCATCATGAGTGAGATTGATCTGCTCAGTAGTTCGAACTTCCGCTGGTGCGATCTCTTCGGTAGCGACGATGCACTGATGGCCACGGGCTTCAATGCCTGGGGTGGCATCTTCTTCATGAACGGTCGATGGCACGCAATAGGTGGCGGCAAGGGACACAACACTCGCTTGCTGGCCATCGGTGAGCGCACCATCTGCATGGCCAAAGCTAACGACTGGTTAAACGATAACGAGTCTGAAGACTCTGCTTACAAAACGCGTCGCTGGCTTAACGAAGCGCCCACGCCTAAGCAGTTGCAATACCTACCCGCTGAACTACGTACGGACTTCGGTCTGACACGTTATCAAGCTTCAGCGCTACTGTCCTTTCGCTTCAACCGCCATGCGATTGTCCGACTGGTCAATGCGGCCAATGACGCGCAGTCCCATCAATCGATGGAGGCGGCGTGACATGCGCAATATGCCATCGCAAGGCCAAAGGATACGGCTGGTTCAACGCGCACGTACCCCGCACAGATCCCTCGCGCTACAACGACAAGTGGGTGTTCTGCTCCCGCCGCTGTCAGTCAGCGTTCTGCAACCTAATGACGAAAACGGAGGGAAAAATGATTGATCCCAGTGACATGGAAATCGCGGCAATGCAGTCGTGCCTAGTGCCGCTAGGCCAATACGTCAGCGCAATTGGTATGCAAAAGCCACTAGCCGACTACACCCGGGAAGAAGTGCTCTCGCTTATCGACGTAGTCGTGACCGTCTATCAAGATCGCATGATTGAGGAACACGAACGTATGACAGCCCATGACTGCCTATCTCTTGATCCCCCCCTTACAGCTCCAGTCGCAACACGGCAGCAGGGACGGACATGATGCTGGACTTTAATCATCGTCCGACATTTCATGAGCAGGTCAGCGAACTCATTGACGGTGCGCTGGCATTGGAGCGTGATGCGCAAACTCCACGTGATTATTTAGGAGCGTCCCGTCTAGGCGTGACTTGCGAGCGCGCGCTTCAATATGAGTACACCCGCATACCGACAGATCCGGGACGTGAATTTTCAGGGCGTGTATTGCGCATCTTCGAGGTCGGCCACGTGCTGGAAGATTTAGCCATTCGTTGGCTCCGCTTGATCGGTGTTGATCTCTACACTCACAAGCCACAAGGCGGTCAGTTCGGCTTCTCGGTAGCAGGTGGTCGCATTAAGGGACACGTCGACGGTATCGTCAATGGCGGCCCGGAGAGTCTAGGTATGCGCTACCCGGCACTCTGGGAATGCAAAACCATGAACGACAAGTCCTGGCGGGATACGGTAAAAAACGGCGTCACCAAGTCCAAGCCGGTCTACGCGGCGCAGATGGCAATCTACCAGGCGTATATGGAAACCAGCATTCCGGGAATCTCGCAAAACCCGGCGCTCTTCACCGCCATCAATAAAGATAGTCAGGAACTTTGGTTCGAGTTGGTGCCATTCGATGGTGGTCTGGCACAGCGCATGTCAGACCGAGCGGTTCGCATCATCACTGCTACGGATGCGGGCGAAGTGTTGCCGCGATTCTCGACGACACCAACCCACTTCGAATGTCGGTTCTGCTCTTGGAATGAACGCTGCTGGGGCGGGTCTTAATGCATGAGTCTAATTACTTTGACTTCAACGACGCAGCAGATGGACCAACCGGGACAGTAGATAACGTCGAGGGACTACGCCAAGCACTGACTGATCGGCTCGAGTCTGTGCTGCTCTTTCTATTCCCCGAGGGGCGAATTCGCGGCGGTAAGTTCTACGTGGGTGACATCGATGGCTCACCCGGCAAGAGTCTGGTCGTAGAAATGACGGGACCACGGCGCGGCCTGTGGTTCGACTTCGCCGCTGAAATGGGTGGCGACGTCTTTGATGCCTGGGCGCTGTCGCGCAACCTGTCTGTCAAGACTGACTTCCCACGTATTATCAGCGAAGTGCGGCAGTGGTGTGGCATGGCACCTCCCAAGATCAAAAGCGCCATTCGTGACTTACGCCCACAGCCGGTTGATGAACTCGGCCCCTACACGGCCACCTGGGACTATCAGACTACCGATGGCACGTTGATAGCCCGGGTGTACCGCTACGACCCTGAACCTGGACACAAAGAATACAGACCCTGGGATGTGCGCGCCCGGATGTGGCGGGCACCCGACCCACGGCCACTCTACAACCAGCCAGCTATGGTCACGGCCAGACAAATCGTTCTGGTCGAAGGAGAAAAATGCGCCCAGGCCTTAATCAATAACGGCATCGTGGCCACAACCGCGATGAACGGCGCCAAGGCACCCATCGACAAAACCGACTGGACGCCGCTCAGAGGCAAAGATGTGCTGATCTGGCCCGACCGGGATGCCCCGGGCTGGGACTACGCTGAGGTCGCTGCCAAGGCATGTGCAGCCGTGTGCCGATCGGTATCTATTGTGATTCCGCCGGAATCGAAGCCACAAAAATGGGACGCCGCCGACGCCATGGAAGAAGGCTTCGACTGCCAAGCTTTTCTTCAGAACGGTGAGCGTATCAGCATCAAAACAAGTGCGGCTGCCCTGCCCACTTACTCGATGGGCGAAATTTTGGATGACACCACGCCCTTGCCTGCTGATCTTGTCTCCAACCGTATCATCACTCCTGGTGGTATCACCGTGTTTGGCGGCGCGCCTAAGGTTGGTAAAAGCGACTTCCTGCTGTCATGGCTTGCCCACATGGCCGCGGGTTTGCCGTTTCTGGATATGGTGCCGGCGCGGCCGCTGAAGATCTTCTACCTCCAGGCAGAAGTGCAGTACCCGTATCTCAAAGAGCGAATCAAAAACATCCATCTACCCAAAGCTGCATTGCATCTGGCGCGCTGCAATCTGATCGTCACACCGCAGCTGCATCTGGTGCTAAATGAAGATGGACTAGAACAACTGATTCAAACGATCGGCACCCAATTTGATGGCGAGCCCTCCGACATCATCGCGATTGATCCGATCCGCAATGTTTTCGATGGCGGCAGCGCCGGTGGTGAGAACGACAACGACGCAATGATGTTTTTTCTTACCCGTCGCGTGACCAAACTTCACCGCGCAATCAACCCGGACGCAGGCGTGATTCTGGTCCATCACACCAAGAAAATCACCAAGCGTCAATTCGAAGAAGATCCCTTTCAGGCATTCGCTGGCGCAAGCAGTCTGCGCGGCTTTTATTCATCAAGCCTGATGCTGTACCGACCGGATGAAACGACCACAGTACGCCAGCTGATCTTCGAGTTGCGCAACGGTCCCGGTCTGCCCATTCGCTACGTCGACAAGATTGATGCGAAGTGGGAAATCGTTAATGCCAGTGAGCGCCTAGTCTTAAAAGAATATGGCCAGCGGCTTGATGCCGAACGACTACGTAAGCTCGATGTGATCTTGCAGATCCTGATTGATGAAGCGCTCAAGGGACACTGCTACAGCGCAAACCAGTTTGCCGAAACATTCGAAGGCCGCGCGGGTCTGGGCGGCGAGCGCACGATCCGTGAACGCCTCTCAGCCTTGGCCACTCAGGGCTATATCAAATATTTTCGCAACGCTACCGACTACAGACTGCCTTCCATCGGCCGCTCCAAGTTTGGCTACCTGTGCGTTGAAGGCATGGTGCTAAACCTACCCAAAAGCGATCCGGATCCCGACACTGGTGAGATCACACTGGTGTCGCTGCGTGTCCTGCCCACCCACTACAAATGCTCGCTCTCTGGTGCCGCTATGCCTGTTGAGAATCCAGAAGTGTGGGTTTACCCCGAAAACAGCAATGACCCACAGGAGTCCCAATGAACACGATTTGCCAAGATAGAGACATCATGCCAAATGCATTAGCGTGCGCTGGTATTCGTTTGCAAAAACACGCATGCGCTCTCATGCGCATCGCTTCGGAAAAAGCTCGCTTCAAACCGCATCTGCACGATGTGACACGCATCGACACGCAAGCCCAAGTTGGCAAAAAAAGGGCCGGAAGTTGGCAGAGTTTTGCCAACTGGATTTCGTCGGCAAACTGTTGCCAACATAATCTATTGGATAATCAACGACTTAGTGATTTTCCTGTTCAGTTGGCAGTCGGCAGTTGGCAATATTTGCCAACTGAACCAAGTACTTGTTTTCATTCACTTTCACCCGCTTCCGAAGTTGGCGAAATCTCCCCCTCCTACTACGTAGGAGAGGGGGCTAATGCCCTCTCTCCGTTACGTAGGGAGATGACTCAGTTGATTAATCCGGTGACAGCATCGCGCACCGTTGTGCTGGCAATCGACTTGGGTACCACCACCGGTTGGGCAATGCGAACCATGGAAGGACAGCTCACGCATGGGTTCACTAGCTTTCGGCCGAGCCGATACGAAGGCGGTGGCATGCGCTACCTGCGCTTTAAGCGCTGGCTCAGTGAGATACGCCATTTAGCCAGCGACATCCACAGCGTGTACTTCGAAGAAGTGCGCCGGCACGCCGGCGTTGATGCTGCCCATGTCTACGGCGGTCTGTTGGCAACCCTGACATCCTGGTGCGAACACCACAACATTCCGTATCAAGGCGTACCGGTCGGGACGATCAAGCGGCACGCCACCGGTAAAGGCAATGCCAGCAAAACAGAGGTCATCGATGCCATGCGTTCTCTCGGTCATCAGGTCACCGATGACAACGAGGCAGATGCGCTGGCATTGCTGCACTGGGCTTTAGATACGCAGGAGGGGTGAGATGAACGGATCAACATTGACATGGACAAACGATGACGTCACCGACTGGCTCATCGAGGCAGCCCATACTGCCCACCGACTGCCACCAGTTCGCGTTCAGGGTTACTTCAACGTCTGGCCTGCGTTTGTACGAACAGACTATGAGCGCATGGCCAGCGATGACTCACCGGCCTATCGCTTCCCACCCTCGCCCGCTGAAATCGAACGGATGCTCGTCGTTATGCAGTGGATGCAGTGTCTGGCAGTCGAGCAGCGCAAACTGGTCTGGATGCGGGCTGAACGCTGGCGCTGGCACGAGATCGGCAAGCGCTTCGGCGTGGCTCCCCGGACTGCACAACGCCGATGGGAAACTGCAATTGGTCTCGTCACAGCCCATCTCTCGCACAGAGATCGATAGACGTCTCTAACCGTTGATCATGAATACCAAATGGTAAAAACAGATGCGGATAAAACGCTGATTTCAAGATGTCGCGTTTTGCTGAAATTCGCGATACATTTTAGCTACCGTCGCAAGAGATACGCCTGCGACCCCATCTCTACACTGACCCGCCCGGTGGCAACGCCCGGCGGGTTTTTCATTTCCGCTTACATGAATCCCATTCACATCGAATACCGTCCGATCGATTCACTGATTCCCTACGCGCGCAATGCCAAGCAGCATCCTGATGCGCAAGTGGCACAGATTGCGGCAAGCATTCGCGAATTCGGCTGGAGCGCACCGATCCTGGTGGATGGACAAAACAATGTCATCGCCGGCCATGGGCGCCTTCTAGCCGCGCGCAAACTCAATATGACAGAAGTGCCTGTGGTGCCGCTTGAGCATCTGTCTGAGACTCAGCGTCGCGCCTTGATCCTGGCCGACAACAAGATCGGTGAAAACGCCTCCTGGGAAAACGAATTACTCGGCATCGAATTAGCTGAGCTAAAAGATGCTGGCTTTGATCTTGAATTAACAGGCTTCTCCCAAGAAGAATGGGATACGTTAATTGCCGGCGGCGAGAATACGAACGATGGTCTGACCGATGAGGATGCCGTCCCTGAAGTCACTGAAACACCGATCTCTCAGCCAGGCGACATCTGGATCCTTGGCGAGCACAAGGTGATCTGTGGAGACGCCACCAAAGTCGAGCACTACCAGGCGCTGCTGGGTGAAGAACTGGTCGACATGACTTTCACCGATCCGCCCTACAACGTGAACTATGCCAACACGGCCAAAGACAAGATGCGAGGCAAGAGCCGGCCTATCCTGAACGACAACCTGGGTGATGGCTTTGGCGGCTTTCTGATGGAAGCCTGCCACAACATCCTGACTTACACCAAGGGGGCCGTCTACATTGCGATGAGTTCGTCCGAGCTCGATACACTGCAAGCAGCTTTCAGAGCAGCAGGCGGTCGCTGGTCCACCTTCATCATCTGGGCGAAGAATACCTTCACCCTTGGACGGTCCGACTATCAACGGCAGTACGAACCGATCCTCTACGGCTGGCGCGAAGGCATCGATCACTTCTGGTGTGGCGCTCGCGACCAAGGCGATGTCTGGCACGTTAAAAAACCTGCCAAGAACGACCTGCATCCGACGATGAAGCCTGTCGAATTAGTTGAGCGGGCAATCCGCAATAGCAGCAAGACGAAAGATCTGGTGCTGGACCCCTTCGGTGGCTCTGGCTCGACCCTGATCGCCTGCGAAAAATCGGGACGCCGCGCCCGCTTGATTGAACTCGATCCGAAGTACGTGGACGTGATCGTCAAACGGTGGGAAGAATTTACCGGCCAAAAAGCCACTATGGTCATTCAACCGGTAGAGAACAAAGCGTGAGCCAGTAATCAATCCTGAGCAATTCGATAGACCCGGCCCAGGTCTGCTTCTTTGATTGAGATGATCTCTAAGCCGAGCTTCTTTTTGAAGGCGCCAGCAAAGGTGCCGCGCACCGTGTGGGGCTTCCATCCGGTAGCTTCACAGATCTGCTGGATCGTCGCACCCTCAGAACGCTTCAACATGGCGATTACCTGAGCCTGCTTGGTGTTGTCTCGGGTGCGGGGCTGCTGCACTGACGCTGATTCGATGATCTCGTTGAGCA
>JACCDU010732431.1_pt1 | contig 18590 bp, 19 predicted proteins | sample 7446081 | NCBI WGS metagenome assembly JACCDU01 (sample SAMN15323447, study PRJNA562643) | freshwater metagenome | isolation source: river surface water | place: USA:Blue River Watershed | collected 2017-08-17
AAATCAATCTGAAGGCAAGGTTAATCCAGCATCTTCTACAAAGCAGTCATCTGCTGGCAAGATTGGTGCTTCTACCTCACAAGCTGCCTCAGCTAACAAGTCAAACGCTGTTGGTCCCAATAAAGGGGGGCAGTCAACTTCAGATCCTTCTGGAGCTCCCAAATCTGGAACCATCCAAAAAGGAACTGCCCCAAAATCTGGCACAGCTCCTGCAACTGGCGGTTCTACGAATAAAGGCAACTGATAAAATTTATATACTCAACCAAAGCCTGGCTCAATCACAGATTAAAAACTTTGATTGTTCCAGGCTTTTTGCTTTTTATGTTATCCTATTTTAACGCTGGTCATTGTTAATGCTCCTGCAATAGGTTTATCATTAAATAATTGGATGGTATCTGTCTTTTCTTTTAGAGCTAAAGTGTAAAGAAGTGGCATGTAATGCTCTGGAGAGGGAACAGCCAATTTGAATGCAGAGCCTTGTTTGGAGTATTCTAACAAGGGTTTATGGTTGTCATTTTGTATGTACTCTTTCATTTTTGAATCGGCTTCGAGGGCCCAATCAAAAGCAAACGATTCATTTAAACGTTGCCAAGCAACCAACCCAAGGTTATGTACCATATTGCCACTACCAATAATTAAAATTCCCTTATTTCTGAAGTCAGACAGTTGTTGTGCAAGGTCGTAATGGTACTGAGGTGCTTGGGTATAATCTAAACTCATTTGAACCACAGGCACATCTGCATTGGGATAAAGATGTTTGATGACGCTCCAAGAGCCGTGATCCAATCCCCATTTTTCGTCTAATTGAACCTCGGTTTTACTTATCATATTTTTAGTCTCTTTGGCTAATTCCGTACTGCCCGGTGCTGGATATTGCACATCGAATAACTCTTTCGGAAATCCACCAAAATCATGAATGGTCCTGGGGTTTTCCATGGCCGTCACTTGAGTTCCTCTGGTTTCCCAATGTGCGGAGATTACCAAAATTGCCCGTGGTTTTGGTATTGTTAACGCAATCTCTCGGAAGCCTCTAACAAATTCATTTTCTTCTATGGCATTCATGGGACTTCCATGTCCCAAGAAAAGCACTGGCATTTTCTGGGAATGATAAAGCTGAGAAGTCGTTTTCTCTAATTCGGTCAATTTCATATATGCAGCAGTTAAAGGTGTTGCAACTAACAACGGTGCAAGGGTTTTTAGAAATGTTTTTCTTTGCATGTTGATATTTGTTTGAACAAATATAATTGTTTATTTGGAATTAATTAGATTTGATAGATGAAAGTTCACTGGCCAATGGAATTTCCCGTGATTGAATCTTCTCGGTTGAAATTCATTCAACTTACACCAAATCATTTGCCTGAACTGGTTTTGAAATGCAACGATTTCGATATTTCGAAGCAGACCTATAATTTGCCGTTTCCTTACACGATGGGGTTTGCCGAGAGTAGATTGTCAATGATTCAAGAGAAATTCTTGGAGAAAACAGGAATTGTTTGGCTGTTAATATCCCCAGAAAATCAACAAATAGTGGGTGAGATTGGACTTCATGTTAGGACTGAAAGTCAGTATTTTGAAGTGGGATATTGGATCTCAAAAGATGCTTGGGGCGCGGGATATGCAACAGAGGCATTGATGAGGGTGTTAGAATATTCAAGAATGGATTTGAAATGGGCAAGGGTTTACGGTACTTGCTTTGTTGACAATTTAGCCTCAGGCAAGGTGATGGAAAAAGCGGGTATGATCAGAGAACAAGAGATAGGATTAAGCAAAAATCAACAAGGTGAGGAGAAGGGCCTTTTGAAATACAGTTATTTTATTTGATATTTGGGGGCAATGAAATTCAAGCTTTTTCAAAACAAAGGCCCTTTGGAGCACGATTGGTTTCTATTTATGGTGAGGCTGCCCGCTTCTTTATTTATGATGACGCACGGATTTCATAAATTGGAAAAATTATTAGCAGGCGGGGATATTAAATTTTATGACTTTTTGGGATTGGGACCTCAAATTTCGCTAGTGCTTTGCATTATAGGTGAGTTCGTAGCTCCAATCTTTGTTATTTTGGGATATCAATTTCGTTGGGCTTGCTATTTGGTTGTCTTCACCATGTTTGTTGCGGCTTATGGTGCCCATTTTGGCCAACCCTTTTCCGAAAAAGAACACTCTATGCTTTACTTTTTGCTGTTTTTATTGATAAAGCAAACGGGTCCAGGGAAATTTAGCTTAGAATATTTTTTAAAATCGCGCAAGGCATAGCATTAAATATGCTCATTAGAAGAGGAACTGAGAAAGATGCGGTATTGCTGCATCAAATAGGAGTAAAGACCTTCGACGATACCTTTGGGGGCACCTGCACCAAGGAAGATATGAAATACGTATTGAATGAATTTTTTTGCTTAGATCAATGCAAGAAAGATCTCAGCGATGAAAATGATTTTTTCTTCTTTTTGGAGGATAATAACACGGTGAAGGGCTACATGCGAATCAACTCATTGCATGCGGCACCTGTAACGGAATGGTTGGATAAAAAATGCGTGGAGCTGGTCAGGTTGTATGTTTTGAAGGAATACCACGGAATCGGTGTTGCCAACGATCTCATGAATTTTGCTGTGAATTTTGCGGTAGATAGCGGATTTGAGCGTATGTATTTGTCGGTATGGGAATATAATTTCAGGGCACGCGGATTTTACGAAAAACACGGCTTTAAAAACAGTGGAATAAAAAATGATTTTCCGTTGGGTAAAACACCGCAAACAGATTATTGGTTTGTACGGGATTTGTGATTTGTTTTCTGACATTACTTTGATAAAACTAGTGCGTTTGTAAATAATTTGCACCAACAGTAAAAGGATGGTTTTTGATTTAAGGGCCTGATTTTTATTTAATTAACTTGCCTTTGTAAAATTAAACTACATGAAAAAATTATTATTTACAATTGGCATGTTGGTAGTGGGATCCACTGCCTTCTCTCAGGCTTCTAGCAATGCAAGTGCAATGGGACAAGCTAAGTCAGCGAACTCTAAAGGTGAATCTACACAAACTTATGAATTTGTTTATTCAGAGGGTAAGAGAGTTGAAGTTTACAACCAAGATTTAGACGGTGGTAAGCAAATGACTTGGGATGCAGCCGTTCAACAATGCAAAAACCTCGGTGATGGATGGAGAATGCCCAATATGCATGAATTATTTTCTATGGTAATTCAATTGAAAGACAAGGGAAAAGGAAATTTCTATCCTGGTGTTTATTGGACAGGGGAGGCATACCGTGGCAGTTGGTGTTGGGCAGTAGATTTCGGAAGCAGAGACAACAACAGCTATTGCCAATTTTTCGATAAGACTACTAAGTTCATTGTACGCCCTGTACGTACAATGCAATAATTAAAATTGTTTTGTAATATAAAAACCTCACAGAGATGTGAGGTTTTTTTGTTATATCATATTTAAAGTTGTTAATGTCCCTAATCAGAGTTAATTCTTTGTAATTTTCATTGACATGGTATTATTATCTGATTTTAATTCTAAGATATAGAATCCAGGATCACCTTCAATATGTATGTTGATTTTATTCGTTTGCCTGTAAGAACTTTTAAATAATTCTTGACCTATAGAATTTCTCACAACTAAAGAAATATTCCTATATTCATTATTTAATTCTATGTTGACTTCACCATTGGTTGGGTTAGGATAAAGCTTGATGTTTTTATTGAACGTGTTTCCAGTAATACGGGCATTGTTTAAGTTGTAAATTCTTGTTTGTCCAGAATTTTTGCCATTAATTCCGCAGTTAGGCGTTCCAATCGCTAGCGTATTGGCATCTGGCATGGATACAGAATAACCGGAATTTTCACCACTTGTAAGTCCATCGATATCCATTCCTTTTTGCACCCAACTTGAGCCATTCCATGCATAAACCCGAGTATGGCCAGCGTCAGTTCCGATGTTGTCATTTAAATGTGCGCCAATAGCGACGGTATTTGAATCAGGCATACTGAGAGATCCTCCAGATAGGTCAAGTTCACCTTCGCCATCAATGTCTAAGCCTTTTTGAAGCCAATTTGTATCATTCCAAACATACACTCGAGTATGTCCAGACGCATTCGCAGATCCATCATTCAGATAGGCTCCAATAGCAATAGTTTTAGGGTCAGGCATGCAAATTGTCCATCCACTATTATCTCCTTCGCTTTCTCCATCAATGTCAGTTCCTTTTTGCACCCAACTTGATCCGTTCCATGTATAGATGCGAGTATGACCTGATTCAAAACCATTGCCTCGATTCATAGGTCCTCCGATTGCAATGGTATTTGAGTCGGGCATGCTGACACATTCACCGCTTCGGTCCCCACTGGCTTCTCCATCAATATCAGGACCTTTTTGTACCCAAATAGAATCTTTCCAAGTGTACACTCTCGCATGACCAGCATCACTAGCCGTTCCGTTATTTTGAGGTGCTCCGATTGCAATGGTATTCGCATCGGGCATGCTAACTGATCTTCCACTCCAATCACCAAGGGCTTCGCCATTGATGTCAGACCCTTTTTGCACCCAAATTGTATCTTTCCAAACGAAGACTCTTACTTGACCAGCTCGGTTTGCTTTTTCACTATTGTACGGATCTCCAATGGCAATAGTATTTGGGTCGGGCATACTGATGGAGTATCCAGTTCCGTCGTTTGAGGTATCGTTTCCGATATCCTTTCGTTTTGATATCCAATCGAAACCGTCAAATGTGTAAAAGCTCACGCGTTTTGATTTCTTAATTGCAATCGTATTGGCATCAGGCATACAAACAAGCTTTCCGTTGTATTCACCAGCATTTGTTCCACTAATTATAGAGCCTTTTGGAGTTTGTGAAAATATAGTTAAATGAATGAATCCTGTGAGCCAAATTAAAAACCATTTTTTGCTCTTTAGTAATTTATTAGTCATAATTTTACATATTAAATATTAAAACTAAATTAATAAAAATAGTTATTTGATAATTGTTGTCATTGTAATCATTTGGACATAAAATACGAATTATTTTTATTTGTTGCAGACGAAATAATTTGAATTTTCAGTTTGAGTTTTAAAGGAAATCAATCGATTTTCATATTTACATTTGCGTCATGTCCACATCTTTTTCTGTTTGTCTTTGGGATAACAGTGCGCTAGAAATGCCGTCCTATTATCAGAACGTATTTGAAGATTTTAAATTGGTTTCAGAAAGTCCGATTGCTGTTGTATTTGAAATAGCAGGCGTTCGAATCATGGGTCTAACACACGCGGTTCCTGAGATGAAATTCAACGAGAAAATTTCTCTAGTTTTGACTGTTGAAAACCAAGACGAATTAGACAAATATTGGAGTTATTTTACCAAAGAGGGTAGAGCAGGTCAATGTGGGTGGTTGGAAGACAAATACGGCGTGTCATGGCAAATAGTCCCTACTGTTTTGGGGGAATTAATGTCGAATCCGAAGACGGTTGGATCGGTTTCATCAGTCATGATGAAAATGTCAAAATTGGTAATTTCTGAATTGAAAGATGCATCAAAGTGACTTCTGTTGCTCCATGAATGATAGTTTATCCCAATACCCTCTTTGATAAATTATTTTATCGTTTTCAATCCAAAAAAATCCACATCCTCTAAGACCTTTGGGGTCTTTCCACTCGAGCATACCGACATTTCCATCTTCAAAAATGTTCTCAACAATACAAACCATCTCAAATTGTTCAAATTCGTTCCTGAACATATTTTTAATGTTTTCCTTTCCGTTTATGATTCCAATTGGCGTTTGATGAATTGTACAATCCGCTGAATACAATTCACTTAAATTCTCATAGTCGTATGGGTTGAATAATTCAACCCACTTTTGGAGTATCTCTTTTGGTTTCATATCAAATTAAAAAAGCGTTATTGTCTACAAGTATAAGTCATAGTTTCAGGTGGCTCTTCCACTGCTGCATAAATTGAGTAAAGTTGTGATTCAATTCTCAGAGGGACTAGATAGTGATGAGAAAATCAAATGCTTCATTCTTATGTATTTCTATTGATCCTTATTTATAAGTTGTAACTTTTTTTCACCATTAAAAAGTAGAGTTTGTCAGATAGTAATTTTCTAAGCATTAACAGCATGGGTCCTGGTTTACCCACAGAGTATCTCATTTTATTACTATTGTCGGTTGCAGATTTGTAAATAATTTTTGAAACTACTTCAGGGCCTTCAGCATCTTTCATGACTTTTACGGCTGCATCATTAAATTTTTGAATAAAGACATCATATTGATTAGTATCTGTGGGTTTAATGAATAAGCGACTTCTACCATAGAAATCTGTAACAATAGGACCTGGCTCGATGAGTTTCATTTTTATATTGAACTGAGCCAACTCATAATGCAGTGATTCTGTAAATCCTTCTACTGCGAATTTTGTCGCGTGGTAAATGCTGTATAATGGAAATGTGATTTTACCGCCCATACTTGAAATTTGAATGATTATTCCTCCACCGTTTGGTCGCATGTATTTAATTGCTTCTCTAGTTACACGCATCAAGCCAAATACATTGGTGTTGAATTGTTTTTCGATAATTTCATCAGACATAGCTTCAAAAGCACCATCAACACCAAAGCCAGCATTGTTTACTACAACATCAATCTTTCCGAAATCTTGTTGTACTTGTAACATGACATTTTGAATGCTTTCTAAATCTGTGACATCCATTTTAAGAATTTTCACATTGGGCAAATGATTGAAATCAGTTTCTTTTTCTGGATTTCTTTGGGTAGCGATAACGTTCCAACCCATTTTAGCAAACTCAAATGCAGCTGCTTTCCCAATTCCACTGGAAGTTCCGGTGATTAATACTGTCTGTTTCATTATTTCTTTTGGTTTAATTAGGACAAAGCTAAACGGCAATATTTAAACCATCAACATTAGAGTATGGTCTAAGGTTGATATTTATTTTTCAACACTGTACCTTTGACACATGTTAATAAATGAGTTATCAAAGAAAACTGGTATTTCTGCTCATACTATTCGTTTTTATGAAAAGTCGGGATTAATAGAAGGCAAGCAAGACGAATCAGTTAAATCCAATAATTATCTTCATTACGATGACGTAACGGTTGAAAAACTTGAATTCATAAGTGATGCAAAGTCGGTTGGATTTACCATTAAGGAAATAGGTCAAATTATTGACGCTTGGTACAATCAGAAATACTCTAAGGAGCAAAAGCTCTATATTTTAAATGACAAACTTGTTTCATTGGAACAAAAGATGAAGGAGATTAAAGAAATGAAAAAGCAATTGCTTCAGTTTAAAGATGACGTAATTAATGATAGATGTTAAATGCAGGAATAAAAGAGGGGCATACTTTCATGTTTACACCTTTTTAAATCCTCTTTCCCCCACATTGAAACAAGATACGGTCACTTTCACTATCCAATTTTAGACATTGCGATTCTTTTTATTCGTCGCTATTGGATTTCAATTTACGATGATTTAAACTATTTCATAATTGGATCGTAGGATATTTTATTTATTCAAGGTTTAGGTGATTCGCCAATTCAATTATATTCTTGGCCCACATTTAAACAAGAAGTTTTGAATTGCACGAATTGCAACAAAAGACAGTTTGTTGAGGTGCCTCAAAAAGGCCATGAATCGCTGTTTCAAGATTCTAATGCCCAGAAGGAATTTAATCTATTTTTAAAATCACACTGATTAAATGAATTGTTTACTAACACATCAATAAAGTGGTTTTGTAAATAATTTAATTTCCAAAATACAACCATCAACAGATGATTGATTTTGTGATTATAAGAAAGTTCAATTCGTGATTAACTGGGATTCTGTTATTTTAAGTCAATGAGATACTGATTTAGTACTTTGATTTTCAAACTGATGATATCCCAAACAATATCATAGTCAATACCGTAATAATCATGTATCAATTTGTCTCTGGTGCCAGCAATCTTTTTCCATTCAATGCCCGGGTGATTTTTTTTGAATTCGTCTGATAGTTTTTTGGTCGCTTCACCAATAATTTCAAGACACCTAATTGAAGCTCTGCAGAGTACTTCATCCGTTAGTACTCTTCTCGACTTAATTCAGTATTATGATTTAAGATGAATGAAGTTTCTTCAAGAATGTGTTTGATTAACTCAATATCAGGATTGATAGACATTTTCTACCTCCTTCAAAATATGTGGCCCGATATGTTTACTTAAAGATTGCGGGGTGACGATTTCTACCTTTCTACCAAATAATTCTTCTAGGTAAAATGCCAAATCCATGAAATTATCGAATGACTTCTTTTCAGGTATGAAATCTACCAGTAAGTCCACATCGCTATTTTCATTTACTGAGTCTTTTACAAACGAACCGAACAATCCTATTGATTTTACCCCGTATTGTGCAAATGCATCTTTAGCCTCAGCAACGGAGTTTAGAATGTCTGTTTTGCAATATACTTTTGAATTAGACATAATTCGGTTTAAGCAAATTTAAACAAAAAAGCCATCAGAAATGATGGCTTTCTTTTGGCTCCCCTTATTGACGAAAGATGCAGCTATTATAAGATGATTGAGTTACTAACTATAACGAAATCAAAGAGTTAGTCTTCTTGTCAATTTGCAGGAGGTAATAATTGGTTATTTATTCTCTTCAATAATAGATTTCAAATCGGCCGGTATCTCCATTGGTTTTAATGGAGGTACGTTGGCACCTCCCGTATTGCCAACAGGAATTTCGCCAACAAACGACTTTACACCACCGACAAGTAAACGAGGTATTTGCCCAATTATCTCTCTAAGGTCTTTAATCTTAATCCCGAAAATTAACATCTTCCAATGAACCAGGGTATGATGATAGGGATAGGGTTGACCAAGAATATGCGCCCTCTCTAAGTGGTGCCAGCTTGTCCTGAAATCATTATTTGAAAAAAAGTTATGCGCGATTTCCAATTCGTCACGAAAGAACGGCTTTAATCGATTGGGCATTGTAGTATGGATTTTCATGCGAATTATTTAAAAGATTTTATTTTAACTCTAAAGTGCTAAAGCAGAAGCTGATTAATTATTCCCCGAATATAAGATTATTGGACGCTACAATCTGCCAACGTTTTTGACGGTGTTTATAAAATTTCTTTGCAAAAGAGGTTATCAATCCGGTCATTATTTCCCCGTAAATTGTTATTGCGTCCTCGTAATAAATGCTACCATTACCTAATTCTCTCATCATTACTTCGTGATTCCAAACTTTTGCACCCTTATCCCATTCATTGGTAGATATAGTATAATTTTCGTTGTCAATTTTCTTTATTGATAAGTAGTGTACCCCGCCGAAAGGTATAAATCCAAAAACACGCATTTTAGCCCCGTAGGTTTTTCCAACTTCCCATTTCTTAGGAAAATCTTCACCCACTGATTTGAATTTTATCATCCCCTTTGCCACAAATTCCAATAAAGCCGGGGTTTTGACATTCTCCCAAGCAGTATCAATCCCCATTGGAATCTCACAATGGACAGTTAGTTTTTTGGCCTTAACCTTTCTGCCATTATAATCAATGATAACAGACTCAACTTTAGCAACTGGCTTATTTTTTTGAGCATTTACATTCATTCCCATTCCTAAAATTCCTAAAAAAACAAGAAGATTCTTTATTGCTTAACTTCTACTTGGCAGAAAGTGAGATTTCTTTCCCAAAAACAAAAAAGGGTTACACTATACAAGTATAATCCTTTTACTTTTATATGCTCCTCTAATTGATCAAAAATACAACCATCAACCGATGATTGAGTATATGATGATTAGAAAATTAAAGGGTTGAACTTCCTGCAATTTTTAAAAAATTGAATCATGGTAGTTTTTTAAGGATTTTTTTAATTTCATCCTTTTCAAGAGGGGTGATTTCATTCCAACTCTTACCTTGCAATCCCATTTCAATAGAGTAAAATATATTAATGTGTGGAACTACTCCGGATCTTTCTAATTTCTTCTTGATAGTTCTGTAATCTGATTCTATCAGTTCTTTTCTAGAATATATTTCAATAAGGTTCATTATTTTGACCATATATGGACCGAAGTTCTTTATTTCATCAAGGTCATTCATTAATTATGGCTTAAACTATACAATTATAAACCTTAAAGCGCTCATAGGCCAATAGGACTTTTTCATCCTCAATATTGGCAAGATTGCGTAAAACCCAATTTTGCTGTACATATTGGTTGATAGGGTCAACATATCGATACTGATTATTTGGAATTTGCATACAATGCTTTCAAGAAACTTGATTCTGATACAGTACCGAATTTCCAATCAACATAGAGTTGTAGCAACTCTATGGTAGGTTCAAAACCTTCAAACATATTGCTGCCAATTGCATTTGCAGTAATTTCCAATGCTTCTATACTAGAAAACTTGACTCCCATGATGGTTAGGTTTTCTTTGTCTATTTCAATTTCTCGGTACATAATAGCTTGCGGTTGGAAATTGACGTATCTAACGAAGATATAAGAATTAACTGTGATTCCAAAACAAAAAAGCCCCACATTTCTGTGAGGCTTTCTATTTTTTGCTCCCCAAACGGGGCTATTCTCGAACCAATTTTGGGATGAATTGAGAGTCTATGCGACTCTTAACTATTTAATAACAAGTCTTAGCATGATGCACTAATTGTTGCCAGAACTTTGATTAAAACTCATTTTTGATTTTGGTAACCATGGAAAATAATCTCAGACCTCATTATGACAGTGGCTAGTTTTTATATTTTATTTTCCAATAAGTCCTTTGATAAGCTTGCAACTTTTAGTTTTCTGTTTCTAAATATGTAGTTAAGATCGGATGTATTGTCAATCATTAGCTGTCTATAGTAGTAATTTATATGTTCAAGAATGCCAAATACGTTGACCGCAATGGCCCAATAATTCAAATTATTAGTTTTTACAGTCCAATTATTAAGGAAAATCTGAAGAATAAATACGAAAGGGATTAAGCTAATAAAAAGCAGATTTAGTATTTTGGATTTTTTAAAAAACAAAAGATTAGATTTTTGGTCAATAGTTACTCCTTTTAAACTATGCAGTTTCAATTTAAAATAATGTTGCCCTTGAAACAAGATGAAAATACAGAGAGCCAGTCCGTATAAAAGAAAAACAACATCAATTGGAGAGTTTGTGAACAGCACATAAACCGCAATAGCAGGGAAAGTAATAAAGGCATGCGATCTTTCCATGGCATACGTTCTTTTCAGTCTATTTATTAGTTTCAATTTACTCATTTCTCAGGTTTAATTCATTCTTAACTCACGCAAGTTATAAAATTGTATGATATTTTCGAACTACCTATCAGAGTATTTTGGCTTCTCTAATCCTCAGTGATATCAAGGGTTTCCAAGAATCAGGCATAAAAAAAGGCGACATTTCTGTCGCCTTGTCTAGTGTTGCTCCCCGAGCTGGACTCGAACCAGCGACCTATTGATTAACAGTCAATTGCTCTAACCAGCTGAGCTATCGAGGAGTCTGTTATTCCCCTAACGGGAGTGCAAATTTAATGCAATCTTGAGCTAAATTTCAATACCTTTGCAAAAAAAATTATAAAAAAATTTCAAATGAGTCTCTTAGTTATTGGTTCTGTTGCATTTGACGCTATTGATACCCCCTTCGGTTCAACCGGAAAAATTGTGGGTGGGGCCGCTTCTTACATCTCTTTGGCCACTTCCCTCCTTCATGATCAGGTGGGTTTGGTAGCTGTGGTAGGTGAAGATTTTGATTTCGATTTTGTGGAAACCCTCAACCAAAGAGGAGTGAATACCGATGGACTTCAAATTAAAAAAGGTGAGAAATCTTTCTTTTGGCACGGAAAATATCACCTCGATATGAATAGCCGCGATACCATTACTACTGAACTCAATGTTTTAGGAGATTTTGATCCCATCATTCCCGAAAGTCAAAGTGCACCCCATTTCGTGATGTTGGGGAATTTAAGTCCCCAAGTACAGTTAAAAACTATCGAAAGAATTTCTCAAAAGCCCAAGTTGGTTGTCATGGATACCATGAACTTTTGGATGGATATTGCTCTTGACGAGCTAAAAGAAGTTATAGCTAAAGTAGATGTTCTAACCATCAACGATGAAGAAGCACGCCAACTATCTGGTGAATATAGTTTGAGAAAAGCTGCCAGAATCATTCAAGCAATGGGTCCTCAAACGCTGATCATCAAAAAAGGCGAACACGGCGCGTTATTGTTCGGTACTGACGATCAAGTGTTTTTCTGTCCAGCCTTGCCTCTAGAAGAAGTTTTTGATCCTACGGGGGCTGGTGATACGTTTGCTGGTGGTTTCGTGGGATATTTAGCCAGCAAAGGAGCCACAGATTTCGAATCAATGAAGAAAGCCGTAGTTTACGGCAGTGCACTCGCTAGCTTCTGCGTGGAGAAATTCGGCACCGAACGCTTACAAAGTGTAACTCACGATGAACTAAATGCCCGTCTTTCTCAATTTGAGAAGATGATGACGGTTTAGTTTTTAGTCCATAGTCCATAGTCCATAGTCCATAGTCTATAGTCCAAAGTCTATAGTCCATAGTCTGTAGTCTGAAACCCGAAACCCGAAACCCGACGCCCGAAACCCGAAACCCGAAACCTGCTACCCTCTACCAAGTACCAAATACTAATTAAATAATTCGTATATCTCCGAAGCCTGTGGGCGGAGAATCATAGATTTATTTTGGAATAATATAACTTCGCCGGAGAAAATGTTGCGCATGCCGCGGTATTTGCGGGTTATTTCTTCGTAACGGGTGAGGTCTATAGTGAGGGACTTGTCTGATTGGCTGTAAATGCAAAATACCGCTTGGTTTTCGGAGTAGCGGAAGTAGCTGTAGGTTTCGTCTTTGCCGGCGAAGTGAACCATTTTGCCGTTTAGAAATACCGGATTTTGTGCACGGAATTTGGCTAGTTTTTGGATGTGCAAAAACGCCTGTTGCTCCTGAGCGGTGCGGCCTTGGGGTTTGAACTTGTTGATGCTATCCGACTTCCATCCTCCGGGAAAATCAAATCGAACATAAGCGTCAGACGGGCTGGTCTTTCCTTTCATCAGAATTTCGGTTCCATAGTAGAGTGAAGGCATCCCCCGAAGAGTAAAAAGTAAATTTTGAGAGCGCTTCCATGCGTTGAAATCTTCGTTCAAAACGGAGTAAACGCGGGAAAGATCGTGGTTGTCGAGGAAAGTGAGATTCTTGTTGGGGTCTTGATAAAGGTAGTCTTCGCCGAGGGTTTGGTACACACGATTCAGGCCTTCCAACCAGCCGTATTTTTCGTATCCTGCCTTTTGCATGGCCCAGCAAAGCACGAAATCAGTGACACCAGGAAGCTGATTTTTTTCGAAACCTTTGATGTTATTCTTGGTAAATGCCACCTGAGTTGCCGTTTGCTCCACCCATGTTTCGCCGTAAATGACCAATTTGGGATAGTATTTCATCAGCATTTCACATAGGTGATTCATGTATTCTTGGTCTGGATAAGGGTAGGTGTCAATTCGGTAGCCGCTGAGTCCGCCGAATTCAATCCACCACAAATAAAGTTGATCCAAATAGCACTTGATATGCTCGTTTTTTTGGTTGAAATCAGGCATGGTTCTTACAAATGCCCCATCCACATTTTGCAAGCGATCTTGAACAGAACTGTAGGGGTCCATGACCGTATTCGCTCGGAAGTTGGTTTGAATGAATGAATCTCTGAAATTGAACCACCCAGTATCATAATTTTGGTACATCCAGTGGTTGTTTCCAACGTGGTTGGGAATGATATCCATGACCAATTTCATGTTGCGTTTGCGCATCAATTCACTCAGTTTTCGGTAAAGTTCATTGTTTCCAAATCGAGGGTCAATTCGGTAGTTATCGGTGATGGCATATCCGTGGAAGCTTTCTTTTTCTTGGTCGTTTTCTTGCACCGGATTCAGCCAGAGCGTTGACACTCCTAGTTCCTGAAGATAATCAAGTTTGGAGATGATTCCTTCCAAATCGCCGCCATGTCGGCCTTTTAGGGCCTTCCGATTGACTTCTTCCGGGTATTGAACTTCGGCATTATCATTGGTAGGGTCTCCATTGGCAAATCGGTCGGGAAAGATCAAATAAGTAACATCTTGCGACGTGATGGGCAACATGGGCTCTTTGCGACGCTCCTTGATCTCATAAGAAAATTCGAAGGAATGCAGTTTTTTATCGATGTTTGGAATGGGGGTAGCCGTGAATTTTAGTGTTTGCGCTTTTGCGTTTCGGGGGATGTTTAGTCGTAGATAAACTACATGTCTATTTGCTGAATTTAAGAAGGTGTCAAACGTGATGACGGAGGTTATTTCAGATTCATTGAGAGAATAGGTGAAAAAAGAAGCGTTTTCAGCGTGTAAAATGATTTCTAACTGAGATTCATCGAACCCTGTATACCAATGGGGAGGCGCGACATGATATATTTTTTGTTGAATTTTGGGTTTCCCCCAGAAATTGAAAAACTGAGCGTTGGAGATATCAATAAATAGGAGGTTTAAAGCAAATAATAGGCACGAAATAATGGACTTTTTGTTCATCGATTTACAAAGAAAACCATTTTTTCTGAAGGAGTAATTGTCAACGTGACACTTTTTTATTTATTATTGCGTATAAGATTAACAAATTACTCTTTAAATATGAAAAAACTATTACTTTTTACAGGTGCACTTGCTTTAGTGGCAGGTGTATTTGCCCAAAAGCGCATGGTTAAGTTTTCTGTTGACATGTCATCAGAAACCGTAAGTGCCAATGGGGTTCACGTAGCTGGAAACTTCCAAGGTTGGAGTCCATCAGGAACAAAATTAACACAAGAAGGATCGACAGGAATTTACTCAGTGTATGCTGAAGTAGATGAAAACGCAGTTGTTGAATACAAATTCATCAACAACAACGATTGGTCATCAGGAGTAGAAGGTGTTCCAGCTATTTCACAAAAAGGTCACAAGAACAACGGAGAATCAAATGACAATCGTTGGTTTTGGTCTGGTACTGGTAAAGATACTTTGGTATTACCTGCATTCAAATTTGGCGGAAGCGCACCTGCAAATCAATATGCAGTTCGTTTTGCTGTTGATTTAAAGGCTGAAGCTAGTGTTAGCGCAGACGGAGTTCACCTAGCTGGCAACCTACAGGGATGGGATCCAGGCAAATCACGCATGGTTAATTTATACAGCAGCAATAAGATTCATGAAATCATTTTCTGCCTAGACAATGCTACATATGCATACAAGTTTGTAAACGGAAATGCATGGGGTAAAGACGAGTCAGTACCAGGAGCATGTGCTGTAAACAACAACAGAGAAGTAACTGTAAACGGAGCAAACATTGAGCAATCAATTGTATGCTATGGATCATGCGCAGCATGTCCAGGTGCACCAGCTCCAAAATACAGAGTTACTTTCCAAGTAGATATGGCAAGCGAGTGTAACGTAGACGACGTAGATGTTGCCGGTGGTAAAATCAACGGATGGTCAGGCGGAACAATGCTTTCAAACCAATCAGGTTTGAGCGGCGACTGGAAAATTACCAAAATTGGTGTAGGTCCATCTAAAGGTGATATCAGCTGGTTCAGCGAGAACATCAACTCAACCACACGTGCATGTATGCAAGACGATCGCGTGATCTTAAACAGAGATGGTTCATTCCACAATGTAATGGGATCTGAGACATGGATAGAAGGATGGCAGAAAACAGGAGCAAACGGTTGTGGAACTCCAGTAGCTCCATTTGATGGATCAACAGCAGGAACATGGAAAGACCACGGAAACGGAACTTTCACTGTATACGGAAAAGGAAGTCACGTAGGTATCCCTAAAGTAGTAAACGGTGCTGAAATCAGTAAAAATGAAGATGCTCGTGATTCAGTTACCTACGAATATTCAATCACAGGAACCAAATTGACCACTTACATCAACTTTGGTGGAGGATACTGGCAGTTTGAATATGATAGAAACACTTCAAAGTCAACTGTATGGAGTACAACCATCGTATTGGATTCAGGAGCAGAAATTGCACACAAATTCAGAAAAATTACCAAGTCAAACGGTTCAGACATCGTATCTTGGGAAGGTGGATCAGACCGCAAAATCTTCGCGCACAAGGATACTACGTTGGTAGCTCGTTGTTTCGGTAAAGACGAAGCATGTTCAGGAACACCCATTCCAGCAGCAGACGTAACTTTCAAAGTAGATATGTCACAAGAAATCGCTGCAGACACAGTATGGTTGATGGGTTCAATGACCATCCCAGCTTGGCAGTCAGGTGCAATTGCTATGACTCCATCAGCAACTGAGAAAGACGTTTACGAGACAACAGTAAAAGGAATTTGTCCAGATTACTTCGAATACAAATTCGCAAATGAAGTGATGAATTCACAAACTACTGGTGAAACATTCCCAGATACAACAGACCGCAGCTGTTTAGTTGATAACGGTTTGGGAGCATTCAACCGCAAGTTGACACGTACCAACGGAGATGCAATTACTGTGTTCTACACATTTAACAGCTGTTCAATTCCAATTGGCGGCAATGTTTCAGACTTGTCTTCAGAGGTTAGCATTTCACCAGTACCAGCGGTAGAAAGCTTTACCGTAAGATTGGCAGGATCAACTGCAACTCAAGTGAGCATCATGAGCATCGACGGACGTTTGGTTCGCAGCATGAATACCAATTCTTCAATCGTAGAGATGAACTGTTCAGGATTGAACGGCGTTTACTTGGTAAGCATCGTAGATCAAATGGGCAGAACAGCGGTGAAGAAGATAGTCTGTGGTCAATAGTTGGTAGTCGGTAGTCGGTAGTCGGTAGTCGGTGGTCTGTGGGCCATAGACTAGAGGCTAGATGCTAGAGGCTAAGGGCTAGAGACTAGAGGCTCGCAAAATAAAACAAATGAACCCGGGGCGTAAGTTCCGGGTTTTTTTTGTGTTTTGGGAAACACACGCCAACTTCAAAAGGTTCAATATTAGGGATGGAATTTACGATTAATAAAAACTCTTAATAAACATGTTTGAGAGTAGTTTGTAGTTTTTGAATTAATATTTGATTTATTTTAATGATATGCAATGGTTGAATTGACACTTCTATTTCAGTACCTTTGTATTAAACAACTAATTACATATTTAAACTTATGAGAAAAATTACTCAGTTATTTGGTGTATTAGGGTTGATGTGGGCTGCGCAAACAAATGCACAGACTATATTTTTCTCTGAATATGCTGAAGGAACTCAAGGTAACAACAAGTACATTGAGATCGCGAACCCTACTGATAAAGCAGTTGACTTATCAGACTATTTATTGGTGGGTAACAACAATGGAGGTTCCACACGTCGAGATTCTTGGGATTTAGACGGTTCTTTTATGATTGCAGGCGTGGTATTGCAACCCGGTCAGGTTTACACTATAGCAAACAGTGCTGCAAAAAATCACATTTTATCAAAAGCAGACACTGCATTTGCATTCGTGTCAGGTAAATTAGGTATCAATTTCAACGGTGATGATTGGTTCGCTTTGTTGCGTAAATCAGATTCATCTTTCGTTGACGAAATTGGTCTTCCTGGTGCTGATCCTGGAACTGGTTGGAATGGTGCAGGTGTTACAAACGTAACTGTTGACAAAACTTTGGTTCGTAAACCTGGAATTAAATCAGGCAATACTTGGAACAATAGTGCTGGCACAGATGCAGCAACAAGTGAATGGATAGTTTCAGTTGGACCCAATGATACTGTAGTTAATCCTGGTATCGGATCCCATAAATTTGAAACTTTGCGTATGGTTAAATTCTCTGTTGACATGTCATCAGAGACTGTAAGTTCTAATGGGGTTCACGTAGCTGGAAACTTCCAAGGTTGGAGTCCATCTGGAACTACATTAACTCAAGAAGGTTCAACTTCTATTTATTCAACCATAGTTGAGTTGAATCCAAATTCACTTGTTGAATACAAATTCATCAACAACAACGATTGGTCATCAGGAGTGGAAGGTGTTCCAGCCATTTCACAAAAAGGACATAAGAACAACGGAGAGACAAACGATAACCGTTGGTTCTGGTCTGGCACAGGAAAAGATACATTGGTATTACCTGCATTCAAATTTGGCGGAAGCGCACCTGCAAACCAATTTGCAGTTCGTTTTGCTGTTGATTTAAAGGCTGAAGCTAGTGTTAGCGCAGACGGAGTTCACCTAGCGGGCAACTTACAGGGATGGGATCCAGGTAAATCACGCATGGTTAATTTATTCAGCAGCAACAAGATTCATGAAATCATTTTCTGCTTAGACAATGGAACCTATGCATACAAGTTTGTAAATGGAAATGCATGGGGTAAAGACGAGTCAGTACCAGGAGCATGTGCTGTAAACAACAACAGAGAAGTAACTGTAAATGGAGCAAACATTGAGCAATCAATTGTATGCTACGGATCATGCGCAGCATGTCCAGGTGCACCATCTCCAAAATACAGAGTTACTTTCCAAGTAGATATGGCAAGCGAGTGTAACGTAGACGACGTAGATGTTGCCGGTGGTAAAATCAACGGATGGTCAGGCGGAACAATGCTTTCAAACCAATC
>JACCDU010038752.1_pt1 | contig 18581 bp, 15 predicted proteins | sample 7446081 | NCBI WGS metagenome assembly JACCDU01 (sample SAMN15323447, study PRJNA562643) | freshwater metagenome | isolation source: river surface water | place: USA:Blue River Watershed | collected 2017-08-17
CAGATGCAGATGAATTAATTGAGTGGCTTGGAAAAGCCGCTAAGCCAGGAAAAATCTTTGTTATTCACGGCGAACAAGGCGCCCAGGAGGCGATGGCCAACCGCATTGTTGATCAACTCAACTGGAGTGCGGTTGTACCAAAGCCATCACAGGTCATTGCGATTTAATTTATTAGAGCGTGAAACGTGGGTACTCATCTGTAACGAGAAGAATTGCATACCCATAGAGTCGGTTCCAGAAAGCAATTGTTCCTAGGATGTAATCCAAAGCCCAGCGTGGATAAGTGCCTGTTGACCAGGTATTAATCCATGCAATAAATGTTACGAACATCGCTCCAGCTGCGTAGATCAATCCGACGATTGCAAGCGGAATTGCAAAGATCACTTTGAAAATCTGCAGGATACGACCGAGCTTCTTTCCACCATCTACATCAGGAAGAAGGATTGCAATCTTTGGGTTGCGCTCGATTGATGGGTAATCATCAGTCAAGAGAAGGACATATGCAGTCACGCGGGTGTGCAGCTCGAGCAGGGCGTGGTTGAAATTAAGCACATAGCTTGGGTACTTACCGGTGAATACAATCGCAAGGAGGGTAGGAAGAAGTAAGAATCCGCTGGTCCAGCCCCAATTGGTCATCTCTGTAAAGGCAGAGATAAAGATGACTGGCGGAACAACGAGGATTCCACGCCAAAAAACGGTCTTCTTATCGCGATTCTCTAATTGGTATTCAATGATGGTTTCAATTTGATTGCTCATACGTTCAGTGTATTCCTCTTGAACCCTCTTTATAGATACCCTTGGAGTATGTCAGCAGAGAAATTCGCGTTAGTAACTGGGGCAAGTAGTGGAATCGGCGCTGCAACAGTGAAAGCCCTAGTTGCAGATGGATACTCCGTTATTGCAACTGCTCGACGCAAAGATAGGTTAGAAGCTCTCGCCGTTGAGTTTAAGGATGTATCTATATTTCCTGCAGATTTAACTCTTGCCGGCGATGTAGATGCCCTCGCAAAATTTTGTGAAGATAAGAACGTTGAACTCCTCGTTAACTGCGCCGGTGGTGCCTTTGATGCTGCCACTGTTTTAGATGGAGATCCGCAGGTATGGGCAAAGACCTACGAGGTCAATGTCATTGCAACGCTTCGAGTTACTCAAGCAATTACCCCTCAGATGATTAAGCGCGGTAAAGGTCATATCGTCATCGTCTCTTCTACCGCCGGCCATCGCGCATATGAAAACGGTGGCAGCTATGTGGCGGCAAAATTTGCAGAGACCTCGCTAGCGCACACTCTTCGACTTGAACTCAATGGCACCCCAATTCGTATTACAGAAATTGCGCCCGGCATGGTCAAGACTGATGAATTTGCCGTAAACCGTTTTAGCGGTGATGTAGCAAAAGCTGCAAAGGTTTACGAGGGAGTTGATGCACCTCTGACCGCTGAAGATGTCGCCGAGTCGATTCGCTGGTCAGTATCTCTACCTGGGCATTTCAATGTGGACAGCATGGTGATTCGCCCTGTTGCTCAAGCCGCTAATCACAAAGTACATCGCACGCTATGACCGTCCTATTGCGCCCTTATCAGCCCGAAGATTTCAATCGCATCTGCGAGATACGAGGACTCGATACCCCAGAGCGTCGCGAAAGATTTATCTCTCGTCTAGAAAAACCAGGTGAATGGTTTGATCACTATCTCCACCTTGCAATTGAGGCAGACGGTCAGCTCGTGGGAGATTTTCAACTTCGCCATTGCGACCGGACCGCACCACCCGGGGCTTGGGATATGGGCCTTGAATTAGCCGAGGATGTTCGTGGAAAAGGTATTGGAACTCAAGCCCTGATTGCGGGAGCTCAATATGCTTTTGCAAATGGCGCACATCGCATTGAGGGATCAACTGATGAGAACAATATTGCGATGCGTAAAGCTTTTGAAAAAGCAGGGTGGAAGTTCGAGGGCGTATTAAAGGCGCTCTTTATTGAAGATGGCGTGCCGCATGATTATCACTCGTATGCAATTACCAAATTTGATTAATCTTTAATTACGACGCGGTACTTCTGTAAAGTCGGATCTGTCGCATAGGCAATGCGAACACCCGCATCCTTTGATGATTTCAAGCCCTGCAAAATCTCTGCGGTAAGAACTTCGCCAGGAGCAACCACGGCAACTCCCGGTGGATATGGTGCAATCAGATCAGCGGAAATTCGTCCTTCGGCGCTCGATGCATCAATCATTTCAGTCTTTGCAAAGTAGGCGCCACGCATAGAGATTCCACGAGTTGGAACAACAGACCAACTAAGAGCTGTGGCGCTCTCGCGGCGTTGCTCTTGGCGGCGCTTCAGGATTGGAATGAGCGCATCAGCGAGGGTTTCAAATTCTTCAGCTGAATCCGCAAGTGTTGCGAGGAAAACGATCGTGTCACGATCGGCCATCTCAACCCGGATTCCCACCGCTTGTAAATCGCGCTCAATATCTACTCCTGATGCACCGAGCTGTTGTACTCGGAGCACGATCTTTGTTGGATCAAATCTTTCTGCCGGGAAGTCGCTTGGATAGAGAAAAATCGGTAGCGCGAATTCTGCTTGCACCACTTCTTTAAAGCGTGCAACATTAGCAAGCAGTGCAGCGTTGAGCTCTTCACCACGGCTTTGAAGTAGTGCGCGAACTCCATCAATTGATGCCAGGGGAGCGCCAGCAGGTGATGTGGTGTGAGTTGTTTCGAAGCTTTGCTCAATGCGATCTAAATTGAGGTAAGTACCTTTTGCCAAGAGAAGTGCTGATGCGCTGTAACCAGGTAGCGCTTTATGCACGCTCGTAATGAGCGCATCCGCACCCGACTGAAATGCGTGGCGCGGAAGTTCTGGATGAAATCCAAAGTGCCCACCCCAAGCGGCATCGAGAATTACCGGAATCGATTTCTTATGTGCCGCCGAAATAAGGGTGGGAAGGTCTGAGATTGTTCCGAGGTAGCCCGGTTCCGTTAAAAGCACAGCGATTGGATTCTGCTCAAGCGCATTTTTGAGCTGCGCGATTCCAATTCCCATCGGAACGCCTGTAGCTTCATCGATATCCGGTGACATCCACACTGGTTCTAGACCTGCAAGAACAAGAGCGCTCAAGATTGAACGATGTGCGGTACGTGAAATTGCAACTTTGTCACCCGGCGCACCGAGCGCCAAAACAATTGCTTGATTGGCATGGGTAGATCCACCGGTTGAAAATCGTGCGTAATCGGCGCCCCATAATTCGGCTGCTAATTTCTCAGCTTTCTTCAGGGTCTGGTTGGTTAACTTAATTTCATCGAGCCCGCCATAGAGCGGTGTATCGCTATCGACTACCGCGCCAAGACCGGCATCAAGGCGCGATGCTCTTTGCTTGTGACCTGGAATTGTGAAAGGTGTTCGAGCGCTTTCAAAGTAAGAAAGGTATGCATCGAGTAGAGGGGCGCTGTCACGTAGGTCACTCATAGGGGCGAGTCTACTGCCGCGAACAATCGCTGTTGGACTGGCGCAGTATTTCCGAGGGCTTAGACTTATGCCATGACAGAAAAACTCCCACAATCACGCCACTTGGCCACTGAGATTCCAGGGCCACTTTCAACTGCTGCTATGCAGCGTCGTAATGAGGCTGTATCTGGGGGACTAGGAACTGCGATTCCTGTCATTATTAAGCGCGCATCTGATGCAATCCTTGAGGATATCGATGGCAACCGAATCATCGATCTCGGCGCCGGCATCGGAGTTGTAAACGTAGGAAATGCAGCGCCACTTGTTGTGCAGCGCGTGCAAGAGGCCGTTGCTGCCTTTACACATACAAACTTCACCACCGCTCCATACATGGGATATATCGAAGTATGCGAAGCGCTCAACCGTTTAACACCAGGAGATTTCAAAAAGAAATCAATCTTGCAGAACTCAGGAGCTGAGGCAGTTGAGAATGCAATCAAGATTGCACGTCATTACACAAAGCGTCCAGCAATCGTTGTATTTGAGCACGCCTATCACGGTCGCACAAACCTCACGATGGCACTGACTGCAAAGAACGTTCCATATAAGGAAGGTTTTGGTCCGTTTGCCAACGAGATTTATCGCGTGCCAATGCCTTACTCATATCGTTGGATTGGTGATCAGGCAACAATCACAGAAGATGCACTCAAGATGGTTACGACCAAGATTGAGAAAGAAATTGGCGCACATAATGTTGCCGCAATCATTATTGAACCAATTCAAGGTGAAGGTGGATTTATCGTTCCACCCAAGGGCTTCCTTCCAGGGCTCTCCAAGTTTGCAACAGATAACAAAATTGTCTTTATCGCAGATGAAGTCCAATCTGGATTTGCTCGCACAGGTGATTTCTTCGCGGTCAATAACGAGAGCGTTGTTCCAGATATGGTCATCACCGCTAAGGGCATTGCCGGCGGTCTTCCACTTGCAGCTGTAACCGCCCGCGCAGAGATCATGGACTCTTCACATATCGGCGGCCTAGGTGGTACTTACGGTGGAAACCCAATCGCATGTGCTGCAGCTCTTGCTGCCATTGAAATAATCGAGAGCGAAAAGTTGGTTGAGCGCGCTCGCCACCTTGGTGAAATCCTCTTTGCTTCACTCCGAGAGATTGCAGCAAAGCATCCAGAGATTGGTGAAATTCGCGGTCGTGGTGCGATGGTTGCCATTGAGTTGGTGAAGGCGGGGACAAAGGATCCCAACCCAGAGCTCATGGCTAAGGTCATTAAGTACTGCCAGAGCAAGGGCGTCCTCATCCTCACCGCAGGTTCATATGGAAATGTGATCCGCTTCCTTCCTCCGCTTGTGATTACAGATGAGCTTCTCAAGGATGCGTTGAGTGTCCTCGCAGAAGCCTTCGACGCGGTCGCTTAACTTCACCCTGGTTTCTCACCCTTAAAGGGGTGATTTCGCCTTCACGTGAGGTGATTTTTACGAGACTCTTCACCCATGCCGGGTGATAAAAATCTAGGGGTAACCGTATCCCGCACGCTCATCCCCACGCTTCCTGCGGATTACCTCTCACGTAGACGCCTTTTTCCGCTAATCGATAATAATCAGTCGGGTACCACTTTCCTTATCGCCCCTGACGGATATGGCAAGACTTCGCTCGTTGCCGAGTGGGCCCAAAATCAGGAGTCAAATGTCATCTGGATGACGGTGACCAATAGCGATTCCATCAATGAGATGTCAGCGATGATGATTGTCGCAACTCGACAAGTCATCCCTGGCTTCGCGCCATGGTTTGAAAATGATCAACCGATGAGGCCGACTGAGGTTGTCCGCCGCTGGGGTAACGAACTCTTGCAGACCGGCAGAAACTTTGTTTACGTACTCGATAACTTAAGAAATGAAAATGAGAGCGATGTTGATATCGCTGTTCAACTCATGGAGCAATTCCCGAGCAATGTCCACTTCATTGCGATACGACGAGATCAAGTGGACTCAATCTATGCAACTTGTGCTTCACGAGGTCCAATCAAAGTTCTCACGATTAACGATCTGAAATTTACCGAAGAAGATATTGCAAACTTAGCTGCAAATGCTGGCGAAGAATTAAATGACGAGACTCGCAAAATCTTAGATGTTGCCCATGGTTGGCCGGCAGCAGTTTCACTTCTCTTGGCGCACATTCAGGCTCACGGAGAGAAGTTTGATTTAGAGAGCCTTATGAGCTCAAGTAATGAACCTTTACGAGCGCTCGCCATGTTAGTAATCCAAAATCTTGATGAATCAATTGTCTGTGCCTGTGAAAGACTGTCAGTCCTAGAATCTTTTACTCTGGCCCAAGCCAAATTGATTTTAGATGGAGATTTTTCAATAGATTTAATCAATGCAATCGCTCATAAGGGCGAGATATTTACTTTGTCACGCGCCCCGCAAGCAGGATATGTGTTTTCACCGATGGTCCGACAGATTTTTCTAGAAGGTCTTCGCAAGCGAAGCGAGGTAAAGAATGAGATTCATAGGAAGCTCATCGCTTATTTCGAAGATTTAGGCATGCAGAGCGAAGCAATGAACCAGGCATTTGAAGCAGGTGACGAGGTAAAAATCGCCCAGTTATTTCCAAGTGCCGCACGGATCAAACAGGCGCAAGGTCGTGGGGGAGAACTCATTCGCTGGGCAGAACACCTCGGCTCGTCTAGCGAGGATGGCGTACTCAAGCGAGCGACGGTATTGGCTACAGGGTATCTAGCAGATTTGGATTTCTCGAGGGCTCAGAGTGAGATCAGCAAGATCAGCCTTCTTGCAGAGCAATCCCCTAGTAAAGATTTCTTTCTACAATTCGCCGCAGCAGCCTCTTGTTATTCACTCTTAAGCCTGGGCAAATTTGTCGAACTTGAAGATGCACTGAAGCAAGCAAAAGTAGGCAAATCAGATTGCTATCTAGGTGCCGATGATCAAATCAATCTACTCCGCGCACAAGCAGCGAAGAGATATATCTTTAATGACTCTGATGGCGTGGAAGAGTCATTTATCGCAGCACAAGAATTAGCCAAAATGACCTCGCTCGATACATCCCACACCTTCTTGCTCTCAATTGAGGCACTTTGGCTACATCAGCAAGGTCAATACAAGCGCGCACATGAGGTTGCAACTATTTCCCTCGAAAAGCACCAGCGAAATCGTTTTGTTGGTAACCATGGCCCACTCGACGTAATGTTTGTGATTGCTCGCTGTCTTTTAGAATTTTCACGGCCTCAAGAAGCTATCGCTATTTTGGAGCAAATTCGCTCCTACTCGTATCAATGGAAACAGTGGCACTGGTACCTCCACGCCGATAAACATATTGTTGAATTTCTCTCCTTTAATGAGAATAATCGCGAGGCGCTGGAACGTGTTAAGCGGGCTCGAGATTTCATTGCGACTCTCGAGATGGAAAATAAATTAGAAGAATTGGTTGACCTCAGTGAGATGTCACCGCGACGACGCCTGAAAGATTTTGATCGACTTGAGACTCTTGTTAATCGAACTTCCGATTCACGCGACAGTCGCACCTACCGAATGGCAGTAGATGAATTTCGCGGTCGAAAGAAGGCCACAGAGGACGCGAAGAATCTTCCAGAGAAAACTCCTCGCGATTTAATCTGGAAATATCTCACCCAAGCATCACTAAACGTTGATGTTGAGAAAATTGCTCTGCCTGCAATTCACAATGCAATGAAAGTGGGCGCTCAAGTCGGAGCTCGTGAAACTTTCTTGCGTCAGCGCGATGAGATGGCCAATTACATCATCCGAATCGCAAATGAATTTCCGACTGTTTACAACGAAGAGCTTGCGACTGCGATGGCAGAGCGAATGAGAGAACGAGGTAAATCCGTGGACGAAGGTAAGCACCAGCTCACAAAACGAGAGCTAGAGATTCTTCGACAACTTTCGACCGGCCGAACGCTCACCATCATCGCCGCTGAGCTTCATATTTCACAGAACACGATGAAGACCCACCTTAAGAATCTCTATAAGAAGATTGGCGCCGAGAGTCGCCATGATGCAGTCGAGAAAGCAAAGTCAACCTTCCTCATCTAAAGGTTTAAGCAAGGTTCTCAGATAGGCAATAATTACGGCATGCACCAGCCAGTAATTGTGACTCCGCGTCTAGAACTGCATCACATCCCAGCCGATGGATTGATATCTCTCTATGAAGAGAAGAACGACTCACTCGCAATTGCTGGACGGGGATTCACCAACCCGTATCAGAATCTTGTTGCCGAATCCGGGCCGCTGCGATGGCGAGTGCCGCAGGTAAAGGCAGATCCCGCTACCAATAAATGGTTTGTGAGATTTATTGTCTTACGCGATAGTGGGGAAGTAATCGGCAGTACAAGTTTTCATGGCGTCCCGGATGAAACCGGAATGATGGAGATTGGCATCGGCATTGAAGAGCAATTCTGGAACAACGGTTATGCCAAAGAAGCTCTACTAGGGATGTGGCGCTGGGTCTGCGGTGAGCCAGGGGTCAAGGTTTTAAGATACACAGTCAGTCCATCTAATTTTCCTTCAGTGAAGATTATTGAAGGTTTTGGTTTTAATTATTTGGGGCAGCAGATAGATGAAGAAGATGGACCAGAGAACATCTACGAAATGTCGGTAGATCAATTCATGAGTAAATGGGGAGCCAACAATGAGCGATGAATTTGATGAAATTGTTGGCGATATCGATGGCGAACTCGACCTGACTTTATATGCCGATAGTGATGAGCTGTCAGATGAAGTAACGGCACAAATATTGGTAGCGATTGAGAATGGATTACTTGCCTCGAGTGAGTTCCACTTAGTCCTCACTGGTGGAACCCTCGGACTCCAGATTTCGCAATCTCTCGTAGGTGCATTTAATAGCGCGCCAGAGCTCTATGCAGGGTTACATATTTGGTTTAGTGACGAGAGATTTGTCGAAAGCAATAGCGCTGATCGCAATTCAGCTCCTTGGCATAACACTCTTACCAACCTCAAAATCGTGGTGCATGAGGCTCTTGCGCCAGATTCTCCGGCAACGATTGAGGGTGCAGTAAAGCATTACCAAGATGCACTTGCAGATGTCACTATCGATCTCAATATTCTTGGCGTTGGTCCCGATGGACATGTGGCATCGCTATTCCCGGGAATTGCGGATATCGATGATCAGCGAAATATCTTTGCAATTACAGATTCACCTAAGCCTCCAGCAGCGCGAATCTCATTCACAATGAAATTCCTCAATGAAGCGCGCGAAATTTGGATCGTGGCGGCAGGTGAAGGAAAAGCTGATGCAGTGGCGAAAATCATCGAGGGTGATTTATCCATACCCGCGAGTTATGTCAGCGCCCAGCAACGCACACGCCTCATCGTCGACCAAGCAGCGTTCTTTACTGAGTAGCTTCATCCACTAGACTTCTCACCATATTCGCATGCGAATCCTCAATGGCGAGGTTCGTTCATTTACGAAAAGGCATTCACTGATGAGCACAACAACCTTTGGCATGGTCGGACTTGGCCGCATGGGCGCAAATATTGTCCGCCGCCTGGCACGTCACAACATCACCTCTGTCGTTTATGACGTCTCACCAGATTCAGTAAAGGCTCTCGCAGATGAAGGTTCAATCGGTGCCTCTGATCTTGCTCACCTAGCCTCGCAGCTCACAGCCCCTCGTACAGTCTGGGTAATGGTTCCCGCTGGCGTTACAGATTCAACCATCGCAGCCGTTGCCGAGGTGCTCTCACCGGGCGACACCATCATTGATGGTGGAAATAGCTATTACAAGAATGATCTTAAGAATGCAGAATTCCTCAAGACAAAGGGAATCAACTTTGTCGATGTCGGAACTTCCGGCGGCGTCTACGGCCTCGAACGTGGCTATTCATTAATGATCGGTGGCGATGACGCGGTTGTTCAGTCGCTTGATCCAATCTTCAAGGCGCTCTGTCCAGGTGTAGAAGCAGCAGAACGCACCCCTGGTCGTAGCGGTGAACCGTCACAAGCCGAGTACGGATATCTTCACTGCGGCCCAACTGGCTCTGGCCACTTTGTAAAGATGATTCACAACGGAATTGAATACGGAATGATGGCGGCATTTGCCGAAGGTCTAGCAATCTTTGAAGCAGCAGATGAGATGACTCCTGCCTATGATCTTGATATACCTGAGATCACCGAGGTTTGGCGTCGAGGATCTGTTGTTGCATCGTGGCTACTAGATCTCACAGCGCAAGCGCTCAATGAATCTAATGAACTTACTGAGTACTCAACTCAGGTCAGTGATAGTGGCGAAGGTCGCTGGACAGTGCAGGCTGCAATTGAGGCGGGAATTCCTGCCCATGTATTGAGCGCCTCGCTCTACTCTCGTTTTGCATCACGCAATAATGATGAGTTCGGCAACCGAGTTCTTAGCGCAATGCGTTATAAGTTCGGCGGCCACAATGAGAAGCCAAAGGCAAATTAATGAAGGCTGATGTACTTGTACTTTTCGGTGCAACCGGCGACTTAGCCAAGAAGAAGTTATTTCCAGCTCTCTATGACCTAGAAGAGCTAGGGCAACTCGATATGCCAGTTATTGGCGTAGCTTCATCGAAGTGGACCCAAGAAGTTTTTCGTAATAATGTCGAATCAGCTATTCGGGCTCGCAAATCTGATGCTGATGAGGAAGTACTGGCAAAGGTCAGAGATGAAGTTCAACTCATCGTTGGTGATTACAACAATCCAGAGACTTTTGTCGAACTAGCCGAGGCGATTAAGGGTTACAAACTTCCCGTTATCTACCTTGCAATTGCGCCAGAATTCTTTGCAACAATTACAAAGTCATTGGCAGATGTTGGCATTACAAAGCGTGCACGCGTTGTTGTCGAAAAGCCATTTGGCCGCGACCTCGAGTCAGCAAAGGCTCTCGATGCCGAGCTCAAGCAACTTCTTCCAGAAGAGCAGATTTATCGCATCGATCATTACCTTGGTAAAGAAGCGGTCGAAGATCTCTTGGTCTTCCGCTTTGCAAATACTTTATTCGAGCCAGTCTGGAATCGAAATTACGTTTCAAATATTCAGATCACGATGGCAGAAGATTTCGGTATCGATGGCCGCGGCAAGTTTTATGACGGCGTAGGCGCAACCCGCGACGTGCTGCAGAACCACCTTTTGCAGGTTCTCACCATGCTCACAATGGAACCACCAACAAGTATGAATTCAGAAGATATGCAGAACGAGAAGATTAAGGTGCTCTCTGCAATCCGCGATATCAAGGCTGACGATGTTGTTCGTGGCCAATTCGTTGGCTACTTGGATGAAGAAGGCGTTGCAGAGAACTCAGATACTGAAACTTTTGTTGCGATGAAGCTCTTCATCGATAACTGGCGTTGGGCTGGTGTGCCAATCTATCTGCGCACAGGTAAGAAGATGCCCGAGACAGTCCTTGAAGTAATCGTTGAATTCAAGCAACCTCCTCGCGCACTCTTTGGAAAAGCCGAATCAAATCAAGTTCGATTCCGACTTGGTAAGAATGATGGCGTTGATATTTCACTGCAGGCGAAGAAGCCTGGAACGAAGTTGGTCTCAGAGACCGTTGATCTCTCTGTTGAGTTCTTTACCGAGTTCGGCGATCGCCAAGGTCCATATGAGCGCTTATTGCGAGCTGCGATGTTAGGCGATCACTTCCGCTTTACTCGTATCGATGCGGTCTTGCACTCATGGGCAATCCTTGAGGAAATCCTCAAAAGCCCTCACCGTTGCCATCCATACTTTGAAGGCACATGGGGACCAGATGAGGCCGATGAATTGATACCTGGCGGCTGGAATCCCGTCGGCTCTGAGGCCGATGAGATCAAACTTTCACATTAACTTTAATTAGTTAGATGCCTGACCGCTGCGGTGTCTGTAGCGACCGAGGAAATCTGCCTTGAATTCGTAGAAGGTTCCATCCAATAGGTGTTGACGCATTTGATCCACCAAACGAACGATGAAACGTTCATTGTGAATCGTTGCAAGTGTCGCAGCCACCATCTCTTTTCCACGGAACAAGTGGCACAGGTAAGCGCGGGTGTAGTTCTTGCAGGTATAGCAATCGCACTCGGCGTCGATAGGTGTGAAATCCCGAATATAACCGGCGTTAGATACATTGAAACGACCTGTCATTGTGTAGACCGCGCTAGTGCGAGCAATACGTGATGCAAGGACACAATCAAAGGTATCAACGCCGTTTTCAACGCCAACAAAGAGATCTTCTGGAGCGCCGATTCCGAGTAAGTGTTTAGGCTTTTCTTGGGGGAGCGTTGAATTTACCCAGCTGACAATTGTTCCAAGTGATTCTTTATCGAGCGCGCCACCAATTCCAAAACCATCAAATTCAATTCCAGAAGAGGACATTGTGCCGAGATCGGCCGCCGCTTCTTTGCGAAGATCTTCATATTGAGCGCCTTGAATGACGCCAAAGAGAGCTTGGTAGGGCTTATTGCTGCGCTCTTCTGTCAGGCGCTTATGTTCATCGAGACAACGAATCGCCCAGTTATGGGTGCGCTCCATCGCCAATTCTTGATAAGGGCGGGTGTTATGCAGCGTTGTGCACTCATCAAAAGCAAACATGATGTCCGCGCCAATCTTGTGCTGAATCTGCATAGAAATCTCGGCGCTAAATCGATGCATCGATCCATCAAGGTGGGACTTAAAGGTGACACCTTCATCATCAACATGGGCTAAACGTTCTTTATTTCCAGCGATAACTTGATCAGATCTAAAGGTCTGCGCATCCATTGCAAGGACTTTCTTAAAGCCCACACCAAGTGAGAGAACTTGGAAACCGCCACTATCTGTAAAAGTTGGACCATCCCAATTCATAAACGAGCCGAGACCGCCAGCTTCATCGAGAACATCAGGACCCGGCTGCAAGTACAAGTGATAGGCATTAGAGAGCAGCGCCTGCGCACCAAGATCCTCCATCGCACCGGGCAAGACTGATTTAACAGTCGCCTTGGTGCCGACAGGAATAAATGCCGGTGTCTGAATCTCGCCATGGGGAGTTGTGATTGTTCCGACGCGAGCTAGCCCTTTTTCAGATGCATGCTTGATCTCGTATTTAAAGCCGGAAGTCATAGACCGTATTCTGACAGAGTTCCCCAATCAGGTTTACACTTCCCGAATGCCTACATTGAAGCTAACCGATGGACGATTCCTTGAATACTTCGATAACGGAATCTCTTCAACGAGCGCCATCGTCTTTCACCATGGAACTCCTGCCCACGCCTCACTTTGGAGTGCATGGCTGGATCTCGCCGCTTCAAAGGGTATCCGCGCCCTCTCGTATAGCCGCGCAGGATATGGAATAAGTGACCGTAACGAAGGTCGCACAGTCTTCTCAAACAATGGTGATATCCGCGAACTCCTCGACAGCTTTGGTATTCGTGATTTCATTTCAATTGGATGGTCTGGTGGAGGTCCGCACGCACTGGCGACAACGATGATGAACGGCAGTAAAGGGGCAATCACCCTCGCTGGCGTTGGCGAGTACGGCGCTGCAGATCTCGATTTCCTTGCAGGCATGGGTCCTGAGAATGAAGAAGAATTTGGCGAAGCACTCAAAGGTGAATCAGAAATTTCTGCATGGATGGATAAGAACGCCGTTCCATTTAAAGATGTAACTGATGTTGAAATTAGAGAAGCGCTCGGTGGTCTTATCGGAGATGCCGATAAGAAAGCTCTCGATGGCGTAGTGGCAGATGAGTATGCAACTGCTACTCGTAAAGGCCTCGCCGTTAGCTTCGATGGTTGGATTGATGACGATATTGCATTTGTTCAACCTTGGGGTTTTGCGCTCTCTGATATATCAGTGCCGGTTCTCATTTGGCAGGGTGATCAAGATTTAATGGTTCCTCATGCGCATTCTTATTGGCTAGAAAAGCACATCCCAACGGGTAAATTGCACTTCGTGCCGGGTCATGGCCACATCTCACTTATCGCAGATTACAAAGACGAGATTATTAACCAGGCAAAGGAACTCTTAAGCTAAATGTTCTTTAAGGAATTTGCCTCAATTCTCAATCCGAAATCTCGGAAGATGGTTGTAGGCATTGCTCTCAACGCAGTTGGTGGGGGAATGACTCTCTCGCTGCTCTTGGTATACCTCCACGATATGCGCGGCTTTACCAATACCTTTGGTGGATTACTTCTCTCATGGGGCGCACTCGTCTCAATCGTTGCCAGCACACCAATGGGCGCACTTGTCGATCGCTTTGGGCCAAAGCGAGTCATGATCGGTGGGCTCTTACTGAATTCTGCGGCAGCTTTCTCGTTGGCTTACGCCAGCACTCATCTCCATGCGATTCTTGCATTGACTGCAATCAATATTGCTGGTCAAGCGGTCTGGCCTTCGCAGAGCGTTGTACTTACTCGAGTCACACCAGAAGAGCATCGCTCAAAGATTTTCGGACTTAATTTCATGCTCCTCAATCTTGGATTGGGACTTGGAGGATTGATTTCCTCACTCATCATTACCGAGGGATCTTTACGCTCATTTCAAATTATGTATTGGATTGATGCGGCGACATTCTTTATTTATCTTGGAATTATCTTGACCCTTCATGGCGAAGGCCTTGATCGTTACATCCCGAAGGAGCATGAACCTAAGCAGGGTACCTATCGCGATCTTCTAGCAATTAAGCCACTCATGCTTCTGGGATCCGGTGGAATCATTCTCTTCACCTTTGGATATGGCGTAATTCAAGCCGGCGTTCCTATCTTTGCAACGCAGTTCTTGGGACTTTCACCTAAATGGCTTGGATTGATTTTTGGCGTCAACACTCTTGCAATCTTTACATTGCAACCGCTGGTAATGCGCATCCTCGAACGTTATTCAAAGTACAACGCACTCGTTGCAATTGGAGTCATCTGGTCTGCATCTTGGATCTTCGTCGGTATCTCACCGCTCTTGCCTCTCATCGCATCAGGTATTGCTCTCTGTATCAGCCAATTAATCTTCGCCGTAGGAGAGATGGTTCAAGCTCCTGTTATTCCGACCCTTGCAAATGAACTTGCGCCAGAACATATCCGTGGTCGGGCCAATGCCTTTATGAGTCTGCAATGGTCTATCTCAGGGGTGGCAGGCCCTGCCATTACCGGCCTGATGCTGGGGGCAGATCTAGCCGAGCTCTGGGTCGCCTCCATGTTTATCGGCTCCTTCCTGGCCATCCCGCTCTTCCTCCGCATGAAGCGGCTCGCCCTCTCTTCAAAGGGTGCCTAAACCGGGTTAATTCGGACTTTTGGGGTTTCTTTTTAGCCCGTCCTTTACTACCCTTGCGGGTCTACTCACGGGTTATCTCGCATAGCGGTACTTCCTGTGGATGGTCATAACCGAAGCGAATTATTTGCGATAAGGGGATTTACACGTGGCTGATGCAACAGTGGTCGATAACGATGTCGTTGAGGTAGCTCAACGCACACCGAAGCAGATCGCATGGGGACGTTTTAAGCGCAACAAGGTCGGCGTCTTTGCTGGATATGCATCCATCTTCTTTGTCTCCATCGGTTTCTTTGCTCCCATCATTACCCGCTTAGTAGGCGTCAATCCTCGCGATACATATGAAGGCACGCTCTCTGAATTTGCAATGCCACTTGGTCCTTGGGGTGGAATCTCATGGGCGCACCCACTCGGAATCGAACCAGGAACCGGTCGCGATGTATTCGCGCTCGCTCTCTATGGAGCACGTACATCATTTATCGTTGCAATCATTGCGGCGGTCGGCACAATCGCGATCGGCATGCTCGTAGGTATCGCAACTGGTTATTTCAAGGGTCGCGTCGATTCAAGCGTTGGCCGTTTTGCAGATTTCCTTATGTCATTTCCTGGAACATTTATGATCATTGCGCTCTCGCTCCCAATGGTGCAGCGCATTGAAGCGCTCGGAATCGCGCACGACAATGCAGCTCGACTCGTGGTTCTCGTCCTCTTCTTGGTCTTCTTTGGTTGGACCGGTTTCTACCGTCTCATTCGCTCACAGGCGATGTCGATGCGCGAGCGCGACTTTGTTATGGCAGCTCAGGCGATGGGCGCCTCGAATTGGCGCATTATCGTCAAGGAGATCCTTCCTAACCTCTGGCCAACGGCGATCGTCTTTATCTCGCTCTCACTTCCTGGCTACATTGCAGCTGAGGCGACATTCTCATTCCTAGGTGTCGGTGTTCAAGCGCCTGAGGCAACATTCGGTCTAATCCTCGCCGATGGAATTACCTACTGGCGCGAAGATCCTGCATACCTTCTTATTCCAAGCTTTATCTTGATTCTTATCGTGCTCTCGCTCAACCTACTTGGTGATGCGGTCCGCGATGCGCTCGATCCAAAGGCGGATCGCTAGTAGGAAAACAGTAGATTTCCGTAGCAATACGGGAACTTCACTACAAGAGAGGTCTCGCGAGTTTCTCTTTAGGTGAAGAGCAGTAAGTCGAAACGTAAATGCGTTTTGATTCATCTCAATTAGGAGGACTAATGTCACGTTTGACATCACGTCGTCTAATCGCAACAGCAACAGCTGCACTTCTTGCAGTTGGAACAGTTGCGACAGGCGCTAGTGCAAACGCAGCAGAGAAGCCAGTAACTGGCGGAACGCTGTACTTCATCACACACGCAGATCAGTTCGATCACATCGATCCAGCTCGTGTTTACACAGGCCGCGATATCGCGTTCCTTAACTCATACCTCTACCGTAACTTGGTTTCATACAAGCCAGTTCCAGGTTCAGCAGGATCATCACTCGTTGCAGACCTTGCAACAAACACTGGTGTTCCATCAAACGCAGCAAAGACATGGAAGTTCACACTTCGTTCAGGCATCACATGGGAAGACGGCTCAGCTGTTACTTGTGAAGATGTCCGTTACGGTGTTTCACGTCCATTCGCAGCTGACGTAATCACAGACGGCCCTCAGTACCTCGTACAGGCTCTTGATATTCCTAAGGCTGCAGATGGTTCATCTGCATACAAGGGTCCATACAAGAAGACCGGACAGGCACTCTTCGACAAGGCTGTTACATGTAAGGGCAACACAATTACATTTAACCTCAACCGTTCATTCGCTGACTTCAACTACGCACTTACATACCCAGCAGGTGCACCAGTCAAGAAGTCAAAGGACACAGGCGACAAGTACGACCTCCGTCCTTTCTCAAACGGTCCATACAAGATCGCTTCATACAAGATCGGCGATCAGCTTGAGCTCGTACGTAACGACAAGTGGAAGAAGTCTTCTGACGCTGTTCGTACACCGTACCCAGATAACATCGTTGTTCGCTTCGGTCTAGCTGAAGATGTTCGCGATGCAATCATGCTCGAAGATCAGATTCCTAACACAGCATCACTCGATGCACTTCAGCCAGCAAATACACGTGCATTCTTTGCAGATGCAAAGAAGAAGTCACAGCGCTTCAACGTGTATGACCCATACGTTCGCTATGCAGCAATGAACGTTTCAAAGGGCCACATGGATTGCCTCGATGTACGTAAGGCTGTCTTCTTCGCGATCAATACACAGGCACTTATCGACCTTTCAGGTGGATCAGTGTTCTACGGTGACCCAGGCGATAACCCTGTAAAGCCAGTTCTTGGTCTTGACTACAAGAAGACAACAGGAAACATCCACGATGCAAACTGGAAGATCACCGGAAACGCTGATTATTCGAAGTCACTTCTTGCTAAGGCAAAGACTTCATGCCCAGATGCATACGCACGTGCAACAGATGCAGATAAGGGCATCACATGGGATATCGCGCAGTCAGCGACAAACCAGAAGGCTGCTGTTTTGATCACAGATGCTCTCAAGGCAGCTGGAATCAACATCAAGTTCAACTACATCCCATCAGGTCAGTACTACTCAACAGTTATGAATCCAGAGAAGCAGAATGACATTTCAACTGCTGGCTGGGGTGCAGACTGGGCTAACGCTTCAACAGTTATCCCTGAGCTCTTCACAAAGGAAGGTGGATTTAACCTTTCACAGAACTGGAACGATGCAGCATACGCAGCGTTCAAGAAGAAGTCTGATGCTACAAAGGTAGAGACAAACCGCGCTAAGCAGGCAAAGGGATGGCAGGAACTATCACAGTACGTGATGGATCAGTACTGGATCATCCGCCCTGTCTTCTCTAAGACTCAGAACGTTTGGGGTTCAAAGGTTGGCGGCGTTTACTACTGGGAGCCACAGGGTAACTTCGGCTTCGGTCAGATGTATGTAAAGAACTAATTAACCTCAAAGGTTAGTTAGCGCTTTAAATGCGTTAGAGGTTGCGGGTGGTTGTTTCGACAGCCACCCGCAACACTCGCGTAAGTTATTAATAGCAATTGAGTTAGAAATAGATTTACCAACTGAAGGAGATACAAGAGAGTGTTGAATTATTTAGCTCGACGATTGAGCGCCACCCTGGTGGTTCTGACTCTCGTCAGCATGTCAGTCTTTGGAATCTTCGCAGTTCTTCCGATGGATCCAGCGGCGCTTACCTGCGGTAAGGCCTGCTATCCCGCTGTTATTGAAGCCAACCGCCACCGCCTCGGACTCGATGTCCCAGTGCATGTTCAGTACGGTCGCTTCGTTAAAGGTTTATTTGTAGGTCGCACATATGGTGAGGGACAGGCGACAATCGAATGTCCTGCTCCAGCTTTCGGTTACTCATTTAACCGCCACGAGTGTGTAACAACTCTTATCAAGGATGCCCTTCCGGTCACACTCTCGCTGGCAATCGGTGCATTTATTCTCTGGATTTCAGTCGGTGTAGGCCTAGGAATCTTGGCCGCTCGTCGTAAAAACCAATGGCCCGACCGCGCGGCGACAGCCTTCGTTCTCGTCGGAACATCGCTTCCAACATTTATCTCCGGTATTTTGATTCTGCTCTTCGTCGGATTGAAATTTAATTTAATTGATCCGCTCAATATGGGTCGCTGGATTCCTCCATTAGAAGATCCAGTTGCCTGGTTCCGTACCTTTATCTTCCCTTGGATTATCTTGGCCCTCGCATACGCTGCTTCATATACGCGATTTACTCGCTCTACAGTGATCGAGACATCATCTGAGGATTACATCCGCACCGCGCGTTCAAAGGGACTGAGCGAGAAGGTAATCTTGCAGAAGCACACTCTTCGTGCAGCGATTGC
>JACCDU010973978.1_pt1 | contig 18565 bp, 17 predicted proteins | sample 7446081 | NCBI WGS metagenome assembly JACCDU01 (sample SAMN15323447, study PRJNA562643) | freshwater metagenome | isolation source: river surface water | place: USA:Blue River Watershed | collected 2017-08-17
ACCGACAGCAGCGTGTCGATAGCAGCTTTGTTGGCGGACAGAACTTGTTCGTTATTCATTGCAGTCATGGTCAACTCCTAATAGTGGTCAAACATTCAAAGGGCAAAGCAGAAAAAGGGACGTCTCGATCATTCTTGTAAGTCTTCTTCTTTGCAGTCACCGGCTTCATCACTTGTTCAGGACAAAGCATTGTGCGCTGCAACATAACGAATTATAGAGCCCTCAAAACCCCTGTCAAGAAAATTTTGTGCAATACAGCAAAATTGTTGCAAAACCGACACAAGATCAACATAACACTAGCGATGCAGCCGATCATCAAGCAATATTTCCCAGGCACCCTGGCTTGCGGCATCATTACGCTATGGCACATGAAACCCTGAAATCGTTTATCCGCGCTCCGCTTTCCGTGAAAGACCGGATGGTAATGGGCAAAGCTTATCGCCAGAAAACGCCACGAAGCACTCTAGGCGACTACCCGATCAAGCATCGTCGACTCGATGCGGTGAATATCATCGCCCGTCAGGCAGAGTCCCGTTTTCCGGATCTGATCCCCATCCGCCATGCCCGTATGGCAGTGGATCCTTTTGCCTTTTTCCGGGGTGGCGCCGCCATCATGGCCCAGGATCTGGCACCGCTGTCCTCGCCGGCGATTCATGTGCAGCTCTGCGGGGATATGCACGTCAGCAATTTCGGATTCTTTTCAACCACAGAGCGACGCCTGGTTTTCGGTATCAATGATTTCGATGAAACCCTGCCCGGACACTTTGACTGGGACCTGAAGCGACTGGCCGCCAGTGCCATGATTGCCGCCCATGCCCTCGGACAGGACAACGTTTATGGTGAAATGATCATCCGTCGCATGTCTCGCAAGTACCGCGAGCACATGGCTGAATATGCCGAGATGCCCTATCTTGACCTGGCCCGATCCTATATTGATGAACAGCATTTGCTGTTGCGGGCCAAAGTCACAGGCATCAAAGCGGCATCTCAGCACTACGTTCGGACTCAGATTGCCAAGGCCCGCAGCAATACCAATCAGGGTGTCCTGGGCAAACTGACCGAATGCGTAGGGCAGCATCGCACGTTTATCGATAATCCGCCCTTTGTCATGCATCTTGATAAGACCATGTATGGCACACCGATTATCGATATGCTCGATGAAGGTTTAAAAACCTATGCCCGCTCCTTGGCATCTGATCGTCGGCATGTACTGGATCGCTACCGCATTATCGATTACGCACGCAAGGTGGTCGGCGTCGGCAGCGTTGGTCTCGGCTGCTGGATTCTCTACATGGAGGGACTCGATGACTCCGATCCGCTGTTCCTACAAAACAAACGGGCGCAACGCTCTGTACTTGCCCCCTACTTTCCCGACCACCAGTTCCGATCCCAGGGCGAACGGGTCGTTTATGGCCAACGCTTAATCCAGGGGGCGCCCGATCTTTTTCTCGGCTATGGCACCACCCGGGACAGTGACTTCTATCTCCGACAGCTGCGCGACATGAAAGGCGGTATCTCGATCGGCACCGGCAAAGGCGACATCGGTATCAACGAGTTCCCGGACTATGCATCACTCTTCGGCTGGGCGCTGGCCAATGCGCACGCCCGCTCCGGCGACCCAGCGCTGCTGGCAGGGTATTGCGGCCAGAGTGAACGTCTGGACGACGCCCTCGTCCGCTTCGCACAATCCTACGCCGAGCAGAATCTGGCCGATTACGACGTCTTCATGCAGGCCATTCGTGCCGGTACCTTACGCTGTGCCGAATCCGGCTACTGAGAATCTCTATGAGCAATCCCTGGCTTTTACTCATTCTGGCCGGTATCTGTGAAATCGGCTGGCCGCTCGGTTATAAACTGGCGCAAGCCAACGACGGCTTACGTCAAATGGTCTGGTTCGGGTTTTCCGGGGTGTCAATCGTACTGAGCGCCTGGCTGTTGTGGCTTGCCCAGAAAGCGATTCCGATCGGGACAGCCTATGCGGTCTGGACCGGCATCGGTGCAGCCGGCACATTTATGCTGGGCATTCTGCTCTTTGGCGAGCAATCATCCCTGCTCCGCTGGCTCGGCGCCGCCATGATCATCGGCGGCGTGATCATTCTTAAATCCGGCCAGTAATTACTTACCCAGAGCGCCAACAGCACGTAGATAGCCATAAATCTGGCGGGCCATCATCTGACGATCAGCCGCCGGACGTTCTGCCGCAAGCGCCGGCATCGCCGTCAGCGGATTTTTACCCGAGGGATCCAGCACCCAGGTGGCAAACCGGGCAAACGATTGACCGGCAGCCCATTGCCCCAGATCAAGCGGCATCCTGGTACCGCCAACCCCGTTCACCTGATGGCAGGAGAGACAGTATTTTTCCGTCAGCGCCGCACCAGGCCGGTAGCGCTCCGGCAATATGGACGGGTATAGCCGTGAAAGACGACTGGCATCCATGATGGTCACTTTAGTCACCTGATACGGCCAGTAGGTGGCACCATCCGCTTGCAGTTCGGAATGCAGTAGATTATCCCAGACCAGATACCATGGCCCCAGGCTGACCCGATGGTTTAACGGGGGCGTTTCCACACTGAAGTCATCGCCATCGGCACGGGCATAAACCAGGTAGGCCGGATAACGTAACAACCGTGCCGCCGGAATCATGGAAAGATAACCATCACGGGCCTCAAACCCGATAACTGCGTCGGGCCGGCGCCAGCCCTCTCCTAACCAGACATCAAGCAACGGCAGCGCCGGATACCCTGTATACGTCACCTCGACCGGCTTTAACGGGGTCGAACGGATCGGATCAACCACGGTAATCGGCGCCGGTGCCATACCATCAAGATGGGTACCCGGTCTGGGTAGCGGCACCTCGGCGGCAGAGACCTGAATCGTGACACCGATACAGAGTATGACCCCCACCAGACGCAGAAAGTTCACAAGTTTCATCAGGGGCATATCAACTCCATCCATAGACACCGTGAGCAACAGATGCACTGAACCGTTGTCAATGCGCTTCATGAGCCGCCTTGCTGATCAGCAAGGACTGGTTCATGAGCTTGTCGACCATCACCATCGCCAGTGCCGAGAACAGGAACACAATGTGAATAATGACCTGCCACATGATCGTGTGGTTATCCAGGTTGGCGGCATTGATAAAGGTCTTGAGAAGATGGATCGACGAGATCCCGATGATGGCGGTTGAAAGTTTGACCTTCAGCACGCCGGCATTCACATGCGAGAGCCATTCCGGCTGATCGGGGTGGTTATCCAGATGCAGACGGGAAACAAAGGTTTCATAACCGCCAACGATCACCATGATCAGCAGATTGGCAATCATCACCACATCGATGAGGCCGAGCACCGAAAGCATGATGACGGTTTCGCTCACATGTTCGGTAAAGGCACCCACCGCCAAGTGCTTGAGTTCAATCATGAACTGGTAGACATAAACGACCTGGGCAACAATCAGCCCCAGATACAGTGGCGCCTGCAACCAGCGGCTGGCAAAAATAAGGGATTCCATCTTGTTCGATCGGGAACTAACCATTGGGCGCTTCCTGGGTGGATTTCATCAAAGACCTCCGGATTATACTGTCGACATGACCGCTGCGCTTTTTGAACTACCAAGCCCGTTTGATACCGAACTGGGGGTGGTACGTCTGCTGGAACCTCCCGCTGCCGACGCGGCCGCATTAAGTGCGCAGCTGAAGCGCGGCACCTACGGACGACCGTTTCTGGTGGAATCCGAAGGTCTGCTGACGTTGTACTTCACATTGAGCCTGGTGCAGAGCACCATGCAGATCAATCGTCCGGACGTCCTGGATCTGGCCTACACCCGAAAAATGATGGCTTTTCTGCCGTTTTATCCACGGCCCAAAGGCTTGTTGCTGCTCGGTATGGGAGGCGGCTCGCTGGCTAAATTCTGTTACCAGCATCTGCCCAGAGCCGACATCACGGTCGTGGAAATTGATCCGGATGTGATCGCCTTCCGTGATGCCTTCAGGGTACCGGTAGATAATGAGCGTTTCAGGATTCTGTGTGCCGATGCCGCCGCCTATCTACCCACACATAATCTACGAACAGATGTCATCATGGTCGATGCCTTTGATGGTCTGGGAATTGCGCCCGAACTCTCAAGCCCGGATTTCTATGCACAGGCTTACAATAAACTTTCAGCCAACGGCATTCTGGTCATGAATCTGGCCGGCGACAAAGCCGGATACGAGGACCCTCTGGCACAACTGGCCCATTGTTTCGATGACCGTGTACTGTCACTGAAAGTCCGCGATGGTGGCAACCAGATTGCCTTTGCCTTCAAGAATCCGGACTTTCAGCCCCTATGGGATCGGCTGAAACCAGTGGCTGTGGAACTGGAACGTAAGCTGGGTCTGGAATTTCCGTGGTATCTGGAGATGCTGCAAAAAAATGAACGGCGCGCCGTCAGTCTGCCACGCAGGTCTCGCGACCGTTGATGGTCACATCCTTGCCCTTAATCCAGAACACATAGGACTCGTCCGAATTCACATAGCGGGCGCCGCTGGCACTCATCCCTTGACGCAGATAACGCGTGATGTTGCCACTTTCGATGGTCGCCGTTTGCTGAGCATTATCAAAAGTTACGACTAAACGACCACTCTCCGGACACGTATAGCGCACCAGAAATGGCTTACGGGGTCGCGGCGCATCGGCTCGGTATTGCGGCGGTATCTCTGACACCGGCACCGGACGGATTTCCACATCCTGTGCCTGCTGGGCATATACAGTCGGCATGAGCGACGCTACGCCGATGACAATCATGGCCAGCCCCCGAAGAGAGTTACGAACGTTCAAGAGATCTTCCTTGTCAGTGATTGATGGCCAGGCCACCGGCCACCTGCGACCATGGCCGCAGCACGTTATCACAGGGATTGGAGCGCGTCACTACGGATGCAGCATTCTGAGCGATCAGTGACACACCGCCGGTCACAATAGCCAGCCCCACCCCGGCAGCCTGTTTAACAACGCCGGTTTTATTGATGCCCATACTGGGATTCATCAAGGTACCGTTAATCTGAACCAGGCCAGCGGGATTCACCCCGGTCGTCAGGCCCGAGCGTTGCTGCGGGTAGATTTTTAGTGCCAGCGTTTCGGCACCGAGATTCAAACGACCATCGAGGGTTACATCCAGACGATCCGAGCGCATACCCACACTCTGGTTAATCCGTACCAGGCCGTTCTGGATCGGCAGATAGGCAACCATACACTGCACATTATTCTGGTCCGTACTCTTGCGAAGCGGATTAATGGCATTCAGCACACTGACCAGAAAGTCGCCACTATTATTAAACAGAGCGCTGCTCACGACGGCTGGTCCAACCGATACCTGCGCTTCGCCCGACAGATTAGCCGCAATCCCATGAGGTGTTACCCCCCGGCTATTCAGATGAAAAGCCACCACCGTTGGTCCGCCAGACAGTTGCCGGCTTTCTCCGAGCTGGGCCATCAGGTGCCCGAGCGTAAAGCCAGTGGCATAACCGCGCACCTGAATGGCCGGCTGAGCACCATGCACACCCGACACGGTGCCGCTCGCCGTCACCCGTCCTTCGCCCAGCTGAAAACTCAAGGGCGTGATGGTTAGGCTGTCTTGGGAAACTAGCTGACTGTCGGTATCCGCCACGACTGTCGTACTCAATTGCTTCAGAGTCAGGCCATCCGGCAAAGTCAGTGAACCGATATCGAGGGACACATGCCCCTGCCAGGTCGGCCACTGATCCATACCGATCGGTGTGTCACTAAACAGCCGTTGAGCGTTGCTACCGGAGGACACGCCATGTGCCCCCCGATCCTGTACGGCTGACATAGCCGGAATCAGCTGACGTAAATCCATAGCCTGACTCTGAATTTTCAGACTGACTGTGGGTGAATGAGCCGAAGCCACATTCAGCGTCCCCTGCACAAGAGCGGGCTGGCCAGCCAAGGTCAGGTTCAGATCGACATCCAGCAACTCAGGAGAAGCATCTCCGGCCGCCATCAAACGTGTTAACGAGGTGGTTTTCCCCTTCACGCCTATCGGGAGAGCATTCAGGACCAATGCGCCCTCAAGCAATGACTGCCGGCCCGATTCCCGGATATCCAGCTGATTAATCGTCAAGGATTGGCTGATCGCCTGTGTCTGATCCCGGTAATTCACCTGTACCTGACTCAGATGCATACGATTTAAATCAAAGACAAATGAGTCGTCTGAGGCTATTGCAGCATCCGGTGCGGCATTCAGCACCCAGCTCCCTGCTGTGCCGTGCCCTGCGGGTGCAGCCTGCAGGGACAACACGGCCCGTTCTACGCTGACATCATCGATTTCGATCCGCTGGTGAAACAACGGTGCCCAACGCAAACTGAACGCGACACGACCCGCGCTCAACATCTCGGAATCCGTAGCCCACATAGGATTACTCAACGTCACCTGCTCTGCGGTGATCGAAATCCTAGGAAAAACCGTTACAGAGATCGGACCACGAACCTGTAGATCCCGTCCTGTCGCCGATTTCACCTGACCGGCGGCAATCTGCATGATTTTTCCTGCGTCCAAGCGATGCCCCAGGTAAAAAACAGCACCCAGAAGCAGTAGAACAGGAAGACTGATCGCCAATACGATCTTTTGTCGCTTATTCAGAGTCATAAGCAACAGCTTAACGCTTCCTGATTCAAACACCAATTTAACCTGCTGTCATATAAGAATAATTTATATCCTAATGACGAATTTGTCATAAATCAGTAAGGTTATCTCTGTATAGTTCATCTCACATCCATGGGAGAGGATGTGCTGTCCGGTAAAGTTGTACCCCGGACGAGGAGAATCCGGCCAAACCCACTTATAGAGATAAGAAACAGGCCTGATGAGAGCCCCGGCCATTTGGCCGGGGTTTCTTTTTCCGGGACAGGATTTTTTCCCGAGTCCGGCCAATTATTTTCATACCCCTAGCGGCAGTATTGAATTTTTTTCATGGCTCGCGTAATCGATTACTCTTATAGTGAGATCTACGCTTCAACTATAACCAACCTAATAACAGAGAGACTCTACGTGCACGCACTTCTGTCCTTCTCGCGCCTCATTGACGCGATCAACACTAGGATCGGCAAAGCCGCCGCCTGGCTGATTCTTGGTGCGGTGCTGGTCAGCACCATTAATGCACTAATCCGCTATGGCTTCAGCATGAGCTCCAACGCCTGGCTGGAACTGCAGTGGTACCTCTTCGCAGGCACCTTCCTGCTCTGCGCCCCCTGGACACTGAAGTGTAATGAACACATCCGTATTGACGTGGTCACGGGACGTTACTCCCCCCGTGTTCACGCATGGATTGACATCATTGGCGGCCTCCTCTTTCTGATCCCGATGTGCCTGGTGATCCTGTGGGCAGGCATCCCCTTTGCCTGGGATTCAATCGCCAGCATGGAAAATTCCAGCAATGCGGGCGGTCTGATTGTTTGGCCCGCGAAACTACTAATCCCAGTGAGCTTTACGCTGCTACTGTTACAAGGCTTTTCCGAGGTGATCAAGCGCTTTGCATTCCTGCAAGGCCTGATTGATGGCAAAGAATTTGAAAAAGGCGGCGGCCATGGGGCCACGCCGGACGCTGTCGAAGTTGCCGAAGCAACAACCGGCAACAAATAAGGGAGCGCCAAAATGCCATTAGAGTTTCTGAACCCGATCATCGGCGATTACATGGCGCCGATCATGTTTATCGGCCTCGTCGTCTTTCTGCTTTCAGGCTACCCGGTGGCCTTTGCCCTGGCGGCTAACGGCCTGATGTTCGCCCTCCTGGGTATCGGCATGGGCATGTTTACACCAGACTTCCTGCAGGCATTGCCCAATCGCGTATTCGGCATCATGGCCAACGATACACTCTTGGCCATTCCGTTCTTCACCTTCATGGGTCTGATTCTCGAACGATCCGGCATGGCCGAAGATCTGCTCGACACCATTGGTCAGCTGTTTGGCCCAATCCGTGGCGGCTTGGCTTTTGCCGTCATCTTTGTGGGTGCCCTGCTTGCTGCGACCACGGGTGTGGTTGCCGCCTCAGTGATCTCGATGGGTCTGATCTCGCTGCCGATCATGCTGCGCTATGGTTATGACCGCCGTCTCGCTTCAGGGGTCATTGCCGCCTCCGGTACCCTGGCCCAGATCATTCCGCCATCGCTGGTGCTCATCATCATGGCCGACCAGCTGGGTCGCTCCGTAGGTGATATGTATGCCGGTGCCATGATCCCGGGCCTGGTTCTGACTGGTATGTATGTCGGCTATGTCGCACTTGTGGCCTTCTTCAAGCCCAGCCATGCCCCGGCACTGCCGCTAGAAGCCCGCTCGCTCACCGGTAGCAAACTACTGATCCGCTCGCTACTGGTACTCGTTCCCCCACTCTTCCTGATCTTCCTGGTTCTTGGCACCATCTTCCTGGGTATTGCTACACCAACAGAGGGTGGCGCCATGGGTGCCAGCGGCGCACTGCTGCTCGCCATGTCGAAGAAGAAACTGAACTGGGGTCTGGTACGTCAGGCCGTGGATTCAACGGCCAAGCTCTCCTCATTCGTGCTGTTTATTCTGGTCGGCGCCACGGTCTTTGGCCTGGTATTCCGCGGCGTCAACGGCGATCTGTGGGTTGAGCACCTGCTGACCTCGCTGCCAGGTGGCGAACTGGGCTTCCTGATTGCCGTGAACATCATGTTCTTCGTGCTGGCCTTCTTCCTCGACTTCTTCGAGCTTGCCTTCATTCTGGTGCCGCTGGTTGGCCCGGTGGCCGAGAAGATGGGTATTGATCTGATCTGGTTTGGTGTGCTGCTCGGTGTCAACATGCAAACCTCCTTCATGCACCCACCATTCGGTTTTGCCCTCTTCTACCTACGCTCCGTCGCACCGGGTAAAAAGTACATCGACAAGATTACCGGCAAATCCATGGAGCCCGTTACGACCAGCCAGATTTACTGGGGCGCCATTCCCTTTGTCGTCATCCAGATCATCATGGTTGCGCTGATCATCGCCTTCCCGGACCTCGTCTCTGTCGAGAAGAAAGAAGTATTTGATGACAGCCAGGCAGAAATCGTGATCGAAGTCGAAGAGGAACCGCAACCAGCAGCCACTGGCGACAGCTCCAACAATCAATTCAAGATCTCAACCGATGAGCCCGGTGGGAAGAAGTAATTAGGCTCAACCAAAAAAACCTCAGGAGACACAACATGGATCGTCGTAATTTTCTAAAGAATGTCGGTATCGGCGCCGCTGCCGGCACGGCAACCCTGATCACGTCGGCGCCCGCCATTGCCGCCACGCCCAAGATCAAATGGCGCTTAGCTTCGAGCTTTCCGAAGACGCTGGACACGGTGTACGGCGGCGGTGAAGATTTCTGCAAGCGCGTCCTGGAGCTAAGCGAAGGCAACTTCGAAATCCGCTCGTTTGCCGGCGGTGAGATTGTTCCTGCACTGCAGGTGATGGATGCCGTCAAGGACGGTACGATTGAGTGTTGCCATACGGCACCCTATTACTTCTTCGGTAAAAACGAAGCCTTTGCCTTTGACTGTTCGGTACCGTTTGGTATGACGGCCCGCGCCCAGAACGCCTGGTATTACTACGGCGGTGGCCAGAAGCTGCTGTCAGACTTCTATGCGCAGTACAACATCGTCAGCCTGGCTGCCGGTAACTCGGGCTGTCAGATGGGTGGCTGGTATCGCAAGCAGATTAAAACGGTTTCCGACTACAAGGGTCTGAAGATGCGCGTCGGCGGCTTCGCCGGTAAAGTGCTTGAAAAGCTGGGTGCTGTACCTCAACAGATTCCGGCCGGCGACATCTACGCCTCGCTGGAAAAAGGCACCATTGATGCCGCCGAATGGATCGGCCCGTACGATGATGAAAAGCTCGGTCTGTATAAGGTCGCCCCGAACTATTACTACCCGGCATGGTGGGAACCGGCAACCCAGTTCTCCGTCATGATCAACAAGAAGGAATGGGACAAGCTGCCGAAGAACTACCAGCAGATTCTGGAAGTTGCCGCTGCCGAAACCAACGTCCGTATGCTGGCCGAGTATGACTTCAAAAACCCGGCAGCCCTGGCTCGACTGCAAAAGGCTGGCGCTAAGCTGAACAAGTTCTCTAACGAGATCATGGAAGCCTCTTTCAAGGCTGCCAACGAAGTTCTGGAAGAAACCGCCGCCAAAAATCCGGATTTCAAGAAGATCTACGAACCGTGGCGCCAGTTCCGTAACCTCGAATTCTCGTGGTTCAACGTCTCGGAACAGGCTTACGCACAGTTCGCCTTCCCCAGAAAGCTTGGCAAGTAACTCCCGCTCTCCCTCTGGAGCATTTGGGGTCGCTCTGCGACCCCATTTTTTTTTTAGAATGACAACCATGGACTTTTTTGCTGACCCGATAGGGCTTCTACTGGTCGCCGGCGGCGCCTTTCTGGCCGGTGCCATGAATGCACTCGCTGGCGGCGGTACATTCTTCTCTTTCCCAGCGCTATTGGCCGCCGGCGTACCTCCGGTCACTGCCAACGCCAGCAATACGGTTGCCCTCTGGCCGGCGAGCTTATCCAGCGCCTGGGTCTATCGTCGTGAGCTGGCAAAACATCGGGAATGGGTCATTGCTCTGACGATTGTTGCGGCGATTGGTGGCATTGCCGGCGGTCTGCTACTGCTCGCCATCTCGAACAAGGCCTTCACCCAACTCATCCCCTGGCTACTCCTGGTCGCCACAGCCCTCTTCGCTTTCAGCAAACAGATCAGTGGCCTGGTCGTCAAAACCAAGGCTCGATTAGGCATTCATCAAACGGACGATCAGCCGCATAGCAAAGGTGGTCTCTTTTTTCAGTTTCTGGTGACCGTGTATGGGGGCTTCTTCGGTGCCGGTCAGGGTATTCTGACACTCGCTGCATTAGCGATCCAGGGCATTGAAAACGTGCAGGAGCTCAATGCACTAAAAAACTGGATCTCCGCTGTGACCTATACCGTCTCGGCACTCACCTTCATCATCGCTGGTGCGATTAACTGGCCCTATACCCTGCTCATGGTGATGACGGCCACGCTGGGTGGCATGGTCGGCGCGCACATTGCCCGTTACCTGCCAGCTCTGTGGCTCAAGCGACTGGTCATCAGCGTGGGTAGCGCGATGACCATCATCTACTTCCTCAAGTAACCAACCGTCTGCTTCTGAAGTGTTTCCGAACTATTTCCGGATCTGATCCCGGAAGCGTCGTGATGCTGGCTGCATCGCCTGATGGTTGATGGTCCACCCTCCCTGCTTCCGTGGCGTTAGAAAACGGAAACGCGACGCGCACCAGGTAAACAGACGGTAGAGTTTCGGGTAACGGTAGGTTGCCGCCCAGCCATGCCAGAGCGCCATCGCCACGGAAGAATACGCCGAACCGGCTCCTCGTACCGCATCACTGGCGGTTGCCGGATTCTGATAGGCCTCGGTCCGCAGGCGGATCAGCAGATCCGGAATCGGAATCTTGACCGGACACACTTCGGCACAGGCACCGCATAAGGTCGAGGCCGTTGCCAGACTGTAGGTCGCATCCAGCCCCAACAAATGCGGCGAGATGATTTTGCCGATCGGGCCTGGGTACGTCGTGCCGTAGGCATGCCCCCCAACCCGGGTATAGACCGGGCAATGATTCATACAGGCACCGCAACGGATGCACTGCAGGGTTGATCGTAGCTGATCGTCGGCATAAGCCTGTGTACGCCCGTTGTCGAGCAGAATCAGATGTACCGCGTCCGGACCATCCAGTTCATCCGGTTTGCGTGGCGACGAAATCATATTTACGTAGGTAGTAATAGCCTGACCCGTCGCTGAGCGTGTCAGCAGGCTGAGCAAGGGTGGCACATGCTCGAGCTTCTCCACGACCTTCTCGATACCGGTTATCGCAATATGCACACGCGGCACCGTGGTACTCATACGACCATTGCCTTCGTTCTCAACCAGACACAGGGTTCCCGTCTCGGCCACCATGACATTAACGCCGGAGACGCCGATATCAGCATTGGCAAACTTTTCCCGGAGTACCCGGCGACCGATCTGGATCAACTCATCCACGGAGTCGGTGTAGTCCACACCGGGAATACGCTCGGCAAATAGCTCGGCGATCTCTGCCTTGGTCTTATGGATCGCCGGCATGATGATATGAGAGGGTTTCTCATCGGCCAACTGGACGATGTATTCCCCCATATCGGATTCCAGCGCATCAATACCGGCTTCCTGCAACGCATGGTTCAGCTCGACTTCCTCGCTGACCATGGATTTACCCTTGATGACAGAACGTGCATCATGCCGCTTAGCGATGTCGATAAAGATCCGGTTGGCTTCGGCCGGTGTGGATGCCCAGTGCACCTGGATACCATTGGCCGTAAGCTGGCTTTCAAGCTGCACCAGCAGATCCGGCAGTTTGGCCAGACTGTATTGACGAATCTGTTCGCCGAGCGAGCGCAGCCGCTGCAGCGCTGCATCATCAGGAAACTGCGCTGACCGTTTGGCCTGCAGAAAATCCATGGCACCACGCAGACTCTTCTGTAAATCCGGGTTGGCGACTACCTGTTTGGCGCGATCTCGGAACTCGCTCACCGGCACAAAATGCAAGGGCTGACTCATCGTGCATCCTCCACGAGCATGACGACCAGCTGCTTCGGTCCATGCGCGCCATAGGCCAACGTCTGCTGAATATCAGCCGTTTTAGACGGACTGGAAACCAGAACCACATTGGTCGGCATGCCCCCTGACCAGCCTTGCTGCTGCATCAGGTCAAATAACGTCCCAACCACCTGATGGGCATCGACCACCACAATATGCACCGGCGGTACCAGCGACAACAAACGGGGCGACTGTGGTCCGCTCCAGAGCACGATGGTGCCCGTTTCGGCAATCGATGCCCGCGATCGGGTCAGACCGGCATCCACGTGAGTGAATAACGCCGGTGTCTCGGTATGAGCCGCAATCACCGGCAATACGGTACAGGCCGCACGCAGCGATTCGCACAAGGCCTGCTGCGACAGGATCTCTGAGCCGACCGCCAGCGATTGCAGATTTTTCTGGCGCATCACTGCCGTCAGTGCACCGGCCAGACCCGCAGTCGTGGTGCGATGTACCTCGGCCATGGCATTAGACAGATTCAATACCAGTCGCTCGATCCGCGTCTGCAGATCTTCCTTCGGCTGTTCGGCATAAAAATCAGAGACATCCGGTAGCGGTAATACGGGCGGCTGAGCCGAGCGCAACCGGTTCAGGATCTGTTTGCGGGCCTGGCTCATGATTTATCCTCATTGGTTAGTCCCAGGTTACGCGCCAGAAGAAAACTCGCCAGGTGCATACCCTGGATGTCTGCACCCACTTTTTTTGCATGGCCCGTAATATTGAGCATGCAGCCACAATCACCGGTAATCAGCACGTCAGCGCCACTCTGCGAAATGGCCGCTACCTTGTCTCGCACGATACCTCCGGAGATTTCCGGATGACGGACGCTGAACAAACCGCCAAAGCCACAACATTCCGATTCATGATCCTGGATTTTCAGTGTCACCTGGTCCAGCTGCCCCAACAATGCTCGGGTTGTCTGTAACGCATCCGTCTCACGGCGTGCCGAGCACGATGTATGCAGGACGACGCTCACCGGTGCACCACCGTCGGTCAATTTGACGCCCAGCACCGATGTCAGAAACTCGGACAGTTCCCAGACACGATGGGAGACATTATTGGCAGCTTCGGCATCGGCAGTACCTTTGAACAATGTCGCATAATGATGTCGCATCATGCCGGCGCATGAGCCTGAGGGCAGAACAATCGGCCAGGGCTCGGGAAACAGATTCAGCTGTTGGCGTGCGACCGCTCTTGCCTCATCCGGTTGGCCACTGGTATAAGCCGGCTGACCGCAACAGGTCTGATCTTCCGGAAAATGCACCCGCACCCCAGAACGCTCCAGTAATGTGACGGCATCCAGCCCGGCCTGAGGCACAAAGAGATCAACGAGGCATGTGCAGAAAAAATAGACATCGGTGCACGGCAGCGTGGTGTTTTTACTCATAAAAACCTCAGATCATGCGATCAATCAGTTCCACCCAGTGACGCACCGGCAGCTCAGTGCCCGACTGCAGGTGGTTAATACACCCCACATTACCCGAGACGATTTCATCGGGCGATGTTTTGAGAATATTGGTCAGTTTCCGATCCAGCAGGGTTTGTGACATAGCGGGCTGCAGCATGGAATAGGTACCAGCTGACCCACAACACAAATGGCTTTCGTTGCAGAGACGCACGGTGACACCCAATTTGCCGAGCAAGACCTCAACCGCACCACGAATCTTCTGCCCATGCTGCAGAGTACACGGCGGGTGGTACGTCACTTGCTCAGGCAAACCGTCCGCCTGTTTGGCGGCCACCAGTGCCTCGAGCGCTGGTGCATACGCTGGCAGAACCTCACTCAGATCTTTCGTCATGGCCGAGATACGCTTCGCCTTCTCGGCATACACGGCATCATTGGCCAGCAGCTCGGCATAATCCTTGATCATCACGCCACAACCCGAGGCATTGATCACGATGGTATCCAGCCCCTGCTCCACGTAAGGCCACCAAGCATCAATATTGGCCTTGATCTGCGTATGCGCACCCTCATGGTCATTCAGGTGCTGGCGAATGGCACCACAACACCCGGCCTCGGATGCGATGATCAGATGAACACCCAGCTTGTCAAAAACCCGTGCCGTCGCCGCATCCACATTAGGCATCAGCGCCGGCTGCACACAACCCAGGTGCAACAGCATCTGTCGGGCATTCGGATGACGCGCGGCATTGACCGGCCAGGTACCTGCCGGCTGAACGACCTGGATCTTTTTCTTCAGGGTCGCCGGCATCACCGGGCGGACGAAACGGGCCAGAGCAAATAAGCCACCAAACAGCGTACGACGGCTCAGCGTTTCCCTAATCAGCCAGTGCTGCATCTTCTGCAACAAGGGGCGACGAACACGTTCATCAATATAGCGCCGGCCGATATCCACCAAACGCCCATAGCGAACCCCGGACGGACAGGTCGATTCGCAGTTACGGCAGGTCAGGCAGCGATCCAGATGGGATTGGGTCTTGGCCGTGACCGGTGCCCCCTCGACCATTTCCTTCATCAGATAGATACGGCCACGAGGACCATCCAGCTCGTCTCCCAGCACCTGATAGGTCGGGCACGTCGCCGTACAGAAGCCACAATGCACGCACTTGTTAATAATCGACTTGACGGTACCGATGTCCTCGTCATTTAGGAATCCGGGCGCAATATTTACCTGCATAACATCACTCTCACATATCCCGGTACAGACGACCAGGATTGAAAACACCCTGCGGGTCAAAGGTCTGTTTCAGCCGCTGATGCACGGCCATCAACGCTGCGGACGGTCGATCAAACACCTCCAGTAAGCCGATGCGTTGCGCCTGACGATTATCGAAGCACACCGCGTGCCCCCCCAGACTTCGTGCCAGATCGCGCACTTTCTCTGCCGCATCATCAGACCAGACCCAGCGCTGCGCACCGCCCCACTCGATCAGTTGATCATCTGCGCCTTGGATATCCTGCGCGGTCACAACCCGTGCCGTCTGTGGCAAAGACAGACGCCACAACACCGCCGTTGCCGAGCCTTGGCTGAAGAATGCGGCACTCTGGTCACGCAAACTCGTCCATAGCGATGCCGCATCTACCTCGTTGAAACGAACACCGCCCAGCTGCTGGATGGCCGAATCCACCGCCGCGCGTGCACCCGACAGACGGACATGCAGTACACCGGCCTGCCAGGCCGTTGCAGACAGGGGCAAGGGGCGACCCGACCAGGCATTGATCTGATCATTGGCGCGGGCTGCATCCGTTTCAAAGCGCAAGGTCGCCGTCGCCGGTGGGACCGGCAACACCTTGAGCGACACCTGGGAGATCAGCCCCAGGACACCCAGCGAACCGGTCATCAATCGCGAAACGTCATAACCCGCCACGTTTTTCATGACCTGACCACCAAACTTAAGCACATCGCCTTTGCCATCGATCACATGCAACCCGAGCACAAAATCACGAACACCCCCTGCAAATGCACGACCCGGACCAGAGAGCGCCGTCGCCACGGCGCCGCCCAGTGTGGCACCTGACACACCATTGACACTATGGCGCGGCGGTTCGAAGGCCAGCATCTGGCCACGATCTGCCAGTACCTGCTCGAGCTCGGCAAGCGGCGTCCCCGCACGGGCAGTCAGCACCAGTTCGGCCGGATCGTAGTCCACAATGCCGGTATGGCCGGTCGTCCGCAGCACTGCGCCATTTTGCACCGGATTGCCGTACCAGCGTTTGCTAGCGCCACCCTCAATCGTCAGTCGACCACCCGCAGCCGCCGTATCGCGGATCTGCGTGACCAAGTCGTTTGTCAAATCACTCATGGATGTTATTCCAGCATCTAGAAGCGCGGTAAATCCGCATGGGGCATCTGGCCGTGATGCACGTGCATGCGGCCGTATTCAGCGCAGCGGTGCAGGGTCGGAATTGCTTTGTCCGGGTTGAGCAGTCTGGCCGGATCGAAAGCCGCTTTGACACCAAAGAAGGCATCCCGCTCTTTCTCGTTGAACTGTACACACATGGTGTTGATCTTCTCGATCCCTACCCCGTGTTCACCTGTCACCGTGCCACCCAGGGCCACACAGGCCTCCAGAATCTCGTTACCAAAGTTTTCGGCACGATGCCACTGATCCGCATCCGAACCATCAAACAGAATCAGCGGGTGCATGTTGCCATCTCCTGCGTGAAAGACGTTCATGCAGCGTAAGCCATAACGGTCTTCCATCCCCTTGATCTGGTTGAGCAAGGTCGCGATGTGCTTCTTCGGAATGGTGCCATCCATGCAGTAGTAGTCTGGCGAAATACGGCCGGCGGCCGGAAACGCATTTTTACGCCCGCTCCAGAAGACCATACGCTCAGTCTCACTTTCCGACACCTGGATTCGGGTCGCACCCGATTGCCGTAACACGGCACTCATCCGCTCAATTTCTTCGGCCACCTCTTCGGCCGTACCGTCGGATTCACAGAGGAGAATCGCTTCGGCATCGAGGTCATACCCCGCATGAACAAATTCTTCCACGGCACGGGTTGCCGGTTTATCCATCATTTCCAGGCCGGCCGGAATCAGACCGGCGGCAATGACATCCGCCACAGCATTGCCAGCCTTGGTCATATCATCAAAGCTGGCCATGATGACCCGGGCCACCGGGGGTTTTGGCACTAGACGCACCACGACCTCGGTCACGACCGCCAGCATGCCTTCGCTACCGATCATGACTCCCAGCAGATCCAGCCCCGGCGCATCCAGTGCTTCCGTGCCGAATTCGACAACCTCGCCACCCATCAGCACGGCACGGACCTGAATCACATTGTTCACAGTCAGGCCATATTTGAGACAGTGCACACCCCCCGAGTTCTCGGCAACATTTCCGCCAATCGAACAGGCGATCTGACTCGAAGGGTCTGGCGCATAGTAGAGCTCATAAGGGGCGGCCGCTTCCGAAATCGCCAGATTGCGCACACCAGGCTGCAGCACGGCGCGCCGGCTCAGCGGATCAATATCAAGAATCCGGTTCATCTTGGCGGTAGACAGCACAATGCCTTCGGCCATCGGCATGGCGCCACCCGACAAACCCGTGCCGGCACCACGAGGTACCACCGGCACGCCGTGTGCCAGGCACAGACGCAGGATCGCCTGGACCTGAGCCTCGTTCTCGGGCAACGTCACTGCCAGCGGCAACTGCCGGTAGGCCGCCAGGCCATCGCATTCGTAAGGCGCCGTGTCTTCCTGCTTCCAGAGCAGGTTACTTTCGGGGAGGACCTCTCCAAGCGCATAAAGCAGGCGTTGTTGCGAGTCGTTCATAACCAGTGTCTGCACAATGATGACATCGTTCGATTATAGAAACGAACACTGCCTTTCGACATGAATCATTTTGCCGGCCGGCATGAGTAAAATTCACGCCGGCCATGCTGCGTCACAGCACCCATGCCGCCTGCAGTAGTGCTCTCGCCTGTGCGTATCCCTAATTTAGCCGGTATTTCTGAGCGCCGCAGAAATACCATTGATACTCAGATGAATGCCGCGCTGCACCTTTTCACCGGCCTGCCCCAGGCGGTAACGGCGGATCAATTCCAGCTGCAGGTGATGCAGTGGATCAATATAGGGGAAGCGATGCTTCATCGAACGAGCCAGCCCCGGGTTGCCCGCCAGCCGGTGCTTCTCGCCAGTGATCTGACCCAGTGCTTCAACGGTGCGCTGCCACTCCGTTTCGATCGCCTTGAAAATTTTCTTGCGCAAACGGCCGTCCGGCACCAGTTCGGCGTAGCGGGACCCCAGTGCCAGATCACTCTTGGCCAACACCATATCGATATTGGAAAGTAGCGTCCGGAAAAACGGCCATTCCTTGTACATGCGTTGCAGCAGTGCCAGGCGTGCTTTGCGGCCAGCCGGTTTTTCACCGTCACCCGTCAGATAGTCGGCCACCGCCGAACCGAAACCGTACCACCCCGGCAATGTCAGGCGACACTGGCCCCAGCTGAAGCCCCAG
>JACCDU011091604.1_pt1 | contig 18535 bp, 16 predicted proteins | sample 7446081 | NCBI WGS metagenome assembly JACCDU01 (sample SAMN15323447, study PRJNA562643) | freshwater metagenome | isolation source: river surface water | place: USA:Blue River Watershed | collected 2017-08-17
CCCACCGACAACGACGAGACCCTGGTGATCTTCGAAACCCGAAAGCCCTGAAGTGTCCGAACTGCGCGTGATCCTGCGGCACGCCGGCACGGTGCTGGTGGGGCAGCTGGCCGTGATGGCCTTTGGCGTGGCCGACACCATGATCGCCGGGCGCCACAGCCCGCAGGCCCTGGCCACCCTCTCGCTGGCCTCGTCCATCTACATCAGCATCTACGTCGCGCTCAATGGCCTGGTGCAGGCCCTGCTGCCGGTCTGGGCCGAGCTGCACGGCGGCGGCCGCAGCGCCGAGCTGGGTCGCTCGGTGCGCCAGGCCCTGTATGTCTGTGCGCTGGCCAGTGTGTTCGGCATCGCGGCGCTGTGTTTTCCGGACCCGTGGTTGTCCTGGACCGGTGTGCCCACCGCCCTGTGGCCAGAAGTCAGGCAGTACCTGCTGGTGCTGGCCGTCGCGCTCACGCCCTCCCTGCTGTTTCGCCTGTACGGCACGCTCAACCAGAGTCTGGGCCTGCCACGGCTGGTGACCTGGCTGCAGGCGGGCGCTTTGCTGGTCAAGGTGCCGCTGTCTGCCTTGCTGACCTTCGGCTGGGGCGGTCTGCCGGGTCTGGGCGTGGTCGGCTGCGCCTGGGCCACCCTGGTGGTCAACTGCCTGATGCTGCTGACGGGCGTGTGGCTGCTGCGCACACAGGACATCTACCGACCCTACCGGCTCTGGCAGGCCATGGAAGCGCCGGATGCCGCACAACTGCGGCGCTTCCTGAGCCTGGGCGTGCCAGCCGGCCTGTCGATCATGGTCGAGGTGACCTCTTTCACCCTGATGGCCCTGTTCATCGCCCGGCTGGGCGAGGTGGCGCTGGCCAGCCACCAGATCGCCGCCAGCATGGCGGCCGTGCTCTACATGGTGCCGCTGTCGCTGGGCATCGCCACCAGCGCGCGCGCGGGCTACTGGATCGGCGCTGGACAAAACGCCCGCGCGCGCAGCGCGGCCTGGACCGGGCTGTCGGTGAGCGCAGGCATGGCGCTGCTGTGCGCCGCCGGTCTGGGCCTGGCGCGCGAGGCGATCGCCGCGGCCTACGCCAAGGACCTGGCGGTGGCCGCAGCCGCCGCGGTCTGGCTGGGCTGGGTGGCCTGGTACCACCTGGCCGATGCGCTGCAGGCGGTGTGCGTGTTCGTGCTGCGCTGCTGGCGCGTCACGTTCTCGCCCCTGATCATTTATGCGGCCCTGCTCTGGGGCCTGGGCTTGTATGGCGGCTACCTGCTGGCCTACGAGGGCCTGGGGCCCTGGCCCGCCCAGCCTTCGGTGCAGACCTTCTGGGCCGCCAGCACCGTCGCGCTGGCCGTGGTCTCGCTGCTTTTCTTGGCCCTGCTGTGGCGGGTCATGCGCCGCGGCCCGCCTCAGGCCAGGGCCTGAACCCGCCGCGACGCGGGCAACACCAGCATGAAGGTCGAGCCGGCGCCGAGCTGGCTCTCGATGCGCAACGCGCCGCCGTGGCGTTGCGCCACATGCTTGGTGATGGCCAAGCCCAGGCCGGTGCCACCGGTTTCACGCGAGCGGCTGCGGTCGACACGGTAAAAACGCTCGGACAGGCGGGGCAGGTGTTCCGGGGCAATGCCCGGCCCGGTGTCGCGCACCGCAAACACCAGCTCGTCGCCCTGCGCTCGCCAGCCGACCTCGATGCGCCCGCCCGGCGGGGTGTAGCGCACAGCATTGCTGACCAGGTTGGACAGCGCGCTGAGCAACTCGGTCCGGGAGCCCTGCACCACCCAATCGGGACAGGGGGCAAAGACCAAGACATGCACCGGCTGGCCCGACTGGCCTTGCAAGGCCGACAAGGCCCGGGCATCCGACTGGACCTGGTCCATCAGCCCGGGCAGCGGCACCTGCTCGGCGGCACCCGGCGGCGGACTGCCTTCGAGCTGCGAGAGCGTCAACAGGTCCTGCACCAGGGTCTGCATGCGGCCGGCCTGCACCGCCATCAGCGCCAGGTAATCCTGACGCTGGGCTTCATCGAGGGGCAGGCTCTGCAGGGTTTCGACAAAACCGGCCAGCACCGTCAGCGGCGTTCGGATTTCGTGCGACACATTGGCCACAAAATCACGCCGCATCTGGTCGGCCTGGGTCAGCGCCGTGATGTCGCGCGTGAGCAGCAGCTGCTGCCCCTCGCCATAGGGGTAGAGCTGCACCGAGATCTTGCGCAGCTGGCTGATGGAGGGCGAGCGGCCATCCATCAGCACTTCGCCGGTGTGGCTGGCCTGGTGAAAAAAGCGCGCAAAGGCCGGCTCACGCACCAGATGGACCACATGCTGGCCCTGGTCGCGCTGGGCATCGAGGCCCAGGTGCTGGCTGGCCGCGCTGTTGCACCATTCGATGCGGCCTTCCCGGTCAAGCAGGGTCACGCCGTTGGGAGAGGCCTGGATGGCGCTCAGGTAGCGCTCGAGGGTCTGTGTCTGCTCCTGCACCTGCCGGTCGAGCTGGCGCAGCACACGGCGGATGCGGTCACTGATCTCGCGCCACAAGCCCGAGAGCCGGGGCGGATCGCCCTGGGCCCCGCGCCTGAACCAGAGTTCCAGCCGGTGGGCCAGCCACAACTGGCGCAGCACCCACAACAGGCTGCCCAGCCAGGCGCCCTCGCCCACCGAGTTCCAGCCGACAAACAGACCGACCGCCAGTGCCCCCAGCAGGCTCCACGACAACAGGCCAAGCAGGTAAACAAACATGGGTCAGGCCTGCGTCTGGGCGGTCAGCCGGTATCCGGCCCCGCGCACCGTCTCGATCATCCTGCCGGCCTCGCCGAGGGCCTCGCGCAGGCGCTTGACGTGCACATCGACCGTGCGCTCTTCGATGTACACATGGTCGCCCCAGACCTTGTCGAGCAAGGCGCCGCGGCTGTGCACCCGCTCGGGATGACGCATCAGGAAGTGCAGCAATTTAAACTCGGTCGGACCGACCTTGAGGGGCTGCGCCTGCCAATGGACACGGTGGGTGTCGGCATCCAGGCTGAGTCCACCGATCTGGACCAGGCCCCCGGCCTGCTCGGGCACGCGGCGGCGCAGCACGGCGCGGATGCGCGCCAGCAACTCGCGCGGCGAGAAGGGTTTGACGATGTAATCGTCCGCGCCGGCATCCAGCCCGGCCACCCGGTCCGGCTCGTCACCGCGGGCGGTGATCATCAGGATCGGCACCACTTTTGTGCGGGGGTTGCCGCGCCAGCGCTTGGCCAGGCTCAGACCGCTTTCGCCGGGCAGCATCCAGTCGAGCAAGATCACATCGGGCAAGACTTCGTTGAGTTCCTTCTGGGCGGTTTCCGCGTCCATGGCCCAGACCGGCTGAAAACCGTTGTGGCGCAGGTTCACCGCCATCAGCTCGGCAATCGCGGGCTCGTCCTCGACGATCAGCACCCTCGGAAGGCTTCTCATTTCACAACGGATTCCACATCGGACATGGCGGTGTGGCGCACATCGGCGCCCTTGACCACGTAAATGATGAATTCGGCGATGTTCTTGGCATGATCACCGATGCGCTCGATCGCCTTGGCCACAAACAGCAGGTCCAGGCTGGCCGAGATGGTGCGCGGGTCTTCCATCATGTAGGTGACCAGCTTGCGCAGGAAGCCATCGAACTCGGCGTCGATCAGGTCGTCCTCCTTGAGGATGACCAGGGCGGTCTGCACATCCAGGCGGGCGAAGGCGTCCAGCGCCTTGCGCAGCAGCCCCGAAGCCAGATCGGCCGCAATCCGCAGCTCGGAAGCGGGCAAGGAGCGGGTGTTGCCCTGGTCGACGATCAGCTTGACCATGCGGGCGATGCGCTCGGACTCGTCACCGGCCCGCTCGAGGTTGGCGGTGATCTTGGAGATCGCCATGAGCAAACGCAGGTCGCGTGCCGTGGGCTGGCGGCGCGCGATGATGGAGGAGAGTTCGCGGTCGATCTCGACCTCCATGGCGTTCACATACTTTTCGCTGGCGATCACCTGGTCGGCCACCTCGACACTGAACTGCGCCAGCGCGTAGACCGCATGGCGAATCTGCGATTCGACCAGGCCGCCGAGCTCGAGCACGCGGGAAGAGGCGCTGGCCAACTCGGCATCGAACTGGCTGGAAATGTGCTTGTCCATATCTATCCCTTCATCTAATTTGTTGGGGACAGAGCTGAAGGTCTGTCCCGCAAAGTCAACAGCCAATCAACCAAAACGGCCGGTGATGTAGTCTTCGGTTTCCTGGCGGTTGGGCTTCATGAAAATCTGCTCGGTCTGGCCAAACTCGATCAACTCGCCCAGGTACATGTAGGCGGTGAAATCCGACACGCGCGCCGCCTGCTGCATGTTGTGGGTCACGATGGCCACGGTGTAGTCCTTTTTGAGCTCACTCACCAGCTCTTCCACCTTGGCGGTGGAGATCGGATCCAGCGCCGAGGTCGGTTCGTCCAGCAAGATCACCTTGGGCTTGACCGCCACACTGCGGGCGATGCACAGGCGCTGCTGCTGACCACCCGAGAGCGACAGGCCGCTCTGGCCCAGCTTGTCCTTGACCTCGTTCCAGATGGCGGCCTTGGTCAGGGCCCATTCGACCCGGTCGTCCATTTCCGAGCGGCTGAGGTTTTCGTAGAGCTTCACGCCAAAGGCGATGTTGTCGTAGATCGACATCGGGAACGGCGTGGGCTTCTGAAACACCATGCCCACGCGGGCGCGCAGCAGGTTCAGGTCTTGCTTGGGGTCGAGGATGTTCTCGCCATACAGCTTGATTTCGCCCTCGGCACGCTGGCCCGGGTAGAGGCTGTACATCCGGTTGAGGGTGCGCAGCAAGGTGGACTTGCCACAGCCCGAAGGTCCGATGAAGGCGGTGACCTTGTGTTCGGCGATGTCGAGGTGGATGCCCTTGAGGCCTTTGAAGCTGCCGTAATAGAAATCGAGGTTGCGGATTTCGATCGCGTTGCTCATGCCGCTGGGGTTCAATGCGTTCGTGGTGTTCATGAGGATCTCGTGGGGTGCGTTTTCAGTGGCTGCTCTTGTCGCGGAAGAACACGCGGGCAATGATGTTGAGCAACAGCACAGTCAGGGTGATCAGCATGGCGCCGCCCCAGGCCAGTTGCACCCAGTTGTCGTAGGGGCTCATGGCGAACTGGAAGATCACCACCGGCAGGTTGGCCATGGGCGCGTTCATGTTGGTCGAGAAGAACTGGTTGTTCAGGGCAGTGAACAGCAGGGGGGCCGTCTCGCCGCTGATGCGCGCCAGCGCCAGCAACAGACCCGTGATCACACCGGCTTTGGCGGCCCGCAAGGTGACGAAAGTGGCCACCTTCCAGCGGGGGGCGCCCAGGGCAAACGCCGCCTCACGCAGGCTGCCGGGCACCAGGCGCAGCATGTTTTCGGTGGTGCGCACCACCACCGGGATGGCGATCAGCGACAGGGCAATCGAGCCCGCCCAGCCCGAGAAGTGCTTGACCTGGGCCACATAGACCGCATAGACAAACAGGCCCAGCACGATGGAGGGGGCCGACAGCATGATGTCGGTGACAAAGCGGGTCAGGCTGGCGGTCTTGCTCTGGTCACCGTATTCGGCCAGGTACACCCCGGCAAAAATGCCGATCGGGGTGCTGACCAGGGCGGTACAGCCGACCATCAGCAGACTGCCCACGATGGCGTTGGCCAAGCCGCCCCCTTCCGAGCCGGGCGCGGGCGTGGACTGGGTGAACATGGCCCAGTCGAAGGCGGCAAAACCGTTCTTGAACAGCACCACCAAAATCCACATCAGCACCGCCAGGCCCAGCGCCATGGCGGTCATGGACAGGGTCAGACCGACGCGGTTGATGGTCTTGCGACGGCGGTAAATTGCAGCATCCATTGGGGTTTCTCTTTCAGGTCTTGCTGCCCTTGGCTTTTTCGCCACGCAGGATCAGGATCTTGGCCACGGACAGCACCACAAAGGTGATGATGAACAGCACCAGGCCCAGCGCAAACAGGGTCGAGAGGTGGAAATCCGCCGCCTCGCCGAATTCGTTGGCCAGGGTCGAGGCGATCGAGGAACCGGGTGAGAACAGCGAGCCGGTGATGCGCTGGGAATTGCCGATCACGAAGGTCACCGCCATGGTCTCGCCCAGGGCACGGCCCAGGCCGAGCATGATGCCGCCAATGACGCCTTTTTGCGTGTAGGGCAGCACGATGTGGCGCACCACTTCCCAGGTGGTGCAACCCAGGCCATAGGCCGATTCGCGCAGGATGGGCGGCACGATCTCGAACACATCGCGCATCACCGCTGCGATGAAGGGCAGGATCATGAAAGCCAGGATGATGCCGGCGGCCAGAATGCCGATGCCATTGGTGGCGCCACCAAACAAGGGGCCGATCAGCGGCATTTGCCCCAGGGTGGACTGCAGTGCCGGCTGCCCGTACTCGGCAAACAGCGGCGCAAAAATGAAAAGACCGAACATGCCGTAGATGATGGAAGGCACAGCGGCCAGCAATTCGATGGCGGTGCCCAGAGGGCGGCGCAAAGCCACCGGGCAGGTCTCGGTCAGGAACAGGGCGATGCCAAACGACAGGGGCACCGCGATCACCAGCGCGATGGTGGCGCTCACCACCGTGCCAAAAATGGCAATCGCCGCACCGAACTCTTCATTGACGATGTCCCATTCGACCCGCCAAAGAAACTCGGGACCGAACTTGGCCAGGGCGGGCCAGGCGTTGATGAACAGGGAAACGATGATGCCCATCAGGGCCACCAGAACCAGCATGGAAAACAACCATGTGATCTTGTGGAAGAAAAAATCCTGCAGGCGCTGGCGCTTGACCACCACCATGACATCGGCCATGGAGCGCGGTGCCTGTTCCGATGCGGAGCTCGGGCTCATCTCGATTCCTTCAAGGGTTGCCATATCGGCCTCTTGGACGGGCATTCAACTTCAACGGCCCCGGACCGCGAGGGGTCTGGGGCCGTATTGTGACAGCGATGTGACAAATCAGTGCTTGATCTGCGACCAGACACGCTGACGGATCTGGGCGGTCAGGGCATCCGGCAGGGCGACGTAGTCGAGTTCAGCGGCCATCTGCTTGCCGTTCTTGAAGGCCCAGTCAAAGAACTTCAGGACGGCCTGGGACTGGGCTTTGTCGCTCGGCTCCTTGTACATCAGGATGAAGGACGCGGTGCTGATCGGCCAGCTGGTGGCGCCCTTGGCATTCACCATGGAGATGCCCATGCCCGGCACGCTGAACCAGTCGGCGCCGGCGGCAGCGGCGGCGAAGGTCAGGTCATCGGGGCTAACATAGCGGCCATCGGCATTCTGAATCTGCATGAAGTTCATGTTGTTCTTCTTGACGTAGGCGTATTCCACATAGCCGATCGAGCCCTTGACGCGGTTCACGTTGGCGGCCACGCCTTCGTTGCCCTTGCCACCGACCGAGGAAGCGGCAGGCCACTTGACGGCAGCGCCCTTGCCCACCTTGTCGGCCCAGTCCTTGCTCACCACGCTCAGATAGTCGGTGAAGTTGAAGGTCGTGCCCGAGCCGTCGGCGCGGTGCACCACGGTGATGTTTTCATTGGGCAGGTTCTTGCCCGGGTTGAGGGCCGCCAGCTTGGGGTCGTTCCACTTGGCAATGGTGCCCATGAACACTTCGGCCAGCACCGGGCCGGTGATGCGCAGCTCGCCAGGCTTGAAGCCGTCCAGGTTGATCACCGGCACCGTGCCGCCGATGATGGCCGGGAACTGCACCATGCCGTCCTTGTCGAGGTCGGCGCCGGAGACGGGCGCGTCGGTGGCGCCAAAGCTCACAGTCTTGGCGCGGATCTGGCGGATGCCGCCGGACGAGCCGATGGACTGGTAATTCAGGCCCACGCCGGTTTCCTTTTTGTAGGCTTCGGCCCACTTGGAATAGATCGGGAAGGGGAAGGTGGCACCGGCACCGGTGATGTCGGCGGCAAAGGCGCTCAGTGCAGCGGCGCCAAAACCGACGGCGACCAGCAGGGATTTGAATTTCATGAAAAAGCTCCTGTTCAAGACACGAGTGAAAGATTCGTACCTCTCGCCCGGTCGGGCGATTGAGGTTTGTCCGGGGACAGCCGAGACTTTATGGCCGCAATGTGACAGCTTGATGTCAAAAAACCCGGGGTTGTGCAGGTCAAGCGGTGCCCCCCAACGAAGCAAGCCGCATGGTCAGGCGTGTCACGATCCCGTCATATTTCAATTCAATAATGCTTGAAATATTGAAAGAAAGGATCTGAGTCCATGAAAGTCGGCATCAATGGCATGGGCCGTATCGGCCGCCTGGCGCTGCGCGCCGCCCTGGGTGCGGCCGAGCGGCCCGCGGACGACCCGCGCAGCGGCCACCGCCTGGAAGTGGTGCACCTCAACGAGCTCAAGGGCGGTGCGGCGGCCACCGCGCACCTGCTGGCCTTCGATTCGGTGCAGGGCAAGTGGCGGGCCGACATCGCGGCCGAGGGCGAAGACCGCATCCGCATCGACCAGCGCACCCTCTCCTTCAGCAGCCATGCGAGCCCGGCCGACATCCCCTGGGGCGATCTGGGGGTGGAGGTGGTGCTCGAATGCACCGGCAAGTTCCTCACGCCCGAGACCCTCCAGGGCCACCTGGACCGGGGCGCCAAGCGGGTCATCGTGGCCGCTCCGGTCAAGACCGGGGGCGTGCTCAACATCGTGGTCGGCATCAACGAGCACCGCTACGACCCGGCCAAAGACCGCATCGTGACGGCCGCCAGCTGCACCACCAACTGCCTGGCCCCGGTGGTCAAGGTAGTGCACGAGAACCTCGGCATCCGGCATGGCCAGATCACCACCATCCACGACCCGACCAACACCAACGGGGTGGTGGACGCACCCCACAAGGACCTGCGCCGGGCGCGCAGCGCCATGACCAGCCTGGCCCCGACCACCACCGGCAGCGCCACCGCGATCGCCCTGATCTACCCCGAACTCCAGGGCAAGCTCAACGGCCATGCGGTGCGTGCCCCGGTGCTCAACGCCTCGCTGACCGACTGCGTGTTCGAGCTGCAGCGCACGACCACCGCCGAAGAGGTCAATGCCCTGTTCAAGGCCGCGGCCGCCGGACCGCTGGCTGGCATCCTGGGCTACGAAGAGCGGCCGCTGGTGAGCGCCGACTATGCCCGCGACACGCGCAGCGCGATCGTCGATGCGCTGTCGACCCTGGTGACCGATGGCACCCTGCTCAAGGTCTACGCCTGGTACGACAACGAGATGGGCTACGCCTGCCGCATGGTGGACCTGGCCTGTCATCTGCAGCAACGCGGCCTCTGAACCATGCATGCCGCCACACGCCACTACGCCATCGTGACGACCGCCTACTGGGGCTTCACGCTCACCGATGGCGCGCTGCGCATGCTGGTGCTGCTGCATTTCTACCGGCTGGGTTACTCGCCGTTCACCCTGGCCTTTCTGTTCCTGCTCTATGAAGCGGCGGGCGTGCTGGCCAATCTGATCGGCGGCTGGCTGGCCACGCGCTATGGCATCCAGCGCATGCTCAGCGCCGGGCTGCTCACGCAGATCACGGGCTTTGCCCTGCTGTCCATGCTCGACCCGGCCTGGACGGCGGCCATGTCGGTGGCCTGGGTGGTGGTGGCACAAGGCGTGTGCGGGGTGGCCAAGGACCTGACCAAGACCGCCAGCAAATCGGCCATCAAGATCACCCAGGCGCAGGCGCAAGCCGAGGACGGTGGCCACAACCAGCTCTTCAAATGGGTCGCCTGGTTCACCGGCAGCAAGAACGCCATGAAAGGGGTGGGCTTTTTTCTGGGCGGCCTGTTGCTGCAGGCCCTGGGCTTCCAGCATGCACTGTGGGCCATGGCAGCCATGCTGCTGCTGGTGCTTGTGGCCGTGGTGCTGGCGGTGCCGCCGCTGATGGGCAAGGCCAAGGCCTCGAAGTCGGCCAAAGAGCTGTTTGCCAAAAATGCAGGCATCAATGGCCTGGCCGCGGCACGCGTGGCCCTGTTTGGTGCCCGCGATGTGTGGTTCGTGGTCGGCGTGCCGGTGTTTTTGTACGCGCAGGGCTGGACCTTCACCATGGTCGGCGGCTTTCTGGCGGCCTGGACCATCGGCTATGGCCTGGTGCAGGCGCTGGCGCCCAGCATCGTGCGGCGCAGCCAGGACGGCTTGAGCGCAGAAGTGCCGGCGGCACAGACCTGGTCGCTGCTGCTCGCGCTGATTCCCCTGGGCATCGCTGCAGCGGTCTGGCTGCAAGCGCCCCAGCTGCAGTGGTGGGTGGTCGGCGGGCTGGGGCTGTTCGGTGTGGCCTTCGCGGTCAATTCCTCGGTGCACTCCTACCTGGTGCTGGCCTACGCGGGCAGCGAAAAAGCGGCCGAGGACGTGGGCTTTTATTACGCCGCCAACGCCCTGGGTCGCTTCTTCGGGACGCTGATGTCGGGCCTGCTCTACCAGTGGGGAGGCCTGCTGTATGCGCTGACCGGCTCGGCCCTGATGCTGGGCCTTTGCTGGCTCGTCACGCTGCGCTTGCCGACGCATCACCGCCTGACGGCAGAGGGGGTAAGGTGATGGACGCCACACAAGCCGTCCAGGCCCTGGCCGCCTTGGCGCAGACCTCCCGTCTGGCCGTCTTTCGCGCGCTGGTGGTGGCCGGCCCCCGTGGTCATACCCCGAGCGAACTGGCCAGCGCACTCGCACTGGGCGCGCCGGCGCTGTCCTTTCACCTCAAGGAACTGCTCAGGGCGGGCCTGGTCACGCAGGAGCGCGATGGCCGACGCCTGATTTACCGCGCCGAGCTGGTGCAGATGAACGCCTTGCTGGCCTACCTCACGGAAAACTGTTGCGAGGGCCAGCACTGCGCCGTGACCAACCCCTTTGAATGCAAGACCTGTGACCCTGTGGAGTGAACCATGACCGAGCCCATTTTCAATGTACTGTTCCTGTGTACGGCCAATTCGGCGCGGAGCATCATGGCCGAAGCCTGCCTCAACCAGATCGGTGGCTCTCGTTTTCGCGCGTACAGCGCGGGCAGTCAGCCGGCAGCCCAGGTGCATCCCCAGGCCCTGGCCCTGCTGCGCCGCCATGGCTATGCGACCGAAACGCTGAGCAGCAAGAGCTGGGACACTTTTGCGGCACCGGGCGCACCGGTCATGGACTTTGTGTTCACCGTGTGCGACCGTGCCGCTGCCGAAGTCTGTCCGACCTGGCCGGGCCAGCCCTTGAGTGCCCACTGGGGTGTGGCCGACCCGGTACAGGTCCAAGGCGATGAGGTGCAAGTCAACAAGGCCTTCGCCGATGCCTTCATCACCTTGCAAAGGCGCATCGGCATGTTCGCCGCGCTGCCCCTGGACAAGCTCGACCGCCTGAGCCTGCAGCACGAAGTGCAGCGCATTGGCCAGGCTTGAGCGCTGGCCTGAGCGCAAAAGGCACGGACATGGGGATTTTTGAACGCTACCTCAGCGTCTGGGTGGCCCTGGCCATGCTGGGGGGCGTCGGTCTGGGCATGGCACTGCCCGACGTTTTCACCCGACTCGCGGCCATCGAGTACGCCCAGGTCAACCTGGTGGTGGCGGTCCTGATCTGGGTCATGGTCTATCCCATGATGGTGCAGATCGATTGGCCAGCGGTGCGCGGGGTGCGCCAGCGACCGCAGGGGCTGCTGCTCACGCTGGTCATCAACTGGCTCATCAAGCCTTTCACCATGGCAGGACTGGGCATGCTGTTTTTCCAGCATCTGTTTGCCGACTGGGTGGACCCCCAATCGGCCAGCGAGTACATCGCCGGCATGGTCCTGCTGGGTGTGGCGCCCTGCACTGCCATGGTTTTTGTGTGGAGCCAGCTGGTCAGGGGCGATGCCAGTTACACCCTGGTGCAGGTGTCGGTGAACGACCTGATCATGGTTTTCGCCTTTGCGCCCATTGCCGGCTTCCTGCTGGGCGTGGCGGATGTCGCCGTGCCCTGGCAGACGCTGCTGTTGTCGACCGTGCTTTATGTGGTGTTGCCCTTGCTGGCGGGCATGGCCACACGCCGGGCACTGTCCCGCCCATCCGGCGACGCGGTTGCGGCATTTGCTGCACGCCTCAAGCCTTGGTCGATGGCCGGACTGATGGCCACCGTCGTACTGCTGTTCGGCTTTCAGGCGCCCACCCTGCTGGAGCAGCCCAGCGTGATCGCACTGATTGCGGTGCCGCTGGTCCTGCAGACCTATGGCATTTTTCTCATTGGCTGGTGGGGTGCGCAGCTGCTCCGCTTGCCGCACCCCATTGCCGGACCGGCCTGCCTGATCGGCACGTCCAACTTCTTCGAGTTGGCGGTGGCCGTGGCGATTTCGCTCTTTGGCCTGAACTCGGGCGCCGCACTGGCCACCGTGGTGGGTGTGCTGGTCGAGGTGCCCGTGATGCTTTCGCTGGTGGCTCTGGTCAACCGCTGGCGACCCGCACCCTGAACAGACCCTTGTCATGCGCAAGTCATCACAGCGCCGCACAGTTGCCAGATCCGATACCACCGAGGTTCATCATGCCCAAGGATTTTTCGCAGATGGAAGACAGCAACCGCTCTTCCAACCCCTCCATCCACGAAGTGTCCATGCCCTCGCGCCGCCGCCTGCTCCAGGGCAGCCTGGCGACCACGGCCGTTCAACTGCTGGCCCCGCTGTCGGGCCTGGCGGCCCTGCAGGGCTGCGCCAGCCTGTCCGGCAGCGCGCCACAGCTTGGTTTCAAGTCCATTGCGGCCACCCGAGCCGATGGCCTGTTTGTGCCCGAAGGCTACACCGCCACGCCCGCTTTTCTCTGGGGTGAGCCGGTCGGCATACCCGGCGCCATGCCCGCGTGGAAAGCTGATGGCAGCAACACTGCGGCCGAGCAGGAGGCACAGATCGGCATGCACCACGATGGCATGCACTATTTCCCGCTCGACGGCAGCCGACGCGGCCTGCTCGTCATGAACCACGAATACACCGACGACGGCCTTTTACACACCGATGGGATGCAGACCTGGAACGCGGAAAAAGTGCGCAAATCCATCGCTGCCCACGGCGTGAGCGTGATCGAAATCGAAGACCGTCAGGGGCAGTGGCAGGTCGTGCGGCCCTCGCGCTATGCACGCCGCATCACGGCGGCCACGCCCATGGCCATTGCCGGTCCTGCGGCGGGTCACCCCATGATGCGCACCCCTGCCGACCCCACCGGCACACGGGTGCTGGGCACGCTCAACAACTGCGCCCATGGCTACACCCCCTGGGGCACCTACCTCACCTGTGAGGAAAATTGGGCGTTCTACTTCAACGGCCGTGCCCGACCCACCGCCCACGAAGCCCGCTGGGGCCTGCGCAAGGATGGCCGTGGCTACCGCTGGCACGAGCACGAAGAACGTTTCGACGTCAACCGGCATGAAAACGAGCCCAACCGCTTTGGCTGGGTGGTCGAGATCGACCCGATGGACCCCACCAGCACGCCCGTCAAACGGACCGCCCTGGGCAGAGCCGCCCATGAAGGGGCCTGGGTCACGCAGACCCGCGATGGCCGCGCGGTCGTCTACATGGGCGAAGACGCCCAGTTCGAATACATCTACAAATTCGTCAGCCGGGACACCATCCAGCCCGGAGGCTACGCCGCCAACAAAGACCTGCTGGACCATGGCACCCTGTACGTGGCCCGCTTCAATGGGGACAACACCGGCGAATGGCTGGAAGTCAGCCACGGCAAGAACGGACTGACGGCCGACCGCGGTTTTGCCAACCAGGGCGATGTGCTCATCCAATCTCGCCAAGCCAGCGACCGGCTGGGCGCGACCAAGATGGACCGCCCCGAATGGATCGCCATCGACCCGAAGAACGGCGAGGTCTATTGCACCCTGACCAACAACACCCGACGGGGTGCCAGCCAACAGCCAGGCACCGACGCGGCCAACCCGCGGGCCAACAACACCATGGGCCACATCATCAAGTGGAAAGAGGCAGGGGACTTCGATGCCGTGCGCTTCAGCTGGACCCACTTCGTGATGGCCGGCGACCCGGCCAACCCGGCAGCAGAGGCCAAGGGCAATGTCAAAGGCGACAGTTTCGGCAGCCCCGATGGATTGTGGTTCGACGACCGCGGCACCTTGTGGATCCAGACCGATGCCCACGCCTCCAATATGTACAAGGGCGACTATGCGGGTGTCGGCAGCAACATGATGCTGGCCGCCGATCCGCGCACCGGTGAAATCCGCCGCTTCCTGGTCGGGCCGGTGAACTGCGAGGTGACCGGTGTGGTGTGCACACCCGACATGAAAACCATGTTCGTGAACATCCAGCACCCTGGCGAGTCCCCGAGCGACCGCAGCGACCCGGCAGACCCGACCAAATTCTCGGTTTGGCCCTCGGGCCAGAAGGGGGTTCGCCCGCGCAGCGCCACGGTGGTGATCCGCAAGAAGGACGGCGGCGTCATCGGCAGCTGAGGCGGCCTCTGCGGCAAAGCCAAGGCCCATGCCATCGACGCGGGATGGGCCGCTGGCAACGAGGCCTCGTCCATGCCGCCGTCATCGCGCTGTCACTTGGAAGTCACATAATGCATGGCCACCTTGCGCCCAAGCCATGCAGACCAAAAACCTCTTCGCCGCCATCGATCTGGGATCCAACAGCTACCGACTCGAAATTGGCCGGCTCGAGAACGGTCATCTTCGCCGGGTGGAATACATCAAGGAGACGGTTCGCCAAGGCAATGGCCTGGACGCCGAACGCAACCTCACGGACGACGCCATGCAACGCGGCCTGGCCTGCCTGGCCCGTTTCGCCGAGCGCATCGCCGGTTTCCGACCGGCCCAGGTACGTGCCGTGGCCACCCAAACCCTGCGCGAAGCGCGCAACCGCGATGCCTTTCTGACACAGGCGCGCAAAACGCTGGGCTTCCCGATCGAAGTGATCGCGGGTCGCGAAGAAGCCCGGCTGATTTACCTGGGTGTCTCCCACCTGCTGCCCGACAGCGATGAACGCCGTCTGGTGGTGGACATCGGCGGCCGCTCGACCGAGCTGATCCTTGGGCAGGGCCATGTGGCCAAAACCCTCGAGTCCTACCGGGTGGGCAGCGTGGCCTGGTCCATCAAGCATTTTCCCGGCGCGCAATGGACGCTCGATGCCTTCCGCAGCGCCGAAATCGCCGCCAAGGCGGTGCTTGACGAGACCATCAGCCTCTACCCGCGTTCCAGCTGGGACCGCGCCTATGGCTCATCGGGCACCATCGGTGCGGTCGCCGATGCGCTCGAGGCCAACGGCTGGCCCGCGGGCCTGATCACCCGCGAGGCGCTCGACTGGTTGCTCGACAAGCTGGTCAAGGCGCAGCGGCCGGACAACCTGCGCCTGGAAGGCCTCAAGGAAGACCGGCGTCCGGTCATCGGTGGCGGTCTGGCGGTGCTGCGCGCGGTGTTTGATCTGCTCTCGATCGACGAGATGCGGCCTGCCCAGGGGGCCTTGCGCCAAGGTGCCCTGTTCGACCTGCTGGACCGCGAAAATCCGAACACCGACGTGCGCAGCCGCATGATCGACTGGCTGGCCACCCATTTCGGCAGCGACAAGAGTCAGGCCCAGCGCGTAGCGGCCACCGCCTTGCAGCTGTTCGACCCCATCGCCGAGCGCGTTGGAGACGCCCTGTCTCTGCAAAGGGCCAGGCGCAAGCTGCAATGGGCGGCGCAGGTGCACGAGATCGGCATGCAGATCTCGCACAGCGATTACCACAAGCACGGCGCCTACATCCTCGAAAACACCGACTTGCTGGGCTTCACGGTGGACGAACTGCGCCGCCTGGGCCTGCTGGTGCTCGGGCACCGCGGCAAGCTGCGCAAGCTCGACGACCCTCTGGACGATCCGATCTTCGTCGCACAGCTGCTGGCCTTGCGGCTGGCGGTCGTGCTCTGCCACGCCCGGCGCGACCCCGAACTCCAAGGCCTGACGCTTGAACTGGCGGCGGATTCAGCGTCTTTCAGCGTGGTCGTGCCTGAAGGCTGGGCGCAGCAATACCCCCAATCGGCCCACCTGCTGCGCGAGGAATGCGTGGCATGGAACAAGACCCCCTGGCGCTTGAGCTTGCGAGAGGCTTGATTGTGGTTTGAAACGGTATAAACTGTATATACCGTTTCAAGGAGACCCCATGGCCACCGCCCAATCCCCCCGAAAAGCGCCTGCCCCTGCCGCCAAAAAGGCCGCCACTCCCCGCCGCCCAAGCCCGGCCAAAACGTCCGCCAGAACGCCCGCCAAGGCCGCTGCCGCGCCAATGAAGGCTGCACCCATGAAGGCCGCGCCTGCGAAAACCGCCCCCCTCAAAGGGGACAAGAAAAAGAGCAAGCCCGAAAAGGTCAAAGTCGTGCGCGACAGTTTCACCATCCCCAAGGCGGAATACGCCCAGATCGGCGAGCTGAAAAAACGTGCGCTGGCGCTGGGTCAGGAAGTCAAGAAAAGCGAACTCATCCGCGCCGGTCTGCTGCTGCTGAGCCAGCACAACGACGCCGGCTTGCGCAAAGCACTGGCCGCCGTGCCCACACTCAAGACCGGTCGGCCGGGCAAAGCCTGATCACAGCCGCTCGGGGGTGGTCACCGACAGGATCACCGTCTGGTTTCTGTCTTCCCTTTGGCGGCTGCGCAGCCACCAGACCGCCCCCTTGCGGATCGCCATCGGCTCGGGGCCCATCTCAAAAAGATGCGAGACCACGGCCCCCAGGGACGGCTGGTGCCCGACCACCAGCACCGGATGGCGGGCCTCAGGCCAGCCGCTGGTCTCGAGCACATCCTGCACCGAGCAACCGGGCGCGAGGGCATCGCGCACCTTGTACTTGCGTTTGAGGGCCTGCGCCGTTTGCTCCGCACGAACCGCAGGACTGCACAGGATGCGGGTGCCCTCCGGCAATTGCTGATCGAGCCAGCGGGCCATGCGCTCGGCGTGCTTCTCACCGCGCGCCGTCAGGCGCCTGTGCAAGTCGTTTTGCCCCTCCTCGGGGTCGAAGGCTTCGGCATGGCGCCACAGGATGAGGTCCATCTCAATCTCCCGACCGCATGTAGCGCTGCGCCAGGGCCTGCTGTGCACCCACCCGGCGGCCCGCGCCGCTGACCGGCGCGTAGCCGCCTTCCGGTGTCATGCACCAGGCGTCGCGCTGGTCATGCAGGTAGGCACTCAGGCATTCGTCAAGGATACGCTGGCGCAGGGCGGGATCATCCACAGGCCAGGCCACCTCGATGCGGCGCATCATGTTGCGGCTCATCCAGTCTGCACTCGAGAGAAACAGGGCTTCCTGATCGGCCGCGCGGAAATACGACACCCGCGAATGCTCCAGGAAGCGGCCAATCACCGAGCGCACCCGGATGCGATCGGTCAGTCCGGGCAAGCCGGCGGGCAGCATGCAGGCCCCGCGCACGATCAGGTCGATGCGGGCCCCGGCCTGACCGGCTTCGATCAGCGCCTCGATCAGGGGCACATCGGTCAGGGCGTTCATCTTGAGGATGATGCGGGCGTCCTGGCCGCGGCGCGCGGCTTGTGCGGTCTGTCCGATCCAGTCGAGCATGCGCGCATGCAGGTGGAAGGGCGCCACCAGCAGCTTGTGCATGCGACGCAAAGGGTTCTGGCTGGCGAGGTGGGTGAACAGCTCGTCCATGTCCGCGGTGATGCGGCTGTCGGCGGTCAGCAAACTCAGGTCGGTGTAGAGACGCGCGGTGCGCGGGTTGTAATTGCCGGTGGACAGGTGGCCATAGCGCCGCAGGCGTTTGCCCTCGCGGCGCGTGACCAGCAGCATCTTGGCATGCGTCTTGAGCCCGACCACGCCGTAGACCACCTGGGCACCGATGGCTTCGAGCTGTTCGGCCCAGTTGATGTTGGCCTCTTCATCGAAGCGGGCCTTGAGCTCCACGACCGCGGTGACTTCCTTGCCACGCCGCACCGCCTCGCGCAGCAGGTCCATCATGACCGGATCGCTGCCGGTGCGGTAAATGGTCTGTTTGATCGCGAGCACGTCTGGATCGCGCACGGCTTCGCGCAGAAAACCAACCACCCCCTCGAAGCTCTCGAACGGCTGGTGGATCAGCACGTCCTGCTGCCGCAAATGCGCCAGGATCGAGCTCGCCCCTTGCAGGGGCTGCGGCAATTCGGAACGGTAAGGGGCAAAGAGCAAGGCCGGACGCGCGGCGAGGTCGATGAACTGGGTCAGACGCACCAGATTGACGGGGCCATTGACACGAAACAAGGCCTGCGGCGGCAGGCGCAGCTGCTCAAGCAAAAAGTCCGAGAGCTGGGGGGCGCAGCTCGACGAGACTTCCAGCCGAACCGCCTGGCCGTAGTGGCGGTGTTGCAGACCCTGGCGCAAGGCGGTGCGCAGATTGGACATGTCGTCTTCATCCACCGCCAGATCGGAATGCCGGGTCACACGAAATTGCGAAAACTGGTCGACTTCGCGGCCCGGAAACAATTCGGCCAGGTGGGCTCGGATCACACTGGAGAGCAGCACAAAGGCCTGCCCCCCAGACGCCAGCGCTTCGGGCAGCGCGATCACACGCGGCAGCACCCGCGGCACCTTGAGGATGGCGATCTCGTTTTGCCGGCCAAAGGCGTCCTTGCCTTTGAGGTGCACGATGAAGTTCAGCGA
>JACCDU010520790.1_pt1 | contig 18529 bp, 52 predicted proteins | sample 7446081 | NCBI WGS metagenome assembly JACCDU01 (sample SAMN15323447, study PRJNA562643) | freshwater metagenome | isolation source: river surface water | place: USA:Blue River Watershed | collected 2017-08-17
ACAGACTGCCGCTGTGCATGCGGAAGTGCTCGGTCACATTGAGTACTTCCTGCCCCTGGCGAGTGATGCCGCCTTTCTTACCCAGCCCTTGAATCTGGCAAAAGCCAAAACCATCAGTGCTGATCACACGCATGGGGTTGAGTGACTTGGTCACCACCACATCACCCACTTCTACCGGCTGTCCAATCTGATCCTTAATCATGTGATCAGTATAGCAGACAGTGGGCCAGTGTCAAAGGATGTTGCAGTCAGTCCACCACTCTGGCACTGCCACGCTGGATCAGCAGCACCAGGTCACTGCGATAGAAATGCCTGACATAGCGCCCGCACTGGCTGACAAATGCATGGCGCCCAGCATAGTCCAGTGTGTCCAGCTGAGCAGGATGGAAGTGTGCCCAGATCACACCCTGTTGCCAGTCAGTTTCGGCTTCCATGAACACACTGCGGCCCTCGGCCAGCCAGTCACTGAGCTCGGCCCAGTCACGCGGCTGGGGACTGAGGTGACCACAGTTTGGCGTATTTGAGTACATTGGGAAGTTGCTCCAAGAATTCAACACGAGGGCACACCACTGCACAGCTTTTACGGCCCTCCAGGGTGTGGTTTTCATGTGCCAGATAGACCCCATCCAGCAGGCAGATACGGTCAAACTCCTTCTGATTGACACGCACCACGCACTTGCGAAAGCTCTGGGTCAGCCAGGCCTGCCAGCCGGGGTCGGCATGGAATTGCAGGTGTGCACCCAGCACGGCATGTGCCACCAGGGTGGGAGTCATATAGTCTGGGAACTGATCCAAGACTGCAATGTAGAGGCGGCTTTTTTCCATTATCTGATCACCGAGTGGTTCTGATTGGGTCGGTAATCAAACACACAGGCAATGTGGTTGGCCCGCACAAAGTCGGCCATAGACTGCAGGTCACTCTGGGCCCACTTGCGCACTTCTTGGTCAGTGATGCTGTCGTCCACTGCCTGAATATAGCCCTCGTAGGTGCGGTGGCTGTTGATGGTGGCACGCATTCGACTGGCCCAGAGCATTTTATTGAGTGGGTTGGACTCAGTACTTTCGCCCTGCAGGGCAGCCATCAGCTGATTTGCCTCCCAGACATCCGGCATCTGATCCGTGATGTCCACGATGCACTCCAGCCCCGTGTTACTCCAGCAGAAGTAGTAGTAGCGCAGGCCTGGCAGTGACTTGAGTTCTTGCGTCATGCAGCGATTCTACTGCGAATGCGGGACCGTGTCAACAAGGACTCAGTGTCGCTGTCCAACTCCACGTGCTCCAGGGCGTGAAGCTGGGTATCAAACACCAGAGGAGACTGCTCAGTCAGTATGCGAACATCGTGGTAGTGCACCAGACCCTGTGAACGGCAGTCGTCAGCATCAAAAACCACCTGATTCTTTCGTGCACCCAGGCGATAGCGACCCTCACTGACCAGATATTCTGCCAACACATAGCCATGCTGGGACAGTTCATCCACTAGCTGGATGTTGGCCTCCACAGTGTCACCCAGTAGAAACCAGCTCTTGAGTCGATTCAGACTGGGGGCACCAAACACCCAGCGTCGATTGAACAGGGCCATGCCATCATCACTGGGGCTGGGAAGATAGCGTACCTGATTGGCCATCATGGCCAGAGTCATGCTGAACGCATCGCAGTTGTAAAAGGGCCCCTGATGGGTGTCCACATGCTCAACACGAAAGACTTCAATCATTGCCTGCTCCTGTTCAGTCAGTATAGCACCTGACACAGGCTGGTCAACATGCAGCAGGGGATGCAGAAATCCTGCATCCCCTGTCTTTGGGCAGTGTCTGTGACAGGCGGGGCTGTTGCCAGCCCCGCAGGCATCACATCAGGGCGGCCGGGGCAGCGTCCAGGTTGACCGCCGGGGCAGCAGTGGTGTCGGCCGCAGCTTCGGCCTGGGCACCAGGCACCACCACCGTGTTGGCGGCCGGCGCAGCTTCCTGCTTGACCTTGGCTTCACGCTTGGGGATGAAGTCCGCCGGGATGCCGCAGGCCTCGGCGTTGAACTTGAAGGTCGCACGGGCCAGCTGACGCTGGTAGCCGTTGACACGCTGCATCTCGGCGATGATCTCCTCGTAGGACTTGCCCTGGCCGTAGAACTCGCGCATGATCGCACGGCTGCGGTCGCTCTTGGCGCCCTTGCGCTCCTTGGTAGCTTCCGGGGTGGCCGGCGTGTCGTTGGTGACCGCAGCACCCAGCGCAGCGAAGGCGTTGGCAGCAGCAGAGGTCTCGACCACTTGGGCGGTCTCGTTGGTGTTGGTGTTGGTCTCGTTGGTGTTGACGTTCTGGTCCATGGTTTACTCCAGTTAGGACAGTTAAACAAAAGTTGCGTGTTGCAGTATCGCTACCACTTCGCTAGTTTAACAGCTCTATCAGGCTTTGCAAGAACTTTTTGCTTTTTGCGAATGCCTGTGTTGCTGTCTGCTTGCTGCAGTATCGCTACCACATCTCTAGTATAGGGCCTGTGCCTGTCTGGGCAAGTCTTATTTTGAACTAGAAGAAAGTCAGGTCAGCCATGCAGCCGTATGCTTTTACGGATCAACTGGTATGCGCGGATACGCTGATCAGTCACACACTGTTGACTTTGGGGCCAGCCATGCAGTACCTGATAGTGTTGCAGTGCGGCCATGCTGTCAAAGCTGGCATCTGCACGATGCCAGTGCGGATGAGGGCTGTCAGCCAGGCTGCCGGTCCAGAATGTGCCCGGGTAATCCTGCTCAAACTGACGCATGGTCAGGTCCAGGATTACCCCGTCCAGGCTGTTGAACACATGACAGCCATCACTGCTGATGGCCATGTGCAGGCCGATCTTTACCCCCAGCTGATCACAGCGGCGCCAGAGTTCAGCACTGGCCACTGCACAGAGCCCATTGAGCTCGACATGACGATGATCTCTGAGTTCATTGATACGATTGACCCAGTGATAGACTGTCAGTGCCTGTTGCAGTACCAGGCGATTGATATGCTTGAGATCAGACATGCGCCTAGTATAGCACAAAAGAAAAAGGGGCACCAGCCCCTTTTTGTTAAAACACAGTATGGTCAGAAATTGTCACCAAACACTGCTTCTTCGCTGGACTGCTTGCCAGACTCTTCCCAGTCCAGATCAGTGCCCAGGAATTCAGACACAGAGTCTGCAAACCCCTGGTCAAACATGACTTCGTCACCACCGTTGTGTGTGACAGAGACCTCACTATAGACATTTTCAGGGTCGTCTTCCCCTGCATCAGGGTCATATATATTGGTGACCACCTGGATTTGGCTGGCAGTGACGGTGCGGCCATCAGACGTGGTTAGCGGAAGCTGACCACGGTAGACTGAGGTACGGGACCCGTCTTCACTGTCCACTTCGGTGTGGACCAGCTGCATTGAAGGATGATTGATATTGTGCACGTTGTTCTCCTAAAACAGAACTTTATTCTAAGTTCTGCCCGTCAGAAAGTCAATCAGAATTTACCAGGCCGTGCTTGTTCAGGCCAGCCAGACAGCTGATCCCACGGGAAGACGATTCAGACTCAGTGACTTTCTGAAATTGGCACGTGCTTCACGCTGGTTGGCGCCGTAGACGTTGACAGCAGTGGCCCAGCCCGGACAATGGGCATACCAGAGTCGGCTCATGATTAGTAGTGCCTTTCAATATCCAGTGCACTGGCTTCACGACACAGTGCGTATAGGCCCTGATTGACGGCCCAGATCACTTCCACCAGGCTGTCGGCCACTTTCTTGGCACGTTGACTGGGGCCACGCACCAGCATGATGCCGGGCTGGCTGTCACGGATCACCGTGACTCCCGGCACCTGCTCCAGGCTGCGGCGAACCTGGTTGTTGCTGGCACCTTCAAATTCCACGTAGTACAGTGTTGTCATGCCACTAGTATAACAGTGTTAGGTGCACTGTCAACCGGTCACCAGCTGATCTGCAAGTCCCAGCCGGGCTGACCGGGGGCACTTTGAACAGTGACGGTGTATCCCAGTGCCTGCAGTCGCTGTTTGAGGCGCCAAGGGGTACGGTCCTGAAGCAGTGCTGCTGACCCCGAAGTATAGGTCACTGCACGGACTTCACCTCGGCTGTCTTCCACTGTCTGCATGATCAGCTTTTCAATGGCCAGCAGGTGATCTTCCTCACCCTGGAAGTGCAGGGAGATGTGTGCTTGAAGTTCTGCACGACTGATCATGATCTCTGTTGCTCCACTGATGTGGGCCACGGCCCCTGTGTATTGCGCCAGGCAGACAGGGCACGGCCCGAAACTGTGACACTAAAATAGGCATTGCCCTGCTGACTGCGGCAGCAGTATTCGGCAGGATCAGTGATTCCCAGGCTGCTGAGCCAGCTGTTGACTGCATCAAGCAGTATGTGATCATCATGTATCACACCCAGCTGGTCTACAGGCCAGTCACTGGACCTGAACCAGAAGTCCAGCACGCCCACAAGAGGTCTGCCATCTGCTGCTACCCAAACGCTGGCCACCGTGACAGCAGTCACTGTGATGTTGCGTTGATGATTGGTGGGTAGTACAAGCATGAGTGGCCTGCCCTAGTGGATTCGAACCACTGACCCACAGCTTAGAAGGCTGTTGCTCTATCCAACTGAGCTAAGGGCAGATCTTGTTGTGTGCTGTCGTCAGCACATCTTTAGTTTACTATTTATGTTACGGGCAGTCAACTGCCACAGCAGCACAGAGCAGGCTGCCCACGATGCGCTGGCTGGCAGTGACCTCAAGGTCACCCTGTGCAGCGCGGTGGATCACATCCACCACTTCATCCACAGCTTCCAGTGCAGTCTGGTTGTCCACCAGAACCTGGCCCAGACGGATGTCACGATCGCCAATCAGGTTGATCAGGCGGCTGCGAAGTTCTTCAGTGTTGGCGGGCAAGGGCATGTGATTCCTTGTTGTGTTGTGCCCAGTATAGCACAGGCTGGTCAGGAGAGTTCACTGTCTGCCAGTCTGGCCCACATTTTAACCACACACCAGCTGTCGGGCATGGGTTGCAGCAGCCTGGCTGCTTCAGCATCCTCAGCAGTGTGGTAGATCTGACTGTTGGTTTTGTGCAGATCCGGGTAGAGACCCCGTGATCGCTTGACCATGACCACCCAGAATTCGTAGTAATCAGGCTCCATGATCAGCTTTTCCTCACTGCCAGACAGACTGAGACCCCTGCCAGAGTGAAACTGGCAATGGGTTCTTCACTGGCTGCTGGGGCTGGGCTATTGGCCAGCTGAAGAATCAGCCTGTGGTTTTTCAACAGGCTGGCAGGGATGACCTGCACATTGGTGGGTTGATCAGTTGTTTTCTGCACACCGCAACTGTAACAGGATCTGACCCAGGGTTCAACAGGCGGTCCGTGCACTTCTGGCAGCAGACCCTTGCTCTGACACGCGGCTGACCCAGCCGCGGTCTGAAACCCTGCCACCGGCCCTGGCCAAGCGCGGCTGAAACTCTGAGAGTGAAACTCTACGACGGAACTGTTACCTTTCGTCATGAACAGTCCATGACGAATGGAAAGGAAAGAAACGGTAAGGAAAGGTATGGAAAGGAAAGAAACGGTAAGGTATGGAAAGTTATGGAAAGGAAAGAATAAACAAGTATCGATACGGATGGTCTATTCCAAATGATCATGCAGTCCAGACCCAACATGAACACCACACAACTGACCGTGGCAGTCTGTAATGCGACCAACAGATATCAGCACTATAATGTGGCAGTGAGCTCACTGATACCCACTGCCATCACTCTGCTGCCACTCTGAGTGCAGTCTGACGCCGGTGCTCGGCAAACTATCTTTGTTGGGCTGCTGTTCAGTCTGACTGTGAAAGTCTGTACACTGTCCCGCATACTTATACATGTGTACACGCATGCATGCTGTCAGCTCAGCAGTGGCTGTTTAATAGAGTCAGAGGGCAACTGATGCCACTGCCAATAGCTGCATAGTGTATATATGCACCGGGCGCCCGGCACGCCGGCGCAGGATTCCTGCACAGGTGTGCGACCTGTACAGAAACGTCGCGCAGAATGGCAATCTGACTGAGAAATTGATCTAGGAATTCTGTCTAGGATTTTGATCCAGGATTGGCAGTCTGACTGCGGACCAGACGCTGGTTGGTGGCCAAAAGGTCTATCAGATTCTTGACCATGAGTACCCTGCGTAATGACAGATTACTAGCACCCAGGATCATCTGTAGTTCACGCAACTCATAACTGATAACACTCTTTACGGACTGCTGCGAGACTGGTAGGGTAGGTATGACTCCCTGGGTTTGCTCAAACTGTTCCATGCCCAGCACTAGATCATCCAGCATGTCCACCATGCTGCCAGACAGATCTCTGCACTCAGGGTGACGCATGCTCTGACCCAGGCTCTCCAGACAAGCACAGATCTGATTGTAGTGTACCTCGTAGTAGTATTGCCGACTGAGTGGGCCACCCGCAGGTAGATCCAGTGCCCAGGTGGAATGGTTGAGATCCTGTGCACTGAATGATTTTAAAAAGCGGTACTGTGTGTAGCAATCAAGCCAGGCCACACGGACGGGATCAGACAGTATTTCTGGATCCGGCATGGGGTCATCACTGTACAGCCTGACCACATGCCAATTTCTACTGTATCGGGGGATAAACATGTTAGAGCCAGACACCAGTCTGATAGGTCACCAAGATACGATGCAGTCTGATAGCAAAATTGGTTCTGGTGGCGTCCTTATTCCAGACAGTCAGTGGGCGACTGCTGAGCTCACCAATGGCTCTGAGTGCAGCACGCCGCCACTCAGGTCTGTCAGTGGCACCGAGCAGTGGTGCAAAAACTGAGACGTTGTCCACCATCCTGATCTTGGTCGTGTATTTAAAATTGTCACTCCTTATAGCACGCAACCAGCCACAAATCAACTGTGGTAGTAGCTGATCGCCCATGACCATATAGGATCTGATCAGTTCGGGATCCACTGTTATCTCGCTGTGAGAAAGATCAGTGACTGCACTATGAGGTCGGCAGAAAAGTGCCTACCATTTTGGCCACACACCAGATACAAGGATTGTAGCAGCCCTATCACTGTTATTCTGTTGTCCATATGCCCTTACTGCTGGCAGTTTTATTTTTAAACCATAGATCCATCAGCATGCTGATTGCACGGCACTGATGTTTGGCACCAAACACTGGCTCAGTATCCATCACTCTAAGGGCAGACAGCAGATTGACCCTGACGTCGATACCATGTGTGTGTGCAGCTGGTAGACTGGTCGATCCCAGTCCAGCATGCTCTGGTATCTGGGGTGGGCCAACCATACACCATCCAGATCCACTGCTTCGATCAAGATTGGTACGGGGTCACCAAATATATCAAATATCATGATCAGCATGCCAGGGTGATAGATTGTCTTACCCAGTGGCCGATGCCTGACACCACGCAGCCAGTTGATCAACTTTCTCATGGTGTGGCCTGTATGGTGGATACAAAAACCGATCGTGGTCCAGGTATCAGCTTGTTGACACGTACCGCAAGTCGACGATGCAGCCAGCCTGCATCACTGGGGCTGGTCTCCTCCATCAGCTGATGCTCCAAGTCCCAGATGCGTGTGAGTAGGTATTGCCATGCAGACTGGTCCAGGCTCTGTCTGGGATCATGGTATCGGGTCTCCACTGGCATCAGAAGTAGGACCGCCACCTATTGCCCAGGATATCATCGATCAGCACACTTCGGTCCATGACCGAAAGTGACTGGATGGCACGGCAAATACGTTCCTTCTGCAAGATCTCCTGTTCAAGCTGGTGAGTGTGCTGCGCCACCTGCTGCCGGTACTGATCAGATTCCATCCAGCGGCATCTGTAGAGGTCCGTGCTGGCCCTGGTGCGTCCGGTCAGCTGTGCAGCACCCAGCAGTGTGTTGGCAGGCCAATCCAGGGCCATCCTGACAGTCAAGTCCCCTGAGATCTGGAAGTTGATGCCCTTGATTTTGGCGTACTCAGACATGCTCAGCTTGAGCTGATATCGACAGTCACCAAGATCGGTGATTTCAGCCACCCGTTGATTGGGCAGCAGACCGGGTCTGATTGATTCCAACAAGAAGCCTGTGTGATCAGGAGTGGTCAGGATCTGCAGTTCCTGGTCCGTCAGCTTGGCAGTCAACTGGCCCTGATGATCAAACAGATTCTCACACAGTGACCAGATCAGCAGATGTGCATGGTCACGGTAGCTGCGCTTGAGTTCCACCAACCGGTACCACGCACCCCACTGGGACCTGTCTTCAGGACGTTCAGGCAAGGGGGCAAAGATGGCAGGGTGATGATTTTGAGTACCGCGCAGCGATCTCACCCAGGCCCTGAGCGGGTACATGGCTGAGCCAAAGTCATCAGTCAGTTCGGGGATGCGAGGCTGTCCACGAAGTGCCTGTCTGATTGCTTGGAAAATCTGTTGCATGCTGTGATTCTAACACAATGACTTTAGGAATAGGTCAAAGAATGTGTGATCACTGTTTTTGATTTTTCTAACCAAGTGAATGCCTCTGGCCACACGGTCACTGTGGTAGATGCTGGTCAGACTGAATCTGAACGCCTGGTTATTACTAACACCATGCCTGCGATAGTAGTCAAGATTTTCCAGCTGACGCCTCAGTGACGCCAGTGCATTATGCTGTTGTTCCCGAGAGATGGGTATATAGAACTTGTCGGGCATCATATCTGGCACATGAGATAGAGAATACGACGTTTGGCACCAGTGTCCACAGCGGAGTTGTTGATGTTGTGCACCAACCAATCAACCCTCCAGTCCATCAGCACCACAAGCTCACGTGGAATTTTACCTCCCGCCAACATGACGGACCACCAGTTTTTCATAGGCTCGGATGTTATAAATTGCAGACACAATCATGGAACACCAGTGTGCCTCTTTGGCAATTTCATCCTGGCAGATTTTGACCCAGCTCAGCAGGTAGTCATAATGGTGTATTGCTCCGTCCATAGTTACTGATCAGTTTGTGTTCCAGACTGGCTATTCTCGAGAGTTCATGCTGTCTACGTGCGTGGAAGGTATCTTCAGGGTACAGTGTTGAGGCAAACTTTTGATAGTTGGGGTCACCCAGTCTCTTCACATAGCCCAGCAGTGATGCATACCTCATGCTGTTCAGCAAGTTATTCTGTCGCGGCATTTTGCAAACTTCCCGTCAGTGCCCAGACCCGCTGCAACAAAAACACCACTGCTTCTGTGTTATAACCAGCCCGCTCACTCAGCGTACACAAGACCTCGGTGTATCTGACTGCTATGGCGTTCTGCTTGAGCAGACGTATTCTCTTAGAGTTGGTCATGTGCGTGTGACTGCAGGTAACTTTCCAGCCAGCGCGAATCTGTGTCCATCATAACCAGCATTCTGATCATGTCTGCCTGAACGACACCCTCGTGGTAACACTGGCAGTACATTATCAGCAGACAGTTAAAGCTGCGATAGACATCTGTTGCTATTGGATACATTTGACCGATCTATGCCAGATGGTGTAGAGCAAGTGTGTGAATGCACCACTGTAACCACCTTGATGCAATTTGGCCAACTCTTCCACAGCCAAGTTTAGGCAGACATAGTTGGCCCAGCGGTCTGATTCAAGCATGTGACCCGGCCTCAAATGCATACCAAATATCCACCAGCCAGTTGGCTGGCTGATCACCCGCTTCGGTCAGATCCATGTGTCCACGCTGTGCCTGAACCAGCAGTCCAAACCACAGATTGGCCCAGGCCAGATCCAGTTTGTCAGCGGATGAGATCATCATCGTCCTCCATGATCATCACAGTCAACTCCAGACAGCCTCTGATTTCAGCCGGCTCAGCCGTGCCCAGCTTGGATAGTATCAGCTTGACCAGTGCATTGACCAGTTGGTAGTTGATCAGAGTCATTGCACACCATGTGTTTGTCGATGCCAGAGCTCATGCAGCGCCATGGTCTGGAACCACCAGCGATTTACTCGCATGATGCAATAGACCACCACAGTTCTTTCTGACCCATGCTGGTGATGGTACATCAGCTCCGTCAGCTCGACATCCAGTTCGCAACAGGTCCACCCCAGCTGCCGCTGATAGCTGGCCCGGGTCATGGAAAAGCTAGGCTGACTCATAGTCTGTATTATACAGCCCAGACTGTTGACAACACTGCCAGATTGTGCTCAGATAATAGCGTGGGGTCAGCAGCGCATGCTCTAACTCCAACATCATACGCACACAGTATTGTGTGGTTTTGTAGTCACTCTGATTCATTTGTTCACACGCTTGGCCATGGTTTTACTTTCATGCCAGACTTGATGTAGATAATACCTACACCGATCTGATGAATGGCTCTGGCTACCCCTAGCCACATAGGTTTCCAGCATGCCTACGTGGGATTCCATGACTGAGTGCAGATTGTAATGGTACATACTCGCCTCAGACACATAGGTTTCCAGCATGCTTACGTGAAATTCCATGACTTCATGCAGACTATAATCACTGAGATGTGAATTGTCGTAGTGAGGTGTAGCCCGTCTGTCGGTCATCTATACTCCGTGGCCAGCTGTTTGACCAGCTGCTTTTCCAGCAAGCCCAGATCATACAGCAGCTCAATACTGAGATGTTCTGGCAAGTTGTTCAGCCTGACCAGAGAGCCCACTCTGAACAGCATGGCCACCTGTACTGCACCTGCAGACAGTGTGTTGTTGGCCCAGCGGCGCTGCCAGTGCTCAGTGCAACCCATAGTACTGGACCAGCCTACGCAGCATGTGGCGGTAATTCTGATATCTGGATTCACTCAGCTGATCAACAGACTCATTGCTCAGCACAGCCACCAGTACGGCCACTGAGACAATTGCATGATGATGCCGGTCCCGAATCGGTGTGTTGGTGCGGTTCATGATGGCAAGTTGATGTCACCACTTCTGATCACTCGGCCAGACATTGCCTAGGGTGGTGTATTCGTGAATTTGCTTGAGTGTCTTTTTGCAATGCCCAATCTCAAAACTGTCCGGGCGGCCGTGGCGATCACCACGGCGCTGCTGGGTTTTGACATGAGAGTGCACCACCAGCTGAATATGGTTGTGTGCGTGCCAGGTGCGTTGGGGTTTATTGCTCATGATGTCATTATAGCACTGGCGTTTGTGAAATGTGAACACACTGTGTTATTTGGTCTGACTGATCCAGAGGTAGTACAGCGCATCCATTGCCTGTCCACGTGTATAGTGATCCAGATAGTGTCCAGCCTGCCGCTTGTTGATCAGATCGATCAGCATGTCCATGCTGCGTTGCAGTTGCACTGTCATTGGTCGCTCCAATTTGCTGCTGAGTGAGTGAATTCGATTCAGCGAAGTCACTATGATATGGTCTAGGCCGTGCTGTGATCTGGTGTCAATCAGTGACAGCGCCATTCTGATCACACGGTGCAGGTTATAGACAAGGTAGCGGTCTCTGTTAGCCACTGACCACTCTCTGATATAGTTGCCAGACAATGCGTAGATCATGCCTGATCAGGTTGCGAAATCTACCAGGTTCTGAGAGTAACTGATCCAGAACTCTGATGCATGAAATCAGGTGCTGAGCAGACTCAAGGTAGAGGTCGTCTGGCACACGCATTTGGTCTTACCTCGTGGTTACTGATGGGCTGAGTCCGGGTCTCTGACCCAGTCGATGTACTTTGTCTGAGCCACATAGAGCTGCCAGACTGCTCTCAGAGAGCAGTGTGTCAATTCACACTCTGCCAGTATCAGACAGAGCTGTCTGCCACGTGCACGGCTACCCACCCCTCTGAGACTGATGCCGGTCACTGGCATTTGTGAAACTCCACAAACTTGGCCATCTGCCAGAGACGAAGAATCTGTGCTGGCGACCGACCGTTTGGTGATTGAGCATCCCTGATGGACAGTACCAGGTTCAGCATTTCATCCACTTGAACGGGCAACAGTTCAGAAGACAGCATGCCCAGAACCTGTACTTCCCAGCTGGGGTGATTGCGACAGGCCTGCAGGCCCAGCAGGCAATCCACTGCTGACAGGCACCTAGCACATCGTGCGGCAGTGATCATACAGCCTCCCCAATCGCCGTTGTATGTCAGCCTTCACGCCATCAGCCAGACCTTTGGGGTCAGTGTTATAGTTGGCCATCGACTTTACCATCACGATCAGCCAGCAGACCTGTGTGTCCAGAGTGGGATGAAGAACGTATCTCACAAGCCCTGCCTGACCGTAAATCTACCAATCAATCTCAGTCTCCAGATCAGAGTGGTACGCTTGGGCTGACTGATCCAGACCGATTTCACAATATAGTAGGTGCTGAGTACAGTCTGGCTCAGCTTGAGGTAGTCATCTAGATCCAGCTTGTGCATCATAATGTCCCAGTGTTATCAGAGCACGTCTGATCTCCCGGCGGTAGAGATTGGGGTTGCGAGTTAACATCCACATCAGTCGTCCGTGCTGATACCAGACACGGGAATATTGAGCAGAACTCAGACCCATGGCTTCATCAATACCAAGGTGCTCGTGATCGTGTTCGCACAGAGCAATCTGGCACCTGCGGACATACTGCGGTTATGCTTGAGGTTACCCATGTCATAGAGTAGATCACGTACCATGCTGACGGGATTGAGCTCACGGCTGTCAGCATGACAATAATAAGCCCACCACACACAGTGCGGACGTGGATTGGGATCTGCAGTGTATGCGCCCATCAGCAATTATAGCTGTCTGTGTGAAGAACACCCAGGGTCAGACTGCTGGTTCCACGTATTGATGGCAGACAGCATTCTCTTTACGTAGTCTTGATCTATGGGTTCCCCGTGCTTGTTTGTCAGAGAAAAAATGGTGGCTTTGACCCAAAAGTTGACCTGGGAGTAGGACAGTGGACTAAGCATGAGGTTTTATCCAGAGCCGTACCCGTTGATAACGCCGCCAGATCAGTTTGAGTTCACAGGCAGTCATGGTACTGATATACCCTGGGCCCAGACTGCTGCCCTGACCATCCCGCTCCATCCGGATCAGAACCTCCAGGTTGAGCAGGCAGTGAATAATTTCACGAGGGACCTGGTCAACTGCTGGCATATTTACCCAGTAGGGTCAGACAGTGCCTGATATCTGCCCTCATGTCGTCCACCCCACCGCCTGCCTGACGCCATCCTGCCAGATCCCAGAACACATGCTGGGCCATGCGAGGCCACATCAATTTGGCTGCCACACTGGGAATGGCTATGTGGCGCCAGCAGCTGGTAAACCAGTAGGGAGTGGGTGCGGGTTCAGTGCGGCTTCTGGAGAAAATGTGGGTCACAATGTGAAAAATCCTGAGTTCTTTGAAAAATGGCTCAAAAAGATCAATTAAATCAATGGGTTACAAGGGTATTTTCCGCATTCAACCCTTATATTGACCCCTCTGGGGGTATAGTATTGGCCCAGTATAACACAATGCGTTTTTAGGGCACAAGGCGCTGTATCTGCCTGCACTTGCTCTGAGCAATTTTCTTGTCCAAGGGGCTGCGCCTTTGCTTGGGTGTACGCACTGTCATCATCAAGGTGGTCAGTGCGTAGAGTAATAGATGGTATCGAAAATGAGTCATGGGCTGTCTGTTCATTTGATCTCCAATTCACCCAGCTGTATCAGTGTTTTCCTGATCTGGCTTCTCAAGTGTGGCTGATCCAAGTACACCAGCAGCACCAGCTGGTTCCAACGACTCACGGCCCAGACGTAATCACTAATGCTCATTGGCATGGGGTCGGATCCTTAAGGACACTGATGTCAGGTTAATTACATCAAGCAGGGTCAGCTATCATCTAGACCGAGTTCATTGATACGTTTGAGGCAACTCTTTATCTGCTGAGCACGCCTGGGTGCAGTGCGTGTTTCCAACAACCAGGCCAGCCAGCCCAGTTCACTGATCAGATGATGACGATGTATGTCGGCCATGCCTAGCCAGACTGTTTTGAACGTGCCAGCCAGCCCGCGGCCCAGTTGATACGTCGCAGTGCCTGTTTGACCATGGGCCTGACTTCAGGGTGAGTGAACACCTGCCCGGATGCATAGGGTCTGAGCCAGTACCAGTCTGCATCCAGTGACCTCATGACCTGAATACTGGTCCTCTGCCGTTCCAAATACCTGGCCATCACACCCTCTTATAGGACAGCCCGCTGGAAATGCCCAGCACTATCAGCCACCAACCCACTACGGTGACACTACTCGACAGCAAGGCACGTCGCTCCGGGAATGGCACCATATCCGCGGATAGATAATGTACACACTGTATCTCACGTATTAGGTCTAATCTGTGGGTCATTGATGTTAAAAAACATGAGTTTTCCGAAAACTGGCTCAAAAAGATCAATTAAATCAATGAGTTACAAGGGTGTTTTCTGCATTCAACCCTTATATTGACCCCTCTGGGGGTATAGTATTGGTCATGATGCCAGAGTCTGCATTTTCACAGTTTTCCCAGTGTTCCAGCAGCTGACTTTCCAGTGTCCAGACTGACTGGCAATAGTGACTGGCCAGCACCCGCTGTACCAGATCGTCACAGTGATGCACCAATACCCTGTCCAGCACATACAGTGTGGTTTTGAGATTGACCAGGATCAGGGTTTCAGTTGGGCAGAGATCCACAGTTCAACCAGACACAGTTAGAATTTTGCCATCACTGTCAGCAGCTGACTGCTGTGCTCAATGTCTGACAGATACAGTCTGACGTTAACAGTGGGTGGGCAGTCACCTGACAGCATCCAGTATCTGACCCAGCCCACATCTGTGATCAGCCAGTAGTAATCACGATACCACCTAGATTTCAACACCACCGCCTGGCACTGATGGATCTGCCGGAGAGTGCTGGTAGTGCGCTGGCCCGTCAGCCAGCGCAGCACTGCACGGTCAAGAGTGTGATAATCACCCATCAGACCCAGCCCTTTGATATCTCAAGCACTGACCATACTGATGCCAGATCTCAGTCAGCCAGTGCTGTTTGCGGTCGCGGGCCACATCTGTCAAGCTGACTGTCTGATACCAGCTGACCAGGTTCAGCAGGCGACCCTGCAGATGCTGTCTGTGCGGCAGGCTGACCATTCAAACACCAACACAATTCAGTTCCAGACTGTGAAGAATTTCATGATCTGCCAGCCAGATGCGAAACAGTGCATAACACTCAAACTCATGCTCTGACCGTGCTGGCCAGCGGCACCTGGCCCTGACAGAACCGGGACGAATAGTCTGCCAGCCGGGTTCAGACTGGGGCTCAATGATCAGCCAGCCGGGTTCACTGTCAGTGTCTGGCAGGTATTGCACATAGGGCTGACTGGCACTGAGCCAGATCCAGACTGATCTGATCAGGTGGGAAGTTGTTGACATCAGACGATTATAACACAGACACTGTGGGCTGGTCAGCAGGTGAATAGCCAGATGCGAAACAGCTGATATCGCGCACCATAGTCCTGGATGTGATCTGGCAGTCGGCAGGTAAAATAGTTGCCACGTGGGCTCAGGTAGAGCCAGCCGGGGTCAGTCCAGAAATCTGTCTGATAGTGAACCCAGGTGGGTGAGAACTGTCTGACTGTGTGCCAGACTGAATTGATCTGATCAACAGTGCTTGTCATCAGTCAATTATAGCAGATCACTGACAGGGCTGCACCCTGGCTGCCATCAATATGTTGCAGACAGTGCCCATGCGTGTCAGACAGTCTCTGAGCAGTCTGTCAGACAGGTGGTCAGCCCCCTTTATGCTCAGCATGAGCCAGTGGGTCACTTCACAATTCAGAATGGTGTAGTTTTTGTACTGATTGACTTTCATGATACTGATCCTGCAAACTGACCCACTGCTGCCACCAGACCACGGTAGTTTGCATCCTCATGGTCAGCACCCTCTGCCTGGTTGCACAGTCAGACAGACGGATGGGTCTCACCGTGATTCTGGTCATCTGTTCTGCTTCCAAGTCCGATAACTGAGATCAATCTGCCACAGTGTGGTGACCAGACTGAAGTCATCCACTCCGGGCTGCTGACGCAGGGTGAGATATCGGCCAACCCACCACAGCACCCAGCTGGCATCACGCTGGCGCAGCACTGACTGCGTGTCTGCCAGTGACCTCTGCTGGTCACTGATCATCTGTGCCACCACACACCCTGGCACTGATCCAGATATTGAACAGCAGATCCTGCTCTACTGGGTGCCCCTGCTGACCATGATTCATGGTGACCCGCCACTGACCACGACGCCAGACTGTGTGGTCTTCTGACAGACTGGCCCGCCAGCCATCTGTATGGGGCCAGATCTGATCAGCCGGCATCTGCAGTATGATGGCCTTCAGCTGCTGATTGATTGCCCACATATGCTGACTGGATGACATCTTTCACCTCCAGGCTGCCAGCATCAGCAACACACTGAGTACCTGTTGTTGAGCCAGACTGGCTGCGCCCTGACCAGCATGCAACAGGGTCACTGACTGACCAGTCACAGTGTTGACCCAGACTGTGCTGCCCAGGGTGGGACAGATCTGCCAGTCAGACACTGACTGATTGCTGGGCCTTTTCACATAGAGTGACATCAGCTGATATCGGATTTGGTCAAACACCACAGTGCTCATGACTGGTCTCCTACCGATCTGGTCACTGTCTGGTCAGCAGTCATTGTTTGCCTCCAGGCTGCCAGCATCAGCCAGACACCAAACAGTTGCAGTTGACCCTGATTGCACCCAGTACCCACAATGTGCATCATGGTCACTGACTGACCAGTCAGTCTACAGGTCCAGACTGTACTGACATCAGACTGTCTGGTCCACACCCCCACTCTGACCAACCTGTATGGTCTTTGGTAATAAATGTCGGTCAGCTGATCACTGATCTCACTCAGCAGCTCAGCGTTCATGGCTGACCCCCAACTGACCTGACCAGATTGGCCTCTGACAGCCAGACACTGAACAACAGATTCTGCTGCACAGTGCATCCACCCGGCTGATCATGCTTCATGATCACCTGCCACTGACCCCGATGCCAGACAGTGTGGTCATCTGACTGACTGACTGACCAATCAGGCTGGGCCACAGCGTTGAAGGGCAGCTGGTGCCTGATCAGCAGTTGATGGCACTGTGTGATCAGACTGGTGCATTGACGGATGATGTCAGTCATGGTTCTGTCAGTGCAGCCAGAGTGGTCCAGATATTGAACAGACCATACTGGGCCTCCACCAAATCAGCACGTGTCTGCTGGCCAATCCTGGCCTTTTTGTCACCAGTCAGATCTACCCACATGGTGACACCTGGCTGACCACTGGGTCTGACAGACCAGTTGTCCGGTCTGCGTACATCAGGCTGACACCTGCCCAGATGCAGATAAACTGTATTGATCAGTTGACGGTCAGTCATGTCAGTGTGCTGACCAGCAGGTTGGCCAGTCTGATCTGTGTGTAACTGACCTGACCCTGTCTGCCCAGGCCCAGTTTGATCAACCCCCCAGGTAACTGCCAGACTTCCCCACTGTGGTTGATCACAGCGGGCCAGATCTGGTGGTGGAGTCGATGACCACTCAGCTCCAGCCAGATCACGATTATCAAGGACTCCAGATCGTGCATTGTGATCACATTATAGCACACACAGTGATGAACACACTGGCTGTGTTTACTGATGCCAGTCAGACAGCATCAGCCAGACACTGAAAAGCTGCTGCTGTGTATAGCTGGCACTGCCTCCAGATTCATGCTGTAAGATCACAGTGAGACCAGTCACAGAGTTGACCCAGACTGTGGCGGCATCAGACTGACTGACCAGCCAGTCTGGGTCGGCAGCCCTGACAGGCAGTTTCAGATAGATCTGAACCAGATGGTGATAGAACTGACTGATCAGCAGGCTGCTCATGGTGACACCTCAATCTGGACCAGTTCCAACGCGGCTGCCCAGATAATGAACAGATGGTACTGTGTGCGGGTCAGGTTTCTGTCTGACAGATGCTGAATATGTATCTGGTGAGGGCGGTGTTCATGCACCCACGTGGTGGTGTCTGACTGGCTGGGGCTCACAATACGCCAGTGATCACTGGGTAGCTGTGTGATAGTGCCCAGCTGAAAAAACACAGCTTCTATGAGGTCAGAGCGTGTCATCTGTCAGAGTCCAGAGTGGAAAGCAACAGGTCAGCCAGTCTGATCTGTGTGTTGGTGATCAACCCCCGACAGTCACGTTTCAGTCTGATGGTGCCTGTGGTCAGTGACCAGAGTTCTTCACAGTCTGACAGATCAGTCAGATTTTGGCCCCGGTCCACCACACCCAGCGCCAGCCAGATTTCAAATATCAACAGCTCCAGTGCCACCATGCTGAACACACTATAGCACACACAGTGATGAACACACTGACTGACTGAATAATCTGACTGATTGGTAGATCACGGTGACTGGCTGATAGAACACTGAGGTGAAGGATCAGGGCCCTATATAGATTTGGAAAATTTCTGCCCCGCGGTATCCGTCGGTATAGTTGAAGGCCCTATTTCTTTTTGGATCAATCTGTCAATCTACCAGTCATGTAATCTGTCAATCTACCAGTCATGTAATCTGTCAATC
>JACCDU010416635.1_pt1 | contig 18514 bp, 19 predicted proteins | sample 7446081 | NCBI WGS metagenome assembly JACCDU01 (sample SAMN15323447, study PRJNA562643) | freshwater metagenome | isolation source: river surface water | place: USA:Blue River Watershed | collected 2017-08-17
AATCATTGGCTGAGTGAATAGATCGATACCCGCCAGCTTGCAAGAACTGGACTGCCCGAATCACGCCTGCGTGTGTGATCCACACTGTTTCTGGTACCGACTGCGACAATGTTTCATCTAGAGCTTGCGCCACACGGTCAATCACCTCTTGCGTGCATTCGTTTCCACCAAAGCGATGATGCGCAAAATCTGCTGTCCATGCGTCTAAGGCTTCTCGTGGAATTTCTGACCAGGGCTGCAGCTCCCACGCACCAAAATCCATCTCTCGCAGGCGCATATCAACACGCGGTCCCTGCAGGTCGCTGCGCCGACTTAGCAAGGCGGTCGCCAGTTGCTCTGTGCGCACAGCGGGAGAAACCCAGAGACTGCTCCCTGACAATGGCAGGTCAGCGAATCTCTGCGCCACCAGTTCGGTCTCAGCCTGATCGGCATGCACCTCGCTCATGCCGTAGCAGATACCTGAAGGCACCAAAACGCGCGCATGGCGAAGCAACCACAGTTTCATGCGGGGTTGGCGGCCAGCGCCACCCCGAGCAAGAAACCGATTTCTGCCAATTGCTGGGTCGCGCCCAGACCATCACCGGTGAAGCCTTGCAAGCGCCGCTGTAAACGCCAAGCCATGCACAGCGCAGCAAGAGCGGACAACAGCGTGCCTGCAAACAAATGCGTTGGCGGCAGCCACAAGCCGGACAGCACCATGGACGCGCTCCACCAAAGCAAGCCCACAAACACGCCTGCATTGTCGATCTGCTCGGCCAAGGGCTTGGACTTGGATGTCGGCGTGCTGCCCACATGCACCATGTTGCAAATCAAAAACAGTGGCATCAGTCGCGACGTGACATGTGCTGCAAAAACGCAAGTCACAGCAGATGCCATGCCGATCTGGGCCAGTAGCACCAACAGGCCCAATTTGGTCCCCAGAGCCAGCATCAGCGCAATAGCGCCGTAAGTACCAATGCGAGAGTCCTTCATGATGTCAAGCGCACGCTCGCGTGTCAGTCCACCACCTAGGCCATCAGCGGTATCGGCCAACCCATCTTCGTGAAAGGCGCCAGTCAGCACAACACTGAACGCGGTGCTCAGAACAGCAGCCAGCCAGGCACTGGCTGGCTGCGGCGGCAACACGATCGTCCATACTGCAAAGACCGCCGCCGTCAACCCACCCACAACCCATCCCACCGCCGGAAAATGGGCAGCACTGGCCCGCAGCATGGCAGGCGAATAACCGACCCATTGCGCCAAGCGTCCTGTCACGGGTATGCGTGTAAAAAACTGGAGCGCCAACAATAAGTGGCGGACAAGACGGATCAACCTGACCGACATGCTCAGACTTTCTGCAATGCTGCGGTCTCCTCCTGGCGGGACACCCCAGCGGACTCGAAGCTGGCCATCTCGCGCAGCACGGCGCAGGAAGAAACCAGCAGCGGCCACGCCAAGGCCGCCCCCGATCCCTCTCCCAGGCGAAGACCCAGGTCCAGCAAGGGCTCGGCCTGGAGATGGGCCAGCATCAGTGCATGACCTCGCTCGCCCGAACGGTGCGCGAACACGCAGCGCTGCAGTACCGAAGGCTGAAGCTTGCTGGCCACCAGTACGGCAGACGTGGCAATGAAGCCATCGACCACGATGAGCCGCCGCTGCGCGGCGGCCTGCAGCACAGAGCCGACCATGGTGGCGATCTCGAAACCACCGAATGCCGCAAGGGCATCCAGCGGCGCCTGCACATCTGCATGGCGGTCCAGCACCTCACGCAGGATGCCGATCTTGCGCTGCACCGCAGGCGCGTCCAGTCCAGTGCCAGCGCCCGTGCAGTCCACGATGTCAAGTCCGGTCAGACAGCTCATCAAAAGCGATGCTGCCGATGTGTTGCCGATGCCCATTTCTCCCAGCAACAGTGCATTGCCTGGCAGCGCCTGGAGCAGATCGGCTCCATAGGCAAGGGCCAGATCGCGTTGTTCGACGGTCATGGCAGGCCCCTCAAGTGCATCAGCGGTGCCGGCCGCTACCTTGCGCACCAGCAAACCCGGGCGTGGCACAAAGTCGTGCCGCACACCGCAGTCCACGACGGTCAAGCCAATGCCGTTCTGGCGTGCCAGCACGCTGACTGCGGCGCCTCCGGCCAGAAAATTCTCCACCATCTGCCATGTCACATCACTGGGATAGGCTGAAACCCCCCGCGCCGCCAGGCCGTGGTCGCCGGCAAAGACCACCAGTTGCGGTTCACGCAACTCGGGCAAGTCGCTGCCCAGCACCAAGCCGATGTGCTTGGCCATCGATTCGATGCGCCCCAAGGATCCCAGGGGTTTTGTCTTGTTGTCGAGCTTGTGCTGCAACCGCGCAGCGAGTTCGGGCTGAGCGATGTCTTCGATGTGAGGGATGGAATAGCCCATGGTCAGTCCTTTGCGATGAGAGCGTCGAGCACACCTGGCTCGACATGGGTTTGCAGAAAATCAGCCAGGCCGTCAAACACGCGCTCCAGCGTGGGCGCCTCGGCACCGAACAAAGCCTGCAGTACAGCAGGTGATTCAAACAGGCCGTGCAAATAGCAGCCCAGCACGTTGCCGTCCCGGTTCTGCCAAGCGAGGCCGGGCACGACTTCCCGGGCAATCTGACCCTGTGCTGCCATGGCCGGGTGCTGCACCGTCTGGCCATGATGGATTTCGTACCCGCCTGCACGCACGCCTGAAAGACCCGCCCAAGGACCAGCCATGGCCCCGAAATGCACTTGTGTGCGCCGAACGGTTTTGTGAGGCTCGAAAACAGTCACGAGCGGCAAAAGCCCCAAACCGGGTGCATTGCCATCAATGCCATGGGTGTCGATCAGCGCCTCGCCCAGCATCTGCAGCCCCCCGCATATGCCCAGGACTGCGCCACCTTGTGCAGCATGTGTGGCTACCGCCTGATCCAGCCCCTGAGCGCGCAACCAGGCCAAGTCTGCGGCGCTGGCTTTGGAGCCGGGCAGCACGATCCAGTCCGCACAGGCGCAATCCGCCGGCGTGCGCGCCCAGACCAGGCGCACGCCGGGCACATTCTTGAGCGGCTGAAATTCATCCAGGTTGCTGATGCGTGGGTAGGCGATCACGGCCACGGTGCAGGTGATCGCACCATTGGCACGGCTTGTGTCGTCAAACACGCCATCTTCTTCAGGAAGTCCGTGTTGCCACCACATGGGCAATGTGGCCACCACCGGAATACCTGTCATGTCCTGCAACATCTGTGGTGCGGGTGCCAGCAAGGCGGCATCGCCACGGAATTTGTTCAGCACAAAACCGCGTAGGAGTGCCCGTTCTTCTGGAGGCAACAGCGCCCAAGTGCCGTAGAGGTGGGCAAACGCGCCTCCCCTGTCGATGTCGGTGACCAAAAGGCATTGAGCCTTGGCGTGGCGCGCCACGCGCATGTTGACGATGTCGCTGGCGTGCAAGTTGATCTCCGCCGGTGATCCTGCGCCCTCGATCACCACCACATCGTTTTCGGTTCGAAGCGCATCGAGTGCGGCCGCGATCTGCGGCCAGACTTTTTCACTGCGGCCGCGCCAAGGCATGGCGCCGAGTTCAGCACTGACCTCACCGAGCAGCACGACCTGGCTGCGAGTGTCGGCTTCTGGCTTGAGCAACAAAGGGTTCATCCGTACCTCGGGCTCGGCTTTTGCGGCCAAGGCCTGGAAATACTGGGCTGAACCGATTTCGCCCTGCCGATCACCTGCGTTCGCCACCACGCGGGCATTGTTGCTCATGTTCTGCGCTTTGAAGGGAGCCACCTTGAGCCCTTGGCGGGCGTAATGGCGGCACAAGGCTGTGACCAACCAGCTCTTGCCGGCGCCGCTGGTGGTGCCCAGCACCATCACGCATCGGGCTGTCATCTTTTCTCCTTGATTCTGCTCCAGGCTTGCCACAGGGCATCCTGCGCATCGGGCGGCAGTACACCCATGCGCACCTGCCCCGGTAAACCGAACGAGCTCGTATCGCGCAGCTTGATGCCTTGCGCGCGCAGGGTGGCCAAATCTTGTGCCATGTGCACCGTGTCAGGCGTGGCCAGGTGGAAATTAGCAACGCTGGAGCCGGGCTGCCAGCCCATCGAGGTGCAAATGGCCAGCTGGCGTAGTTTCCAGCGCTTCAGGATGTCCCGACTCTCTGCCAGCCAATCTTGTACATCCTGTCGCACCCATGCGGCCAGCATGGCGCAGCCATGCGCCCCAATGGGCCAGGAGGGTGCCAACCCTTCAATTAGTTCCACCTGCTGCTGCAAGCCAACCGGAGCAATCGCGTAAGCCGCCCGAATACCCGTCAGGCCAAGCGCCTTGTTGGGGCTCCACAATTGCCAGACCCGATCGAGCTGAGGGTCAGAAAGGGCCAAATCGCCATCCAGGCGCAGGGGACGGTAAGCCCCATCGAGCACCAAGGCCTGGGTGGCAGACAGCCCCCGCACACGCTCCGACAGTCCCATATGGGGCTCACCCACAGGACTCGAAGGATCACAAGCCCAAATCAGATCGGCCTGAGCAGGCGACTCTGAAGCCGCCAGCCCCCAGGCCGTGGAGGCATGGCGATAGTCACCGTAACCATGCAGGGGCAGCTCGACGCGGGCCGTACGTTGCTGCCGGCAAGCCTGTTGTGCCACCCATGCACTGATGCGAAAGATGAACTCGCTGGCACTTGCAGCCAGCACCACGCGCGTCACGGCCACCTCATGAAATGCCGCAAGCGCTTGACGCAAGGCTGCGTATACCGGGTCTGGGTAATGCCCGGGATCGGCAGCCCGAACCTCTTGGAGCACGACCGGACAGGGGCCGCAGGCGTTGCTGTTCGTGGAGAAATCGTAGAGCGCCTGGCCCTGTGCATCTGCGCCGCCGTGGATGCGTTTTTCAAGCATGTGCCATTCCTGCTAATAGCCCACACACCAACAGTCCAGGCGCCACCGCACGCATGGCCAAATGGCAGGCACTTACCGTGTCTTCTGGCAGAACCTTCCTGCCCGCACCGTGCAGCATGTAAACATCGGGCTTGCCCAGCCGCACGCCCAAAAGCAGGGCCATGGCACCCATGGGCCAGCCCCCATTAGGCGAAGGGGTACGCACTGCCTCACTGCGCAGCCTCGGCAGCCACAGACGGCCCGCAGCCAATACCAGCAAAACCGCCGTCATCCGCGCAGGCACCCAAGAAAGCACATCGTCGGCTCGGGCTGCCCACTTACCCGCCCATGACCAGCGCCGACCCGCACGATCCCCGGGGTAGCCCCACATGGCGTCAGCGGTATTCGCGAAACGGTAAAGGGCTGCCCCCGGCAGACCGGCGACTGCAAACCAGAAAAGCGGGGCAATGACCGAATCGTTGAGGTTCTCAGCCAAGGTCTCGATGGCGGTTTCACGTACTTGCTCAGCATCGAGTGCGTGCACTTCGCGGCTGCACAACCAACCCAGCCGTTCGCGCCCGGCGTGCAGGGAGTCCGATAGTGCAATCTCTACGGCCATCACCTCTTCGCGCAGCATGCGCCAAGCCATCAAAGGTTTGAGCAGCAGGCCCAGACAGAGAACATGCGCCCACACTGGTAATCGCGCCAGCAGGACCGCTGCACCCCAGGCCAACCCGGTAACGACCACAGCACCGGCCATCCAAGCCAGAGCGCCACGCGCAAAAGCCCTTGCATCCATGCTGGGCGTGATCTGCTGCGACGCAGGCGCAGCCCAAGACCCCGCCCAGCCCAGGAAACGTCCAATCCAGACCACGGGATGCCAGCGTTCAGGCGGCTCCCCCCAGACCGCATCCACCAGCAAAGCCACCGCCATCGCCAGGATGGCGAGCGTGCCGTTGTGCAAGAAGGCTTCCATGTTCAAGACCGTGCCTGCTCATCCAGCTTTGAAGCAAACAGGCTGCTGGGCTGCCCCCAGACGCCGTCATAAACCAGTTCAGCCAAAGGTTGGCGTCGCGCCCACTTTTGCTGCTGCAACATGGGCTCGGTGTAAAACTCGCGCACCGGACCCAGACACAGCAAGGCAATAGGCTCGGCCCCCGCAGGCAAGTGCATCAGTCCCGCCACTTCGGCAGGTTCAAACAAGGATACCCAGCCCATGCCCAGCCCTTCGGCACGGGCGGCCAGCCAGAGATTCTCGATTGCACAACTCGCCGAGGCCAAGTCCATCTGCGGCAAGGTACGGCGGCCGAACACATGCTGCTCACGCCCATCGGCCAGGCAGACGAGCAACAGTTCGGCAGCATCGAGCACGCCCTCAACCTTGAGTTGCATGAATTCTTCCTGCCGCACGCCCAGCGCCTGTGCCGTGGCCAGCCGTTCTCTCTCGACCGCGTCGCGCAGACGAGCCCGCAGGGCGGGATCCTGGATACGAATGAATCGCCAGGGCTGCATGAATCCGACGCTGGGTGCGTGATGGGCCGCAGTGAGCATGCGAAGCAATACTTCGGGGGCCACAGCTCCACCGGCAAAGTGGCGCATGTCCCGACGCTCGAAAATGGCCCTGTACACGGCCTCGCGTTCATCAGCAGAAAAGGCCTGTGCCTGCGGGCTGGACGGTGATGAATGCATTCTCAGTCCTCGATGCCCCGCTGGGCCGGGATACCCGCCTTGAAAGCGTGCTTGACCATCTGCATCTCGGTCACGGTGTCGGCCAGCTCGATGATTTCCTGAGGGCAGCGCCGACCGGTCAGGCACACATGCACGCTGGCCGGACGGGCACGCAGCGTCTGCAGCACGTCTTGCAGGTCGAGCCAGCCATAGATCAGCGGGTAGGTGACTTCATCGAGCACCACCAGAAAGTGCTCCCCGGCAAGGATGGTCGCCTTGGCCCGAAGCCAGCCTTCCCGCGCCAGCTGGGCTGATCGCTCCAGATCCTGGCTCTTCCAGCTGAAGCCATCGCCCAGACCTTCAATCGGTATGCCGATCTGCTCGAACATCCGGTGCTCACCAAAGCGCGCACTGGGCACTTTCATAAATTGGTAAATCTTGACCGGCTTGCTGCGCCCGTGCGCGCGCAGTGCCAGACCAAAAGCAGCCGTGCTCTTGCCTTTGCCATCGCCGGTGTTGACGATAACGATGCCGCGCCGCTCGCCTTCCGGTTTTTCATAGGGCTTTTCGCTGGGGGGGGGTTCTATTTGCATGGGGCTACACACTTGTATCAATAAACAGGCAAGGCCACCCATTGCCCAAGCAAGGGATGGATAGCGATTCGGTGATCGAACACCTCCTCGACAACCCTGTGGGTGGCCGGGTCAGCACAGGCGCCGTGGTGAACTGTGCGGCCATGCGCCATGACCACCAGATCATCGGCATGCAGGGCAATCGAGACTTCGTGCAGCACACTGACAACCGTGCGGCCCGCATTGGTCAACTCACGCACCAGACGCATCCAGTCAGCCTGGTGCGGGGGATCGAGGTTAGACAATGGTTCGTCCATCAAGAGCATCTCAGCCTGAACAGCCAAGGCACGAGCGAGCAACACGCGTTGCCGCTCCCCGCCGGAAAGGGCACCCAGCGAGCGTTCGCGCCAGACCCAGGCCTGGGTCTGGCGCAATGCAAGTTCAACCGCCTGATGGTCTGCGGCACTGGCCGGAGCCAACCAGGGCTGGTGCGGCAGCCGCCCGAGCATGGCCACGTCGTAGACACAGAGGTCATCCGCCGCCGCCTCGCCTTGCCCGAGCCAGGACAATGCGCAGGCACGTTCGCTGCGGGTCCAGTTGTGCAATGGCCGCCCCTGCCAATCGAGTCGCCCGGTGCAGGGCAGCAAGCCTGCCAAGACCTTGAGAAACGTCGATTTGCCAGCCCCGTTGGGACCGACAATGCTCGTCCATGCCCCCGCTCGCAATTGCAACGTGACGTCATGCAGGATGGTGCGCCCGCCCAGACAAGCCTGAACCCCCTGGACCTCGAAAGCAAAAGCCTTCACAAGCCACCTCCTGCATTCAGGTGGCTGGTTCGTCGGTGCATGAGCCAGAGCAAATAACCGCCGCCGAGCACAGCGGTCAGCACGCCCACCGGCAATTCTTGCGGTGCAATCAGCCAGCGCGCCAGCACATCGGCTGCTGCCAGCAAAGCGCCCCCCATCAGACTGGCAAGCAGCATCAGCTGACGGTACGGCACCCGGGCCACAACCCGCACGAGGTGAGGTGCAGCCAACCCGACAAAAGCAATCAATCCGGTCTGGGCTACGGCGGTCCCCGTGGCCAACGCCAGTACCCCCACCAGCGCGGCACGCAGAGGCGTCAGCGGCAGGCCCAGGCTGGCAGCAGTGGTCTCACCCAGACTCAACCCGTCCAGCACACGCGCTAGCCCCCAGGCCACCAGGACACAAACCAGCCAAACGCTTCCCATCAGGGCCCAGGCCGTCCAACCAACAAAGCCGGTCGAACCCAGCATGAAGGCCTGCATGGCCTGCAAAGAATCTGGCGAGAACAACAGCAGCAGCGAACTGAGCGCGCCCAGCACCACCCCCACCACCACCCCTGCCAGCAACAAGCGCAAGGTATGGCCCACCCCGCGCGCCAGGGCCAGGGTCAACAGCACCGCGAGCACCGCACCGCAAAAGGCGGCACCGGTCAAACCCAGCCGCACCCACAGGCTGCTGGAGAACATGCTGACCGCCACGCCACCATTCATCATGCTGCCCCCCACCAAGCCAGCGCCACCACCCAAAGTGGCCAGCATCATGGCCACCCCCAGAGAAGCGCCGGAGGCGCTGCCCAACAGATAGGGATCGGCCAGAGGGTTGCGAAAAAGCCCTTGGGCCAGCGCGCCGGACAAGCCCAGCAAGGCGCCAGCCGTCCAGGCACCCAGGGTGCGTGGCAGACGGATCTCGGTCACGATCTGCCAAGCCATCGCTTGCTCGGCCGGCAGGGACTGCGGGTCAAGCAGAGGGAGTAGCAAGTTTTCAAAACCCACGCTGCCCACACACACACCCAGGGCAAGCAGCGTCGCACCTAACAAGAGCAACAACCAGCCCAGTCCAATGGCGCGCGCGTTTTTCACAGCTTTGCTCCCTGTGCTGTGCGCCCGGCACCGGCACGCGGTGCCTTTTCTGCCAAACAGCGAGCCATCAAGCGCGCGGCTTCGGGCATACGGGGTCCCGGTCGAACCAACACATCCGCCTCGGCCACCGGGAAAATACAGACGCGACCTTCGCGAACTGCACGGATGCTGTTCCAGCCAGGTCGCTGCATCAGGTCGCTGGCGTTGCGCTCGCCGATCATGATCACGTCGGGATTGGCCCGCACGATGTATTCGGGGTTGAGTTTCGGAAAAGGCCCCAGGCTGGCAGGCAAGATGTTGCGCGCCCCCAGACGGGTCAGCGTTTCACCAATGAAGCTGCTCTCCCCCGCGCCATAAGGCCCACGGTTGACCTCGAAATACACCCGCGTCTGCCTTACGGAGGGCGGCAAGGACTGGGCAGCGGCCGACACCGCCGCGTCAATATGGCGCCAGATGCGCTGTGCATCGGTCACGCCAAGCGCTGTACCGATCTTGTCCAGCACGCGCTGCACATCGGTATGGGTCTTCGGTTCAAGGGCCAGCACCGGAATGCCCAGCGCCAACAACCTGTCAGTGGCCCTGCTCGATGTGGCTGCCAAGACCAGATCGGGGCGCAGCGCCACGATGGCTTCAATGTTGGGGTCCAGCCCTCCCCCCACCTGGGGCAATTGGCGCACGCTTGCTGGCCAGGTGGAGTAGCGGTCAACCCCGACCAGGCGCTGGCATTGGTCCAGAGCGCACACCATTTCGGTCAACGAGGGCAAGATGCTCACGATGCGCTGTGGCGATTGCGCAAGCTGTACAGTGCGGCCACGGTCGTCCAGCAAGCTCAAGGCCATGGCCTGGCTGCACAGTAGGCTTAGCGCCAACGCCCAGAGTCTGAAATTCACGCCTCGTCCTTCAAAGTCATGGGCAAGCCTGCGACCATCAAGGTCACACGATTGCACGTATCGGCCAGCGCCTGGTTAAGGCGCCCTAGGGAATCGACAAAGGCCCGCACCTGAGCGCCCAGGGGAATCACCCCCAAACCGATTTCGTTGCCCACAAGCACCACTGGACCCGGTGCTGCCTGTAATGCCTCCAGCAAAGCCTCAAGCGGCGGCTCACCTGGATCGCCACAGGCAGGCATCATCCAGTTGGTTAACCACAGCGTCATGCAATCGACCACCAATAGCTGCTCGGGACTGCCGTGCTTTGCAATGGCCTGAGCTAGATGCAACGGCTCTTCAAGAGTCTTCAGGCCTGGGGCTCTCTGGGCTCGATCCATTTGGTGGCGAACGATGCGCGCGCGCATCTCATCGTCCCAGGCCTGACCAGTGGCCAGCAGCGCGGCACTACGTCCCGGGACCTGTCCCATCCAGGCTTGCGCAAGCGCCTCAGCACGGCGTGATTTGCCACTTTTCTGACCGCCAAGAATCAGCTCAAGACGGGCGTGCTGCATTTCAGGCATGACGTGCGCTCCAATCCCGAATGATGCGCTGCAACTGCGAAAACCCGTCCGTCAGCGCAGCCGGTCCGGGTTGCAAGATATCGCATGACTTAATTTCGTGCAGCTCACCATCACGCACTGCGGACACCGCATCCCAACCGGGCCGTGCTGCCACTTTCTCAGGATGGAATTTCTTGCCGCACCAGCTGCCGATGATGATGTCCGGATTGCGCCTGATCACGTCCTGAGGATCGGCAATGATGCGCTGGCGCCCCATGCGCTGCTGCGCGAGTTCGGGAAAACAATCGTCGCCTCCGGCAACGCTCATTAATTCCGATACCCAACGAATCGCACTGATGGCCGGCTCGTCCCACTCTTCAAAATAGATACGGGGTCGGCGGGGCAAACGCTCGCCCTGCAGTTCTGCTGCCTGCAAATGAGCGCCCACGGTCCGCAACCAGCTGGCGCCTGTAACTGCGCAGCCAACCATGGCGGCAATCTGCTGCAGCACTGCAAAAATCTCAGCCACACTGCGCTGATTAAACACAGTGACCTGCACTCCCTTTCGGATGAGCTCGGAAGCCACATCCGCCTGCATGTCGGAAAAGCCAATCACAAAGTCGGGCTCCAACTCCAGAATCTTCTCGATTTTGGCACTCGTAAATGCACTGACCTTGGGTTTTTCCTCACGCGCACGCCGGGGTCGTACGGTATAGCCGGAAATTCCCACAATCCGGTGTTCCTGCCCTAACAGGTAAAGCCACTCGGTCGTTTCTTCGGTCAGACAAACGATGCGCTGGGGGCCGACAGCTTGATCCATGCAAAGCCCGGACATGATGCTCATTCGATCGCTCCTGGCAGAAAGAGACTGGCCGTGGCGCGCAGGTCACTCGGCATCCAGGCATGGAAATAACTCGCCCGCAGGCCACCTTGTAAATAGACGGACTCACTGCCCGGACCAGGACAATTCTGTCCTGGCCGCGTCGTCAGCAAGCCCACCTGTGCCGTCGTTTCAGCCATAGAATGGTGAAAGGTGTGGCCGCGCAAAACACCAGACCGAAGACTCAGCTGTTGCATCCCCAGTCCGGCCAACCGAGCCTGCATGCGCACACAGCCTGGCAACAATCCCCACATGGCATGGCTTTGACCTGCCTTGTCCACCAGCGTCTCAAACAGCGCCATCATGCCGCCACATTCGGCCCACAAAGGTTTTCCCGCCTGCACATGGGCGCGCAATTGTGCGGCCAGGTCATGCTGCTGCGACAGCGCCGATGCATGCAGTTCGGGGTAACCACCGGGCAGCCAGACGGCATCGGTTTTGGGCAACCCCTCCCCAGCCAATGGGGAAAAGAACACCAGCTCGGCGCCCAGCTGACGCAAGGCTTCCAGATTGGCCTCGTAGATGAAACAAAACGCCGGGTCGCGGGCCACGGCGATACGCCGCCCCGCCAGCAAGGCAGGCACGGAAGGCTGTATCGAAGGCGGTTCGAAGCGTGTGGAAAACGCTTGTAGTTCTGCCAGCCCCATCTGTCCCAGCTCAGTACCAGCCAGTGCATCGGCTGCCCGATCGAGCAAGGCCATGGGGTCATCGAGTTCGTGCGCCACTGTCAGACCCAGATGCCGCTCGGGAAGAACCATGCCGGCATCCCTTCGCACCGCTCCAAGCCAGCGCGTAGGCTCACGCACGCTGTCGCGCAGCATCGCAGCATGCCCATCGCTGGCGACCCGATTGGCCAGCACACCGGCCCAGCGCATACCCTGGCGATAATTGACCAGACCATAAGCCAGGGCACCGAAAGTGCCGGCCATGGCTGAAGCATCGATCAGCGCCATCATGGGCATATTCCAGCGTGCTGCCAGGTCAGCGGCGCTGGGTTGGCCATCAAACAGGCCCATGACGCCTTCGACCAGAATCAGGTCCGCTTCACCGGCAGCCTTCCACAAACGCTGGGCAATGTCATCGGGGCCGGTCATCCACAAATCGATCTGATGCACCGGCGAGCCACTGGCCAACTGCAACCAAAAGGGATCGAGGAAATCCGGTCCGCATTTGAACACTCGCACACGCCGCCCCTGCCGAGCATGCAAACGCGCCAAGCCTGCGGTCAGCGTGGTTTTTCCTTGCCCCGACGAGGGGGCACAGATCATGAGCGACGGACAGTTGCGCACAGTTTGCATGGCTTACCGCTGAGGCGCCCAGGTCAAGCCGAGATAGAAAGTTCGACCAGGCGTGGCGTAGCCGTTCGCCAGGACATAGTCTTTGTCGGTCAGATTATTCACTCGTGCCAGCAAACGCCAGTCGCGGTCAAGTTGCCGACTTGCACTCAGATGGATCAAGTTATAGGGGGCCAGACGAATTGAGTTGCTGGCGTTGTCGAATCGCTCGCCTACATATTGCATCTCTCCACCAAGTCTCCAACCGTCCAGCAGAAAATCAGCAGTCAAAGACGCTTGTTGGCGTGCTCGCCTAGCGAGCCACTTGTCAGTATCCAGATTCCTCGGATCCATCCAGTCGACTGAGCCGCCGAGATTGACATGCCCCAACTGCGTAGCGCCTGCGAGGGTAACACCCGTCATGCGTGCATGGCCAGTGTTAACGTAACAGCCAGATTGCCCGCAGTTGCCGGCCCCTCCCACATAGTTGATGAGATTGCTCACTTCATTGTGATACGCCACCAAACTGGCACGGCTCGGGCCATAGAGCCAACGCAACCCCATTTCCTGATTGTTAGAAGTTTCTGCCATCAGACTCGGCGATCCATAAATGCTGAAACGCTGATACAGGGTCGGTACCCGGAAAGCCGTTCCTGTTGATGCAGTAGCCCGCCAATTGGGGGAAATTGCATAGCCATAGGCCAATGCCCCAGTGGATTTACCACCGAATTCACTGTCGTCGTCATGACGTGCATTGGCTTGCAACGAGTGATCACCTACTTTGACACCGTAACCAAGGGCTACCGCATTTTGATTTCGGTTGGTATTGGCACTTGGGCGTGTGCTGCTGTTCTGCAACTCATCTTCTCTGCGCTCCAAATCTGCCGTCATCAGCCCAGTACCTAAGCGCAACTCGTTGTGCAAAAGGTAGGTGCTAACCTGTGTCTCAGTGAGATAGGGAGATGGCGTGGTTTCGTACCGATCGGTGCCTTTGGTCATACCTACACGAGTAGACCAATCATCACTCCATCGAGAAGACCAATTGACTCCTAGTGTCTGAAGGTGATGCTTGGCGATATCGTTTGTGGGCGGAACCGAACGATATGCGTCGTAACCAGCTTGCTGATCGTTATCAAGAACGGTCAACTCCAGTTTCTGACCTGGCTGCAATTTCCAGCCTACACGACCAGAGAACGATCTGTTGCGATAACCATCGCGATCAGGATTGGTTCCGCTCGGCTTGGCATTGAATCCATCGCTCTTGTCTTCAGCAAATCCCAAGGAGTAGGTGACATCGCCCTCACCCCCACGCAAAGATGCGCTGATTTCGCGGGTGTTGTAAGTGCTGACTCCGACACGAATCGAGGGATGAAAGCCTTGCTCACCATCGCGAGTGAAAATCTGAACCACACCTGCCATGGCATCTGAGCCATACACAGCTGCAGCAGGACCTCGCAGCACCTCAATTCGCTCCACTTGAGCCAACGGAATGGCTTCCCACGTGGCTCCACCGGTTGACTGTGAGTCGATTCGCACGCCATCAATGAAGACGGCGGTAAAACGACTCTCAGCGCCACGAATGAACACACCTGTAGTTGATCCCACGCCACCAGTCTGACTAATGGTGATGCCCGGAAGACGCGCCAAGACATCAGAAACGGACGCGGCACCGCTGCGATCAATCTGCTCTCGATCAACGATGCTGACATCAGCCAAGACTTCCGTCAATGAAACTGGCGTACGCGTTGCAGTGACGACCACAGGATCAAGACTTGATGTGGCTTGAGCAAGAGCTTGAGGGGTAAAAAAAATGGTGACCAGGGAAGCTGACACCAGCGTAAGACGTGGATTCATAAGTACTCCGAACAGCAATCGCACCCGCTGCTGTATTACACAAAAAGTGCACGGAGTATCCAAACGAACCATGAAATGGCCCAGACGCTACACCCCGTAGCACTTCGCTAAAGCCTTAGGCCGGTATCCGGGCTTGTAAGTTTTGACGTACCGCCTTCCCAGACGAATGCCCAGTGGCTTTGTGGTACGCCCGCACTTACTTACCGTTGCGGGGGCAGCATCGGAATCGCTCTCATGATGAGAGGCTCACCGCTTTCCCGTTTAACTTTGACACTATGAGTAATCAAAGCACCTACGACTTGAATCATTCTAACTGAGAGGTCTGACGATACAAATCGCTCTCAAGAGGCGGCTCTGATCGTCAGAGGCACTTTTTTTATGCTTTTTGTAGGTCTTCAATATATTTTTCAGGTCTCGAAGCGCCAAAGTTGCTTCTTCGTAACTCGTAAATGTGAAACTCATTCCTCTGAGTTCATCGTAGATGGCACCTATTGGCCGCCAATCATTAGGAGCGACCTTCCCGAAGAGGACAAACCTTTCCTCATTCATGATCTATTTCAGCCCAAAGCTTCAGGCAACCGAGCAATCAGCCCCTTTTGGAAAAGAGGAGGCCTTTTGGACCACTCCATCACACCATTGGGATCTTGATTGTGCAAATCGGCACATTGGAATACCTGATCTACGGACTCGGCAGTTGGCTGCAATCCGCCGAAAAAGTACTTATTTTTTCCTCTCGCCTGAAACGCAATCGTGCATGCATGAGAGCATCCACTCATGCATTCAACTGGTCGAATCACGAAGGGAAGGTCCTCTGTAAACGACTCATCTCTAATTAGTTCGTAAAAAAGTTGGCCTTGCCTTGGCTCATCTCTCGACAGTTCAAGCGGTTGACATGTGGTACACACAAGAATTTCAGTCGTCATTACAGTTCCAAATCTGTCAGCTCTTTTGAATTTTATTCAATACTGTAAATAGTCTTAAGCTTGAATGAAAGTTGTTAGTCTGATTGAGTTGGCAGAAGCACCCGGCAGTTACGGACTCGCTGTCGGGTGCTTGCTTAGATTACCTCAAGAACTAGGCGTTATCGGGATGTAGACTTCTCCGCCTGCTGCTTTGAACTGTGCCGACTTTTCGTCCATGCCGAGCGAAAGAGCCGATTGAGTGTCAACTCCTTGTTGGTTGGCGTAGTCGCGCACGTCCTGGGTGATCTTCATCGAGCAGAAGTGGGGACCGCACATCGAGCAAAAGTGCGCCACCTTCGCCGAGTCCTTGGGCAAGGTCTCGTCGTGGAACTCACGGGCCTTGTCCGGGTCGAGGCCCAGGTTGAACTGGTCCTCCCAGCGAAATTCAAAGCGGGCCTTTGACAGGGCGTTGTCGCGCACTTGCGAGCCTGGGTGGCCTTTGGCCAGATCGGCAGCGTGCGCCGCCAGCTTGTAGGTGATGATGCCTTCTTTCACGTCCTGCTTGTTTGGCAGACCCAGGTGCTCCTTGGGCGTCACGTAGCACAGCATGGCTGTGCCGTACCAGCCGATGGTGGCCGCACCGATGCCGCTGGTGATGTGGTCATAGCCTGGCGCGATGTCGGTGGTCAGTGGGCCCAGGGTATAGAAGGGCGCCTCGTGGCACTGATCCAGTTGCAGGTCCATGTTCTCCTTGATCATGTGCAAAGGCACATGGCCGGGGCCTTCCACCATCACTTGCACATCGTGCTGCCAGGCCTTTTGAGTGAGTTCACCCAAGGTGCGAAGCTCGGACAACTGAGCATCGTCGTTGGCGTCGTAGATCGAACCTGGCCGCAAGCCGTCGCCCAAGCTGAAGGCCACGTCATAGGCCTTCATGATTTCGCAAATGTCCTCGAAATGCGTGTACAGGAAATTCTCCTGATGGTGCGCCAGGCACCACTTGGCCATGATGGAACCACCCCGGCTCACGATCCCTGTCATGCGGTCAGCCGTCATCGGAATATATCGAAGTAGCACGCCGGCATGGATGGTGAAATAGTCCACACCCTGTTCGGCCTGCTCGATCAGCGTGTCGCGGAAGATGTCCCAACTCAGGTCTTGTGCCTTGCCGTTCACTTTTTCCAATGCCTGGTAAATGGGTACTGTGCCAATCGGCACTGGCGAGTTACGGATGATCCATTCGCGCGTCTCGTGAATGTGCCGGCCAGTGGACAAATCCATGACTGTGTCGGCACCCCAGCGGATGGCCCAGGTCATCTTGTCCACCTCTTCGTTGATCGAAGAGCCCAGCGCTGAATTACCGATGTTGGCATTGACCTTCACCAGAAAGTTGCGACCGATGACCATGGGCTCGGACTCGGGATGGTTGACGTTGCAGGGGATCACCGCCCGACCGCGTGCCACTTCGTCACGCACGAACTCAGGCGTGATTTGCGCGGGAATGCTGGCACCAAAATGCTGCCCAGGATGTTGACGACCCAGTCGCTGTGCCAGTTTCTCACCGCCTGGCCCACTGTCAGCTAGCGAGGCCAAATAGCGCTGGCGATTCATGTTCTCGCGAATGGCCACGAACTCCATCTCGGGCGTGACGATGCCTTGGCGGGCCAGGTGCATCTGCGTCACGTTGCCTCCCGCGCGTGCCCGACGCGGTTGGCGCAGCAGGCCAGGAAAGCGCAGTTGATCAAGTGAGGCGTCCTCGGCTCTGGAGCGACCAAAGGCGCTGGTGAGTCCATTCAGAATTTGCGTGTCTTGGCGCTCCTCGATCCAGTGCTGGCGCAGCGCGGGCAGGCCATGACGCACGTCAATGCGAACCGCAGGGTCGGTGTAGGGGCCGGAGGTGTCGTAGACGAAGACCGGTGGGTTTGCCTCGCCACCGAAAGATGTGGGCGTCGCGCTTTGGCTGACCTCGCGCATGGGCACCATCATGTCGGGGCGCGTACCGGGAACGTACACCTTGCGCGAACCAGGCAAAGGCGCAATAGCAGCCTCATCCACAGTAGCGGATTGGGCGATGAATTGGTCGGGAGCATTCACGGGCGGAGTCCTTCGGTCAGTGCGCTCCGAAGGTCGCCCTAGGCACCTTGCAGGCGCACGGCCGGCATGGGCAGGGGGAAAGGCTCTTCTTCCGCCGGTATGAACCGGATCAAGTTCTCGGGTTCGGACAAGCCATCTCAGCCCACACCATGTGGACACCCCGGAGCGTGAACACAGTATACCGATTGCATTCCGAGTTGGTAGCCTACCCGTGGCGAGATTCCCATATTGGATCACAACGAGTCATACATGAAAAATGTTCGTTATGAATAAGGTGGATTTACGAATGACTGGTACCCACAAAGTCCGTGGATGGCCGCTTTTGGCCGATGGCGCAAATTGACCATCCCACTTGTTAGCAGTCACACGTTCAAGTGGAGTGCGCTCTTCAGACTTGACGCAGCGCAATGCGCCAGAGCACCCAAAGCGCATGCTTTGATTCCCTAAACTCCAGGGGAGCCCATCATGGAAACCTCAAGCAATGCGGTCCATCACGAACCGTGGAACAAGGGAAAGATCGTCGGGCAAAAGGCGCCCTTCAAGGTGAAGGACATTTGGGCCTTGCGCGTGCGTCTACAGATGGAAGGTCGAGTTCGCGAGCTCGCGCTCTTCAACCTTGGTATTGACAGCAAACTTCGCGGATGTGACCTCGTTTCACTCAAGGTCCGTGACGTGTCCCATGGTGAGCAAGTAGCAACCCGAGCCATCGTCATGCAACACAAGACCAAGCGTCCGGTGCAATTCGAGATCACAGCAGTCACCAGGGAGGCCTTGCAGGCGTGGATCAAGCTGGCAGCATTGAAATCCGACGACTTCCTTTTCCCGAGCAGACTCCACGATTCACCCCATCTGGGCACTCGACAGTACGCCCGGATTCTTGGGCACTGGGTGGACGAGCTTGGTCTGGATCGTTCCGAGTATGGAACCCATTCCATTCGCAGAACTAAGGCAACACTGATCTACCGACGTACCAAGAACCTTCGAGCAGTGCAACTTTTGCTTGGTCACGCAAAGCTGGAGTCGACCGTTAGGTACTTGGGCATTGAGGTCGACGACGCTCTCGAAATTTCAGAGCAAACTGAAATTTGAGGGCCACCTGAGGCGGCCTTGA
>JACCDU010855974.1_pt1 | contig 18512 bp, 17 predicted proteins | sample 7446081 | NCBI WGS metagenome assembly JACCDU01 (sample SAMN15323447, study PRJNA562643) | freshwater metagenome | isolation source: river surface water | place: USA:Blue River Watershed | collected 2017-08-17
GCTGCGCGCCGCCTTTGTCGCCGTGATGGGCGGCAAGCAGGTCGCGATACTGGCGCCGACCACATTGCTGGCCGAGCAGCATGCACAGACCTTTGCCGATCGTTTCGCCGACTGGCCAGTGCGCATTGCCGAGCTGTCGCGCTTCCGCACCGGCAAGGAAGTGACACAGGCATTGAAAGGCCTGACCGAGGGCACAATCGACATCGTGATCGGCACCCACAAGCTGTTGTCGCCGGACGTGAGCTTCCAGCGCCTGGGCCTGGTCATCATCGATGAAGAACACCGCTTTGGCGTGCGCCAGAAAGAAGCGCTGAAAGCGCTGCGCGCCGAGGTGGATGTGCTGACGCTGACCGCCACGCCTATCCCGCGCACGCTGGGCATGGCGCTTGAAGGCTTGCGCGATTTTTCCATCATCGCGACCGCGCCGCAGAAGCGCCTTGCGATCAAGACCTTCGTGCGCAGCGAATCCGATTCCGTGATCCGCGAGGCCTGCCTGCGTGAACTGAAGCGTGGCGGCCAGGTGTACTTCCTGCACAATGAAGTCGAGACCATCGAAAACCGCAAGGCCAAGCTCGAGGAGCTGCTGCCCGAGGCGCGCATCGGCATTGCGCACGGCCAGATGCACGAGCGCGAGCTCGAAAAAGTGATGCGCGATTTTGTGTCGCAGCGCTTCAACATCCTGCTGTGCACCACCATCATCGAGACCGGCATCGATGTGCCGACCGCCAACACCATCATCATGCACCGCGCCGATCGCTTCGGCCTCGCGCAATTGCACCAGTTGCGCGGCCGCGTCGGCCGTTCGCACCATCAGGCATATGCGTACCTGCTGGTGCATGACGTGCAGGGGCTCAGCAAGCAGGCCGAGCGCCGGCTCGAAGCCATCCAGCAAATGGAAGAACTGGGCAGCGGCTTCTACCTCGCGATGCATGATCTCGAAATCCGCGGCGCCGGCGAAGTGCTGGGCGAGAACCAGTCCGGCGAGATGACCGAGATCGGTTTCCAGCTGTACTCCGACATGCTGAACGCTGCAGTCAAGTCACTGAAGGCCGGCAAGGAGCCGGACCTGGCGGCGCCCTTGTCGACCACCACCGAAATCAATCTGCATGTGCCGGCGCTGTTGCCGTCCGATTTCTGTGGCGACGTGCATGAACGGCTGTCGATCTACAAGCGGCTGGCCAATTGCGAAAAACAGGAAGCGATCGACGATTTGCAGGAAGAACTGATCGACCGCTTCGGCAACCTGCCTGATGCGGTGAAAGCGCTGATCGAGACCCACCGGCTGCGAATTTCCGCCAGGACCGTGGGCATCATCAAGATCGATGCGCATGCCGAATCCGCATTGCTGCAATTTGAACCCAAGCCACCGATCGACCCGATACGCATCATCGAACTGATACAAAAGAGCCGTCATGTGAAGCTGTCCGGCCAGGACAAGCTGCGCATCACGGCCAGCATGCCGGACCTCGCTGCGCGCGTGTTGCAGGTGAAGACCACGATACGCGCGCTGGCAGCCTGAGCCCGTATGCGCATGATCCCTGCCCCTGCAACAATGCCGCGAAACCAGGCAGCGAAACCAAGTACCGAAACCAAGTAAACGAACCACCTGAACCTGATGCCTGCCACCACCCCGATGAAACTGATCCTGCAGGGCCCCGTGCTCGACGCTGAAACCGCAACGCGCATTGCGGCGCTGGCCGGTGCCGCGTCGGTCACGCCGGCCGCGCCGCAGGTCTTCCGCGCCGATGACGTCACCGATACACCGGCCACCCGGCACGCGGTGGCGGCGGCCTGCCAGCAGGCTGACTGCGACGGCGCATTCGTGCGCGCCGACCTGCGGCTGTCGGATTTCAAGTTGCTGGTGATGGACATGGATTCGACGTTGATCACCATCGAATGCATCGACGAGATCGCCGACCTGCATGGCCGCAAGGCCGAAGTCGCGGAGATCACCGAGGCGGCGATGCGTGGCGAGCTTGATTTCCGCGCCAGCCTGTTGCGCCGCGTATCCTTGCTGGAAGGCTTGGATGCATCGGCGCTGAATGAAGTGTTCAGCCGCCGCCTGCAACTGTCGCCCGGCGCGCGCGCGATGCTGAAGCACCTGAAGGCCGCCGGCTTGCGCACGGTGCTGGTGTCCGGCGGGTTCACCTACTTCACGCAACGCCTGCAGCAGGATCTGGGGCTGGATGTCGCGCATGCGATCGAGCTGGAAATCATCGACGGCAAGCTGACCGGCCGCGTGCTGGGCGACATCATCGATGCAGACGCGAAGCAGGCGACGGTCGAGGCCGAGTGCGCCGCGCTTGGTGTGCCGACCAGCGCCGCAATCGTGATGGGCGACGGCGCGAACGACCTGAAGATGATGTCGGTGGCCGGCCTGTCCGTGGCCTACCGCGCGAAGCCGGTGGTGCAGGCGCAGGCCAGCGTTGCGCTGAACCATGCCGGCCTGGATGGCCTGCTGAACCTGTTCTACTGAAACGGCCGCTTGCCGAGGCAGCATCGACCTGAGTTAGCATCGACCTGAGTTAGCATCGACCTGAAATAGCATTGACCTGAGATAGCATCAGGCTGACGCAGCGCCGACCGGCTGCGGCAGCAACCGGGAGACCGAGCGATGGATGAGCAGACCATTTACGACGAAGCCACCGAGGCCCGCAAGACGCTATTGTGGTGGCTGTACCTGATGCATGGCGCATCACTGTTCTTTTCGCTCGGCGTGTTCTCATTCATCTCGCTGATCTTCAATTACCTGAAGCAGGACGAGACCACCGGCAGCTGGCTGCGCACGCATCACAGCTGGCAGATCCGCTCGTTCTGGTGGTATCTGTTCTGGGTGACCGTGGGCTGGATACTGGCGCTGACCATCCTCGGCATACCGCTGGCGCTGCTGATCTTTGCCGGCGCGTTCATCTGGAAGGCTTACCGCCTGATCAAGGGTTTCCTCGACCTGAACGACGGCAAGCCTATGCCAATGCCCGAAGCGCCTGAGTCAGATCTGCAATGAGGTCTTGCGGGTCTTCCAGCCCGATATTGAAGCGCACCAGCTGGCCCGCATGCTGCCAGTGTCGCCGCATCTGCGCGATGCGATACGGCACCGCCAGGCTGTTCGCGCCGCCCCAGCTGTAACCGATCCTGAACAGCTGCAGGCTGTCGATGAAACGATCAGTTTGCGCCTCGGTATATGCGGGATCAAACAGCACCGAGAACAAGCCGCCGGCACCGCTGAAATCCCGTGTCCAGATGTCGTGTCCCGGGCAATCCTCAAACGCCGGGTGCAGCACCGTCGCAATCTCGGGCCGCGCCTTCAGCCAGCCGGCGATCCTGCGTGCAGCGGCATCATGCGCATCGAAACGCAGCTTCAATGTCGGCAGGCCACGCAGCACCAGATAGGTATCGTCGGCCGACACCCCCATGCCCAGACGCATGTGCGCGCTCTCCAGCTTGCGCAACAGAGGCTTGTTGTCGTCGCTGTCGCGCGTGATCACCGCGCCCATCAGCACATCCGAGCCGCCCGAGTGATACTTGGTCAGCGCCTGCATCACGATATCGACGCCATGGTCGAACGCGCGGAAAGCAATGCCGGCCGACCAGGTATTGTCGAGCGCAACCGTCACGCCCTTCGCTTTCGCGGCACGGCAGATGGCCGGAATGTCCGGCATTTCCATCGAGACCGAGCCCGGTGCTTCGGTCCAGATCAGCTTCGTGTTCGGCTGTATCAGCGCGGCGATGCCTTCGCCGACCAGCGGATCATAGAAACGCGCACTGATGCCGAAGTCCTTCTGCAACCAGTTCGCCAGTTCGCGGTTCGGGTTGTAGACATTGTCGGGAATCAGGAAGTCATCGCCGGCTTTCAGCAATGCGAGGTCGATCATCGCGATCGCTGCGAGGCCACTGGGTGCGAGCAGGCAGTCGGTGCCGCCTTCGATCTCGGCCAGCCGTGCTTCCAGCGTGAAGGTGGTCGGCGTGCCGTGCAGGCCGTAGGTGTAGGCGCTCTTGTCTTGCCAGTTGCGTGCGCGCAGCGCGGCCACATCCTTGAACAGCACGGTCGACGCGTGATGGATCGCGGTCGGGAACGCGCCGAAGCCCTCGGGCGGACGATAGTCCGTCGTCGTCAGCAAGGTCTGCAGGGATTTCTTGTTATCGTCGGCCACCACGATTCCTCAGGCTAGTCCGTCCTTGTCAGACAGGGCGTGCGATCCCGGTCTTGCATCCATGCTCAGTCGACGCTGGCCCACATGTCATGCGCATCGGCGGCGGTGATGCGCACATCGATGAACTCGCCCACCTTCAGTTCACGACCCGGCTCGTACGGCAGCTTCACATACACCACGCCATCGATCTCGGGCGCGTCCGCGGCCGAGCGTGCAGTCGCGCCACTGCTGTCGACCTTGTCGATCAGCACACGCAGCGTCTTGCCAACCTTGGCCTGAAGGCGCTGCCGCGAAACATCTTCCTGCAACTGCATCACACGTGCACGGCGTTCTTCGCGGATTTCATCGGGTACAGCACCCGCCAGATCATTCGCGGCCGCCCCATCGACCGGCGAATAGGCGAAGCAGCCGAGACGGTCGATCTGCGCTTCCTGCAGGAAGTCGAGCAGATACCGGAATTCTTCTTCGGTCTCGCCGGGGAAGCCGGCGATAAAGGTTGAACGTATCGTGATGTCCGGACACGCCGCGCGCCACGCGCGGATGCGCTCGATGTTCTTCTCGCCATTGGCCGGGCGCTTCATGCGCTTGAGTACTTCCGGATGCGCGTGCTGCAGCGGCACGTCGAGATAAGGCAGCACATGGCCGCCGTTCATCAGCGGGATCACCTCGTCCACATGCGGATACGGATACACATAGTGCAGGCGCACCCAGGCGCCATACTGCTTCGCCAGCTCGCCGAGCGCAGTGACCAGATCGGTCATGTGGGTGCGCACCGGACGACCATTCCAGAAACCGGTGCGGAACTTGATGTCCACGCCATACGCGCTGGTGTCCTGTGAGATCACCAGCAATTCCTTCACACCGGCCTTGAACAGGTTCTCGGCTTCCAGCATCACCTCGGCAATCGGGCGCGATACCAGGTCGCCGCGCATCGACGGGATAATGCAGAAGCTGCAGCGATGGTTGCAGCCTTCGGAAATCTTCAGATAAGCGTAGTGCTTCGGCGTCAGCTTCACGCCGGCCGGTGGCACCAGGTCGAGGAAAGGCTCATGCGGCTTCGGCAGGTGCACATGCACCGCATCCATCACCTCGCCCAGCGCATGCGGGCCGGTCACGGCCAGCACCTTCGGATGCACCTTTTGCACGATCTCTTCGCCACTCGCGTCTTTCTTGTGGCCGAGGCAGCCGGTGACGATCACCTTGCCGTTTTCGTTCAGCGCTTCGCCGATCGCATCCAGCGATTCCTGTACCGCGGCATCGATGAAGCCGCAGGTATTGACGATCACCAGGTCCGCGCCGTCATACGACTTTGCGGTTTCGTAACCTTCGGCACGCAACTGCGTGAGGATCTGTTCGGAATCGACCAGCGCCTTCGGGCAACCGAGTGACACAAAACCGACTTTGGGGGCGGGGGAACTGGACATGAAACTCTGGAATTCGGGGTGAAAAAACAAATGGCGACCACGCTGGGCGCGGCCGCCATTTTACCTGTTGCTGCTGCCGGCCTGCGGCAGCTGGAAAATCACTTGCTCTCGGCCTTCTCCGGCGCACGCGCACCGTTCACGCCGGGGAACGGGAATGCGCCGAACACGTTCTTGGCCTGGCTTTGCATCTGTTCCTGCATCTGCATGAACAGGCTCTTCGATTGCTCGATGTAGTTGCTCATCATGCCCTGCATCATCGGCGCCTGCACACTCATGAACTGGGTCCACATCTCGGGGCTGAAGGTTTTTTCGTCCATCATGCCCTTCGAGTTCTCGGCCATCTTGTTCTGAATGTCGATGAACACCTGGATGTTCTTCTCGAGGTAGTTGCCCACCATGCCCTGCATCGCATGGCCGTAGTAGCGAATGATCTGCGACAGCGCGCCGCTGGAGAACATCGGCTGGCCGTTCGCTTCTTCTTCGAGAATGATCTGCAACAGGATGCTGCGGGTCAGGTCTTCATCCGTCTTTGCATCGACCACCATGAAGTCCTCATTGCCCAGCACGAGTTGCTTGACGTCGGCGAGGGTGATGTAGGAGCTGGTCTGGGTGTCGTACAAGCGGCGGTTCGGGTACTTCTTGATCAGCCGTTCGCCGGCCTTTTTTGCGGTCGTCATTAGGGGGATCCAGTCTATTGCGTCGCAATGCAAGCTTGCGATCTTATGAACAAACCCGGAGGGATTTCCGTGTCTCCGAGGGCATTATAGTCCCGAAAAACAACTGCTTGTCCAGCCCCCGGCCCTTTCGGGCAAGGTCGTGGTGCAGCGCACAGCAAATTCGGGGATCTTGCGCGTAGTAAACACTTAGCCCGGAATTGCAGCCTCTGCGATCTGATCGACAACAGGCGGCGTATCGGGGCTGGCGCTACGCGCGACGGGCTCAGGCCTTGACCTGCACATAGCGCCCCGGCGCCGGCTCGATGGGCTTGTGTTTCGCATTGCCGTACTTCGCCGGTGCCGCACGCTGGCCACCCGCGTGCTCGGCAAGGAAGGCAGCCCATTCGGTCCACCAGCTGCCCGGATGCTCGGTCGCACCCGCCATCCACGCATCGGCGGTGGCCGGCAATGTGTCATTGGTCCAGTAGCTGCGCTTCTTCTTGGCCGGTGGGTTGATCACGCCGGCAATATGGCCGGACGCACCGAGGATGAAACGGTTGTTGCCGCGCTTGCCCTTGTTCAGCAACGCGGTCGACAGATACGCGCTGTTCCAGGGCACGATGTGATCTTCGCGCGACGCATAGATGAAGGTCGGCGCCTGCACCTTGCCGAGATCGATCGTATCGCCGTTGACTTTCAAGGCACCCGGATCTCTCAGCCGGTTTTCGAGGTACATGTTGCGCAGGTAGTAGCAGAACATCGGGCCCGGCAGGTTGGTGCTGTCGGAATTCCAGTACAGCAGATCGAACGCCGGCGGATCCTCGCCTTTCAGGTAGTTCGATTCCACATAATTCCACACCAGATCATTCGGACGCAGGCTGGAGAACGCGGTCGCGAAATCGCGGCCGGGCATCAGCCCGCCCTTGCCGATCGCGGCCTCGCGCTGCTGCACCTGCGCCTCGTCCACATAGACCTCGATCGCGCCGACATCGGAAAAATCCAGCATCGTGGTCAGCAGTGTCAGGCTTGCGGCCGGCTGCTGCCCGCGTGCTGCAAGTACCGCGAGTGCCGTCGACAGAATGGTGCCGCCGACGCAGAAGCCCAGGGTATTGAGACGGTCTTCGCCGCTGATGTCGAGCGCAACCTCGATCGCCTTGATCGGTCCCTGCTCGATATAGTCGTCCCAGCTCAGATGGCCGAGCGACGCATCCGCATTCACCCAGGACACCACGAACACCGTGTGGCCCTGCTCGACCGCATAACGGATCAGCGAGTTCTCCGGCTGCAGGTCCATGATGTAGAACTTGTTGATACAGGGCGGCACGATCAGCAGCGGGCGCTGGTGGACTTGCTTCGTCAACGGCCGGTACTGCAGCAGCTGCATCACATCGTTCTCGAACACCACCGCGCCTTCGGTGGTGGCGACATTCTTGCCGACCTCGAACGCGGTCTCGTCGGTTTGCGAGATATGGCCCTTCTTCATGTCCTCCAGCATGTGCATGATGCCGCGCGTGAGGCTCTCGCCGCGCGAATCAACCAGCTTCTGCTGTGCTTCCGGATTTGTCGCAAGGAAGTTCTTCGGCGACAGCGCATCGATCGCCTGCTGCGTCGCGAAGCGGATCTTGCGGCGGGTTTTCTCGTCTGCCTCGACCGCATCCGCGAGATCGTTCAGGAACTTCGCATTCAGCAGATAAGCGGCTGCATTGAATGCATGCAGCGGATTGGTCTTCCACGCGGGATCGGCAAAGCGACGGTCACGGATGTCCGGCGAGCGCTGCGCCACCAGCGCTGTCCACAGCGTGGACATCTCTTCCATGTAGTCCTTCTGGATCTGCTGCAGCTTCTCGGGCGGGATCATCGCACCCAGCGCCGGCGGCGCGGACAGGCCGGGCATCATCGGCATGGACATGGGCGGCATGTTCGTCATGCCAGGCATGCTGGCCATATTGGGCATCGCGCCCATAGCGGGCAGCCCTGCCTGCATCAGATTGAACATCGACTGCCACCCTTTGGGGTCGGTCATCTGTGCCAGCCAGTCAGCGGCGGATGGCTGCGCTTGCTTTTTCGATGATGATTGATCGTCGGCGTGCTTCATCTGGCTGCTCCCCCCGGCCTTGCCCGGTCTTGTTGTGTTTCACTGTGCTGTTGCGGCGTCACTGCTGCACAGGCAATGAACATGCACTGCGTTCGATCGCACGCAGCCTGGTCAACGCACGCATGACAGCGCGCTTCGGTGTCTGGTGCTAGCATCCCTCGTTATTCTGGTTCTGGGGCAGGCATTCGATGCACATAGCAGCAGTAGGATGGCTATACGTGACGCTGATGATGGCGATCACCGAAGAGACGGTGGTCGCAGGCATTATGACGTTTTTCCTTTACGGTGTGCTACCGACCTTGATAATTTTGTATGTCGGCGGCACCGGCCAGCGCAAGCGCCGCCGTGAACAGGAGCGGCTGGCAAGGATCGCCGCACTCGAGGCGCGGCAGCAGCCGCCGAACGATGACTCGCCCCCGGCCGCGCCCGCTTCAGGTCGGGCGAATCCAGATCAGTGACGCCATGCGGCCGGTCACACGGTCACGGCGGTACGAGTAGAAGCGCGACGCATCGCTCACCGTGCAGTCGGTGCCGCCATGGATGGCGGTCACACCGGCGCGTGTGAGTGCGATCCGTGCCAGCTGCGGCAAGTCACCGAGGAATTTGCCGGGCTTGCCTGTCAGCGGCACGAAAGCCTGCGCCGCATCAGTGCCGAGCCGCGCAAAGGCCGGCGCCACTTCGGGCCCGACCTCGAAATGGCGTGGACCAATGCCGGGACCGAGCCATGCAGTCAATTCACCCGCACCGGCAGCGCGCATCGCATCGACCGTCGCCTCCAGCACACCGGCTGCCAGCCCACGCCAGCCGGCATGTGCGGCGCCAACCACCTTGCCATCGACATCGGCCAGCAGCACCGGCATGCAATCCGCCGTCATGATCACGCACACCACACCGGCAGCCGTTGCGATACTGGCATCGGCCTCGGGAGCGGCACCGGTGCTCGCCGCCGCCGCCGCAGTCTCTGTCGCCCCTGCCGTACCTGCCCTACCTGCCGCGGCGGCATGCATCGCGGCGACTTGCGCGGCATCGACCACCGTGCTGCCGTGAACCTGTGTCAACCATGCCGGTTCGGCCGGCAGCAGCGCGCGCAGCAGCGCACGGTTGCGCGCGACCGCCTGCGGCGCATCGCCGACATGGGTGCCAAGGTTGAGCCCGCGATCACCGTGCACGTCGCCATAGGGCCCGACGCTGACACCGCCGGTGCGCTCCGTGGAGATCGCACCGACCGAGGCCGGTAGACCGGGCCAGTGCGGCGTGATCATGCGATGCCGGCTTGCTGCAGCAATGCCGCCATATCGGCCGGCACCGGCTGCTGCCATTCGACCGTGTGACCATCGGACGGATGCACCAGCGCCAGCCTTTCTGCATGCAGTGCCTGGCGCGGGAACACGCTGATCAGGTGATGCTTGCCATACACCGCATCACCGACGATGGGAAATCCGATCGACGCCAGATGCACACGGATCTGGTGCGTGCGCCCGGTTTCGAGCTTGCAGCGCAACAGGGCCACCGGCCGGCCATCGAGGCTGCCGCTGGCGACTTTCTGGTAATGCGTGATCGCCGGCTTGGCCAGCGGTGATTTGCTGACGGCCATTTTCGTGCGCTCACGCGGATGGCGGCCGATCGCGGCTTCAATGCGGCCGCTGGACACCGGCTGGCCCCACACCAGCGCGAGATATTCGCGGCCGACGCTGCGGTGCTGCAGCTGGCGCACCAGATCGGTCTGCGCCCGCAAGGTTTTCGCAACGACCATCAACCCACTGGTGTCCTTGTCGAGCCGGTGCACGATGCCCGCGCGCGGCACACCGGCCAGGTGCGGCCAGCGATGCAGCAAGCCATTGAGCAAGGTGCCGGTCCAGTTGCCGGCGGCCGGATGCACGACCAGACCCACCGGCTTCGCGATCACGATCAGGTCATCATCTTCATGCACGACCTCCAGCGGCACCGCCTCGGGCTGGTACGCATGATCGGCATCGGCCGGCCTTGGCTGCACATGCACGGCTTCGTCACCGAGCATGATGGTCTTGCCCTTTGCGGGCTGGCCATCGACAGTGACGAGGCCGTCATCGATCCATTGCTGCAAACGCGCGCGCGAGAATTGCGGCAGCAGCGTGGACAAGGCCTTGTCCAGTCGCTGGCCTCGGCTGGCATCGTCTAACCGCAGTTCAATCGGTGAGAAATCGGACTCGGACGCGGCCGGTGCATCAACGTCGTCCTGATCGTCGAAATCGTCCAGCGCTTCGGAGAGGGTCTCGGGCTGCGGCCCGGCTGTCTTGCTGTGTGGTTTCACGCGTGTTTCCATCGGCTATAATCGCCGCTTCAATGCCATTCCCCGGGTTTCCCCCATGTCGAAGCTTCCCCTGAAACTTGCTGTGTTGATGCTGGCCTTCGTACTGGCGGCCTGTGGATCGCTGGGCGAAAAAGCGGATGAAACCAAGGGCTGGACGGCCGAGAAATTATACGCCGAGGCGAAGGACGAGCTTAAGGGCGGCAATTACGAAAAGGCGATCCGATACTTCGAAAAACTCGAATCACGCTATCCGTTCGGCGCGTATGCGATGCAGGCGCAGATGGAAATCGCGTATGCCTACTACCGGCAGAACGAACAGGCGCAGTGCCTGGCCGCGATCGACCGCTTCATTCGCCTGCACCCGAACCACCCGAATGTGGACTACATGTACTACCTGCGCGGGCTGGTGAATTTCAATGACAAGAAAGGCCTGTTCGATTTCATCAGCGAGCAGGACCCGACCGAGCGTGACCCGAAAGCGACGCGCGCGGCATTCGATGCATTCAAGCAGCTGGTCGAGCGTTTCCCGGACAGCAAATACGCGGAAGATGCGCGCGACCGCATGAATTACCTGGTCGAAGCGATGGCCCAGTATGAAGTGCATGTCGCGCAGTACTACCTGAAGCGCGGCGCCTATGTGGCCGCAGTCAACCGCGCGCAGAACGTGATTCGCGACTACCCGAGCTCGCCGTCGGTCCGGAATGCGCTGCGCATCCAGATCCGCGCATATGACGCGATGGGCATGAAAGACCTGCGCGACGATACCGAGCGCGTGTTCGAGCTGAACTACAAGACCCGGTCGGACGTGCGCGAAATACCAACCGGCGGCGACAGGCCGTGGTGGAAGCCCTGGTAATTCGCTGCCCGCCTCACTCACTCAAGCCGCGCTGATGCGCGGCTCGTCCATCGGTCTGCACAGCGAGTCTTCAGGCCTCAGCCCGACGCCTGAACACCCAGGTGCCGGCGTCCGACGCTGCGGCGTCATACGCATAGCCGTCGCTGTCGAATGCCTTCAATCCTTCCGGCTTCGTGATCTTGTGATCGATCGCATAGCGGGCCATCAGGCCGCGTGCGCGCTTCGCGAAGAAGGAAATGATCTTGTACTTGCCGCCCTTCCAGTCCTCGAACACGGGCGTGATCACGGGCACCGTCAGCTCGGCCGGCCGCACCGACTTGAAATACTCTTCCGACGCGAGATTCACCAACGCCGTCGATTTGCTGTCGGCCAGCGCCGCGTTTAGCGCCTCGGTGATCTCGCTGCCCCAGAACGCGTACAAGTCCTTGCCGCGCCTGGTCGCGAGCCGGGTACCCATCTCGAGACGATAGGGCTGCATCAGGTCCAGCGGCCGCAGCACGCCATACAGGCCGGACAAGATGCGCAGATGCTTCTGCGCCCAGTCCAGCTGCCGCTGGTTCAGGGAGCGCGCATCGAGCCCGTCATACACATCACCATCGAAGGCCAGCACTGCCTGCCGCGCATTGGTCTCGCTGAAGGTCTTGCGCCAGCTGGCGAAACGCACGGCATTGAGCTGCGCGAGCGTATCCGAAATGCTCATCAGGCTGCCGATCTTTGCCGGCGACATGTCGCGCAGCACCGAGACCAGCTCCGCCGAGCGCGGGATAAAATCCGGCAGCGTGTGCTTGGTCGCGGCAATCGGCGATTCATAGTCGAGCGTCTTTGCGGGGGACAGAACCAGGATCATCTTCAGGCACCGTTCATTTTTTTGCACGCATGATACCGAAACCCGACGAAAGCCGCGCCGAGCCGCCGCGCACCTTGGTGCTGGACACCAATGTCTGCCTGGACTTGTTCGTCTTCCGTGACCCGCGCTGGCACGCGCTGCTGTCGGCCCTGCGTCAATCGCAGGTGCGCGCGTACACCCGCGCCGACTGCCGGATGGAGTGGATGCTGGTGCTCGCGTACACGAAACTGGGGCTGGACGCTGATCAGCAAGCTGCGGCGCTGGCGGAGTTCGATCAACTGATCGCGCTGCTCCCCGTCGATGCCGCGCATGACAACAGCGGCAGCCTTTCAGACAGCAACGCACACGGCGATGCATGCAGCCATGCAGGCAGCCATAACCAAGCCAGCCTGCCGCTGTGCCGCGATCCAGATGACCAGAAGTTCATCGAGCTGGCTGCGCAATGCGGCGCCGGGGCGCTCGTGACCAAGGACAAACTGGTGCTGAAGCTGGCGCGCAAGATGAAGAAGCTCGCGCTGTTCCGCATCCTGTCCCCCGAGCAGTGGACTGCCGAGTGGCTTGCCAGCCCGGCTGCAGCCACCACGCCTGACAGCAGCGCCCTTGTGCAAGGCGGCGTGACAGGTGACGCGCCGACGCTACAATAACGCTGCTTCGTACACCAGCATAGGCACGCTCAAGCCAAAGCCAAAGCCCAAGCCCAAGCCCAAAGACCCAAGTCCATGTCTTCGCACGCCACCTCCGCAGCCAACGATACGCCCCTCGCGCCACTAGTCTCGCGCCTGCCGCGGGTCGGCACCACGATCTTCACCGTCATGTCCGCGCTTGCGGCTGAAAAAGGCGCGGTGAACCTCGGACAAGGTTTTCCGGATTTCGATTGCGATCCTGCGCTGCTCGATGCCGTCAATGACGCGATGCGCGCCGGGCACAACCAGTACCCGCCGATGGCCGGCATCCTGCCGCTGCGCCAGGCGGTGGCCGACAAGGTCGCGAAGCTCTATGGTCGTCACTATGACCCGCAGACCGAGATCACGATCACCGCCGGCGCCACGCAGGCGATCCTGACGGTGGTGCTGTGCTGTGTGCATCCGGGCGATGAAGTGATCGTGATCGAGCCGGTGTATGACAGCTATGTGCCAGCGATCGAGCTGGCCGGCGGCAAGCCGGTATTCGTGCAGATGGAGGTCAGCAACGATGGCTACCATGTGCCGTGGGACAAGGTCGCTGCGGCGGTCACATCGAAGACGCGGCTGATCATGGTGAACTCGCCGCACAACCCGACCGGCAGCATCTTCGATGCCGACGACATCGCGCAGCTGACAGCGATCGTGCGCGGCACGCAGATCCTGGTGATGTCGGATGAAGTGTATGAACACATGGTGTATGACGATCGCCGCCATGAATCGGCCTGCCGCCATCCCGAGCTGGCCGAGCGTGCGTTCGTCGTATCCAGCTTCGGCAAGACCTACCACGTGACCGGCTGGAAGATCGGCTATGTGGCAGCGCCGGCGATGCTGTCAGCCGAATTCCGGCGCGTGCACCAGTTCAATGTGTTCACCGTGAACACGCCGATGCAGCATGGCCTCGCGACCTACATGGCAGATCCGGCGCCCTATCTCGACCTCGCGCCATTCTATGCGCACAAACGTGACCTATTCCGCGACGGTTTGTCAGCCACACGCTTCAAATTGCTGCCGTCACGCGGAACCTACTTCCAGTGCGTCGACTACAGCGCGATCTCCGACATGCCCGAGGCCGAGTTCTGCCGCTGGCTGACCACCGAGATCGGCGTGGCCGCGATACCGATCTCGGCCTTCTACGACCGCCCGCGCGAATCCGGCATCGTGCGCTTCTGCTTTGCGAAGAAGGACCAGACGCTGAAGACGGCGCTGGAACGATTGTCACGGCTGTGAGCCGACTGGTCGCGGACCTTGGTGCTGCGAGAGTCCCTGGATCCCAGCTCGCGCTGGGATCCAAGGACCACAGTGAGCTGCCAGCATCACAGAAAAGTCCGGCTTTTGAAAATAAAAACGGCATCCGCAGGGATGCCGTTTTGCCATCTGGCCTGGCCGCACCGGCGTGCATCAGGCCGTATCGGCGACGCGATTGTGCGATCAGGCGGAACGCCTGCGCTCATGCATCAGCACCGAGTTTTCCTTGCGGTCCGCGTTCACGCGCTGCATGGTCGGACGCTCGCCCATCATCTTCGTGTACTCCTTGACCGGATAGTCGGCCAGCATGTCTTCGCCGTAGATCGCCTTGGTCGCCATGCTGGCCAGCGGCAGGTTGACCACCGCCGAGCAGTCTGCCAGCGTGAACTCGCTGCCCGCAATGTAAGGACTGAACTTCGCGAGCTTGCCGAGTGCAGCCACATTGCGCTTGAAGAGCTTGTGTACGCGTTCCTTGGTCTCGTCGGTGATTTTCCCTCCGAAAAACGCCTCGGCGTACAGTTCACGCGCGACCAGTTCGATGTGCAGGTCGATGAACTGCATCAGCTCGCGTACCTTCGCTGCAGCCAGCGGATCCTTCGGCAGCAGCGGGTTCTGCGGATACGCATTCTCCAGATAATCGACGATCACCTGCGATTCGCACAGCGTATGGCTGCCGAAATCCAGATAAGGGATCTTGCCCAGCGGTGACTTCGCCAGCAGCTCGGGCGTCTTGTCGACCCAGACCAGTTTTTCTTCGAAAGGGATTTCCTTTTCGAGCAGAACGAGCTTGACCTTGTTGTAGTAATTGCTGGCTGAGAAGCCGCACAAAGTGATCATGATGTCTCCGGTATCTCGGTTGTCTGGGTGGCGCGCGCAGTTTTAACGACACGAAGGCCGGGTTTGGGCACTCCTGCGGGCGGGTGCAAACTGGCGCTGCGCAGTCTATCATTGCCGGCAACAACAAACCCGGCGAGCCTTCGCCCTGCTTCCCTCCTCCCCATGGCTGCTGAACTGCTCGCTTCAAGGCGCGATGCCACCCTGATCCTGACCCTGTCCAACCCCGGCGCGAAGAATGCGCTGCATCCGGACATGTATGCCGCCGGCGTCGAGGCCCTGGAAACTGCCGAGCGTGACCCGGACCTGCGCGCGGTGGTGCTGACCGGTGCCGGTGATGTGTTCTGCGCTGGCGGCAACCTGCACCGGCTGCTGGAGAACCGTGCGAAAGAACGCGCCGTGCAGGCCGAATCGATCGACCAGCTGCATGGCTGGATTGCCGCGATTCGCGATTGCAGCAAGCCCGTGATCGCCGCTGTCGAAGGCCCGGCCGCCGGCGCCGGCTTTTCGCTGGCGCTGGCGTGTGACCTGATCGTCGCTGCGCAGTCCGCAAAATTCGTGATGGCTTACGTGAAGGTCGGACTGACGCCGGATGGCGGCGGTTCCTGGTTCCTGTCGCAGGCGCTGCCGCGGCAGCTGGCGACCGAGATCCTGATCGAAGGCAAGGCAGTCAGCGCTGCCCGCCTGCACGACGCCGGCGTGGTCAACCGCGTGGCGCCGGATGGCGGCGCGCTGGAAGCGGCGTTGGCCTGGGGCGACGAACTGGCCCGGCTGTCACCGCATGCGATGGCCAATATCAAGGGCCTGCTGCGCGATGCGCCGTCCAACACGCTGCCGCAGCATTTCGAGGCCGAGAAACGCAGCTTCGTCGACAGCCTGCACCATCGCGACGGACTGGAAGGCATCACTGCCTTCCTCGACAAGCGCGCGCCGCAGTACAAGTGAGCAGTACCAGTGAGCGAGCATCACCAACGATTTTTCATGAGCGTACCCGCATGAGCTTCAATCCCCGCCGCCGCGTGTTCCTGATGCGGCATGGCAGCGTCACCTACTTCGACAGCGCCGGCAAGCCGGTGCTGCCCGAGCTGGTGCCACTGAATGAACAGGGACGCGAGCAGGCCGCTGCTGCCGGCCGCACCTATGCCGCAGCCGGCATCCGCTTCGACCGCGTGATCGTGTCGGGGCTGCCGCGCACCGTCGAGACCGCACAGCGCGTGCTGGCCGAGACCGGCCAGCAGCCCGAGATCGAGGAATGGCCGGGACTGGTTGAGATCCGCGGCGGCAAGCTGGCCAACATTCCGGATGCAGCGCTGAAGGATGCCTTCACCGGCGCGTTCGAAGGCATTGCGCCGGAAGACAAGCGCTTCCTCGGTGGCGAGAGCGTGGGCGAGTTGCTCGACCGCGTGCATCCCGAGATCGACAAGCTGCGCGCTGCCAGCGACTGGGATACGGTGCTGATGGTGCTGCATGGCGGTGTGAACCGAGCGATCCTGTCGTATGCCCTCACCGGCCAGCGCATCTTCCTGGGGAACCTCGCGCAGACCGGCGGCTGCATCAATGCGCTCGATGTCGGCGACGCACCGAACGACTGGGTGGTGCGGCTGATGAATTACTCGCCGCCGTCAGCGCTGCAGCATGAATCACGCGGCACGACGATGGAGGCGCTGTTCCACCAGTACCGAAAATCACGCGGACTTTGATACTTCGTAAAACCAGCCACAAGCAAACCCATTACCGCGCGCCGCTACCCGCGGCTGCGGCCAACACAGCAGGAGCAATACCGATGCAAGACGATTCCTCGGGCACCAAGCCCGTCGCCGACAACATGAAGATCGACCTCGACGCACTCGCGGTCTACCTGCGCGATCATGTGCAAGGCTTCAGCGGCGCCAGCGCCACTGATCTGCAGATCGAACAATTCAAGGGTGGCCAGTCCAACCCGACCTTCAAGCTGACCGCCGGCGACCAACGCTATGTAGTGCGCACCAAGCCGGCGCCGGCCGCCAAGCTGCTCAAATCTGCGCATGCGATCGAACGCGAATTCCGCGTGATGGATGCGCTGTCGAAAGCCGGCTTCCCGGCCGCCCGCCAGTACGCGTTGTGCGAGGACGAGTCGGTGATCGGGCGAGCGTTCTACGTGATGGAATTCGTCGACGGGCGCGTGCTCTGGGATCAGTCCCTGCCCGGCATGACGCCGGCCGAGCGCGGCGCGATCTACGACGAAATGAACCGCGTGATCGCGCTGCTGCACACGCTGGATTATCAGGCGATCGGCCTTGGTGATTACGGCAAGCCCGGCAATTACTTCGCGCGTCAGATCGACCGCTGGAGCAAGCAGTACAAGGCCGCCGAGACCGAGCACATCCCGGCGATGGAGCACCTGATCGAATGGCTGCCGCAGCACATCCCGGCTGGCGAGCTGACGGCCATCGTGCATGGCGACTTCAGGATGGACAACGTGATCTTCCATCCGACCGAGCCGAAGATCCTCGCCGTACTCGATTGGGAGCTGTCGACGCTGGGCCACCCGCTGGCCGATTTCTCTTACCACTGCATGAGCTGGCACATCGCGCCCGGCCTGTTCCGCGGCATTGGCGGCATGGACCTGCAGGCACTCGGCATCCCGTCCGAGGATGACTACATCGCCAAGTATTCGGCGCGCACCGGCATCCAGGTCAACAAGCAGGATTTCCGCTTCTACCTCGCGTACAACATGTTCCGCATGGCCGGTATCCTGCAAGGCATCATGAAGCGCTATCAGGATGGGACCGCGGCCAGCGAGCAGGCGCTGCGCAACGGACAGGCAGCACGACCGATGGCCGAGATGGGCTGGGCTTACGCGTCCGGAGAAAAAAGCTGATCAATCAGGATTTCGTTCAATAACAACAAGCACGACCAAGGAGACCCACAATGGATTTTGCGTACTCAGCTCGCTGTGAAGCACTGCGCGAGAAGCTGCTGAAGTTCATGGATGACTACATCTATCCGAACGAACGTGCATACAAGGACGAAGTCGACCGCAATGGCAGGGAACTGGGCAATCGCTGGCTGCCGACGAAGATCATCGAGGAGCTGAAGCCGATCGCGCGCCAGCAGGGCCTGTGGAACCTGTTCCTGCCGAAATCCGAGCGTGCCCCGGAAGGCTTGTCGAACCTCGACTATGCGCCGCTGTGCGAGATCATGGGCCGCATTCCATGGGCGCCGGAAGTGTTCAACTGCTCGGCACCGGACACCGGCAACATGGAGACCATCGAACGTTACGGCACCGAAGAACACAAGCGAACCTGGCTGGAGCCGTTGCTGCGCGGCGAGATCCGCTCGGCGTTTGCGATGACGGAGCCGGAAGTGGCATCGTCGGATGCGACCAACATCAGCACCCGCATCGAGCGCGTCGGCGACGAGTACGTGATCAATGGCCGCAAGTGGTGGAC
>JACCDU011059980.1_pt1 | contig 18512 bp, 21 predicted proteins | sample 7446081 | NCBI WGS metagenome assembly JACCDU01 (sample SAMN15323447, study PRJNA562643) | freshwater metagenome | isolation source: river surface water | place: USA:Blue River Watershed | collected 2017-08-17
CGCGACCGGCTCCGACACCATATGTGCTGATCAGACTCATTCCATGCTCCCGGCCACGTCAACGTCGCACGTTAATGGCGCGTCAGCAGCAGATTTAATAACGAACTCCATCGGCAGGTTTTCTCGCCGATAGTATGCGACCAATTCGGCATCGCAATCGTAAGCCTCAGCAGCGGTGGTATCTACCAGCGAAAAGAAAATACGTTCATGATCCGGTGGCAATGCACGTACCGCCAACTCATTAAAACCCAGCCGCTCTAATGCCCTGAGGGACCGGTGGTTATCCTTGTAGGCGGAGGTGAGCATAAGGGGCACGCCACACGCCGCCGCATGGCGGCAAGCCAGCCGACTCGCCGCAGTTGCGAACCCTTGTCCTTGGAAATCAACCCCGGTCCAGAAGCAAAAAAATGCCGCGTGACCGGACACTGCAAGATTAATGAAGCCGACAAACCCCCAGTCCTGATGCATCACCGCATAATTTACGCGCCCAGGGTCTTGATCTGATTCGAGAATCCATTGCCTGACTTTGTCCGGATCGGACATCACTGGCAAACCCGTCATTACGGCAATCTGCGCATCACGGTATTGGTGGCTCAGTGCGTGAGCATGACTCGCATCAAGTGGTTCCAGAATGATCGGCAGTGCAGAATCTTGCAATTCGACTTTCCAACAACTGTCTCTCAATGCGAGCCGCTCCTCTAATCTGCGACTAACCTCGATTGCAAGCGAATGGACAGAGTCCATCCCTAACGCCCGCGTCACCAACTCGATCGCCTTACCCAAGCGGCCAGTACGCGCTTCGCACCAAGCGAGATTGGCCAAATCATTTGAGTTTTCACCCTGCTCTGCCAAGCTTTGCCGCAATATGGCCCGTGCAAGTCCCCAGTGGCCGCAGTGCATTGCCGCCTGCGCAAGCCACGTACTCAAATCGTCGGTGGAATGACAAAGGAGATGGTTTTGCCAGACACGATTCAGCGCATCGCGCCAAGCATGAAGATCAGGTTGTCCGGGCTGCGATAGAGCTCGCAGCAAATCTCCGGCCCCTGCGCGAAATACTGCGGGATCGAAGCGAGACATGTGCAGCAACACAAGCCGGAGATCGAGACTTGCAGCGCCCCCCAGATTCCGAACGACCTCGACCAAATGCGTGGAAGACGCCAGTAACGAGACATCGACGCAGCGAAGCACGGCATCCAGAACGTCTTTACCATGTGCCTCGCCACCGAGCATGAGAGTCTGCAGAACGCGTTGGTCGGGCAATTCCACTTCTGCGGCCACCCCACATTGCGACCGCACCCACTCTGCAAAAAACCGGAAATTTGTAGGCAGGTATCCTGAGTCCCGGTAACCAACGGTCACATCGTTGAATGAGGTAAGACGTAGAGAAAGATCTTTCACGCTACCTGGTGAACATGCCAAGACAAAAGCACCACGAGGAGCAATCGCCAGTATCGAATCCAATATTCGCAATCCTCCCAGCGGGTAGACCAACGGAGAACTGTTGAATTCCATTCGATAATGAGCAAGAAGCGAATGCAACCTGTAATCCCAAGACTGATCTTCAACCGGATCCCAGCAATTTTTTTCTGCGTCGTGAGCCTCGCTTCGTAATGTCGAAAGATTTGCGCGCAACAGCTTTCCATAGTGAATCGCAAACAATTCCTGGGGAAGCTGCGACCATGCATCGTGCGCAACAACAACCAGCGGATTTTCGGCTCTGTAGGACGTACCTTCGACGGCAGCACAGTGCTGGGCCGAAAAATGAAGGCTCCCGCCGTTGAATCTCCATCGCGGCGATATGCCTGTGAAATCGAAATCAGAATCCACGAAGAATCTGTCTATTCGCAATGGGAGATAACGAATTGCCGCTGTAGCAGCGGAACCAATGCGGCGTCGGATTGCGCCGATCAGCAACGCCCCGCCCATCCCGTCGCCAGGACAAAGATCAAGAACGTCCAGTGGCCGCTCACGATCAATCTGGCCAAGGCGCTGAGCTTCACGCCAATATCGAGCAATCATCGCAGCGTATTGCTCGGCGACGGCCGGTCCAAAACCTTTTGGCTTCATCGAAACAGAAGCCTCGAGCATCAATTCCCTTGAGACATCTAAATGGATGTCGTTTGCGACGCCAAGCCCTCCAGAACCAGACTGATGTTGAGCTTTCATCTGCGTGTTCTCATCTGTTGATTGGACGTCAAATTCCTGTTTTCCCAAAAAATCTAACGGACCGCGGTCGGGTATTCATTTCCAGCCGAAATGATCTTCGGCGTTATGAGAAAAAGACGTTCTCGTTTTTCCAGCTTCGTAGATTTTTTCTTGAAAAAGAATCCCAACAGCGGCGCATTACCCAGCCCCGGAACCTTGTCAATTTGCCGAATGTCAGATTCCGAGTTGAATCCGCCGATCAGCAAACTTTCCCGCTCGTTCATGACTGCCTGCGTGCCTATGGTGCTCCGCCGCACTCTCGGCAGTGCCTGTGGATTTGTGTCTTGGATGGATCCGTCTTCGATGTCAACGATCAGATGTACGGCAACGCCACCACCTGCCTCAACGATGTGTGGCGTAACCTTTAGCGTCGTACCAACCGAAATCGGGACGACATTCGCAACACGTTCACCGACCGATTGCACATAAAAGGTCTCGGACAAATCAATCAGAGCACCAAGATTGTCCACCGTCAGTACTGAGGGGCGAGAAACAACACGCGCACTTCCCTTCCCTTCCAACATCCTTATGCGAGTCATCAGAAAATTTCCCGCATTTGGAATAACGGTCGTGGGGTTCACGTTTTTACCAAATACGATCGTGCCAGTGACATCGTCAGGAGCCAGGCTCGGCCGTCCAAATCCGCCCGCCACATTCCCGGACCGGGCTCCCCAATCTATTCCCAAGTCCGCAACATTGCTGGAATTAACATCGACAATCACCGCTTCAATTTCAATCAGCCGTGTTGGGATATCTAGCAACTTAATCAGCTCGTCATAAATAAGCAGGTGCTGAGGGATATCTTTGACAATGACTGCATTCAAGCGCGAATCTGCCTGTATAACTGCGCGCAATGGTGCATTCTGGCGTTGGCTTGCGCCGGTAGGCCCGGCGGGACCGTTCGATGCCTGATTCGGAGAGTCACGACCATCGCCACTATCAGCTAAAGGAGGCGCCTGCCGCAACGGTGCTGCGATTTGTGAAAGTTGCTGCAAATTGGTTAGATTGGTTCCTCCTGCGCCACCTTGCCCAGTGATCAAATTTCGCAAGATGGTCGCAACTCCTGCCGTCGTGATTTGCTGGTCACGGTAAGAAATGACGCGGTCGTTGACCTGTGCGTGCGTCAGCCTGTAGACCTTGATCTGCTGTTGGGGCTGAGGAAGCGGCAAGGTCGCGACCGCCCAAACCACGAGGTCGACATAGGCAGGCGGCCCGGAAACCATGGCAACACCGCGATCAGGAAGCTCCCCCCACCCGAACTTCGATTCCACTACGCCCAGATCGATTAATGCCTTGCGAAATTCCGGCAGACTCACACCATTTGGAGAGATTGCACGAGTTGCAGTCTCAAAATTGCGACTGACATACAAGATGCCGCCATGGTAGAACCATTGCAAACCATAAGCAGACGATAACTGATTAAGAAATTCAGACGGACTGCTCATCGTGAATTTACCGTTCACCTTGTCATCGCGCGACTGAACAGCAGATGAAGCATGCAGTTCTATACCGAAATTGCGCGCAAACGAACCTAAAGTCTCAACGAGAACCTGACGCTTGGCAATAAAAGTAAAGCTCGCTTCGGGCCAAGGAACTGGTGCCGCAGGGGAGGAGCTTGCAAGAAGGGGGGCACATAGCCATAAAGCTCTGAGCATCAATTGCCATCTCATCGATGCCTCCAGTTTCAAAGTGTTCGAAGCACGCGGCGCCAGTCCGCAATTGAATTCACAAAGCATTCGAGCGACTGCTCGACTTCGTCAACAGTGGCATCGGAAGGCAACCGCTGCTGAAGCAAAATATGCGCACCGTCTTCGGAAACGACCGGGACATCCGCATGGGTGCCCATTCGGAGCCACGAAGCAAGCAAGCAGCGCTCCAGAATGTCTTCGGCGTCCATTGGCGCTTCAGGTAATTGGAGCAACCTGCTTTCGAAAAACAGATCACCACGCGGCGCCGGACAACAGTAAATTCGAAATGAGCGATCGCAGGTAATTACGACGGCACCATCGAGGCGATCACTGGTTTCGGACAAGCCTTGTCGATCCAAAAAACCGGACAAACCCGCGTGAAAATTGGCTGGCATCATGCCTCTCCGCTAGCGGACGTGTGGCTGATCCGCCTCAGCGCGATCAGCAATTCCGCGATCGGCTCGATCAAATCAGATGGAATGTATTGATCAACCTGGGCCATCTCCGACAGCTCGCGTGCGAGCCAAACGTTTTGCATCACGGGAATTCCAAACTGGCGTGCCACGCTAACCATCTGATATGCCGCTCGATCCCTCCCCTTTGCCATAACGACAGGCAACGGAGTCACATCCTGCTCGTAATACAATGCGACAGCCAAGTGCGTCGGGTTCGTCACAACGACTGAAGACTTGCGAGTTTTCAGGGACATCTCGCCCATCGCAATTTCTTTTGCAACCTGCTTCCGGTGCCCCTTCATATGCGGATCGCCTTCGAGTTGCTTGTATTCCTGCTTGATTTCATCCATCGACATCATTAATTGCTTCCGATGGTTATAGCGCTGAAAAACCAGATCTGCGAGGGCGATCCCAGCGAACGCAAGGAATGAATAAATCACCAGGGTCTTTAGCATGTCTGCAATCGCAACCCCTGCGCTGGTCAGACCTTTCGAGGGAAGCAAGACAAGCATGTTTAGCGAATCGCGAATGACCATTGAAATCAAAATACTGAGAAAGCAAACCTTTAGTATCGACTTGACGAATTCGACGAAATTTTTCATCGAAAATACATTTTTCAGATTAGCAGCAGGATTAATTCTGTCGCCCTTGGGAACGAGGGCCTTGAAAGCGAAAAGCACTCCAGTCTGGATCATTTCGCCAAAAATGGCGACGACGATAACTATTAGAATAAACGGCGCAAGCAAAAATGCGGTCTCGCGCAAAAAATGATCAATCTCCATTCGAGCAGCATCTTGAAAATCTATGCCGTATAACTGGGCGGGAAAAGCAATAATTCCTATGAAGCGACGAAAGATGTCATCCGAATTCCCCAGGAAATATCCAAACAGCGCACCGACAAGCAAGGCTTGGGTAAAGTCCTTGCTTTTAGCTACCTGGCCCTCCTCGCGTGATTTGCGGATCTTGTGCTCGGTAGGTTGTTCAGTCTTCTCGCCGCTCATATGACTTCCTAACGGAAAAGCGATCCAAAAACATCGATGAGACGAGGAACGACATCAAGGTATTCGTCCTTGAAATATGAAAACAAAGCCGCGGAATACACAGAAAGAACAAACATTGCGATTGCACTTTTGATAGGCATCGCGAGAAAAAAGACTTGTAATTGCGGAACAAACCGGCTGACAATTCCCAGCCCAACTTCGGCAAGAAACATCGAAAAAATAACTGGTGCACTTAGGATTACTGCGAGCCACATTAATCGATCTATTTGCATCAGAATCACATGAGGTGTCTGATCATTGAAGTGTGGCAGCATCTCGAATACCGGCCAAAGGAGGTAACTTGTATAAATAATTTCCAGAATAAAAAAAAGTCCTCCGGAGATTAAAAGAACCACAATTGCGGCATGACTAAATAACTCACCCAACGGAGAAGTGTCGTGGCCAGTGAGGGGGTTGATTGTTGCAGCAATGCTTGCACCTCGTTGGTTGTCAATATATGCGCCGACGATATCGATCGCCCATAACGGTATCGCAATCAAGAAGCCGATAAAAAATCCGATTGCCGCTTCTTTAGTGACAAGTACCATAGCGCTTCCCCCACTGCGGGAAAAATTCATCGATTCGTCAATCAATGACGGCACGATGAAAACCGCAAAAGCTGAGGAGACGCCCATTCTCATAACGCCCGGTAAAGCCTGGCGGTTCAACATCGGTAGAACTGAAAACATGGCAAGCATACGCGGCAAGGCATAGAACATGGCACTAATCCACGCTGACGGTTGATAGACAAGGCCATAATCCATGTTAGTGCGCCATCAATGGAAACTTGTCAAACAGCATCAGGGTATAGTTGTAGATCTCTCCGCCGACCCAGCGAGCTGTCAGGTAAAGCGTAATACCGACTGCCACTAGCTTGACCCCGAATGACAATGTCTGCTCTTGAATCTGTGTGAGTGCTTGAATCAGGCTGAAAAGTATTCCAACTACAGATGCAACAACGATAGGCGGCAGCGATAGCCACAGCGTCAACAAGAGAGCTTGTATTACGTAAGTCACGACGTCTGTGGTCTGCATCATTGCCTCACATGTAGGTCATCGTCAGTCCATGTACCAGTCTCGACCAGCCGTCGACCATCACAAAAAGAAATAGCTTGAGCGGCAAAGATATGGTGACCGGTGAAACCATCATCATTCCCATCGCCATCAGAATGTTCGATATGACCAGATCAATAACGACGAATGGAAGAAATAGTAAAAATCCTATTTCGAAAGCAGCAGTCAACTCGGAAACCACGAAGGCCGGCGACACAATCAATAAATCAGCCTCGGTCGCATCCTCAACAAGCTCCTTCGGCCAAAGTTTTTTCGCCGTAGAAAAAAAAAACTGTCTTTGCTCAGGCTTGCTATTACGAACTAAAAATTCTTTTAGTGGCTCTGCACTCTGCTTTCCCACTGCCAGCATTGTGCGAACCGAGATAGTCGGATCTTTTTCCTGGGAAATAATGTCAGCAATCTTATAACCAACCGGAGCCATCACATACATACTCAGCAGAACGGAGAGAGCATAGATCGCCATGTTCGGCGGAGCCTGCTGAACGCCAAGCGCGTTTCTGACCAGAGACAAAACTATTGCAATTTTAAGAAAAGACGTTGTTGTAACCAGAATCAGAGGAAGCAGAGCAAGCAATCCCAGTGCAAACGCTAATGCAACTGGATCGATAGTGCGCATGTTCTGCTCCTTTTTAGGATTATTTTTCCGATGGACCGATTGGAGCGATGTTCAGAATTGACACGCCAACCTCACCATCCATGTCTACCAGCTCACCCTCACCGATAATTTTTCCATTTGCCCGAATAAAAACCGCACGCCGAACATCCCGGCCAAGGTCGAAAACATAACCCGGCCCAATAGACATTAGCTCGGATAGCTGCACTACTCGATCCCCAAGGTCGAAGCTGAGCCTTACTGAAAGCTCTCCGTAAGCCTCCTGCTGGTCAACATCGCTTTCATCAATTTCGTCCATACTTTTCCCCAGAACATCAGTGACCGTTATTTTTTTTCCATCCATTGTCCCGATAGCAGAATATTTTTCTCCAAACTTGACTGACAATTCGTTCAGATTTTCACCAAGATAAGAGTCCTCAATGATGAGGACGTCACGTCGCGCCAAGCTTGTGAGTGTCGAGTATGTGATTTTCGTTTCTCCAACCAAAAATCGCACTTTAATTGGCAATTCATTCCAAAAAAATGATTCAGTACACGCGACGGGGATTTCCTGTAAAGCATTCGAGAGAAATCCAATACCCAGATAGTCAAGCCAAATTTCGCTTGTTGACGCTTGTCCCCCGGAATAAAATTCAACCGAAAATTTTTCCCATTGGACGATTCCGCTTTTATCTTGATTATCTTTTAAAACAAATCTCTTTCGAGTAGAGCGCTCTATTAGCAATGAAAGTTCAGAAAATGCAGCTTCAAATGCAACCATGCGCCAATCTCCGCGCAATATGCACTCGTCATCGATCCCAAGTGCAGCATGCGTAATCTGTGCTAGCCAGGATTCGTCACTGCGAAATTTTGCATGCGCCCCCCCCCAATCGAGAGAGATTTCTGACAGGCCTTCCCGATCATTATTCAACATAGAAAAACGAACACTCCATTCCTGCCCAAGCCAATGAAATCGAATCGGCACTCGTCTTCGCGAAATCTGGCGCAAATGCCCAACCTGCTCACGCCCCAATTTGCGAATGATGAGCGGCTGGGCCATCATGCAATTCCCAGCTGCATAGTGCTTGGATACTGATTCCGGCGAGATGATTGCTTATTGTTAATTTTAACAATGACCTTTCTGTCAAGACGTTCACAAAGAACCTGCTGCAAAGAACTTATTTCATTTTTTAATATTTCTCGCGCTTGCATATCTTCTATTTGCATTTCAAAAATTATTACGTTGTCTTTTATTCCAACAACAATTGTAATTTTCTCCAGCGATTCCAGTTGTATGGTGACAGCAACCGAACTTACTGATTTATCTTCATTAAGGAGACCAAGGTATATCAGCACTTCGGATATATTTTTAGGTAAGTTGTTCGCTTGAAATTCCGCTGCTCTCGAAATTGGTAGCAATTCATCCGGCACTGAATTCTGCTCAGGGCGCTCGTGGATTGACCGTCCGCTTAATGCCAAAAGTGTATTCATTCGTTGAATGTCCGCTGAATCTGCAGCCTTCAAGCTGTCGCTAGAACCGGCGCCAATCTCTACCAGTGGTAGTGAGATTGGCCCAAGGTCCGTCTGTAATCGCCTTCCAGTCATGTTGATGTGCTTGCCTCGTTGTGCAAATCATCGTCACGATGAGCTGCGATTTGAAACCTGACTTCCGCAGCCTCCTCAATTTCACGATCTTCTGCCATCGATAGTTCGAAGCGTCGCTCGTCTTCGACAGCCTTAACAATTTCGCTGAATTTCTCCCGCATTCGAGCGGCAAAGGCATGCAGTTCGCGCGCCTCTCTTTCTTTTATTAATGCATCTTCCCGCACTCCTTCTGCCTTTTCCAATTCCTGGACTAATGCCTCTTCACGCTCTCGCATCAATTGCACATCGATTTGAACGCTATCAATTTCTCTGATCAGTACGATTCGGGTGCAAATCTCTGCATACAGATCACTCTCCCTGCGGGCGCTCTGAATTCGGTACTCTTTTAAAATGGCCTTCGCCTCTGCAACACAAGCCTCCGCAATCTTGAGCTGATGCTTTGCCGAAGCGAGCGCGCGCTCAGCCTTCTGCTCACGGAAACTCTTTATCCGCAGCAAGTCACTTAGAACATCCATCGCATCGACCCATCTGACGAGTACCTATTGACCAAACAACCTTTCGAGGCAAACAAATAGTTGCCAAAATCATACGATTGTTGTTAAGTCACACATTACAAATGAGAGTTCCTGCTCGAACAGAGCAAGTAAATGACAAGGGGAATTGGGTAGAAGAGGCACGCCGAGAAGCCACCTCTGATTTTTAGAATTCAGGCGATTGCCGAATCAAGCTGATCTAGCATTTGTTCGAAACTTACTTGCTCATCCGTACGCTGCCGAAGAAAACCTCTGATGCGATCGATTCGCTCAATAGCCTGGTCAGCTAGCAGGTCCGCGCCGCGTTTGTATTCGCCGATTTTTACCAACAGCTCGACCTCCTGGTACTTTGCCATGAGCTCACGCAAGCGTTCTGCAGAGGCTTTATGTTCCGGAGTCACCACCATTCCCATGACACGCGAAACTGAAGCCAGCACGTCAATCGCGGGATAGTGGTTTGCAGCTGCGAGCTTGCGCGAAAGAATAATGTGCCCATCTAAAATTGAGCGAGTCTCGTCGGCGATTGGCTCAGTCATATCATCACCTTCAACTAAAACCGTATACAAGGCAGTGATCGACCCTTTGTGCCCCATACCAACTCGCTCCATGAGCCGCGGAAGGGTTGCAAATACGCTAGGTGGAAATCCACGCCTTGTTGGCGGCTCGCCGGCAGCAAGGCCAATTTCGCGCTGCGCTCGTGCAAACCTCGTCACAGAGTCCATCAGAAACAGCACACGCTTGCCTTGATCGCGAAAGTATTCAGCAATTGCAGTTGCCACATATGCTGCTTTCGAGCGCTCCATCGATGACTTGTCCGAAGTTGCACATACAATTACGGCCCTACGGCGTCCTTCTTCACCGAGCTCATTTTCCAGAAACTCCCTGACTTCCCGGCCACGCTCACCGATCAGAGCAACAACTGTTACGTCGACGGCTGCGCTTTTGACCATCATTCCCATCAACGTCGACTTACCTCCGCCTGCCGCCGCAAATACCCCCATACGCTGCCCTTCACCGCATGTGAGCAAACCGTCAAGAGCGCGGACTCCTAGGGGAAGAGAAGATTTGATTATTCTGCGTTTGAGCGGATCAGGAGCACCCGTAAGTACCGGGTAATACCTGCTCACCCGAAGCGGACCATGAGTCGCGAAATCAAGAGGATCACCCATGCCATCGAGAACTCTGCCCAGAAGACCATTGCCAACAGGGACCATGTGCACATGGCCAGTTGGAATAACCTCAGTGTCCGACGAGATTCCCTGCATGTCTCCAAGTGGCATTAGCAAAGCGGATCCCTCGGAAAAGCCCACCACCTCCGCTTTCATGTCGATATCGTCACCCGGAGTATGGAGAAGGCAAATTTCCCCAATTTTTACTGATGGTATAACTACTCTGACAATCGTGCCTTTTACCTGAATAACCTTCCCGCGGACACGCGCGATTGACGCTTTGGGAAGCACCGACTGAAGCATGTCGGTTATATAGCTGAAATGATGCTGTTTCATCACTCAGATAAATAAAATAAAGTGATTTTTGTCAAACCTGATTTGAAATCCGATTCATTAGATCAACAAACGCTTTCAAGACATTCGATGCAGCCTCAAAATGCATCGTGTGCTTTTGCATTAACTCGTTGACAAATAGCCCTTGGTTTGCGCTGACCTGAGTTGCAACAGTTATCTGATCACCATAGCGACTGCGAATTAAAGAAAGACTAGACTCATTCGGAGCAACAAGGTAAGAATTTCCGACGACTACTTTCTGAGTTACTGCGTTCGTGGAAGAGGTTTTTGCGGAAACAACAAAATAATAATCCTTCGCTTCTGTCACAAGAATCGTCCCGGCAGGCACAACAGTGCTGGCAAGATCAGAGGCCTGAATAGAAACGATGGGCAGCTTTGCATAACTAAAAATCGTATCGCCTGTTTTTTTCCACTCAACAGTATCAAATTCAAACCCGGTGATATTGTCACTGTTGAGTATCTTGACTGCCTCTTCTGAACGCTTGAGCGCAAGACTCTCAACGTATTTTTGGTACTCGCTCAAAGATGTCACTTTTGAAAAAACCTCGTCCATGCTCTTCAGGGTTACTTGAACGGTCTCACCCTTTGCATTCTTGACCATCAGGAATGTTCCGTTCAGGCCTTCTGTAGCGAATGGCCTGTTGATCTGAACACTCCCCGTTGATGTTTGTGGGACAGAGCCAGCCGGAAGAGTTGGAATAGGCACGACATCTTTGAGGACAACCCACGTGTCAACGGAGTCTCCTGGCAATTGGTACGTGACTTTCACAGCAGGTGATGTAGTAGGACCAAAAGCTTCATCAAGCCATTTCTCAAGAGCCACAAGTTTGTCGATATCAGCGACATTTGTTGCTGTAGAATAAATATTTATTCCAGCTGACACTAATGACGTAACGTCTTGCTCCGCCGGCAATGTGATTTTGCCGGCAATAATTTGCATTGCCGGAAAACTTGCGGGCGTAAATTTAGAGGAATTATCGCGAAGGTCATTAATCGAATCGACCATATCTCGAAATACTTCTGTTTGTTCCGCCAATTTTTCTCCGAGCTCAGACCCTATTTTTGCCAACTCGCCCACAGCTGTAGCTTGGATAACAGTCCCGTTATTATCCGACAAATTCCAGATTATTTCTTTATCGTAGTCGGTTATAATTTCAAAATTGGCCATGGCTTTGAACCCAAAAGATTCACTGAGAACAATTCAATTGATAGAAATGACTATGCGCCTTCCGACCCCCAAGTTTTCTCTTTTGACAAAGAATTAACTCCGATTTTTTTCGAACCACCCGATAGGTTTTTTTCAAAAACGTTTACTTCTTCTGTGTAAAAATTTTCTTCCATTGCGTTATGGCGCTCAGACTCGGTCGCCATGCCAAGCGAAGACGAGTCCAGCAATAATCGCCTGTCATCTACAGTAGATGATTCATAAATATTTCCTACCGGTTCCACCTGCACATCCGGAAAATCAATAGCAGGAATCGGCGAATTTGCCGACGCTTTATCCATAGCCTCTTGACGGATAATTAATAACTGTCGTTCACGATGCATGAATTGCATTAATCTCTGTGACGATTCAATCAATTCGTCATTGGCAGATTGGATATTCATGATCAACACGTCCTGTTCCTTCTTGAATGCATCTGAACTCTCGAGCTTTCGATCGGCCTCAGCAGAAGCTCGCTGCGCAAACTTCAACTCCAAAGACAGCTGCGCCGCCGTGTCACTCACCATTTGAGTAAGCAGAACCAAACCGTCCGCCAACGAAGACAATTGCGGCCGACGATTCGCATAATCATCAAAAATCGTATATCGAATTACCTGTATGACTTTGCCTTTTGCGTCACGGAGTTCCCATGTACGCTCGACACTTCCCGGATATGCCGAGTCATTGGATTTTGGTAATCCTGCAAGGAGGGAAAGCTGATCAGCACTCAACCAAGTGACAGACTTTGTTGACGGCTTACCGTCTGCTCGATCCGTCTCGATTAAAACTGGAGTCTGGATGGGCGCGTTAAGCTCAATTCCGGCCGACAGAAGTGCAGCATAGTTAGAATTCGCCTCGTCCAGGTTGGAACCCAGAACCGGCCCATCCGCATTAAAAAGAGCGCGAAGTGCAGTCGAATTTTTTGAAGTTGCTTCGAGACTTGCCACCGAAATAGGGACAACGCTGCCAGTAGCCCGCTTTGCAATCAAAGCCGCGACTTGAGAAATTTGCAAAAATCGATCAAGTACAGGCTTTGCGGTTTGCAACCCCATTAGCGCAACCGAAATAAACGTATCTGCCTGGAATATCTCTGTAGCCCGAGTAAGACTAACTGCTTCGTCGGCGCTTGTTACAAGGATTGCTCGAATGCTTGCACTGCTTGAGACAGGGGTAGACATATACATGACCTCGCTATACATGCAATTTGATCTTGTTTGAGCGCACACGAGCTCGAGCCATTTTTTGATCGGCTATTGCCTGCTCTGCTTCCTCATGTATTTCTTTTAGCTTTTCCTGGACATGGGATTCCAACTCCTGCCGCTCCTTCGAACTCAAGCGACTATTCAAAAAATTGTCAATTGCCTCTTTCGATAAGCCATGTTCACGCTCGAACTGTGCCGCACGAAGCAATGCAGCTTCGGCTTCAGAAATAAGCTTCTTAGCATCAACAATCGCAAGACTTGCTTGCTGAAAAACTTTGTCGTCATCCATAATTATTGATATTCCAAAAATATAATTCGGCGTCCCTTCTATGTAACTTATGAAATTTTGTTGTTCCGCCGCCAAAAGTGTTGCGGGAACCACGCATGGAGCAAAGTGACCAACTAGGCGACATCAGGCAACTAATTTCTTAAAGCAAGATATGTCAGACCACAGCCTTCGCGTAAATCAGCCGTCTTTATCAAATTTTTCCGTGAGAGCGCTATCTCACGGTCAGCAGGCAGGGGCGCTCGACGGAATTAAATTGTCTGTCCATGTCATTGAAGACGACGTGGATGAATTAATAGAGACGGATTATCGTCGCCAAAATTTTGGACTGGACGCTGCTCGGCCCCAACTTCAACTCAGCCAGATGAAGCTGGAGGCAAATGACAAACCACAAGAATTTTCACCCGGCCTTATAAAACAGTATCTGAAATCCATTGGAAATAACAAAAGCAGTTCGGAACTTACACAAAATCTGCTTAAGCAATTAACAATTGGAAATCCGATAGTTTTAAATGGAAAATCTCAGCAAGAAATAGCAGAGTTTGCAATTGCCTTACACAGGCTATATGCCGCACTAAACGGCAGTGATGACGAATTCGTTGCATGGCTGTCACCACTCAAGCCGGAAACTCCAGATCTCGCAGAACTTGCAAAAAAGCTGCAAGACGCAGGCGGTGACGCAAAGCAAATGCAAGATTTACTCTCAGATTTCAGAGGTCTTCCTGAGGATGAAGGGGACATTTCTAATCAATTTGGACCCGCAAGCTTCGATGTCAATCTTCTGCGCTCGGAATTATGGAAAGCGCAGCGACTTCCTAAGCTAGGACATGAACTGAAAAGAGAACTTGCGGAAAAAGTAAAAGACGAGCTGCAAGAAATCCACAGGCAATTTGGAACGCATCTATTAGCCTTACGAAACCTTCTGGAAAAAGCCGGCGACCTCGCCAATGTTGACTTAGCAGAAAGTTACGATCAGCTGATTCACGGAAACAGCAGCGGAATAACTAGTACGATGGAAATGCTTGCAACTCGGCACTCCGAAAAAGAGTTACTGGATACTGTGATTCCGGTTATCGAAAAAACGCTTTCTCACGAATTAAGCCTGGACGAAGAACAACGATCTGTAGAAAAGGAAAAACTTTACGCCATTCTTTCAGAAATTCAGCAAATGAATATTTTGAAAGCCTTGATTGAACGTCTGGGAAATTTTGCATCTTCGCTAGGACGGCTTTATGGCATCTCCACCGTCTGAACAGCGGTTTAATGTTCAAAAACTGCTTATTACATTGCTTAAACTAATATCAACCGGATGGGTCCCCGTCACCCAAATCGAAAGAATCGCGAAAGATTTTGGCATACCAGATGGTCAACCCTTAATATTTTTTTTAACTGGAATGATGCAAATAATTCGAGAAGTTCCAATGAAAATGTTCGAAAGTGATTCCGCCAGATTGGCACTAATTGATTCGCTTCAGGAAGCGCTTGATGCGGCAATAGAGAGGGAGGAACTCCGATCGGAGCGGCAAGGCGACTAAGATCATCGGAGAAAAATTCAAATGAATTGGATTGAAAAAGTGATAGGAGAATTTGGCAGGCAGATCGGAATAAACGACCTTGCATTGAACACTTCCGGCAGATTGCAATTAGATGCCGATGACGGATTTTCGATCGGAATGATTCAAATTGATTCTCTGCCATTACCAGAGTTAATAATTTACATAGCAAAACCGATTCAGCACTTACCTGAAGCAACAATCAAGTCTGTACTCCAATTAGCAAATCTCCGGAAATTTCACGATTGGCCATTGCAGGTCGCCACGCATGATGGAAAAATATTTTTATCCAACAGAATACCTGATCGCTCAATATCACTTTCGGTGATAAATGAATCAATAAATTTCTTAAGGCAGTTCGCGGACAGGCACCTGTAATGTAAAAACGCAAGAAATACCCGTCATTAAAATATTTTCAGCATAAAGAAACGACAGAATTTATTGCGCCACTCCGAGAAATTTCAAAGCAATATATTGCCTGTAAGCCTTTTTAAATTACGATAAATTCAAGCCAAGAAAATCGGATTTAACACTGTATTCGGAGTCTGGCGATCCTCCAGAAGAAATCTTGTTTCCAGCCAACGACGGCCATGCCAAACAATTTCCGTCATTTTTGAAAGCAGAACATTTCCATTCAACGCTTTGAGGTGCATAGGAAGTGCATAAATTAACTTGGTAGCGGAGTCATCCAGGCAGAAGACAGACCCATCGTGCTCCGCCAACGCAACATTCATCTGCAACAGCCGCTCAATTATTTCCGACTTATTGTTTTCTGGAACATCACCGAAGTCGCATTCGATCAATATATTGTGAGCGCAGAATCGCTGTGAGTGGACCACAGAAAAATCAAAATTTCCATACATCATTTCCATCACCAACTCATTCCCAAACTCCGGATCTGAATCTCGCACGGCATATCCCAATGCAGCACGAAGTTCGTCGACAACGGATAGAAATTTGTTTCTAAAAAAATTTACGTCAAGAATTTCCATTGCATACCTTAATCAGGCAAGAAGAGGGTTCGGGTAATCGGATATTTTCGGGGTCACCATTACCGGAATGTCAAAAATTCGTTTTCGCAATTCAACCGATCTTTCCACCATGGCCTTCATATGCTGCAAGATTTCAAGCGCTGACAGTTCGTCCAGGCTTTTATGACACATCGAATGAATTTCATTATTTGCCGCATTGATACCAAACCATTCTCCACAAACTCTCATTTGCAATAGATTTTCTTTCATCATTTCCTGCATCCCATGCACCCGTTCGGCAGCAGGCATTTCCCCAAGTTTGCAGACTATTAGGATTTTGTCTTGCAATTCGTTTGGAGAGTGAACCAACTCGAAACTCTTGCCTTCGAATTCGAGCTCCATTACGAGGGGCAAACTATCTTCGTGAAGCATTGATGGCGGAGCAAATCCAAGCTCTCGAAAAATGCCTTCTGATATCTCAACGAATTTCGAACGAGACATGGCTGAATTCACAATTGGTTGATAAGTAAATTTTTTCCTCCATTAATATGGGCTCATTCATGACTCCCAATCGGCTCGAAAAATTCCGCGCCTTCTTGTACCTCTGGCGTCCCGAAAACTTTTTTAAAAGTCGATCTCAGTGCCTCAATCTGGCCTTTCATACTTGCCTCAACTCGTCCAATTTCAGATTCGATTACGCAAGCATCCAAACCAAGCCGTGAGTCAATCGTAACGTCGATTTTTTCGATCGAGGGAAAACATGATTTAATGGATTCAATTCCCTGAGAAACAATTCCGCTTTGCGATGGATGCACTACGACAGTTATGTACTTTTGATTCCTTACAAGTGATAGAGAATTTCGGACAACCTTTAAAACCTTTTCTCTGTCATCAAAATCCATCGCAATTTTTTGAACTGCTTCCATTACTAGATCGACCATTTGCGTCTCTACTTTAGAGAAATAGTCGACTGTCTGACTGACTATCTCGATCATATTTGCACTTTGCTCCAATTTCGCCATGTCCAAGCCTTCTCGATATCCTCTTTTTTTCTCCTCCTCATAGGCCAAAAATGCCGACGTAACAATACGGTCCTTTTCGATTTTTGCATCGGACAACGCCTGTTTTGCTTGAGCGAAGGCCCAAAAATCCTCTGCCTTGATAACTTTCTTGGCCAAATCCGGACGACTCAATACGTGACCGCGTGAGATGAAAACCATTTGCCCTCCGACAAATAAAGAATCGTCGATATTATTTTTCTCGCCTTGACAGAATCCATATATATTCGCGCGCAATCGTCGGGAAGCTTTAACTGCATTCTTTTCAGCATTTCTTCAGGCATTTCTGAGATAGCGGCACAAATTACGCCATACCCCATTTCATCGGGAGAAAATTCTCCAAATTGAGCGTCATCAATACCTAATGCCGGCAATAGAGACGCGGAGGTTATCGCAAACTTATACGCGTCCAGCCCAAGTTTTTGCTTCCAGGACAGCACATGCTCCCTTGCCAAACTTGCACGAACTTTATGACGCAACGAAACCGCACTTATATGACGTGCAAGTCGCCTTAAATTGTTTTGGGATAGCAAAGCGAGGTTCCAGCCCCAGTGATTCACTTCGATAAACGGGTTGGGCCATTTCAAATCTTTAAGAATGATTGCAGACAGGCGCTCACAAGTACGCGGGTTGTCCCAAACGCTGGTTGCAATCTCAGGAAAATAAAGTACGCGGCGAGAAGGATGCAAATACAGCGCCGGCCGGAAGTTAAATTCCAGAATCGCCCGCCTAAGCTCAGCTCCGCAAGCAAGTAATGCGCGTTTGTCATCCATTTTGGTCTTGCTCAATTCGTAACTGGATGTGATACGACACTTGGATTCCGCTTTCTCCTGCGTACTAAGTAGTTGAAGAAGAAAAGAGCACCCGCTGCTACCACGACCAACAGCGCGATTTGAAGTGGCAGAATCCATTTTTTTTGGTCGTCTTTTCCAGACATTGCTGTCTTAGGCTTCTCATCTGAGTTCGTTAATTTTTTAGTTTTGACTTGTGCTTCACCTGATGTCAGCTCGACATTCGCGATCGAAGGCACCATCACAATGGTCACCTTATCGGCAGACAATCCCGGAATGCTGTTTGAAACCAGACGCTTGATCTGCGGTATGGAGTCATCCAAATTTATTCGCTGCTTATGTTTGATGAATACAGCCGCCGAGGAAGGCAATGTTGGTTCACCTCCACCAGTTTTTTCAGGAAGAACAACATGTACACGCGCCTTTATTACTCCGTCGATCTGCGATAGAGTGGCTGACAGTTCTTGAGAAAGCGCCCAAATGTAGCGGGCCCGTTCTTCTATGGGCGATGAAATCAATCCTTCTTTCCGAAATACATCGCCCATCCTTGCAAAGCGCTCGCGCGGCAAGCCTTCTGCTCCCAAAATTTTTATGGCACGAGCAACCTGTGACTGCTCTACATCAAGACTGACCAACCCTTCTTTTCCTGGGATCTTCGAGGAAGATATGCCCGCGTTAATCAACACGGCCATCGCTTCATTGGCTTCCGCCTCGGATATATCTTTCAATAGC
>JACCDU010919314.1_pt1 | contig 18501 bp, 30 predicted proteins | sample 7446081 | NCBI WGS metagenome assembly JACCDU01 (sample SAMN15323447, study PRJNA562643) | freshwater metagenome | isolation source: river surface water | place: USA:Blue River Watershed | collected 2017-08-17
GGCCTATCCCCCACGGGCGACGAGCCGGCCACGCACTACATCAGCTCTGGCGGCATCTCCGAGCGCTTCGCGGCACTGGTGCCCTTCACCGTGTGGGCGCAGGATCCTGACGGCCAATGGGTTGAGGTCAGCCACGACCCGGGCAAGCCGGCCAAAACCCTTGAACTGTGCATCCAAGCCGGCCTGGAGGTCACGCTAGAAGCCATCGAAGTCATGTACGCCAGCGCCGATGTGACTGCCGAGAACCCGTGGGCGGCAATGGCCCGGATGGGCCTGCAACTCGTCAGGCCGCCTGTGCCTGAACCCACAACCGAATTGCACGCGACTGACGAAGTGGTATAGTCGCGCCGAAACCTTACCGGCCAGGCTGACCGGGGATTCTTCGGAATCACATGGACGATACCCAACCTCTCGTAACGGACGCTCAGCCTGCACCGGCTGATACTTCCGTGACGGCACCCGACGCGACGGCGGCGTCGGAATCTGCTGCGCAAGAACAGCCGGCCAAGTCTTTCTCGCAAGAGGAAGTTGATGCGCTGATCGCAAAACGGCTTGCGAAAGAGCAGCGCAAGTGGGAACGAAAGATTCAGCAACCGGCAACGCCGCCGGCACCTGCGGCAAGGGAAGTCCCGCCTGCTGATCAGTTTGAGTCCGTTGAAGCCTACGCGCAAGCGTTGGCGGAAAAGCGGGCTGCAGAACTGGTGCAGCAGCGAGAAGTCCAGCAGCAGCAGGCGCAGGTACTGGCTTCGCACAGTGAGCGTGAAGACGCTGCCCGGGATCGTTACGACGACTACGAAGACGTCGTTTACAACCCCAGGCTGCCCATCACGCCCATCATGGCGCAGACCATCCAGGCGTCCGACGCAGGCCCGGATGTGGCCTACTACTTGGGTTCCAATCCCAAGGAAGCTGAGCGTATCGCCCGCTTGCCCGCGATTCTGCAGGCCAAGGAAATCGGCAAGATTGAGGTAAAACTTGCCTCGTCCCCGCCGGTCAAGAAATCCACCGCAGCACCACAGCCGATTTCTCCGGTGACGGCTCGGTCCACGGCAACGTCGCTTGACACGACGGATCCGCGTTCCGCAAAGCAGATGTCTCCGAGTGAATGGATCGCCGCCGAAAGGCAGCGCCAGATGCGGCAGTGGGAAGCCCGAAACCGCTGAACTGAAGAAAGGAAATCGTCATGGCTCAAAGTCTTTTGACCATCGACATGATCACGTTGAAAGCCCTCGAAATCCTCGAGAACAACCTGGTCATCACCCGCAACATCAACCGCCAGTACGACAGCTCGTTCGCCGTCGAAGGCGCCAAGATCGGCGACACGCTGCGCATTCGCCTGCCGGATCGCGCGCTGGTCACCAACGGTGCCGCGCTGGGCGTCCAAGAGGTCAACGAGCAGTACACCACGCTGACCGTCGCCTCGCAGAAGCACATCGGCGTGAACTTCACCTCTGCCGAGATGGCCCTGTCGCTGGACGACTTCGCTGACCGCATTCTCAAGCCGCGCGTGTCGCAGCTGGCGGCCAGCATCGACGCCGATGTCGCCAATGCGTTCCAGAGCATCTACCAGTCGGTCGGCACCCCCGGCACGACGCCTGCGACCAGTCTGGTGCTGCTGCAGGGCCAGCAGAAGCTCAACGAGTCGGCCGCGCTGATGTCGCCGCGCTACGCGACGGTGAACCCCGCCGCGAACGCCGGCCTGGTGGAAGGCATGAAGGGCCTGTTCAACCCGACCTCGACCATTTCCCGCCAGTTCAAGAACGGCATGATGGGCGAAGGTGTGCTGGGCTACGACGAGATCAACATGTCGCAGTCCATCAAGCAGCACACCACGGGCACGCGCACTGGCGCCCACACCGTGACGACGACCGTCTCGTCCCAAGGGGCGACGACGATTGCCATCACGGGCACCGGCACGCAGACCATCAAGAAGGGAGACGTCTTCACCATTGCTGACTGCTTCGCCGTGAACCCGCAGACCCGCGAGTCCACTGGCTCCCTGCAGCAGTTCGTGGCGACGGCGGATGCCACTGCGGTGGGCGGCGCGTACACCGTCAGCGTGAGCCCGGCGATCTACACGTCGGGTCAAGCGCTCGCAACGGTGGACTCGTTCCCGGTGTCCGGCAAGACGGTCACGTTCCTCGGCTCTGCCTCCACGCAGTACCCGCAGAACCTGATCTACCACAAGGACGCCATCACGTTCGCCACGGCGGACCTGCTGCTGCCCAACGGCGTGGACATGGCCTCGCGCAAGGTCCACAACGGAATCAGCATGCGGATCGTGCGCCAGTACGACATCAACAACGACCGCATGCCGTGTCGTATCGATGTGCTGTACGGCTACAGCGCGATTCGGCCGCCGATGGCTGTCCGTCTCTGGGGGTGATTGACCATGTCCTTCACCAAGCCCATTGGTGTAGCGTTCACGGACCAGGATCTTGACGACTGCGCACTGGGGGCACTCCCCAGTGCCGGCGGCAAGATCGCGTTCTACGGCGCAACGCCCGTCACTCAGCGTGCGGCAGCGGTGCAGGCGGCTTCGGTTGTCAGCGCCTCGTCGTACATCACTGTCGGCAGCAACCTTGCGGCGTGGGCCGCTGAGGTGAATGCCACTCTCACGGGCCTCGGCCTGTGGAAGGGTGCCGCTTAAGCGGCGGAAAGGAACATCATGTCTGCATCCAGTTTCGAAGCTCCGAAGATCGGTGACGGCGAACAGATCGGTGACGGCAATACCGCCGAAGTCCTGCTGGTCGGTCGCGCCGGCCAGCCTGTTCGCGTCCAGAACGTCGCCACTGGCACGCTGGGGTTTTACGGCGCCACGCCGGTCGCTCAACGCGCTGCGGCCATCCAAGCCGCGTCGGTGGTGTCGGCCAGCACCTGGGCCAGCGTCGCCAGCAACCAGGCGGCGTTCTTCGCCGAGGTGGCGGCGACCCTGACGGGTCTGGGCCTGTGGAAGGGCGCGGCGTAAGCCGGCACTGACCCATGCCCAAGGTTGTCTTCTGCGTTCCGACCATCAAGCGCCCGTACCAGCAGTGCCTGGACAGTCTAGAGGCGTCTTACCCCCTTATCAAAGCCGCTGGCTGGGACGAGGGTATGGTCAACGAGGTGGGCAACCCGTACATCAGCGCGGCACGGGCGACCATGCTGCGCAAAGCGCTGGACGCCAAGGCAGACGTGATCGTGTTCATCGACCACGACCTGTCTTGGCGTCCGGCCGATCTGCTTACCCTCATCAACACTGAGGGCGATGTTGTAAGCGGGACTTACAGGTTCAAGTCCGACGAGGTGTCCTACATGGGCACCATCCACAGCACGCCTGCCGGCACGCCCGTTGTACGGGCCGATGGCGCGATCAAAGCGCGACTCCTGCCCGCAGGGTTCCTGAAGGTCACAACGGCCGCTGTAGACCGTTTTATGACCGCCTACCCGGAACTGTGTTACGGCGAGAAGTACCGCCTGAGCGTGGATCTGTTCAACCACGGCGCACACAAGGGCGTGTGGTGGGGCGAGGATTACGCCTTCTGCCGGCGCTGGGAAGAAATGGGCGAAGACGCCTGGCTGGTGCCGGACCTGCAGCTTGACCACCACAGCGCGGACAAGTCGTACCCGGGCAACTTCCACATGTACCTGCGACAGCAACCTGGAGGCGACCTGTGCCCCTGATTTACATGGAACACCCGCGCCACGGCCAGAAAATCGCCACGATGGAGGCCGAGGCAGAATACGACGAACAAAACGGGTGGCGGCGTTATACTCCGGATGAGCCTGACGAGCCGGGGAACGATGCCGCTCCCATGAACCATATGCTCGGAAGGCGCCGTCGCAAGGAGCCCGAGCATGTCCACGACAGCCGGTGACCAAATCTATGCCGCGCTGCGGCTGATCGGTCAACTGGCCGAGGGCGAAACCCCATCGGCCGAAACAGCGCAAGACGCGCTGGTAGCGTTGAACCAGATGCTGGATTCGTGGAGCATTGAACGCCTGTCGGTGTTTTCCACGCAAGACCAGGTGTTCAACTGGCCGGCGAACGTCTACGAACGCACGCTCGGCCCCAGCGGCAACTTCGTCGGCAACCGCCCGGTGTTGCTGGACGATTCCTGCTATTTCCGCGATCCGACGACGGGCATTAGCTACGGCCTGATGTTCATCAACCAGCAGCAGTACAACGGTATCGCGCTGAAGACGGTGACGTCTACCTACCCACAGAGCATGTGGGTGAACATGACGATGCCGAACATCACCATGACGGTGTACCCGGTGCCCACGCGGGAACTGGAGTTTCACCTTGTCTCGGTGCAGGAGTTGTCGCAGCCCGCCACGTTGAACACGGTGCTGACGTTCCCGCCAGGCTACCTGCGGTGCTTCAAGTACAACTTGGCGATTGAGATCGCCAACGAGTTTGGCGTCGAGGCTCCGCCCACCGTGCAGCGCATTGCGATGGCGTCTAAGCGCAATCTGAAGCGAATCAACTTCGCTGACGACATCATGAGCCTGCCGTACAACCTGATCAACCGCCGTCAGCAGCGGTTCAACATCTACGCCGGGACGCCGTGAAGACGCCTATCCTCGGTGGGGCCTACGTCGCCCGCAGCGTCAATGCTGCGGCGAACCGCATGGTCAACCTGTTTCCAGAGGTCGTGCCCGAGGGCGGCAAGGAGCCGGCGTTTCTGCAGCGGTGCCCGGGGCTTCGTCTGGCGGCCACCGTGGGCGAAGGCCCCATCCGTGGGATGTGGAAGTTCGGGGACTTCCTGTACGTTGCCTCTGGCGGTAAGCTGTACCGCGTTGACGGCAACTTTGCCGTCACTGAGCTTGGCCTAATCAACGGCAGCGGGCCGGTGAGCATGGCCGACAACGGCATCCAGTTGTTCGTGGCCTGCAACCCCAGCGCGTTCATCTACAACGCCAACACGGGCGTGTTTGCGCAGATCACGGACCCCGACTTTCCGGGTGCTGTGAGCGTCGGCTATCTGGACAGCTACTTCGTCTTCAACGAGCCCAATAGCCAGCGCGTGTGGGTGACCTCGCTGCTTGACGGCACTGCAATTGACCCGCTGGACTTTGCCAGCGCCGAGGGCAACCCCGACAATATCGTGTCGCTGATGGTAGACCACCGCGAGGTCTGGCTGTTCGGCAACAACACCGTTGAGGTCTGGTACAACGCCGGCCTAGCCGATTTTCCGCTGGCGCGCATCGAAGGCGCGTTCATGGAAACCGGCTGCCTTGCGCCGTACAGTGTGGCAAAGCTGGACAACAGCGTGTTCTGGCTGGGTTCTGACGCTCGCGGCAACGGCATCGTGTACCGCAATCAGGGCTACAACGCCCAGCGCGTCAGCACGCACGCCATCGAGTGGCAGATCCAGCAGTACGGCGTGCTGAACGACGCCATCGGCTACTCGTATCAGCAGGACGGCCATTCGTTCTACGTGTTGACGTTCCCGACGGCGCAGGCTACGTGGGTGTTTGACGTTGCCACTGGCCTATGGCATGAACGGGCTTACTGGGACGGCGTGCAGTACCGGCGCCACCGGAGCAACTGTCAGGCGAACTTTGCTGGGCAGGTGCTGGTGGGAGATTGGGAGAACGGGCGCGTGTATGCGTTTGACCCCGAGGTGTATCAAGACGGCAACGATGAGCAGCGCTGGCTGCGTTCTTGGCGTGCGTTGCCCACGGGGCAGAACACGCTGAAGCGCACGGCGCATCATGCGTTGCAGTTGGACTGTGAAGCTGGAGCGTCTGCTTTTTTTGACACAGCATCGGCAAGCATCAACTGGACTGCATTTGCTTTGGGCATCATCCAATATGCCAATGGAATTCAACCAGGTTCTTCCATCATGGGCGAAAAGTTCAATGGAAGAATGCTGGGCGACGTAGACAACACCGGCTCTGTTGTTCTTGCAGACGCCACAACAGTTCTTTCCTACGTCGCAGGCAATCCAGTTTCTGAGCCCGTCAAAAACTATTTGCAAATCACGGCAACAGAAATTCTGTTTGCTGACCCGGCAAAATACAACGCTTACATAAGCGGCACAGTCAATGTTGGCACTTCTCGCGCCATGCTCCGCTGGTCCGACGACGGCGGCCACACCTGGAGCAATGAGCACTGGGCCAGCATGGGCAAGCTGGGCGAGTACGGCAAGCGCGTGATCTGGCGCCGGCTGGGCATGACCATTAAGCTGCGGGACCGAGTGTACGAAGTCAGCGGCAGCGATCCGGTGAAGATCGCCATCATGGGTGCGGAGCTTTCCGCAACCCCGACGAGCGCCTAACGTGGAGCTTGCGCCGCGCGTTCCGTCTCAGCGCGACCCGCTGGTGGATCAGGGTGCGCTGACCACTCGCGCGTGGTTTCGGTTCTTCCAACTACTGCAGAACGCAACAGAAAACGCCGCGCTGACGCAGTACACCATCGTCCAGAACACGACGGGCTCAACCATTCCCAAGGGCGCCGTTGTTGGCTTCGTGGGCGTCGGTTCAAACAACGTGCTGTCCGTCGCCCCGTACTTGGCTGACGGCTCATCGCCGTCGCTGTACATCTTGGGCGTGATGGCCGAAGAACTGCCTGACAGCGGCGCCACGGGCCTGTGCTGCGTGTGGGGCAACGTCACCCAGATTGACACCAGCATGTTTTCCGTGGGCGACGTTCTGTACGCCAGCCCAACGGTAGCCGGCGGGCTGACGGCGACCAAGCCCACGGCGCCCAACAATGTCATCCCCGTGGCTGCGGTGCTGATAGCCAACGCCACCAACGGCGACATCTTTGTGCGGCCGACCATTGAGCAGCAGAAGTACTACGGCGAGTTCACGCGCACGACCAACCTGACGGCAGCGGTGATCAACACGGCATACGCCATCCCGCTGGACACGACAGAAATTGCCGAGGGCGTGACGCTGGAGGGATCGCCGCTGACGCGCCTCAAGGTGCCTCAGTCGGGCCTGTACCAGTTCACGGTGCGGTATCAGTTCACCTCGACCAACTCGTCGTCCAAAAACGCCCGCGTCTGGTTCCGCCGCAACGGGACGACGGATTACTCCAACAGCACGGCGATCGCGTCGCTGGACAGCAACGGTGGTTTTGCGACAATCACGGTGTCGGAGTTTTTCTCACTGCAGGCCAACGACTACATCGAGCTTATGTGGGCCGTCTCAGACACCGCGCTGTCGCTCACCGCTGCTGCCGCCACGGCCTACGCGCCCGCTGCGGCCGCCGTGATCGTCACCGTCACCCAGATTCAACAGTGAGGCCCTGATGGCAGTCGTCCTCTCCCAATACGCAGGCGCAGGCGCCCAGTTCTTCGACAACAACGGCAACCCGCTGGCGGGGGGCTTGATCTACACCTACGCTGCCGGCACGACCACGCCTGCGGCGACGTACACCAGTTCGACCGGGCTGGCGGCCAACGCCAACCCCATCGTGTTGGACAGCGCCGGCAGGACGCCCGCGCAGATTTGGCTGACGGCGGGTTCGTCGTACAAGTTCGTGCTGCAAACGTCGCTGGGCGTGACGATCAAAACCGACGACAACATCTACGCGCCGTTCGACTTGACCAAGGAAGTCGGCGTTGCCGTAGGCTTGGGCGCTGGCAGCGTGGCCACCAACGTCGCCGTGGGCGATACGGCGTTGGACAGCAACACCACGGGGTCAAACAACGTTGCCGTCGGGTACAACGCCCTGACGTCAAATACTGATGGCTTTCAGAATACTGCCGTGGGCTCGCAGGCGCTGGATGCGAACACGGGCGGCGATTACAACACCGCCGTGGGCTACGATTCGCTGTCGGCGGCTACGACGGCGAACTACAACACTGGCGTCGGGTATCGAGCGCTGAATGCCGCAACCACGGGTGCAAACAATACCGCCATTGGCGCAGACGCTGCGCTTGCGGTGCAAACCGGGGCAAACAATGTTGTTGTAGGCCAAGGTGCATTCACATCGGCAATCAGCGTCGGCAACTCTACTGCAATTGGTTTTGAGGCGCTAAAAGTTGTAACAGCCGGCGACTTCAATGTGGCTGTCGGCAGATCAGCGCTCACTGGATTAAGTCTTGGCAGCAGCAATACAGCTGTCGGCGCTTATGCGTTAGATGGTCCACTTACTTCTAGCAACAACACGGCTGTTGGTTATAGCTGCTTGAGTTCACTTAGCACCGGAACGCAAAATACTGCCATTGGGTACGCTGCTGGCGACTCGCTCACCACCGGCAGCAACAACATAGTGATCGGCTACGACGCCGATGTGTCGGCGGCCGGTGTCAGCAACGAAGTCACCATCGGCAACGCCAGCGTGACGTCGTTCCGCGTGCCTGGCCTGACGCTGGTGTTCAGCGTCAAGTACTTCAACCACGGCACGCTGACCGTGGCTACACTGCCGGCAGCGGCTACCGCCGGGGCGGGCGCACGGTCTTTCGTCACCGATGCCAACGCAACGACGTTTGCGTCCATCGTGGCCGGCGGCGGGGCAAACGGCGTGCCTGTGTACAGCGACGGCACAAACTGGCGGATCGGGTGAGGTGAATCATGGCACAGCAGTGGCTTTTTCTCAACGACCCGTTTTTTCAAGAAGAAGCAAAGCAAGGCATTCATGATGAAAGCGGCTGGATAGCTTCTACCAAATATGCCGGGTTTCTGGACTCTGCCGTTTCGCCGGAAACGTGGAAGCCGTATCTGCAGGCTCTTGGTTACACCGGGCCGCTGTATGAACAGGTGGGCTGGGAAGGCGGCGAAGTCCAGCAAGCAATTCTTGCGCCAAGCCAAGAGTTCAAGGCTTTCGTTGCTCAAAAGCAGGCCGAGGGTTACGGCCCGGTGGTTGAGGGCGGCACCAAAGACAAAGAAGTCAAGACGTTCGGTTTCCGCCTGCCGTCTGGTGAGGTCATCAACCAGGTGCGGGAAAAGGTCAGCGGCTTCGGAGATTTCTTCAAGGAATTCGTCCTGCCGTCTGTCGGGGCGTATTTCGGCGCTGGGGCACTGGGCAACGCACTGGCGCCTGTCACGAATGCGCTGACAGGAGTTGGTGGTGCCGGTGGCGCGGCAGGGGCAATTGGTGCGGGCATCGCTGAGGGCATGGCGCCCGGTGTACTGGCGCCGGCCTCTGCCGCCGAACTGGGCGCCGTCAATGCGCTGACGGGAGCTGGTGGAACGCTCACTGCCGCTGACCTGACCAATCTGCCTACCGACATCCTCGGCAGCGGCGGCGATGTGGCTGCAGGCGCCGTTGGCGAGCCGGATTTGTATGCCGGCTTTGCTGATCTTGGAGTTCCCGCGGATCCGGCGCTGGCTGCGGGCATGGGTGTTTCTGAAGGCATGGCGGCCATCTCGCCCAGCCTCGTTGACCGCGCCCTTAGTCTCATCAACACCCCCGCAGGCCAGGCCGTGCTGGGCGCTGCCGGCAGCGTAGTCGGCGGCGTGATGGAAGCCAACGCAGCGGAGAGGGCCGCAGAAACGCAGTCGCAGGCTGCGCAGAACGCGCTGCAATTGCAGCGGGATATGTTTGAATACCAGAAAAGCCTGCTGGAGCCGTACCGCACTGCCGGCACGAAGGCGCTGGAGCGCTTGTCCGGCGCGATGGGCCTCGGCGGCCCGGGCTCGCAACAGCAGATGCTGGAGATGGACCCCGGCTACGGGTTCCGTCTGGGCGAGGGGCTGAAAGCGCTGGAGCGCATGCAGGCGTCGCGAGGCAATTTTCTGTCAGGCGGTGCGCTGAAGGCCGGCCAGCGGTTTGCGCAGGATACGGCGTCGCAGGAGTACGACCGGGCGTTTGGCCGCCTTGCGGATATTGCAGGCATCGGCCGATCTACCGGCACCCAGCTTGGTACTGCCGGGACGCAGTATGCTTCTTCGGCCGGCAACATCATGGGCCAAGAGGCCAACGCGCTGGCGGCGGGGCGCGCTGCCCGTGGTTCAGCGTACAGTAACGCCATCGGCGGGGCGCTGGGCTCGTATCAGAACTATCTGAACCGGCAGCAGGAAGAACGCCTCATCCGAGACATCTTCGGGCGCACCATTGGGGGCTGAAATCATGCAACTTGACGCTCGACTTCCCCTGATGGCGGCCCAGCGCCAGCCGATGCAGTTTGCGCCCGAGTCGCAGCTGCAAACGCTGTCGCGTATTGCGCCTGGGATCAATGCGCTGCGGGGGGTTCAGCAGCAGCAGATGGAGCAGGAGCGCCTGTCCAGCGAAGACGCCGCGTTTGAGCAGCTTCGTCGTGGCGCGCAAGAGGTGCTCGGCAACCCGAATGCAACGATCTCTGATCTGGCGCGCGTTGTGATCAACAACGCCAAAACGCCGGCTCAATTTGACGCCGGTCAGAAACTGCTGCAAGCTGAACTGATGTATCGCCAGCGCAAGGAAAGGCTTGCGGAATTTTTTGATCAGCCCATGACGGCCAACACGCTGTTGAGGATGTACGCCAAAGACCCGGAGGCTGCGAAGCTCTTGGAGTCGCAGGTGCTGACTCCTTCACAAAGAACGGTTCCCGTCGGGCAGAACATTTTTGAGCGCGACCAAAGCGGTTCTGGTCGGTTCATTACGCCTCCGCGCATAGAATTGCCAGTTTCTGGCGTTCGGTTGGGCATCAATGACATGCTTGCCAACCCGCAGACTGGTGCCGTGATGGTGCAGAACGTGCCTGTAGCTGGTGCGGGGGCTGGTGCAGAGACTGGTGCCGCTGCCGGCGCCCGAGGTTCTGGCGCCAGAGCCGGCACCGGAGCAAGCGCCGCAGCCGGCGCGCCCGCAGCCGGCAAGCCCATGTCAGAAAGCGAGCTTGCCCGCCGCCGCGACGCGGTGGCCAAAGAATATCGCAACGCCGGGACTGCGCTGCAAAATCTTCAGGATACGCTGAACAGTGCGCAACTAGTGCGTACCGCGCCAGGCTTGGAACGAGCCACGGGCTTTTCTGGCGCATATTTGCCGTCGTTTACTGGCGGCGCTGCAGCACAAGCTCAGACGCGGTTGGAAAACTTGCGCGGCAAAATTACCGCCATGGGCAAAGCTACGGCGGCAATGTCTGGAGCCATTGGCTCGATTGCCAACCAAGAATGGAAAATCTTGGCGGATCAAATTGCCGTAATTGATCCGGTCAAGGGCGCCGGGCCAATGCTGGAACAAATTGCGTCACTTGAACAGCAGGCCCGCTCCGCAATGGAGCGCATCAAGGACGCCTATGAAAAGCAATATGGCGAGGACTTTGAAAGATTCCCGCAATTCCGCAATCTGCCGATGCCGGCGCAGGGCGCTGGGTTGAATGCCCCAAGAACACCGCCACCAGCAAGGCCGGCAGCAGAGCCCCGCAGCAGTTCTACGGCGCCCGCGCCTTCAAGTGGCGGCTGGTCTGTGGTGAGGTGAACATGGCCGATCAGATTTACAAGGTCCGAGATCCCCAAGGCAACATCCGCGAGATTCGCGGGCCTGCGGGCGCCTCGGATGCAGAAGTTATCGCACAAGCCAAAAGGCTATTTGCTGCGCCGCAACAAACTGCACCATCGGCGCCACCGGGGCAAATCCCGGGCGCCGGGTCGTATCCGGCCCCGCCCGCTGTTCCTGCCGGCCCAACCATTCGGCAGCGTGTGGCGCAGATGATCGGGCCTACCATTGAGGGACTTGGCACTGTCGGAGGCGCAGCATTGGGGACGCCGGCAGGCCCGCTGGCTATGCTTGGTGGCGCTGGCGCGGGTTACAGCGCGGCTCGCGGCATCAACCGTTTGATTGCGGGCGATAACGAGCCTATCACTGTGCCGCAGGCGCTGGAGCGCACTGCGCGCGAAACGTTGTCTGGCGCGACTATGGAGGCCGCAGGTCGCGGCGTTGTTGGTCCGGCTTTTGCCAAGGTTGCTGAGTACGGCAGCAGGCTCGGCAACATCAAGCTAGACACGTACTTGAAAGCGCTTGAAAACAAGGGCGACGATATTCTTGCTGCGTTGCGCGGCCCGCGTGCCGCTACGCCTGGCGCCATCCCTGCTGCTGGTGAGGTTGCCGCCACCGCAGGCACGCCAGGTTTTGCGACTTTGCAGGCGCGCGCGGCAGAAGTACCTGGCCTTGCGGGCGAATATGCCTTTATGCAAGCTCAAACGGCAACGGCTCAACGCGCTCAACAGGTCAGAGGCCAAGAAAAAGCCGGCAGAGTGCTGAACCGGCTTGAGCGACGGATGGAAACGGCGCTGCGGCCGGCAAACGTTGAAGATGTGGGATCTGCTCTTTTTCAATCGGCGGAATCTAAGCGCCAAGCGCTGAAGGCCAACGTCATTGAACCAGCCTATGAAGCCGCCTTCAAAGAGGCCGGCAACTCAAAAATTGACCTTGCCAGCGTGGTGCGTCAAGCTGAGGGCATCCTTGGCAAAAAGTTGTCGGAGTTTGATCCATCAACGGCACCGGAAACCGTCCGCAAGCTCGCGCAATTGGTGCGCAAACCTGAGCCATTGCCCGTTGGCCGTGGCTTGGTGTCTCAGAGATTGACAGTCCAACGAGCGCCAGAAACCCCAACCGCCACGCTGCAGCAGCTAGACGACATCCGCAAGGCCGTCAATGCGGACATTGCTGCCGGAAAGTTGTCCTCAGATCCTGCGGCGGCAACCAGACTCCGCAACCTAGGCCAAATTCACAGCGCTATTGACGACGCGGTTTCTACATCAACAACGCTAAGCGACGCTGCCAAGCAAAAGTATGCTGAAGCACTGAGGCTGTACCGCGAACAGTACGTCCCGCAATTTAAGACAGGAGTCAACGCGCAACTGTTCAGAACCACTGGGCTGAACGAGCCAAAAATCAAGCCGGAAGATGTAGTTGTCAAGTATTTTCAGCCGCGAGGCGTATCCGAGGCCCAGAACTTTGTCACTATGTTTGGCAAAGACCCGGATGCCATGCGCGTGATGCGTTCGGGCATTGAAGACCTGTACACGCGAGAGGTTGGCAAGTTCACGCCGGAAGCTCACGCCGCGTTCCTCAAAAAGTACGCTGACCCGATCCGCGTGCTTGACGATGCCGGCATGAACACGCTGCAACGCATCAACATTGTTGGTGTCAACGCTGCGCGGCACGCCAAGGTGCAAGAAATTGCCGAGCGAGCCAGCATTAAGCTCCCCGATCCGTTGCCGGCAGGCGCTACGGCGGACGCCGTTCAGTCGCGCATTGACAAGCTGACCAAAGGTCTGACGCCACAACAACTGAGCCACATAAACTCGGTTCAACAAGACTTGTTGCGGCGCGGCGAATACGAGCGATTGGTTAAGGCTGGCGCAGCAACCGGAATCGACATCAAGGGCCTTGGTACGGAAACTGGTCGAGAGATCGGCTTGCCGCTACCAAACTTTCTCAACGTCGCATTGACGGTGTTCAACAACACCGCCAAACGCCTTGCTTTGCGCTTGGACAACCAACTGGCGCTGGAAATTGCCCGCGAAATGACCGACCCGGCTTTGGCTGCGCGCTCGGTTGAAAAAGCGCTTCAATTGCAGCGTCAAAGAGCAACTGGTGGCGGATCTGTTGCTACGCAACTGCAGCCAGAGCGTCTTGGGCGGGCAATCACTACTACTGCTGGCGTTGAAATCGCTCCAAGGGCAGAGCCGGTGCGCTCAAATTCTCTCGCCCCCCAGTCCGTCAACGCCCTCGCCCCATGACCCCCCGCCCCGCCCGCCACATCATCGCCTGGTTCCTGCGCCGCTTCGGCTTCGCGGGCGTGGCGCTGGCGCCGTGGGGGATTTTTGTGCTGCCCGAGCATCTGCACAGTCAGCGCCTGACTAGGCACGAAATTGCCCACTGGCGGCAGTACCAACGCATGGGCTTACTGCGATACTACGTCACGTACCTGTGGGGCCTGCTGCGCCACGGATACACCAACCATCCAATGGAAATCGAAGCCCGCGCGGCCGAACATCAGCCATGAGCCTGACCATGCAACAGAAAGCCGACATCGCCACCGAAGCCGTCAAGGCGTCGCCACCAGTTGCTGTCGTGGGCGCGACTGTGGCGGGGATGCCGATCAATGACCTGGTGCTGTGGGTGACGCTGATCTACCTGGTGCTGCAGATCGGCTTCCTGCTCTACCGCTGGGGCAGGATGCACTTTCGCGGGGAATCCACGGAGTGAAAGCCCGCATCGTCATCGGCGCCCTGACGCTCTCAGCGTCTGCGCTGGTCGGCATTGCCGTCCATGAGGGCTACCGTGGCGAGGCGTACCGCCCCGTCCCCGGCGACGTTCCGACCATCGGCTTCGGCACCACTGACGGCGTGAAACCCGGTGACACTATCGAGCCCGTGCAGGCTCTGGTGCGCAAACTGCAGGACGTGCAACGCTTTGAGGGCGCGCTCAAAAAGTGCGTGCGCGTGCCGCTGCATCAGTACGAGTACGACGCCTTCCTGAGCTTGGCCTACAACATCGGGCCGACAAAGTTCTGCTCGTCAACGCTGGTACGCAAGCTGAACGCGGGCGACTACGCCGGGGCCTGCGCCGAGATCCTGCGCTGGGATCGCTTCCGTGGCGAGCCACTGCGTGGCCTGACTCTGCGCCGGCAGGCTGAGAGCCGGCAGTGTCTGGGCCTATGATCTACCGCCCCGTCGCCTACGCTCTGGGTGCTGCCTGCATCGGCCTGGTGGTGCTGTCTGGCATGTTGCTGTGGGAGTTGCGCGGCACCGAAACCACGCTGGCCCGAGAACGCGCAGAACGGGCTCAGGAGCGCGAGAAACTGGTGGCCGAGGCCTTGGCAGCCAGCGAAGCCGCGCGCGTTTTGGAGGCCCGCTGGCGAGCCCAGCACACGGAGGTGCAGACCGATGCCCAGAACCGAATCCGCGCTGCGTCGGCTGACGCTGCCCGCGCTCGCAGCGCTGCTGACAGCCTGCAGCGCCGTGCCGAAATCATCGCTGCCCAGTGCGCCAATCCCCAGCGCGACAGTGCCGGCTCTGCCCCCGGAGGCACGGCAACCCAAGACCCCGGAGTTGTGCTCACCCAGCTGCTCCGAGGGGTTGCGCAAGCGGCTGGAGAGCTTGCTGCCGTAGCCGACGCTCGCGGCACTGCGGGCTCGGCCTGCGAACGGGCCTACGACGCTATAGCAGCGCCGCAGCCGCAGCGATAGAGCCGACGATGATGACGGCGAACACGACCTGCCAGATGACGAACCTGGCAGCGCCGGTGAAGTCGTCGGCGCCAAGTTCGGTGGCAGCCTCGGTTGCCTCGGGATAGCGACCCTGCTGGTCGCAGCCTTTGGGCGGGTTCATAGCGATTTTTCCTTCTGCGAAGAAATCAGTTCTATTATTTTTTCAAGCTGAGCTATAGCGCACACAAGCGCAATAAAACAGGCAAGCGCTGAGTCGTAGAAACTAAGGACCCAACCCAGCAAAAGCGCCGTGACAATAAATACTATTCTCATTTTGAAGCAACTCCTACGACTGCGGCCAAAACAGCAGCGCGCCGACAGCGGCCAGCACGGCGCAGACAATGATGTCGATGGTCAGAGCAAAGTCCATAGCATAGCCTCCAGAGTAAATGCCACGTTGGGTATCTTCAGTTGTCGAACCAGAAGACCACGCGGTCGGCGCGAACGTCTTGCAGGCGCTTGAGCACAGCGAAGTAGTCCGGACCGAGGAATTCTCGTAGCGTCTGCTTCTTGACTTGGCTGGGCTCGCACGTTCCGCCGCCAGTCCGCAGGTTCTGCCCAAGTTGCTTGGTGCATTGTCTGTCTTCGACGATCTGCTCGTAGTCCACCGCAGCCAACTCGTCCACGCTCACCCAGCTTTCGCTGTGCGCGTCTCCGCGCCATATGTCGTAGTCATTGGCAACCTTTCGGCTGGCGTCGGCGGGGAAGCCTCGGCCAGCGGCAATTGGCGCCATTTTGGAGTAATTGCGCACGCCGGCCAGCCAGCCAAACAGGCCGTAATCGCGAGCCTTGAACGCTTCCACGGACAAGCCTACCCATCGGCCGCTGTCCTGCTGCTCGGCGTGGCTGTGAATGTCGCATCCCATGTCAGTTACTTTCGTTTCAGAAACGGACGACCAAATCTGGTCGGTTAAAACGACGCTTCACCTCTAGCGTCAGAGCAACGTCCATAGCAGGGATCCCAGTGCGATGCAAGCGATGATAACCGCAGGCGCTGGCGTATAACGCTGGCGCGGCTCTGCGACGCTGTAGCCGACAGTAAAAGTACAGTTGGACAGCGTGCGCGGTGTAGTTAGGTGGCTGGGTTTCATGGCGCTGTTTCCTCAATGAGGCGGGCGATGTACCCGCCGTAGTTGGTGTTTGGGTGCGTCTCGTCCCACTGACGGGCGATCTGGGCGCAGCGTTGGCGTTCGGCTGCGGCACCGGACTCGTAGGCGCGGCGCACAATGGCTAGCAGATCAGGCAACGCAAACGAGCCGCGCTCGGGAAAAGGGCCTAGTGGCAGTGTGATGCCAACCTCCCGCGCCATACGGATGATGTCTTCTCGGGTCATGCCATGTTCCTCCCAATCTCAGCCGCAGCCCTGACGATGGCGCGGCGGGTGGCGGCGTAGGGGTCGTCTGAGTTGTCAAGCGAAAGACGGCCATCACAATCACGTGCCGCGCCAATGGCCACTAGTAAATCCAACTTCACCGCCAGCCGCAGCGCATCTCCGTCGTCGGTGCGGGGGTTCCATATCTCGTAGAAATCTTGGCACTCAACAATCCATCGCACATCCAGCCCCGCCGCCTTCGCAGCGAATTCCAGTTCTTCTTGCTCTGTCATGTCTTACCCCTTCCTAAAGGCGTCGATGGCGAACAAGATAGCTATGACTACCGCGCCAACAAACACGCCACTCAAGGCCATAAAGAAATAGGCTACGTGTGCAGCAAGCTGCTCTGTCATGTCAACCCCCGCCAATCTAAACGCCAACTCCGTTGGCACTGTCTGTTGCACATACGCCCGGGTCAACGGGCACCAGTAGTAGATGGTGGTCATGTTCTACTCCTCTCCGGCCACCACTCGGGCCGCTCGGTCCATTCGATGTCATCAGGGTAGCTTGTCGTTTTTCTCTCGGCTTCCCATTCAACGCTGCCGAGCGACTCTCCTTCATAGCAGGGTCCGCCCCAGTGCTCGCCGTCCCACCAGCGCAAGCAGCTATGGTCACGCACCGAACTCGCCGGCCACCAGCCGATGCTAGGCGGCGGTCCTTTGTGCCATGTGGTCATTTCGGTTCCTCCGCGAGTCCGCGCCAGGGCGCTCTATGGCCATTGTCCAAGCCGATAATTTCATTCGACGCCCATCCCGGCGTTGGACCTCCTACGTACCAGCGCAAACCGTCCCAGCGGCGATACCAAGCTGCCAAGCCGTCCTGAATCTCATACACCCCCGCCCTGACAGGCTTGACGTTGGCGGGGAACCACGGGGTGAGTTTCATACCTTGTCCCTCTGTGCCAGCATGGCGTCTGCCATGTCGTAGGCGCACTCCGCGATCATTCGGTCTTGAACCTGCGTGGCTTCTGGCCGGTTGATGTATGCCTGCATTGCCTTCGCCGCGAAGTAATCGCGCAGGGTCATGCCTGGGCCAATCCAGCCCGCACCGCCATAGTGCGGAAACGCCGGCCCCCCGGTGTCGGCCGCGCTCATGTCGCCTCCACTGGGGTGAATGTGCAGAAGCTGCGGCGAACCGTGACGGACTCCCCCACATGACACTCGTTGTAGTCGAGCATGGCCTTGGCCTTTCCGCTGGTTATCAGCACATCAGCCCAGGTGTCGTCGACCCGCGTGAGGATTCCGACGAACGCGCCCTTACGGCTGTGGGTGACGCGGTAGGTCTGTCCGACCTGAATGTCCGCGCTCATGCCGCCGCCCGCACCGCCATAGTGCGGAAACGCTGGTCCTCCGGTGTCTTTCATTTCTGCTCCCCTTCTGCTTTGGCAATTTTGGCGATTGCGATGCGTATAGCTCGCTCCGAGTCAAGCGCAGCGTCTACCGGATCAGTGGCGGCGATCAAGCGCAACGCCTCCAGCAGTTCCGGGTACAGCGCGGCTCGGCGCTCCGTCTCTGCCTTTGCTGCGGCGGCTTCTTCCCACGCCTTGCGCTCTGCGTCACATTTTTCCTTCAACGCCATGAGCCATGCCTCTTTCTTTTGTTTGACGGTAGGCGGGTGGTGCGTCTTGCAGTACCAGTTGCCTTCGTGTGCGTACTTTGCACCTCTGCCGCAGCGATGGAAACCAAACCCACCCCAAACCTTGCCGCAGCAGATGTGTTTGTCAGTCATTTCTGCTCCCCTTCTGCTTTGGCGATTGCGGCGCGGGCCCATGCTTGGTATTCGTAGTCCATCGCGTTGACGGTGGCGATCCGGCGCAGCGTCTCCAGCAGTTCCGCCTTCTCGGCGTTCAGCCGCTCAATCTCCGCTGCTCTGATGCGGCACAGGGCGTTTGCTGTGCCGAGAAGATCGTGCAGCCGGCGCAGTTCGGCTGCGGTTTTGTTGTGCATGGTCGTGTTGTATGACGCGGCCCAATCAGCCAGTTGCAGGGCGGTAGGTTGGTCAGCCATTGTTCTTCTCCTTCAGCGCGGCCTCGGCAAAGTAGACACCTTGCCTGAA
>JACCDU010099456.1_pt1 | contig 18482 bp, 9 predicted proteins | sample 7446081 | NCBI WGS metagenome assembly JACCDU01 (sample SAMN15323447, study PRJNA562643) | freshwater metagenome | isolation source: river surface water | place: USA:Blue River Watershed | collected 2017-08-17
AAGTTCTCCGCTGGGCTCGAAAATCTCGCGCAGGTCATGGACAAGGCGTGCCTCATCCGCGGCATGCAGGCCGCCGACCTCGGCTTCATCCTCCACTCGCGCCACCAATTCAACTGGCACACCGGCTACGTGCCGCCGCAGACGGTGGCGGCCCCGCACCTCGGCGCGTGGATCGCGCGCACGCTCGGTCCGATGGATCCAGCGGTGCCGGCGTTCATCAACATCGGCCAGCGCTTCGACCTTGGCGAGGGCGAGGAGCTCAAGGCGTTCACCACCGCCGGCTTCCTCGGGAGCGAGTACGGCCCGTTCAACGTGCCCTTCCCGGAACAGGCCGCCGACGCGGTGCGCCCGCCCGCCGGCATGGGACCAGATCGCTTCGCCGATCGGAACAAGTTCTACCGCCGGTTGCTGGAGACCAGCCCGATCGGACAGGAGGGCAGCGACTTCCAAAAGGAGTCACTCCTGCGCGCGATGGACAACGCGCACCGCCTGCTCAGCTCCCCCGCCAGCCGGGCCTTCGACTTGTCGCTCGAGCCCCTCGAAAGCACGCGGCGCTACTTCCCAGGCTACCAGCCGGGGCAGCGTTTCGACGCTCCGCTCGATCGCTTCGGCGGGCGCTACGAAGAAGGGATGGTCGGCCGCTTCGGTCTCGGCTGCCTGCTCGCCCGACGACTCTGCGAAGTCGGCGCCCGCTTCATCGAGGTCACGACCGAGTACATCCCGTTCCTCAATTGGGACACCCACGAGAACGGCCACTCCCGCCTCGTCGGCATGAAGCGCATGATCGACGCGCCGATCGCCCAACTGGTGCGGGATCTCGAGGAGCGCGGCCTGCTCGATCGCACCCTCATCGTCCTCGCGAGCGAGTTCAGCCGCGACATGATGATGGAGGGCAAGCCGGAGAAGGCGGTGAAGGACCAGGTTCCCGTTCCCGAGGTCATCACGGATCCGAAGCACTACGGCATGCACCGCCACTTCACCGCTGCTGGCAGCGTGCTGCTCTTCGGCGGCGGCATGCGCCGCGGCCACGTCCACGGCATCACCGCCGACGAGCGGCCCTGCCGCACGCTCAAGGATCCCGTCACCATCACCGAGCTGCACGCCACGATCTACGCCGCCCTCGGCATCCCGCCCGACCACGGCTACGACGTCGAGAAGCGGCCGTTCTACGTCACGTCGGACGGCAAGGGCGTGCCCGTGCGATCCCTCTTCGCCCGGGCCTGAGCGCCGGCCCAGGGCCTCCGCTCTCCCGAGCCACGGCAAGGACGCGGCTCGATCCGCTCGACCGAGGATTCGCGTCCCTTGCCTACGCGCAGGGGACCGCTAGGCTCGCAGCATGGCCACCCACCCACCGACCGGCTCCCTGACGAACCGCTGGCGTGATCGCACGCCGTTGCGCGCCTTCCTCCGCGCTCCGCGTGCGTCCGTGCTCAGTGCCTTTGTACTCGCTGCCACGTCGTTCCTTCTCGCGGCGCGGGTGCACGCCGAAAGCCGGACGGTGTACTTCGGCACCGGCGGGCCGGGAGCGAAGGGCATCTACCGCGCTGCATTCGACACCACCACTGGCAAACTCTCCGCCGCCACCCTCGCCGCGGAGGTGGCATCGGCCGGGTTTCTCGCCGTGCATCCCCGAGGCGATCGCCTTTACACGACGGCCTCGCTCGACGGAAAGGTCGGCGCCGCGGCCTACCGCATCGAGCCCAGTGGCAATCTGACGCTGATCAACGCCGTCGCCTCAGGTGATGGTGCCGCCGCGCACATCGCAGTGCATCCGTCGGGAACCTTCGCCGTCACCGCGCAGTACGGCGGCGGCTCCGTCGCGGTTTACCCAATCGACGGCGAAGGCCGGCTCGGCACGGCTCAGGTCATCGAGCACACCGACGCCTCGCGCGTGGTGCCGAAGCGGCAGGACGCTCCGCATCCACACCAGTGCGTGTTCTCGCCCGACGGTCGCTTCGCGCTCGTGCCCGACCTCGGCGCGGATGGCGTCGTGATCTATCGCGTCGATCCCGCGACAGCCCAGTTGGTGCGCCACGGCTTCGCCACCTCCGTCGCCGGCGGCGGCGCACGGCATCTACGCTTCGCGCCGGAGGGTCGTGCGTTTCACCTGCTCAATGAGCTGACGCTCTCGGTCACGACCTTCGCGTGGGACGCCGCAAAGGGCGAAGCGACGCGCGGGGCGACCGTGGCCGCGCTTACCGCGGAGGAGCAGGCGGGCGAGGCCTTCAACTCGGCCGCGGAAATCGTCGCACACCCCAGCGGGCGCTGGTACTACTCCTCGAACCGCGGTCACGACACCGTGGCGGTCTTCGCGGCGGAGTCAGCGGGCGCGCCGCTGCGGCGGATCCAACTCCAACCGGTGCGCGGCGCGTTTCCGCGGAACATCGCCCTCGCCCCCGGCGGCGGATGGCTGCTCGCCGCGGGCGCTGACTCCAACACCGTCTCGGTCCACCGCGTGGACCCCGCGTCCGGACGACTCACCTACCAGACCAAGGGCGTGATCAACGTCCCGGCCCCGATCTGCATCCTCTTCGCCGGCCCCACCAGCGGATCCGCCCCCTAACCTGCCGTCGTCGTTGAACCGACGACACCCGACCCCGCTGCCCCGCGACTGAGCGCCGGCGCTCCTCAAACTGCCGCGCGGTGCCGTGCGATCCGACTGCGCGCGCCTAACGCTGACTCGCGAGCCACGCGTCGCGGCCAGGAAAGTCTTCGTCGCGCCACGTCTCATCGGTCGGGCGCCGGTCCCAGAGGTCGAGGCCGTTGAAGATCTGCTTCGGGTCGTTCATCGTGCCGAACTTCTCCGGCAGCGGCTGCGCCCGCGCGGGGTTACCGTAGGCGAGGGAATTGGCCGGAATGTCCCGGACCACGTTTGCTCCCGCGCCGATGAAGACATTGTCGCCGATCTTCACCCCGGGGCCGATCGTGACGCCGCCGCCGATCATCACGTGATTGCCGATCGTCGCGCCGCCCACCACGGGCACGCGCATCGGGAGCAGCGCGTTGAGGAAGTTCACCCCAGGACCAATGAACACCATGCTCCCGATCGTCGTGCTGCTCGGGATATAGACGTGCGCCATGATCTTCACGCCTTTCCCGATCTTCAACCGGCCTTCCAAGGTGCTGCCATGGAGAATCACCACGCGATCTCCGATCTCGCACTCGGCTCGGATCGTGACGTTGTGGCCGCAGGTGAAGCGGTCACCGATCACCGTGTCCGCGTAGATCACGCTCCCCGAATGGATCCGCGCCCGCGCCCCGATCCGCGTGGGCGCCCGGCAACCCGGGTAACGGTAGCCGAGAAGCACGTTCGGACCGATTTCGCAATCCGGGCCCAGCTCGAAGAACGGAGACTCAGGGGAGGGGTTCATGAGGAAAGCAGGAAATGCGGGTGAGTGACGCTTCGCTCGAGGAACGCACCCGGCGCCGCGTTCCGGGCGCCGCGCTGCAGACGGCCGGGCCTCGCGGGCCGAGGTTGGGCGAACGACTCATCGCACCGACGGAGGAACCGGCGGAGCCTTCGCGAAGCGCGCGAGAATCGGGACGGCAACCTCCGCCATCGCCTCACCGCCGACGCCGGTGTACGGCAGGCGCTCGGGAACGTACCGGAAGAATCCGCTCATGTATTCCCGGTCACCGGTGGCCGCGGCATCCGGGATGTACCCGTACGAACCGTCCGCATACCCACCCGCGATCACGCAGGGCAGCGGGGCCTCCCGCTTGATGCGCAGACCGATCCGCACGAACGTCTCCGCCGGCATGCCGACGTAGCCAACGTCGCCGAAGCGCGCTACCACGATCTCCAGCTTCAGCCCGGGTTGCAGGCCGTCCGCCTCGCCGGTGCGGCGCTGATCCACCGCCCAGATGTACCACGGGCGGACGATCTCCACGAGGCGCGCGCGGTACTGCGGGGTCAGCGCCTTGGGAAAATTCATGCCGACGCACTCCAAGGTGTCAGGGTCACCCCGACGGGCGCGCTGGATGAAGCCGTCGATCTCGGCGAGCTCGCGCTCAAGCTGGCCGAGCGGCGGCAGCGGCGCCTGCGGCACGATGACGCGGGCCCGCGTCCACTCGAGCCCGGGGCGCTGCGACTTGCGGAGTCGGCCGGCCGCCGCGATGAAGCTCTCGCCCAGTTGCTCACCGGCCTCGTCCGCCTGCGCCAGCGTACCCGTGAGCATGTGCTTCGAATTCACGTCGCCGCAGGATCCCTGCAGGAAGCCCACCGGCACGCCGCCGAGGTGCGCCGAGAGGCGCTCGCACGCCACTTGGGGCCACTGGCCATGGGAAGTCATTTTCTCCGGATTGTATCCCGTTACGGGATGGCCCGTGTAGGATGCCAGCGCGGCGACCGGCTTGCCGTTGGCACCGCGGAAGACCACGACGGTCGCGTCGGGATCGATCGTGCCCACGTAGTCCTCGCCCAGCAGCACGCGATCCTCCTCGCGGATGAAATAACTGCGCCCGTCTGGCCGCCGGCCGCGGCGGTTGTAGGTGAAGCGTGATTCCTGCGCGACGCCCCACTCGACGGTCACCGGGGCCAACCGCGCATCCAGCCCCTGCGCGGCGGCACGCAGGGCTTCGAGGTACTCGCGCCCGAACTCATTCATTCCGGTCCCGATCCGATCGCCGATCATCGGTGGGCCCGCCCCCAGCTCGATCGCCGGAACGGTGTGATTGTGGGAACTGGCGGCAACCACCTCGGCCAGCGAAAGCTTCAGCACGTCGGCCAAGGCTTGGCGGATCGGCTGGTTGAGCGCGCGGTAGTGCACGCCGAACGGCGACGTCACGAAGCACAGCCGCGTCGAACCGTAGTCGAGATAGACGAGCGTCGTCTTCAGATCACCCACCACCTCCTCGATGAGGTTCGCGGTACGGCTGCCGCCACTGGGCATGCCGACGCGCGGTTGGACGGAGAAGGTGACGGCAGCAGCGCGCAGCACCGGTGGCGACGCCGTGCCCTCCGCGGCCCGCAAGGCGGGCCCAAAACCAGCCAGCATCACGCCGGCCACCAAGATACGCCGCACAAACGCCGCGCGGTTCAGGCGCGGAAGCGGAAGGGAGTTCATGGGGGGATCGAGCAAGTCGAGGGCCTCCAAGCGCTGTCCCCTCAGGGGCGTCGGCCCAGCGACCTTCGACGCCCGGACCCTGACCAATCCGCCCGATTTTTGCGAGCGACAAAGGGCCATCCCCGAGCCGTCACCCGGTCGAGCCCACGCCGAACTTCCTCCAAAGGGGTCCGGCTTTGCCCTTTGCCATCCCCAGTGCCCCGGGTGTCGCGGCTACGCCGTGCGGTGCCATCCGGGACGCCACACCAGGGCAAACGGCAAAGCCTGACCCCTTTCGATGTAAGTCCCCCGCCCGCAACGACTCAGCATGAACGGCCCCACCGCGCAGGCGGCATGGGGCGGATGCTCCAGCACCTAATGCCTTCATGGCTCCCGTCATCCGCCCAGCGCCCGGCAATCCGCCGTTCGCGCTTGCGCCCCATGGCGATGAGGGGGTGCTCCATCAACGCGGCTTCGGCAGGTGCATGGACCCGTTGAAAAACAGCATGCCCACCTTGGATGCGTCGCGAGCATCGGGCGTTGGAAAGGCCACGAATCGTTCCGACCGGCCGTCCGCGTAAGAGAGGACAATTTGATAGCCCTCGCCTTTCCACCGACCCTCGGTCGGACCACTCACGCTGCCAGCGGTCGCGACCGAGACCGGGGTCTCGCCCCGCAGCGAGGCTCCGCGACTCCAGGAAAATGTACCGTCCGCGCGCAACGTGAGCGCGGATACGGACGTCCCGCCACCGGATGAACCGGAGAACGAGGCCCCGCCTTCGAAGTAGCCTGACACCACAGACCAATCGGGCGGCGCAACCGCCGAGAAGATGCCGCCGTCCCAACTGAATCCGGCCCCTTTGCCGTCGCGCTCGACTCGGGATTCCGATCCCTTGCCATCAGACCACGTCACTTTGAGTTTATCCCCGGCCAGCGCGTACGTGCCGTGGCGAGCGGAGTCGCGTGCCAAGGCCTCGGGCGTGAACACGCCCCGCGGATTCTGGTACACTCGCCCGCGGCCGTCGAAATACCACAGCATCTGCTCAAGGCTGCCGGTGAAGATCCAGAAGCGTGTCATGAAGAACAATCCCACCGGCCCCGCAGACGTGAAGCGGGCCGACTCGGGCAAGGCCAACGCGGGTTGAGCCGGCGGGGCCTTGGCCGGGGGCGGCGCAGCGGGAGTCGGCGCGCGGGCGATCGCCGGGCCAGCCGGGGTAGCCGGGGCGGGTGCGGGTAAAAGCCGGACGACCGCTTGGAAGCGCGGCAGCGAGCGCAGCGTGGCCAGATCGTCATCCGTCACGAGCAAGGCCCGATCCTTGAAGCCGAGTTGCACCGACTTCTCGAGCGCATCAAGCGCCAGTTCCGAAAACCCAAGACGGGCCTCCGCACACGCGAGGTTATAACGGTGACGGGGTTCGCGGGGTTCGCGCTCAATCAAACGAGCGACCAGCACCCGCACTTGGGCGAAGTCGCCCGCAGCCGCCATCGCGGCCAACTCTGACTCCTCTTGGCCGCGCAGGGGCGCTCCAAGAACGCAAACCAAAGCAAGTATCTGCAGGAGGTAGGCGGTGATTTTCATGCCGTGGAACGAGTTTGGCGAGCGGCTCGGAACCAGGAAAACCCATTCAGATTATGGGCTTAAGTCGCCGCTCTTGGGGTACTTAAGCCGTACACGATCGCTTAACCTGAGCAGAGGAAAAAATTGCCGGCGCGGGCCCTTTTCACTCCATCGTGCGCCTCCCCGACCCGCGCACGGCGCCGGCCGCGGCCTCTCAGGGGATCATGGTCACGTCGTCGGGGGTGTACAGACGGCCGTCCGGGCCGGCGGAGCGCACGACCATGCGGGTGCCGGACTCGGCGTGGAAGTGAAAGGGGTTGCCGAAGCGGTCGCGCAGCTGTCCATCCGGTCCGATCGCCGGGTGATCCGGTAGCAGAAACACCAGCCCGCGCGGGTTGCGGCCTTTCAGCGCCGCCGTGATGTCGTGGTTGTCACCCACCGGATTACCCATGTCCCGGAAGATCGATCGGAACGCCGCCACCATCGATCCGACCACCGCCACATCCTCTCGCAGGGTGTGCTCTGGATGATTCAAGCGCTCCGCCAACCGCGCTTCCGGGGTGTCAAGGCGGGCGGCCGCCGCCGCACCCACTCCACCGTCTCCTGCGCCAATGGCCCCACCGGCCGGCGCCGGAGCCGGGCCGCGCTGATCCTCGACCACGGGCGTCGACGCCGTTCGCGACGAGGCGTCACCGTTTCCCGAGGCGCGATCCGCCGACGGAGTCGCGCCCGAGGGTGCGGGCGCCGGAGGTAAGGGGCGGCCCAGCCACCAAAGCAGCACCGTGCCCGCCGCGAGGAGGATCGCGATCCAGAAGCGACGGCGGGGGGTCATGCCGGGGAAAGGAAGCCGAGATTGGCGCGCGCAAACCGGCCAATGTTGGGCAGCACCGTCGGCAGGTTCGCCTCGCTCACGCCAAACCACCGCGCGAGCACCGCGTTGTATTCGTCGACGCTGGTCGACGGGATCCATCGGCCGCGGCCGGTATCGTCCGGCGCGCCAACCTCGAGGCTCGGCATCTTGCCGTAGATTTCCCGGCCGGCCACCGCGCCGCCCATCACCCACTGGATGTTCCCCCACGCGTGATCCGTGCCGTCGGCATTCGGATTGTACGAACGCCCGAAGTCCGACGCCGTAAACGAGGTCACTTTGTCCGCCACTCCCAACTCCACCGTTGCCTGGTAAAACGCTCCCATCGCCCGGCTCAGCTCCCGGAGCAGATTCGCGTGCGCCGTCACCTGCGCCGCATGCACGTCGTACCCGCCGATGTTCACGAAGAAGACCTGCCGCCTCAGCCCGAGGCTCGGCGCCATGCCGATCAGGCGTGCCACCATGCGGAGGCGCTGCGAGGTGCCGTCCGACGCGAAAACCGTCTTCAGCGGCGCGCCCTTGTTGAGCGCGTCCCAGAGAAATTCCGCTGAATCCACCGCCGAGCTGGTGGCGCCGGCAAACGCCGACCCGATCACGTTCGGATGCCCGGCCGCGAGCAGGCGCTTCGTCGCCTGGTACCGCTCCGCCTCGCGACCCGAACTCCAGAAGCCGTTGAGCAGGTCCGCTCCGCCTTGATCGACGGCGTACGGCGCCACCTGTTCGCCGACTTGAAAGTAACTCGACCCGCCGAGCGTAATCGCCATCGAGAGCCGGCTGTTCTCGTTCATCGACTGCAGCAGGTCCGCCATGCGCCCGCCCCAACCGGTCCGGAAGATGGGTTGGTCGACAATGCTGCTTTGCCACTGGATCGATTGATCAAGGTGCGAGTACAGCTGCAGCGGCAGCGCGCGACCCGCCGTGTAGTCCGCCATCGTGGTCGGCCGCACCAGCGTGCCCACGTTGCCGACGAAGGCCACCTTGCCTTGGTCGAAGAGGTCAGCGACTTCCGCGAGATTCGGGTTGAGTCCGTACGCCCGGCCATCGCGGTACAGCCGCGGCGTGATCGCGCGGAGGTCCTTGCGCAGGATCGCCAGATCGCCGCGCGCCTTCGCGTACGCTGCGTAGTCCGCCTCGTCCGTCGGCACGAGGATGCTGTTGCCGTCGTTGCCTCCGTTCAGGAAGAAGCAGACCAACGCCTTGTAATCTCCGCCCGCCGAAGCGGCGGCCGTGCGCACTGCATTACCGTCGGCGGCCAGCGCCCCCACGAGGCGCAGCTGCGACATCGCGGAGAACATGCCAAGGGTGCCGACACCGGCGCAGCAGGCCTGCCGAAGAAACTCGCGGCGGGGGAGATTGGGCAGGGAGCGACTCATGAGGGGACGGGGCAAAGGCTAGCGCTGGAGCGCCGCATCCGGCGCGATCGTGACGAGATGCAACGCCGACTGCACTCGCTCGAGGCCGGTGCCGTCGGCCGGCACCCACGTCATCACCGGGAGCCAGGGCTGATTCCGCGGGGTCGCCAGGTGATGACCGTTCCCCGAGTAATCCGGAACAGTCGTACCTTGACCTTCGTTGATGAGCCAGCCCGCCACCAGCCCGGTCCGTTCGACGATCTGGGGCTCGTTCATGCCTTGCGCTAGCTGCGCCGCCGAGCGGGCCACGTTCCAGAAGCGCACCTGCGCGACACTGCCGTCGAAGTTCGGTGCGCCCCCAGGGCCATCACCCTGCACGCCCCCGCCGATCGAGAAACGCGCCGTCGCATCCGCGAGCGGCGGCCCGGAGGCGGCCCGCTGCGCGACTTCCACGCCGTTCACGTAAAGGCGCATCGTCAGGCCATCGAGCACCGCCGCCACGTGACTCCAACGGCCCACCGGCAGTGCGCTCGGCGACGAGAGCCAGGAGCCACTGCCACGACCTCCCGTCGCGACCACGAAGGTGACCTTGCCGTGGTCGGGGCCACTGCTACTGCCGTTCAACGAGACTTGGTAGATCGCCCAGGGGTCGCCGTCAAAATTACCGCGCTTGCCCATCAGCCACGCACCCCACTGGCCCACGCTCGCCACGGGGTGGAACCAGCCCTCCATCGTGAACGATCCCTTCGGATCAAACGCTGCGGCCGACGCAGCCGACACCGCGAGCTGCGTGCCCCAGCGGGTCGTGTTCGCAGCATGCTTCGCGGGCGTCGGGGAGTTCGCGAGGGTCTGCACCACGCTCGTCGCATCGATCACGTCGGCCAGCGCCTTCTTCGTCAGCGTCGTCATCTGGCCGCCGCAGAAAAGGAGGTTCAAGCGGTCGATCAGCGCCGGCGGATCCGCACTGACGGCGAGGAGTTCGCTGAAGTCGTGCCGCATGAAGGGCGAGGGCGTCGGCGCCTTGGACTCATCCGGTGGCTGCAGGTTGATCAATTCGGTCAGGCGGTTCGGCGTCCGGATCGACAGATTCGAATCCGTGATCTGCATCTCCGGCGCCACCAAACCCGCATCGGCCAGGGGGCCGGGGGCCGAATAGGTCGGCGAGTAGAAGTTGAAGACCGAGGGCGAGCGGAAGAGCGCCTGACCAAAGGAGTAGCTCGAATTCCCCGCCCCGGCGAAGAAACCGACCGGGTAGAAAGAGCCGCGCGGGTCCCCGTAATACGAGTCGGCGTAACGGCCATTCGGCGCCTGGGTGTTCAACACGCGCAGCAGCGCCGTCGTGCGCAGAAGGGGTTCCTTCACTTTTCCGAAGCCCACATTCGCCGCGACTTCCGGAGCGCGCGCCTCGTAGTCAGTCAGAATCGCCGTCACCACCGCACCGAGGTCACCGCGGATGCCGTTGCCGTTGTTCGCAAAGACCTGCGCCACGCGGTGCACGTAGCCGGGGCTGGGATTGCTGGTCACAAGTCGCTGGATGAGCTGGCGGCAGATGAAGGGTCCCGTGTTCGGATGACGAAAAAGCGCGTCGAGGAGGATGCGCAGGTCGTCCGCACCGTTCAGGCCCGCCGGGATGATCGTGGGCGTGGCCTCACGCGGGGGGCGCTGCTCAAGGCTGATCACGCGCTTCTCCGTGCGGTCGTGGAAGTCTTCGTAGCACACCATGGGTTGCATCCGGCCGTTCAAGTTGGAGTAGAGCGCACTGTTCGCGAAGCCGCCCGGATCCGACCACGCCGGGTCGCTGTAAAAGTTGTTGTTGCGGTTCCGATACGCCCACCCGGTGAAGACTTTCGCCGTCTCCGTGATCGTGCGGTTGTCGTAGGTCGGGATCGGCAGGCCCTGCGAGTCGAGCAGGAGGGTCCCGTCCGGCTGCAGCTGCACGAGGCCGATGGTGAAGAGTTGCTGGATTTCGCGCGCGTAGTTCTCGTCCGGGCTCGTGCCTTTCACCGGATCCGCCTTCTGATTGCGGAGGAAGGTGAGGTACCACGCCATCTCGGGATGCAGGGTGACGCGCTCCAACAGGGTCCGGAAATTCCCGAACGCTTCCTGCGCGAGGACGTCGTAGTACTGCGCCATGGGCTCCGCTCGGTTCGTGTCCTCCGCGGAGATCACGAAGATCTGGCTGAGCGCGAACGCCACGCGCTGCCGCAACTGGTCCGGCGAGGCGAGCGCCAGCTTCCACCACGCGACGTTGTGCGTGAAATAGAAGTCGATCCGCGAAATCTCCATGCCTTCCGGGTTCTTCTCCGGCGGCGGGAAACGGGTCGCGTCCTCCCGCACCAGCGCCAGCAGCGAGGTCGCCGGCAGCGCCTGCTGCGCGCGGATCCATTCGCGGATGCCGACGCGGCGGACTTCATCAATCGACGCCAGGGTGGGACCGAACGTGGCTTGGGTCAGGAAACGCGACGCCGCCACCGCATCCGGCTGGGCCAGCGCCGACGCCGCCAGCGCCGGAGGCTCCGGCGGGGTGACGAAGGTCTGCGAGCCACGCGACGACACCATCGTGCCCGTGACTTCCCCGTCCGGAAAGCGCGCCGAGCCAACGCTGAGATAGATGCGTCCTTCATTCAGCGCGCGGAGGATGTCGTTGCGCGAGTACGCTCCGACCGCATCGATGCGCCATTCGCGCTGCGAGATCTGCCCCGCCGGAAGCGCCAGTAGGTAATCTCCCGTGCCGGCTACGCGCAGGTACGCCGAGGTCTGAGCCGAGCTGAGGTTGGAGAGGCGCGCATTGACCAACGCCACGCCTTCCGCGTTGAAGGTGATCGAGGCAAAGCCGCTCGCCGTCGAGGAGGTCGCCGACGCCGCGGGCCGCAAGGTCGTGAAGTAGAGACTCGAGGCAAGCTGCACCGGCGGCTCCGGCTGCCCGGTCAGGTCGTACACTTCAACCAGAGCCTCGCCGGTGCGTCCGCCCACCCCGCTGACTTGCAGGGTGTAGCCGCCCGGGGGCAGGGTTGTGTAAATCGCCGCATCGCGGCTCCCCGCCGGGAGCGCGAACGCCCCGCTGCGCCGGAAGGCGTCACTCAGGGCGTCTGCCGACGCCGCATACAAGCCGGTCGGCGTGCCCCAATCATCGTTCTCCGCGATGCGGGTTCCGCCTTGAAAGAGTTCGAGACGGGGGTTCGTCAGCAGCCCCGTCACGCCAAAGGGCTCCAGACCCGGCCCCACCGCCCGCATGAGCAGCCGCCGCGAGGTCGCGCCCGGCGACAGTACCAGGCCGGGAATCAGGATCGCATCACCGGTCCCGACCTTCGCCCGCGCCGAGAGATTCGTCAGGGGCGTGCCCGTCCCACCCACTTCATACACTTCCACCAACGTCGTGCCGCGAGTGCCGGCGGCGCCCGTGACGTGCACGGTGTAGCCGCCGCCGCCCAAGCGCGCGACGATTGCGGCGTCCTTGGAACCGGCCGCGAGGGCAAACGCTCCGACTTGCGTAAAGACGGGCGCGTCGGCCGCAACGTGGTTGTCGTTCTCGCCGATCTTGCGGCCATCCGACGCAAACAGCTCCAGGCGTGGATCCGCCAGCGGCGACGGCACCCCAAAAATTCCCAGCGTCGGGCCGACCGCACGAATCAGCACCGTCTTCTCGGCCCCGGCCCCCACATTGAAGCCGACGATCAGCGGTTCACCCGCCGCCGCCTCGGCGCGGATCGCAAGGTTGGCGAGACGCGACTCCTGCGCCCCGGCATCACTCGCCAACCCCAGCAACAGCCCGACGGCCATCGGCACGACCCGCGAGAGAGGGCTGAAAACGTGATTCATGGGGATACGTACTTCTACGATTTGCCACTAAAGCGCCTTGGCGCCAAGGCGCAATGCCCGCTCACCGCCCGTTCTCATCGGCTCCGGCACTTCGACCCCGAAGGCGCGGTTGCGGCTTCACTCCCCGTTTACCACCGACAAAAAAGCCGCCGACCCAAAGGTCGGCGGCTGCACACAAGACGGCGGGGTGCTAGGCCTTCTTGTTGAGGACGGCGTAGAGCACCGCCACAGCGATCAAACCAACCAGGCCACTCGATCCGAGGGCCGCGATCAGCGCGCCTGAAGCCGAGCCTGAATCGCCGCGTTCCACGCGTGCCGCCCGAAGAGCACGAACCTGAATTCCGTGCCTTCCTTGGTGTAAACGGCCAAGGAATTCGGGAAGAGCGGGATCAAACCAAGAAACTTCGTCCAACACGCCCGCGTCGACTGCACCTGCGCCAAGTCCACCACCGTGACGCCCCGCTGGAGGTTCACGGCGTGCGGCTCAAAAACCAAGCGGTGGTCGGTCAAAAACAGCCGCCCGCCCACGGTTTCGAGGCCCCGCTGGAGGTTGGCCGCCCCTTCCTTAATCAGCTGTTCGTTCGGCAGCAGCGGGGTTTTCATAGGCAATGAGTTACGTTGCAACCCCGGGGGCGGCCGATGGCAGCGCCGGCGCGCTCGGCGCCGCGGGGGGATTCACCAGATCCTCGTAGGCATAGACGATCGCCCCAAAGAGGATCGGCAGGGTAACAAAGATTCCAATGAAGAGGCCAATGATGCCCAAACAGGCCAGAAAAGCCGCGACGATCATCAGACCGAACACCCGCCACCACTGGGCGGTGATGACCCGACGGCTGACCTCCATGGCACACCAGAAATCCAGTTTCCGATCCTGGATCAGCAGGAACGTAAACGTGTAACTAATTGCGAGATAGATCCCGGGCAGGATCAGCAAGATCAGCCCCAGCGTGGTCAGAAGCGACGACACCAGCGAGCCCAGCATCAGCGGCACGAAGGCGCCGGAAAATCCGGAGAAAATGACCCCCAAATCCGGCGACTCGCCCCGCACAAACTTGAGGTAGTACAGGTAAAGCCCTCCGTAGATCACCCCGCTCAAAAAGAGCCCCGCAATCGCTCCCAGGATGGGGATAAACTGGACCACCATCAAGACCACCAAGCCAAGGAAGGTCCCGCCCACGATCGCCCAGAAGTTCCCGGTCGTAAGGCGCCACGCGCGGCCCACGCACGCTCCAATCCGCAGTTTTTCCGCTCGCCCAATCAGCTCGGCGGCATAGGCGCGCGGGTCGACCGTGACGGGGACCACCACATGAGCCGCGGCGGGGGCAACCCCATGACTGACCCGCGACGCACCATCGGGGAGCGTGCCTGCACCGCCGCCCAGATCACCACCGCTCATCCCTGAAGTACCTGCGGCGGATACCGTTGCCCTTGCCATTGACCCAGCTGCGTCCGGACCCGAGCGCCCGTCCTGGGCGCCTGCAGCACCCGGACCCGAGAGCGGCTCAGAGCCGGCAGCGGGCATCCCCGCGCCTAGGTTCGGAGCTGAGGTCAGCGACGTCGCGGCGCGTGCCTCCGGGAGCTTGGGCGGAGGCATATCCGAGATCGGGGCCGTCCGCTGAAATTCCGAAAACTCCATCAAGCGCCGCCACGCACCCTCACCCACCCGCTTCGCCAAAGTATCGAGCGTCGCCCGGCCGTCGGCGATCCACTGCTTCACCTGGTCCGCCGTCGCGGGACCGTACTCCTTGCCGTCACTGCCGATGAGGATGAACACACCCCCACCAAGACAGAGGTTGTAAAAATCTCAAGCATCAGTCGGCCATGGAGATAACACCGCTAACCACCACCCTCACCCCCTCGCAACCCAAGGGTCAGGACGGCGCCCCGCCGCTTCCTCCATCAGCGAACCCTCCCGGCAAAGGGGTCAGGCTTTGCCCTTTGCCGCCACCGCATCTCCCGCACTCCGCTCATCGCTTCACACACCCGTTCATGCCTCACTCAAGATGGCTGCCATCAACGTCTTAAGTCGATAACGGTGATCGCAACCATCGCGGAACGGCAAAGGGCAAAGCCTGACCCCTTTTCCAAGGAGGGGCGTTGCCGCCTTGTGAGTTGCGGGCCATCCCCCGGGCGGCGGCGCCGCGGGCGCTCGGCGAAGCCGAGCGCCTTGCGTCGGTACTACGGCAATTCGTAGATCTCGATCAGGACTTCGCCCGCCGCGCCGGAGGCGGGGGCGACGTGGACCGTGTAGCCGCCGGGCGCAAGGGTGAGCTCGACCGCCGCGTCACGGCTGGCCGCGGGAAGCGCGAAGGCCCCGACCGTACTGAAGGTCGCCCCCAAGGAGGCTGGCCAGTCGTCGTTCTCCGCAATCCGGTTCACACCCGCATATACGTTCAGCTTCGGATCACCCAGCACGCCCGCCACACCAAAGGTCCCAAGAGTCGGGCCGATCGCTCGAATCAACACGCGCTTCGTCCCCGTTCCCAAGACCGAAAAGCCCGCAATCAAGACATCTTCGCCGGTGCCCGCATGGCTTCGCGCCGAGACGTTCGTCAGACGTGGCGAACTGCCGTCACCGGCATCATACGCCTCCACGAGGACATTCCCCCTCACCGCTCCCTTCACCTGCAGCGTGCGTCCGTCCGCCACGCTTCGCAGCAGCACCGCATCCTTGCTGCCCGCCGCCAACGAGAAGGCGCCGACGGAGGCCGACGCGTTCACCAGCGCGGTCTCTCCGTTCCAATTGTCGTTCGTCGCCACCGCCGTCGTCCCTTCAAAGAGGGTCAGTTCCGGATCCGACATCGCATTCGTCACACCGAAGGGAGCCAGCCCGGGTCCGACCGCGCGCAGCAGCACCGGCTTGGATCCGCCGGTCATGGTCAGGCCCAGAATCAGGAGTTGCCGCGCGTTGAGGGTCGCGCGGAGCGACACGTTGCCAATCCGCGCCGCAACGGGATCGTACCGCACGTCCGCCGCCTTGCTCACGATGCGGCCCGCGCTGTTCGACACCACGCAGTAGTAGGTCCCCGCATCCGCCGCGCCTGCCCCCGCCACCGTCAACTGCGCCGTCCGCGCCCCCGAAATTCCGGGCTGGCTAGAGCCCGCCGCAAGGGAAACGCCGTCCTTGAACCACTCGTAGCTCACCCGGTCGCTGCCGCTGGCCTGCACCGACAAGCGGACCGTTTCGCCCGCGCGGTACGACTGACCCACCGGGTCCCCGACGATGTTCAGGTCGGCCGCCCCAGTGCTGTTCGGATCGAAGCGCACGGTCTCCAAGAAACTGTACGACTTCGAATTCCCCGCCTTGTCGCTCAGGGTCATCTGCAGCAAGCCCCAGATGCCCGGGACCGACCCGCGCGGGAGGATGGTTTCGAAGGTGTACTTCTCCCACGCCTTCGGATCGCCGTCGAAGAAGTCCGTGTAGAAGTTCCGGTGATAGATCCAGCGGAAGTACTCCCCACCCTGCGGATCCCGCAGGACCAGGTTGCCGACGCCATAACCGGCCGCGTTGTCCCGCACGTAATAGGTGATCGTGACCAGCGTCTCGCCATCCGGGGCCGACGGATTGGTCGGCACGGCCTTCACCGTGATCCGGTTCACGTCGAGCTCCGGCCCGACCGGATCCGGATTCGGTGTCTTGATCTCGATCGACGGCGACGCCTCGTCGAGCAGGTCCACCAAGCCATCCGAATTCCCCGAATTGAACGGGCTCGTCCGGAAATAGGTGTAATTCGCGTTCATCCCGCGGTCCTTCAGGAAAATCTGATTCACCGTGTACCGGCCCGAGGGCATGAACTCGTTGATCAGGATCTCCACCTCCGTGCGTCCGTTCGCCACCGTGGTGCGGCCCCACGACTGCAGCGAGTTCGCGCCGGGCGGGACCAGCGTGGCGAAGTACGCCAGCAGGCCGGTGTTCTCCACCGTGTCCCAGCCAATCGTCACCTTCTGCACCGCCCGCCCCTGCACGGTGTCGTTGCGCACCGAGACGGTCGAGCTGCCCCGCTTGACCTGCGGCATCTGCAGGTCCTGCAGCGGATTGTTGAGGTAGCATTTCCAGCCGTACAGGAGAGACGACTCATACCGTTCGCGGCCGACGCTGTCGCGGATCGTGACCGTCGGCATCTGCCAGTAGCCGCTGCGCACCTGCTTGCTCAGCTTCTGCGTGCCACGGAAAATCGTCCCTTTCGCATCGACCCGGCTGAAGCCCATGTCGAAGTACGTCGCCACCGGGTTCTCCGGGCTCACGGGGCTGAAGATCCGCCCGCCGATGGACTCCGCGCGGTTCCCGCCGAGAGCCAGCGGGGTGATTTCGATTTCCACCTCCAGCGTCTTGTCCTCCTCCGGCGCGCCAGTCACGCGCGTGGAAATGCGGTTGATCTTCCCGGGGTACTCGTAGGACGGATAGAGATTCAGCACCGTGAAGGTCAGGTCCGGCCGGATCACCGCCACGTACGAGTTGGAGTGCATCACGCTGTCGCGGATGAACTCGTACTTCGCCATCGACCGCGCCTTCAGCAGGTCCGGGTTGTTCACGTACGTCGCGATGGTCTCCGCAAAGTCCTCGTTGGGGTTCTTCGCGTGCGCGTACGCCGACACGAACTCCGTCGTCTTCGTCGTCTGCCAGCCCATGATCGCATCGTAGTCCGGGTTCGCCGGATTGGGCTCGTACACCCATCCGCCCAGCTCCGCCCACGTCTTCTTCAGGGCCCGCTCAACAATGAACTGATAAATGTAGTGCGCCTTCTCGTGGAGGATGAGCCGCGTGATGTACGCCTCGTCGAAATTGCTGAACGCGCTTTCCATGTACTCCATGTAGCCGTTCCCCCACGCGATCGCGGGCGCCTCCGGGTAAAGCGGGTTCACAGTGCCGTCCAAGCGGCGCACGAGCCACTTGAAGCCGGCGATCTTGTGGAAGCCCTCCGGCAATTCCTCGAAGGCGTTGATCACGCGAATGATCTCATCCGGATGCTTGAACCACTGCTGGAATCGCGTCGCGGGTTCATTCGTGAACTGATGGTACGGCAGCGGCGCTCCATCGCGATCGATCAGCAGGCCGAAGCGGTCCCACAGGATCTTCGCCACCGCCGCCTGATCCGTCCCGCCGTTCGTCACATACCGCACCAGCGCATGGTGCAGGCGCTTCGAAAAATACAGGCCGCGCACCCCTTGGATTTCCGCCACCATCGGGGCGGCGTAGGTGAACGCCGCGGTCGACACGCGCACCTCACCCTGCGCGCGCTTCGCAAGGTCGATGTCCTCGTTGATAAAATCCGTCGTCAGGATCCACCGCCGCGCCGGCAGCGACGGGTCGTACTTGTAATCCGTCCCCATCGCCTGCGGGATGCGGCTGAGCACCGCGAAAAGGCGGTACGCGTATTCCTGCGTCCACGGCGCCCCGTCATTGACCAACACGATGCCGTAGCGGTTGAAGAGTTCCTGGGCGTAGCTGACGTCGGCCAGCGTGTAGGCCTTGCCGACCACCGTCACGACGGTCGGCTTGATCACATTCTCGGCGATTTCCGCTTTCGGCAGCCCCGCGTACGACTGGTCCTGCTTCCACGTGTAGCTGTAGGTGTTGTTCGCGACCGTGTAGGTCTCGATCGCCAGGTCGGGCACGCTGACCGAAGCCCCGGCGGCGACCTCCACGCTGACGGTCTTGGTCAGGTTGTACCCGGGGATGTCGGCGGTGAGGGCGTAGGTCCCGGCCTCGACGCCCGGAAACTGGTACGCCCCATCGCCGGCGAGACGGGCCGTGTAGACGTAGCTCCGATTCGACAGCGTCACCCGCCCCTGCTCGATCGCCTTGACCGCCGGCGCCTTGCCGCTGACCGAGCCCAGCG